>Ga0102590_1000520_pt1 | contig 83574 bp, 83 predicted proteins | sample AraplaMF_Col_mMF_FD_76859 | JGI IMG/M metagenome (GOLD analysis project Ga0102590, IMG submission 76859) | Arabidopsis root microbial communities from the University of North Carolina, USA - plate scrape MF_Col_mMF | ecosystem: Host-associated > Plants > Roots > Endosphere | place: USA... | reverse complement strand
CCCCAGGCGAGCCGTCCTTCGGGATTGAGCCAGACCAGCCGCTTCGACCGCTCGGAAATGCGGCGGAGGATGTCGGCGCGCGGATCGAGATTGTTGCTGCGGGCATCGCCGAGCACGATCACCGTGGACTGCGGCGTCAGTGTGCTCATGAACTCCTTCTCGAAATCGACCAGAGAGGAGCCGTAGTCCGACGAGCCGAAGCCGACCTTGGACATGATCTCGGCCATCGCCTCTTCCGGCGACTTCTTCTCCAGGATCTCGCTGACCTCGATCAGGTGCGATGAGAAAGCGAAGGAGTGGACGTCGTCGACCACTTCGTGCAGCGAGTGGACCAGGAGCAGGAAGAAGTCAGAGACCTGCGCGACCGAGCCCGAGACGTCGCAGATTGCCACGATCTTCGGCCGGTCGCGATGCTTGCGCTTCCACGCCGTGAGGAAGGGCACGCCGCCCCAGGCTGCATTGCGGCGGATCGTGCGGCGGACGTCGAGATGGCCGCGGCGCTGGCGCTTGCGCGGCTTCGAATAACGCTCGCGCAGGCGCCGCGCGATCTGGCGGATGAGGGCGCGCATCTCGGCGACCTGGCGCCGCTCGATGCGGGCGAGCGGCGCGTTGCGCAGGATTTCGTTGCGGAGGTTCTCGGCTTCCTCGCGGGCATAGAGTGCGAGTCCCTGTGAGACCGTGTCGCGCACCGCCTCGCGCAGGGCATCGAGCGCGTCGCGCAGGCGCTCTGCCAGTGCGGGATTGGTCGCCGTCAGTTCGTCGAGATCGTCGCGCAAGCGCTCAAGGCCCATGGCGTCGAGAATGCGGCTGGAAAAGATGCCGCGCTGGGTGGAATAACGGATATCGGACAGGGAGGCTGCGCCGGAAGCGCCGGCGATGGCGGCCGCAACGGCATTGCGATCCTGTGACAGCAGCATCTGCGCCAGCGGGCCCAATCCTTCGGGCGGTTGGCCTTCGCCGGCCTCACTGGTCGCGCCCGAAGCCGGCGCCGGATCCGCATCCGGCGAAGCATCCGCGGTGTCGGGCTCAGACTGATCCTGCCGCGGCTCCGGCTGGCTGAAGAACAGATCGAAGCAGTCGCCGAGCGCGAGTTTCTCGTCCTGCGATTTGGCGAGCGTCAGGAGCAGGGCGTCGCGCAGGATGGCGCGATCGGACACGCCGACCTGCGCGACCGCGCGCATCGCATCGATGCTTTCGGCGGGCGAGACGTGGACGCCGGCGCCGCGCGCCGCCCGGAAGAAGCGATGGATGTTCTCGCGCATCGGCGTCAACCGAAGACGTTGGATCGTGCTGCCTTGGCAATGAAGGTCGTAATCTGGGGCTGAGCCGCCTCGATGTCGGCCTCGTATTTCAGGAGCACATTGAGCGTGTCCTTGACGATCTCGGTGTCGAGCTCGGAAGCTTGCAACAGCACCAGCACGCGCGCCCAGTCGATGGTCTCGCTGACAGAGGGCAGCTTCTTCAGATCGAGTGAGCGGATTTCGTGGATGAAGCCGACCATCTGCCGGCGCAGCGTCTGCGAAATGCCGGGCACGCGGCTCTCGACGATACGTTCCTCCAGCCGCTGCTCGGGGAAGCCGATATGCAGATGCAGGCAGCGCCGCTTCAGGGCGTCGCCGAGGTCACGTTCGCTGTTCGAGGTCAGGATCACGGTGGGCGGCGTGATCGCCGAGACGGTGCCGAGCTCGGGGATCGTGACCTGGAAGTCGGACAGGATCTCCAGCAGCAGCGATTCGAATTCGGCGTCCGACTTGTCGATTTCGTCGATCAGCAGCACGCAGCCGCCCGGCTGCTCCAGCGCCTGGAGCAGGGGCCGCGGCTCAACGAACTCTTTGGAAAAGAATACGTCGCCGAAATCATGAAGCTGGGCGAGCGCTGCGTGCAGAGTTTGCGCGCCGCCGAGTACTTCGCCGAGCTTGTCCTTCAGGATCTGGGTGTAGAGAAGCTGCTTGGCGTATTTCCACTCGTAGAGCGCCTTGGCCTCGTCGAGGCCCTCGTAGCACTGCAACCGGATCATCTTCATGCCGCGCCAGGCAGCAATCGCCTTGGCAAGCTCGGTCTTGCCGACGCCGGCGGGGCCTTCGACCAGGATCGGCTTCTCGATCTGTTGCGACAAATAGACCGCGGTCGCGATCTGCCGGCTGGCGATGTAGCCCTGCGCGGCGAGGCCGCTCTCCACTGCCTCGATCGCGGTCGAGGGCTTCTGTTCAGCCACGAATTGGCGCTCCCAAAGGTCTTGCTTGAGGCTTGTTCTGCCTGCGTTCACGGCAAAGAACAAGCCTCGTTTGGGAGACATCAGACCCGCGCGGTCGGCGTTTTTTCCGCTTAACGCAAATAGATGAGCGGTTCGCCGATCGCAGTCAGTGCCGCAGCAGCTCCAGCTTGCGGATGGTCTGTCGGACCTCCGCACCGCAATCGGCGCATTCATAGATGAAGTCGATCTTGGCGAGGGTCCAATGCGGTTCGACATCGCGAACATACATCGGCAGGAACCCCATGCACGTCGGGCAAATCACAGGCGCGATTTCGATGTCCTGATGATGCTGTACATAAGCGGGCATCTCGGCTCTCCTTCGCAGGCGACCACCAAACCCCGCGCAAAAACTACTGCCGGTCGCACCGATGCCGTCATCAACTCTTTCGAACAGAGGTGGAACGGCGGGCGTTTGTCGTTCGCTGTGACATTCTTGTTACGTCTCTGTACTGTAACGGGCGGACCAAATGCCTATTTCTCCGGCCGATCAGGTTTTTTGACCATCCTGCAACGATGAGGGAGCAACGCTCATGACGCATGCGATTCGTTTTCACAAGACCGGCGGTCCTGAAGTCCTCGTGTGGGAGGAAGTCAGTGTCGGCAAGCCCGGGCCAGGCGAGGCACGCATTCGCCACACCGCCGTCGGTCTCAACTTCGTCGACATCTACAATCGGTCTGGTGTGTACCCGGTTCAATTGCCGAGCGGCCTCGGCAGCGAGGCGGCGGGCATTGTCGAGGAAGTCGGACCCGGCGTCGCCGACCTGAAGCCCGGCGATCGCGTCGCCTATGGGGCTTCGCCCCTCGGAGCCTATTCCGAGGCGCGGCTGATCCCGGCCGATCGGCTCCTGAAGCTGCCTGACGGTGTCGATGACAAGACTGCGGCGGCAATGATGCTCAAGGGCCTCACCACGCAATATTTGATCCGGCAGACCTACCGGGTGAAGGCCGGGGATACCATCCTGCTCCACGCTGCAGCCGGTGGCGTCGGCCTGATCCTGAGCCAGTGGGCCAAGCATCTCGGCGCGACTGTGATCGGCACGGTCAGCAGCGACGAGAAGGCCAAGCTTGCCAAGGCGCATGGCTGCGACCATGTCATCATCTACACGCGCGAGGATTTCGTGAAGCGCGTGGACGAGATCACGGGCGGCAAGAAAGTGCCGGTGGTCTATGATTCCGTCGGCAAGGACACGTTCCTGAAGTCGCTGGACTGTCTTGCGCCGCTCGGCGTCGCCGCGCTGTTTGGCGCGTCCTCCGGCGCCGTCGAGCCGCTCAATCTCGGCCTGCTCGCGCAGAAGGGGTCGCTCTACGTCACCCGGCCGACCTTGTTCACCTACGCCGCCAAGCGCGAGGCCCTGGTCGCGATGGCGAACGAGTTGTTTGATGTCGTCAAGTCCGGCGCAGTCAAGATCGAGGTCCACCAGACCTATCCGCTGAAGGACGCAGCCAAAGCGCACGCCGATCTCGCTGCGCGCAAGACCACGGGCTCGACCGTCCTCACGGTTTGATCCTCAGCTCGCGAGTGGCGCAGGTCGGTAAGGCCTGCGTCACGTCCGCTCGTGCTTGCGCAGGTCGCGGGCGTGATCGAAGCGGATGGCCTGGATGTCGATCTCTTCAGGCGTGACTTGCGGGAGGTCTTGGGGCAGGGCGGCCTCGGTCAAGATGGCCTCAGTCACGTCTTCGACCGAATTCTCGGCGATCTCGTGAATGAACGAGATGTTCCGATATTCACCCGAGGCGACGCGGGAAATCACCTGCCGTCGTGTGACTTCGGGGTCGACGACTGCTTCGCGGCCGCGCCGTCCGTAGTCGATCATCACAACGAAATACTGCATGAAAAACCGCTCTGCCGCACCTCAATGTTCGAGGCGTGGCAGAGTATTTCCGAAAAACAGAATTAAGTCAAGGCAATTTCTTGAAATCGGAAGTCGGTCGCCTATTTGGCCTTCTTGCGGGGGCGGGCCGATTTGGCGCGCAGCCGCTCCAGTTGGCCCTTGGGCATGGACAGGCAGATCTCGCCCACCCACTCGAGCTTCACGCCGACGATCGGCTTGGCGTTGAAGCTGGTGAGATTGACGACGGAGGGGGACTTGCCCCGCTCGATGGTCTTCAAATAGCGCTCGCCGGTCTTGAGGCGAACCACGGCCTCTTCACCGTAGAAACTCGACAGCGGATGGCGCTGGTCCTTGTAGACCACGATCACGTCGCCGCTCTCGTATTTGGGCAGCATCGAATCGCCGACGATCTCGAAGGCGACGGTCTCTTCCATGATGGGGAAGGGCAGCGCGATATCGCCGAGACCTTCTGGAGGAACCTGTTCATAATCTGGCTCGATCACGGCGCCGGCGCCGACCCGGCCCATGATTGGCGCGAGGTTGAGCTCGAGATATTCCATAATCGGAATGATTTCCGACGCCTTGACCAGTCGCTCGCCGCCGAGGATCTCCGACACCGCGCCTGGCCGCACGCCCATGGCCGCAGCCAAGCCGCCCTTGCTCTTGCCCGTCTTCTCCAGGCCCCGCTCGATCATCGCAACGTCCAACATGCTGATTCCCTCGATTGCTCGTCGTTCTGTCTCTTGTAATCCGAAATTCGGAATTGATGCAATTATGAATATCAGAATTATCGCTTGACTTGTTATTCGGAATACCGGAATGTGTGTTTCGCCTCCCGGTCGTGCCGGCCGTGGAGGCGTATCACAGGACAGCAGCATGGAACCGGGCCATTGGTCGTCGGAGCATTCCGACGCGCTTCGCGACTATTTTCTCAAGGGGATGTCCTATGCGGAGATAGGACGGGAGATTAACGCAAGATTTGGAACGACTTACTCGCGCGGCGCGGTGATCGGCCGTGCCAAGCGGCTGGGGCTCATTGCGCCGGCACGGATGCCGAGCCCGTCGATCGTGCCGGCTTTACCGGGGCAGGCCTGTCCGTTTTCGCCGCGGCAATCGGCGTTGCCGGACCTGAACTCTCCGCCGAAGTCCGTTATGAAGCCTGCCGCGCCGGTCAAGTTGCGCTGCGTCGGCGTCCAGCCGCGCCTGATCCCTCTGGTCAAACTCGCGCCGCGCGACTGCCGTTACCCCTATGGCGGCGACAAAGACGGGGAGGAGATCGCGTTTTGCGGCCATCCGCGCCAGCCGGGCTCCAGCTATTGCACGCCGCATGCCGGCCTGACCCGCAAATCTGGAACTGCGGCTGCCCGTGCCACCGGTCCCCTCGTGCTGAGGCTGGTCTCGGCGGCCTGAGGAGGCTGCCACCCGTTCAATCGTCAATCTCCCAATCGTCAATTTTGCAAGGAGTATCCGAGTGGCACGTGCCCGACGCAATAAGTCCTACAGATTGGCTGAGATCTACGACCGGCGGTCGCGCGAGGTCCCGTTCAATGCGGAGGTGGCGGCGGTCGAGGTCGATAATCCGCTGGCGCTCGATCCCGGCGAGAAGATCGTGGCGATCCGGTCGGTCCGCGGCGATCCGCTCGGGCGGCTGCACGCGCATCACCAGATCGACGAGGCGCAATATCGCGGCGGACGCGCCTTCCAGAACGATTGGGAGACGGCGGAGCGCGGGCCCCAGGCGGTGGACCCGACCCGCGAGTATGTCGATGGCGCGCGCTCGCGCGAGCCTGTCACCGAGAGCCAGCGGCAGGCGGTGCTGCGCCTGAACCGGGTCGAGCGCGAACTCGGCACCGACGGCGCTGCGCTGGTGCACGACGTGTTGGTGCTTGGGCTGACCATGGACCAGATCGGGGAGCGCCGCGCGGTCCGGACCCAGCGCTGGAACGACTATTTTGCGCGCCGTTTTCGCGAATGCCTTGACCGGCTGGCGCAAGTCTACGGTTTTGCAACGGAGGGGATAACTCAGCGCGGGCAGCGGCGCCGATGATGGCGGCGCGCCAGCGGTCCCGGCCGCCGGCGCGCCGATACGCCGCTTACGGGTGCGGCACGATCTGGTAAGGCGTCGTATAAGGCTCGACACGGAGTGAGGCGTTGGCCAAGAGCCCGATCCTGGCGGTCGGCGCCTGCTGCATTTCGCCGTTCGGGCCGCGATGCACGTTGTATTGCCAGACCGTGAGATCGCCCTTCTGGGCGAGCGCGTGAGCAACCGCGCTCGCATCGTTGCCGCCGAGCGCCTTAAGCTCCTCTGCCGACAGTCCGACGACGATTTCGTCCTTGATCGTGACGATCTTGAACAGGTTCATCTTTGTCTCCTGCGCCCATGCGCCTTGTATCGAGAAGGTGAGAAGCGCGACCGCGGCGCCCTTGATGAGATCAGAGCGAGAAAGCATGCCGTCGTCCTTTGGTGCTGAGGTGCGCCCGAATCGAAGAGTCCGTCAGCCATGGCGCCCGTGGTCTGCGTGGCCGTGTCGCAACCGCTTGGTCGTTCGACCTCGAACATCGGTTCACCGGGCGGAAACATATCGGGAGCGATCAACTCCGGCGCCCGGATCAGGACCCTGGAGAGACCGGCTGCGCGATGGACGTTCACTTTATCGACGGCACAACCGCCGAGGCCGAACTCAACAATTACGTGTATACTCTGAAGAAACTTTAATCTGCGTTTGCCGATCTCCGTTCACAGCGGAAACACGCCGAAACGCTGTGCCGATTGACAGTGATCGAGGCTTTAAGCTTGGGTGATGCCGCTTCTTGACGCAGGCGGGTGACGGCAGTCCATATTCCTGTTATCCGGAATTGCCGTAGTGCGATGCAGATGAAGCATCGCTTCAGCGACGGCTTGGGCTTGCCGGAGGGGTTGTTCCTTGACATAGTTACAACCTGTTCGGTTCAGCCTGTCCTTCTGGAGATGTAGTTCAACGTGGTGGCCCGCAGGGTATCCGACCGAGATGTTCGTTCGCACCAGGGCGGCCGGTCATGGTGGTCGGCTTAGAGACGGACCAGATGTCTGATCAGGAAGACCGATGCTTGTCATAGGTGCGAGATGAAGAACCTCAATTTCGCGGCCGAACTGCACCTTAAGCTCGGCGCCCCTGCAAGCGGCACGGTCGAAAGTCTGCGCCTGCTTCGCGCGTTCCTGAAGCTCGCGCCGCGACAGCGTTTCGAGGTCATCAAGCTCGTCGAAGACCTCGCCAGCGAAGAAACGCTTCCCGAGCATCCCCTGTTCTGACCCGGCCGCCACCCAGGCATTACGCCTTCCGCCTTGTTGTCCTGCCAGATCCGGCCGCCGGGCAAAGCTTGTCCCCGGATATCCTTGCGGCTGACCGCTGGAACGAAATCCCGCAAGTGTGGTATTCATTGGAAAAGGGGAGGAGTGCGACCATGATCGAACCGAAACTCGAAGTCCCAGCCGAACTGCGCGACCTGGCCGAGAAGACAATAGACCAGGCGGAAAAGGCATTCGGCATGTTTTTTGACGCCGCGACCAAGTCGATGACGTCGGTTCCCGGGGCGGGCACCGAGGTCTCGAAGCAGGCGCTTGCCTTTACCGAGCAGAACATGAAGTCGGCTTTCGAGCACGCGCGCAAGCTGGTGCATGCCACCGACATTCAGGAAGCGATGCGAATCCAGTCCGACTTCCTGCGCAGCCAGTTCACCAGCGCGGGGGACCACATGCGCCAGATGACCGGCAGTTTGATGCAGCCCGGCAAGGGGAAGCCCTGATTTCCGGTGCTGACGCCGTGTGCCCACAAATTGATCTTGCGTAGCGTGGAGATCCGCACTTCGATGCTAGCGCAGGTCCATGATGGGCCACCGAATGGACTTCATTCGCCGTCCATCATCCTTTCTGCTGATCCCTGTCGGTCCTCCGGCAGGGATTTGCATTTGGGCATGTGCCGCCACTGATCGGCACGCTGCTAACGCAGTGATCCGATGTAGGCTGCGATGTCGCCAGCTTCGGTGCGGCTCAAGGGAAAATTCGGCATCTTCGGATGCGGATCGAGTAGGAAGAACGCGAGCCTCTCCGGACTGAAATCCGGCTTGCGTGCAACCGACGCAAAAGAAGGAACGTCGGCGCTCGCCGTGGCTTGGCCGCTCGCCACGACATGGCAGCTTGCGCACCAGCGTTTGGCGAGATCGGCGCCGTGATCAGCGTCGGCGGCGAGGGCGGACGACATGCCGAAGCTCGAGGCCACAGCAAGCAACAGGCAAATTCGTCTCAAATGCTGACGCATCGGCATCCCTCATGTATTGGCTTGCGGCTGCGGGCTCACCCGCAGCACGACCCCGGAAATTGCGACAGATCGATGCGGGCGATAATCGATCGCAGCAGCCTGCGGGTCGAACGATAGAGATGCCGCGCGAATCCCGGCGTCCTTGCCGCAGGCAGGCCAAGACTTTTCATATCAAGGCGTTCAATATACTGCGACACGTTTCTCTCCGGGGAGCCCTGTTTATCGTAGCAGGTCCGGAGCCTCCTTGATCTGCCGCAAAGCGTTCCGGGCTAATAGTCGCCGGGGTTCATGATCATGGGGCTCTTCGTATCGGCGGGCGCGAGTGCGCTGCTGGCGCTGTCACGCAGGAAGCGGTCGAGCGTCGCCTGGATCTTCTCCTTGACCGCATCGGGACCGCGATCGCTCATCTCGGTGTGCTGCGCACCGGTGTGGACGATATCGATACCGCGCGCCTTGGCCTCTTCCGGCGTCGGCAGCACGCCGGGATCGGTCTGGAAATGCGGATCCTTGGAGCGAAACGACAGGATCTTCATATTGTCGCTGACCACAAAGGGGACCCGTAAATTGTCGAGCGTGATCACCTTCGACACCAGCTCCGGATGCTGATGGGCGACATACATGGAGACATCGCCGCCATTGGAATGACCGACGAGGGTGACGTGGTCGTAATCGGCGTTCTCCTGTCGCCTCTTCAATTCGGCCAGGGTGAAAAGGATGTTGGCCTCGCAGCGGATATAGACTTCGCGCCGGCCGACATATTGCTGGCCGACATGGGTCATCAATGGCGGATCGCTCGGCAGGTCCTGCTGGATGCTGGCAACCAGATAGCCGCGCGCAGCGAGCACGTTGGCGAGAAAGGAGTACTCGGTGGCCTTGACGGTGTTGCCGTTGCTGATGATGGCGAGCGGCAGCTTCCACAGGCCGAGATTGGCCTTGGTCTCGTAGTCGCGCCGCACCGCGATTTCGACCGAGATCGGGCGCTGCCGCGAGGCATCGAACAGAGTCAAAATCTCATGGCGGATCGCGAACCGGCTGACGACAAAATACTGGCCGACGCCGAGGACGCAGAGAAAAGCCAGGATTGCAAACACCCTTTTCATGGTCCCGTCTCAATCACTTTAGGCTGAACATGGTCATTGGAAGCTCCCCAATCGAGCGATCGTGAGCAGGTTAGGGGATTAAATTTCGGCAAGTCTGTGCGCAAGGCCGCAAATGCGGCGCATCGGGCGCTGCAGCGGCCAGGGCCGCGCGGCTAGAGACAGCCGCCCCTGCCGCGCTCGGGGCATAGCCGGAACGCGCTCGACAACGTGAAGAGGAAGCGAGGGCTGCGGCGCGCGTTGTCCGGCGCCCGATAGCTCAAGGGGACGGCCACGCCGAGACCGAGCTGGAGTTCGTCCGGCAGGAAGAACCGCACGCCGGCTCCCGCGGAGGTCAGCGACAGGCCGTCGCTCAGACGGTACCCGTCGTTCCAGACAGCGCCAGCGTCGCCGAAGGCGTAGAGCTGATAGCCGGTCCAGTATCGGAAATTGAGCTTCTGATCGAAGCGCAGCTCGATCGAGCCGGCGAGGCCATTGTCGCCGCTGATCTCGGCCGCACCATAGCCTCGGCCAAAAGCCGCGCCGCCGAGATAGAATTGCTGCGAGGTGAACAGCGGCCGCGATGCGGTCTGGCTCGCGGCCGAGAGTTTTAGCGACCAGGCGTCGTTGAGCGTCTGGTAGCGCGTGAACCAGACGTTCAGTACCGAGAAATTTGACGAGGCGCCATCGCGCGACAGCAGATCGTCGTCGAAATTCGAGGCGCCGAAGATATCGAGCCCCTGGCGATAGGTCAGCGTCGCGAAATTGGTGCCGCCGAAGCGATCCTGGAGCCGGTAGTCGGCGGTCAAGCTCGCGGTCCTGATGTGGTCGTTGTACCAGGGACCGTAGATGTCGTGCTCGGACACGTTGCTGAAGGTCCCGGCGACGGTGAGCGTCAGCCCCGAGGATTGCGACATGAAGGGCACGGTGCTGGCGCGCACCTCGAAAGCTTCGGTCGTGGTGATATCGCTGTCGAGACGGCGGGCATCGCCGGGCCGCACCGCGCTGTAGAGGATGGAAGCCCCAAGACGCACGCCATCGACGCCGACGGGCGCGTCATAGGACAATCGTGCAAAGCCGAGTTCGCGAGGATCATTGGCGATGGTCGACAGGTTGACCGCCAGCGTGTCGCCCGGTGTGAGGTAGGAGTTGAACGCGCCGGTTGCATAGGTCTGCCAGGGGCCGACCGAGGACGAGCCGAGATTGTCCAGGCCGAACGACGAGAACACGTGCCAGGTCTTCAAGGAGACGACGAGCCGGAAGCGGCCGGTTGCGCCGCCCATTTCTTCCAGTGCAGTGTCGGTGATGCGGACGCCCGGCCTGCCGTTGACGAGAAAGAGTTGGCGTTCGAGCGTTGCCAGGCGCGAGGGCTGCTCGGCCAGAACGGGCCCGAGCATCGGCCGCACGCCGAACTGCTCGGCGCCGTCGCCTTTCAGCTCGGCTTGTACGATCGCGCCTTCGATCACCTGGATACGGACCCGGCCGTCGGCAATGTCCTGCGGCGGAACGATCGCCCGGCTCAAATGAAAGCCGTCGGCGCGGTAAAGATCGCTGATCGCGCCGGCAATCGCGGCGAGGTCCGCCTGCGAGACCTTCTTGCCGAGATAGGGCTGATAGGCCGCGGCGATGCGGTCGCGCGAGACGGCATGAGCGCCGCTGACATTGACGCCGCGCAGCACGAATTGCGGCTTGGTGTCGACGCCGGTGTCGGGCTGGCCGACCGCCGGCAGCTTGACCGGAGGACGGTTCAGCGTTTCCTGCTCGGATTGGTTCTCAAAGTATTTCTCGGGCTGACGCGGATCGAAACCCGGCTGGTTCGCCTGTTGCGCGAGAGCCTGCGGAATGCCCCCGAACGTAGGTGCGAGCAGCACCAGTGCAGCAACCAAATTCCGCCCGGCTACGCCCTGCGCAGGCCGTTCTCCGTAGTTCGACGGAGAGGTGCCCAAGGGACGGTAAGGAAACGTTAGCCGCATGATTTCTCTTAAGTTTTTATGGTCAATGAAAGGTTAATGCGGCCGTTTGAATTGCCGCTTCCGGCTAATCGGATCTTGAGTGATTTCGGATACGCCTCATGTCCGGCTGTTAAGCGGACTGAGGATCGTCATGTTCGGCAAAGTTGGACTGCTGCGCGCCTTGATGGCTGTACTGGTGCTGGGCGCGGCTTCCGCTGCTTCCGCGGCCGACGATGGCGTCTGGTCGGTGAGCAAGGCCTCCGGCGAGGTCTGGGTCGCAACCGAAGGCGCGCAGCCCGTATCCGTGAACCAGGAAGAGACGCTCAAACCGGGCAATACCATTCGCACCGGACGCAACGGCCGGGTGCTGCTCGTCCGCGGCGAGGAAACGATCCTGATCTCTCCGAACTCGGTGGTCGGCTTGCCGGCCGAGAAAAAGGAGGGGCTCTCGACCACTATCATCCAGCAGGCCGGTTCGATTTTGCTCGAGGTCGAGAAGCGTAACGTCAAGCATTTCGAGGTCGAGACGCCCTATCTCGCCGCCGTGGTCAAGGGAACGCAGTTCAGCGTCACCGTGGGGGCGGGCAGCACCAAAGTCGGCGTGGTCCGCGGCCAGGTCGAAGTCTCCGACTTCAAGACCGGACAGATCGCGCAGGTCATGCCGGGACAAGCGGCGACCGCTTTTGAGCACGGCAAGCCCGGCCTCAGCCTGAGCGGTGCCGGGACGTTCAATCCGATCGAGCACGGGAAGCCGCGCGCTTCGACGATCGAGCGCGTGCCCGTTCCGAAATCGGGCCTGCCTGCGCCGCGCAATGCGGCCAACGGCCACGCGGTCCATGCGCTCGGCCCGATCGACAAGGGAACCAAGGCGGCCGGCGTGCCGACGCGATCGAATCAAGCGGCCGGAGGCCAGGTGCCCAAGGCCGGCGTGGTGCGCATCTCCAGCTCGCTCGGCGAGGTCAAGCTGAACGTCCACAAGGTCACGAATGGGCTCGCCCATGGCGCCGTCGCGTCCGGTCGGGTGCGCAATACGAACGCCAGCGCCGCCACCGCTACGGTGTGGAGCGATAGCGCGACGAGCACGACGACCACAGCCTCCAATAGCTCCAACGTAACGGCAGTCGCCCTAAGCAGCGGCGCCTCGCCAGCCAGTGCCACGTCGGCGTCTTCAAGCGTGACGACTGCCGTTGCGACCACTGCCGGTTCAACCAGCAATGTGACCAGCGGAAGCTCGGGAAGTGGCAGCAGCGGGACCGGTGCGACCGGCAACGGGAGCAGCGGCACCGGCAATAATGGCAACGGTGGAAACGGGAATAACGGCAACAACGGAAATGGCAACAATGGCCACCACTACGGCTGGTGGTGGGGCTCGGGTAGGGGCCATCACTAAGGCCGCGCCGTTGTCTAGGGGAGCACCCGGCGGTAAGCGCCGCGAGCAGGGGAGCAGAGTGAAACGTTATCGGCCGCATATTCTCGTCGTGATCGCACTGGCGGTCGTGCTGTCCACGGGATGGCACGCTTCGCTTCGCAATGCGCTCACCGATCTGCGGTTCACCTGGCAATCACGTGCCGCCGGCGGCAATGTTGTCGTGGTGGCCATCGATGCGCCGTCAATCGACCAGATCGGGGTGTGGCCTTGGCCACGCCGGCTGCACGCCGAGCTGTTGCACAGGCTGGACGCGGCGGGCGCGCGGGACGTAGCCTTCGACGTGGATTTCAGCACGCCTTCGGATCCCGCCTCCGACGAGGCGTTCGTCAAGGCGCTTCGGGAGGTCGGGGGCTCGACGATCCTGCCGTCCTTCAATCAGCCGACGCCGAATGGCGGCCCGGCTCACGTCAATCGCCCCCTCAAGCCGTTCAGCAACCAGTCGTGGCCGGCCGTCGTCAATGTCACAGTCGAATCCGACGGGCTTGTCCGCCGCTATCCGGTCGGCGAGAAGCTCGGTGATGCCGTGATGCCGTCGATGGCCGTCGTGCTGGCCGGGCAGGACGCCAATCGGCGGCCGCCCTTCCTGATCGATTTCGGCATTCGGGTGGCCACCATCCCGAGTGTCTCCTATTTTGACGTGCTGCGCGGCGATACCGCAGCCCTGGACAAACTGAGAGACAAGAAGATCATCGTTGGTGCCACGGCGCTCGAGCTGGGCGACCGGTTCAGCGTTCCAAACGGCAAGATCATCTCGGGTCCCGTCCTCCAGGCTCTGGCGGCGGAATCGATCCTCCAGAATCGAATGCTGCATTGGACCTCTGACGTCGGCATGATCGCTGGCCTGTGCCTGATCTGTCTGCTGATGATGTATTCGTGGCGCCGTTTTGCACCGGGCATCCGTGTCGCGATCCTGGTTGCTGCGGGCGCGAGTGTCGAACTCATCGCGACCTTTGTGCAGGCAAGGTGGCCGCTGATCATCGACACGTCGCTGTTTCACATCGCGGTCATCGCCTATCTGACGGCGATCGCGCTCGACGAGATCGACTTCCGCAGCCTGTTGGGGCGGATTGCCGAGAGCCGCTTTCATCGCATTGCGATGTCACTCGGCGATGGTCTGGTCTGCACCGACGAGGAACACCGGATCACGGTGTGGAATCCCGGCGCCAGCGCGATTTTCGGTTATATGCCGACAGAAATGATTGGGCGTCCGTTCGAGACTCTCTGTGTAGTGCCCGCGGCCGGTGGCGCGAGGCCGTTTGCCATGCGCGATGCTGCGCGCCAGGCGCTGTTAGTCCCCGGTGGCGCCGTCGTCGTCGAATTCGAGGGGCGTCGCAAGAACGGTGAGACATTTCCGGTCGAGGCAAGCTTCTCGGGCTGGCAAGGAACTGAGGGGTTCCAGTACGGAGCGATCCTGCGCGATATCTCGGTTCGCAAGCGCGAGGCTGAACGCGTCAGGTATCTCGCCGAACATGATGCATTGACGGGCCTTGCCAACCGCAACATGCTGCATGCGAGTCTCGCCAATCTCATCGCCGCGGCGGAACGACGACGCTCCGACGTCGCGCTGCTCGTGCTCGGTCTCGACGGCTTCCAGCAGATCAACGACATGCTTGGACATTCGGCCGGCGACCTCGTGCTACGGGCCGTCGCCGAACGTCTTCGGACCGAAGTCGATGGTCAGGCGATCGTCGCCCGGCTCAGCGGCGATGAGTTCGCCATCGCCCTTGATTGCGCCGAGACAGGCGAGCGGATTGCGGAGTTCGCGGAACGGATCGCGCATGCGTTCGAAGCGCCGCTCGTAACGGGCACACGGCAGCACCGCGTCAGGATCAGCATCGGCGTCGCCGTTTATCCCGACGGGGGACGCAGCGCCGACGATCTCCTGAGCAACGGCCATCTCGCGCTGAGCCGCGCCAAGACCTCACGGCGCGGCAGCCATGTGATCTTCGAGAGTGCGATCAGGCAGGCTCTGGAGAACCGGCTGACGCTGGAGAGTGAATTGGCGCTCGCTGCGGATCGCGGCGAGTTCGAAATGTTCTACCAACCCCAGGTCCGTCTGGTCGACGGCGGCCTGGTCGGGGCGGAAGCGCTCATCCGTTGGCGGCATCCGGAGCGCGGCTACGTGTCGCCCGGAGAGTTCATGCCGGTGGTCAATACCTCCGCACTGTCCGAGCGCCTCGCGAATTGGGTGATGGAGACCGCCTGCCGTCAGGCGCGTGCGTGGGAAATGTCCGGCAACGGCGTGCGCGTCGCGATCAATCTGTCGCCGTCGCAGCTTCATTCCGGCGATCTCGCGCATACGGTAGCGGCACTGCTCGAAGTGACGGGGCTCACGCCGTCACTGCTCGAACTCGAGGTCACAGAAGACATCCTGCTGCACGACGAAAGTCGTGTGCTCGACATGTTCAAGCGGATCCAGCAACTCGGCGTCCGCGTCCTGTTCGATGATTTCGGCACCGGCTATGCCAGCCTGAGCTACCTGAAGAAATTTCCGTTGGACGGGCTCAAGATCGACCGGTCGTTCGTGCTCGATCTGCTCGCAGATTCCGATGACGCCGCGATTGTCGGCTCGACCATCGGTCTTAGCAAACAGCTCGGGCTTACGGTCGTGGCCGAAGGCATCGAGAATCGCGCCACGGCGGACTTCCTGGTCAGCATGGGATGCGAGGAAGGGCAGGGCTATTTCTTCGGTCGTCCGATGCCGGCTAAGGCGTTCGAGACGCAGTTTCTGGCGTCCGAACTCAACGCAGTCAGCGCGGCCTGAGCCGCCTCGATTCTGCGCGCTCAGCGCCGGCGCGCGACCGCCACACCCAACAGGAAAGCGACGAACAGGCTGGCCAGCGGCGCTTCGCGCGTAATCGCGGCCACCGTCGATAGCGGTCGGCCGGGTTTTCGCGCCTCATCGATCACGGTGGTCAGGCGATCGACAGCCGCGCGAACGCCTCCAGCAACCTCGCCGATCGTGTGAGATACGTCGGACGCGGCGTCGATGGCTCGTTCAGCCATGCCGGGCTGCGGAGTGGGCTGCGGAATTTCCGTGCTCAAGTTCGTGAACTCCGCTTCTGGTGATATGAACAAGGCCGGCACCTTTGGCTATCCGCGCGAGCGCTAGTTTTGAACAGCGGGCCCGAAGACCTTTGGCTATCCGCGACAGGCGCCGTTTTGAACGGCGGGTGCCGGCCTTGCAGAGAGAATGCGGCGTGCGGGAATTTGTTCCAGCAGGAAACATCCCCCGTGAAACGACGGATGCGAATCTTTGTTAGGTTTGCACAGCCTTGGTGATCTCAGGAGAATGCCGTGACCGATCAGATCGTGACGGATCGAGCCCGGCGCATCGCCTTGCTCGGCGCGCCTATCGACATGGGCGCTTCGCAACGCGGCACCTTGATGGGCCCCGCGGCGCTACGCACTGCGGGTCTTGCGACGCTTCTGGAGGGCCTCGATTTCGAGGTCGTCGACTACGGTGATCTTTCGGTTTCCGAGGTCCGGGACCTGTCCGACCTTCCGCCAGGGAAAGCCAATCATTACCGCGAAATCCAGCGCTGGACGCGCGTGCTAAGCCGCAGAGGCTATGAGATCGCCAAGACCGGCGCGCTGCCGATCTTCCTCGGCGGCGATCACTCGTTGTCGATGGGATCGGTAAATGCGATGGCTCGGCACTGGCAGGAGCGCGGTCGAGAGCTGTTCGTGCTCTGGCTCGATGCGCATGCCGATTACAACACGCCGGAGACGACGATCACGGCCAATATGCACGGCATGTCCGCAGCGTTCCTGTGCGGCGAGCCCGGGCTCGACGGATTGCTCGGCGATGATCCGCGTGCCTCGATCGATCCGGACAGGCTCGATCTGTTCGGCGCGCGTTCCATCGACAAGCTCGAAAAGGAATTGATGCGCTCGCGCCGGATCAGGGTTGTCGACATGCGCCAAATCGACGAGTTCGGCGTCGCCGTTCTGATCCGCCGCGTCATCGAACGCGTCAACGCGCGCAACGGCGTGCTGCATGTCAGCTTCGATGTCGACTTTCTCGACCCTAGTGTGGCCCCCGGCGTCGGCACCACGGTACCGGGAGGCGCGACTTATCGCGAGGCGCATCTGATCATGGAATTGCTGCACGATTCCGGCGCGGTGGGATCGGTCGACATCGTCGAACTCAATCCGTTTCTCGATGAGCGCGGTCGCACCGCGCGCACTGCAGTCGAGCTGATCGGCAGCTTGTTCGGACAGCAGATCACCGACCGTCCGACGCCCAGCAACGCGATCGCCCCGGGCGAGTGACGACGCGATCTGACGCACTGCGATACTGATTGCTCGCGCTTGGCTCGAGCGCACACCGACAGGGGTTGTCGGCGATGCGCGGCTGGATTGCAAAAAGTGAATGCGCGAAGGCTTTCGAGTTCCGCCCACTGGCTCACAACTTGCTTGAGGGAACGGCGGAACTCGCGGGAGGTGTTTGAATTGACCTGCGAGTGGCAAAGATACGGATTCCTTCGATGGCAACTGACCGCTTCGCAAACTCGATGTCCTCGGCGCTTCGCCATCCCGGCGTAATTGCGCTGATTGTGGCTGGCTTGACGATTGCCGCGATGTTGATCGTCGATCACGGGCCCTGGAACAAGGCCAAGACGCAGCCAGCCCATGTCGCAATGTACGCCAATACGGGCGAGGCCGCCCACGCTGCAGGCGCCAAGGTGCTTCCGACCGAACCGAGATCGGCGGTCGAGCCGGAACGGCCGGGGCCGAAGACGTCTTCGACCGTCAATCCCGTGACGCCGTAATACGCCTCAGCTCTTGCGGCCGTAGTTGAGAAGACCGCCGCTGGTCTTTGGCGGATGTGCGCGGAGCGCCTCCTCGTTCGGCTCGGTACCCCAGCCGGGACGGTCGGGGATGATCAGGTGCCCATTCTGAATCTCCGGCTCGTGCGTAAAGAGTTTCTGGTCCCAGGCGAGGCGGTCGATGTCGATCTCCATGATCCGCAGGTTAGGCACAGCGGCGCAGAAATGCGCGTTCATCATCGAGCACAGATGGCCGTAGAAATTATGCGGCGCGACATTGACCTCGAACGCCTCTGCCGCGGCTGCGATCTTCATCGACTGCCAGACGCCATTCCAGGGCGTGTCGACGATCGCGACATCCATCGCCTGCTCGTCGAAATAGGGCAGGAATTCGCGCAGGCCCAACAGTGTTTCGCAGGACGAAATCGGATGCGGGCTTTGCCTGCGGATGTAGCCCAGCGCCTCCGGACTGAAACTGTCGATCTCGATCCAGAACATGTCGAGGTCTGCGATGGTGCGCAGGATCTTCAGATAACCTTCGGTCTTGGCGTTGAAGTTGCAATCGAGCAGGATGTCGACATCGGGGCCTGCGCCGTCACGGATGGCCTCGAGATGCATGCGCAGGTCGCGCAGGATTTTTCGATCCACATTGATCTCGGGCGCGAAGGGCGAGCCGAAACCCGGCCGCCAGCCGGTCGGCTTACCGTCGTCATAGGAGAAGATGTTGGTCTTGAGCGCGGTGAATTTCTTCTCGCGCACCTCGCGTCCCATCGCCTTGACGCCATCAAGGTTCTCGATCGGCGGCTGGTACCAGGAGGGGTGATTGATCCGCCAGGTTGCGCAGTGCGACCAGTAGACCCGGACACGGTCGCGGATCTTACCACCTAGCAGCTCGTAGCAGGGCACGCCAAGAGACTTCGCCTTGGCATCAAGCAGCGCGTTCTCGATCGCGCCGAGCGCTTGCGCCACAACGCCGCCTGCGGCGGGACGCGTGGCCGCGAACAGCTCGGCGTAAATTCGCTCGTGCTGGAGTACGTTTTGCCCGATCACGCGAGCCGACAGGCGCTGGATCGCGGCGCCGACGCCGGGCGAGCCAAAGCCTTCGTCGAACTCGCTCCAGCCGACGATGCCGTCCTCCGTCGTCAGCTTCACGAAGTGGTAGTTTCTCCAGCCAGCGTCGCAGGCGAGGATTTCAAGACTTGTTGCTTTTGAGGATTGGGTCATATCGCTCCCTGTCGCCCGGCCGGGCGTTGCTTTTTTGAGGCCCGGATCACAAGCCCGAACTCAGCCACAATTGTTAGGCTAACGACTGATCACCGTGAAGCCCGCCCAGGCGGCAGCAAGTATCGTCCGGCCTTGGTTTGCAGGAAAACTCCGTGGAATCCGATGTGGATAGTCATGATCATTCCCGGGATCGTCCCGAAATCGCGCCAGTCTCTTACATTTTTGGCCACAATCGGGATCGATCTTCCGGTCATGAAATTTCTGGCCATGATTTCGTTCCTGGCGGTGCTCACGATGAGCGGGGCCGCTATTTCCGATCGGTTTCTGACGGCCGATCAGCGCGTCGCGCAAGGGGTGGAGTAGCGCGGCGGGCGAGGGTTTTTTGTTGTTGCAGCATGTCTTGGGGGGACAGATGCTTTCGATAGACCAGTTCTTGCGGTTCATCAGCGTGCCGGCCGTGTTCGCGGCCTTCATCATCGCCTCGCAGATCTCGGCGGCACTGTCGGCGGTCTAGTCGACAAATCAAATTCCGCCCTGCGAGAGCGGTTGGTCCGGCGTTCGTTGACACGTCGGGCAAAACACCTGTAGAGTTGTATCATCACAGAAATCGTCGATGCCCGCGCCGCCGCCCGTCGCGGGCTTTTTGTTGCGTGTGTCCAGCGTCAGGCCGGAATGGCGGTCGCGGCTGCTCGCACGCCCGTTCGGTTATGCGCGATGCTGTTGCGAAGCGCACGTTAGGATTGTATCGAACGCCATGACATGCTCAAGCAATTGCCGGAGCCCGCTGGGGAACGGCCTGCCGGTGACGACGTTTCCCGTCTGAGGAAGCGAGGGAATTGGCCGATGGACAATCTGACGAAGCGCGAGCAGCCCGACCGCAGCAAGATCAACATGCATGAGGCCTTCGAGGTCAAGTACTGGACCCACGCGCTCGGGGTGTCGAAGGAGGAGTTGCAGAAGGCCGTCGACAAGGTCGGCAACTCGGCCGCGACCGTCCGCAAGGAGCTGGGCGTGTGACGGCTTCGGTGGCGCCGGAACGGCCACCGCTACTTGATACTGACGAACATGCCCCAGGCCGCGGCCAGCGCCGCGCCGGTGAAGACGACCACCGGACTGTCGCAGAACGCGCTGCCATAGCTGCACACGTTCGCGCCGAACTGTCCGAGTTCGTGATGGCTCGCGGAATAGAACAGCCCCGACAGCACCAGCAATGCGGCGGCGACGTAGTACATCGACGTCTCTCCATCTCGCCCGTGCGACCTCGCAGGGGATCTGTGCCAGCGTGGCGCGGAGAGATTTCATTCCGCCGAATCCGGTTCGGTGCATTTGAGCCATCCCGTCAACCCGAGCTCAACCAACCAGGTCAGAAGGGGCATGGCATCGCAGCAGAAGGCCTCTCACGGTCGCCGACGAAACACGCCTGAAACAATCCTGAAACCCGATTGTCCTGAACGCCTCGCCCACTGGCCTCGACCAACCAAGCGAAAAGGAGATCATCATGATCCAGATCGGTTCGAAGGAAGAAGTCGCGTTTCTGCTGGCGCTGTTCGGCACCCACACCCAGCCGGTCAGGCGTCCGAAGCCGAAATCGCAGCAGCGCTGAAGGCGGCCCCCATGCCCGGTTTGGCCGAATGCCAGAGCCTGCTGCGGCTCCTGATCGCCAGGGGCGATCCGAAGGCCATCCCGCTCGCCAAGGGCGCGATTGATCAATATCTCAACACCGCACCGGTTAGCGCCCGCGGGCGCGACCTGCGGGTGCTCCAGCGCGACGCGCTCGACCAGCACGGTTTTGCGGTCGGCGTGCAACGCTCGTTCGCCGAGACGGTGGATGCGTATATCGAACGCAAGCTGGCGGAGGAGTGAGGTCGATCGAGGGGGCAGCCGGGGCGATCTCTTTTGAAGACCGCCCCGAATGCTTGCTTGTTGTTGTCTCCCGGCGCCATCACCCGCGCACCGCATCGTCGCTCGAATAGAAGTTTGACTCGTCGGGCAAAACACCTGCATAATGGCAATATCGAGTAAGTCGACCCGCACGGAGTTATCCGCTGCGGGTTTTTTTGTGGCATCGGGAATTCGACACGGGGGTCAGTCTGCCGGTGCATTCGCCAGCGATTGAAGAAATGGTCTGGGCTGGTTTTGCTGGGTTGCACTCCATGGAAATCTCTATTGACCGCGTTCTTGTTTTGTTCAATTATGGCGTTTCAACCAGTGCGCGAAAATGATTGGAATGAAAGGGGCCGCTGATGAGTAATTCCCTCCTTGCCCTTGTCCTGTTGGACAGTCCGACGACTCCGAACATGCTGCAGGTCGTCAAAGCCCTTCGCGCGAGGCATCCCGAGCTGGCGGCGGAGGTGGCAGGGGGCAGTGAAACGGCGGACGTTCGCCAGACTTCAGCGAGTTCGCCGCTCATCCGGTGTGGCGACGAATTGGTTGCCGTGATGTCGATGCCGGCGCCCATTCCGCAAGATCCCGGCCTATGGGCCCGCGCGGCTACGACGTGGCCAGAGGGCAAGTCGGTGGCTGCGCAGCATCGTGGCCATCTGATCGTCTCGGTGCTTGGAAAGCATTTGCAGCCGTTGCCGGCCGCTCGTCTGACGACTGCTGTCATCGGAGCATTGATTGCCACGATGCCGGAGTGTTGTGCGGTGGTATGGAATACCAAAGTTGCGCGTCCCGCGAAGCTCTGGATGCAGATGTCGAGACAGGCGTTTGCATCTTTTCCCGACTATCCCTTCACTCTGTGGATCGACATTCTGCCGTTCCGTTCGAAGGCCGGTATCGGAGCAGTGACGATGGGTCTGTCGGCATTTGCCAAGCGCGAGATTGAATTCGAGACCGGCAAACTTACGCTTCGGGAGATGATCGACAAGGTTGCAGGCCTAGCCGTCTATCTGGTCGAGCATGGGGCGGTCGTCAAAGACGGCGACACCTTTGGCGGAGACGAGCAGGAGCGCATTACGGTTCGTTACGAGAATTCCGATCAGTTTAAGGGCTTGCCCGTGTTTTCCTGCACCGACGGCGTACATAGCGGAGCACCGTGAGCCGTTGCGCGCGCTGCCCAGCGCGATGTCTCCTGAGTGAGTTGGAAAGCAGACACGCGGAGAGAGCAATATTTCATGACTGCCTCCCCTGAGACGCGTTCGCGAAAGCGCAAGGCGCGGAAATTCTATACCGTATATTACAGAGTTCATTCCGCTCCAGGTCTGGAGCTGGAGAATGTGACCGCTGCCCTTAACGGAGGTCGCGTGCTGATGTCACCACGGGGCGAACGACGCTTTCCTCCGCTCTCAGAACCGCTGCGAATACTCATCGACAGGTCTCTCGGCCGAGCCCCCGTCGATTGGGAGCTCTTTCACGACTTTTGGCTCGTATCCGATCGGATGAAGGAGGTGCTCGAAACCATAGATCGAGAGGGCGTCGCATTTCTAGATTGCGAGACGCGGACCCTGGGCCGAAAGCTCGCTCCGGTCTATTGGCTTTGCGACGTCGTTCGGGTGCTGGATGTCATCGACGAGGAAAGATCACGTCTCCAGATCCTGGACGATGGCACAAAGTATCGGCGCTATGACATCTTGAAGAGCCCCAACTTTGTCTTCAGGTAAGAGGCCGTCGGTTCAGCTCATATCTTCAGGCCGCGGTTCCTGCAGTCGCGAATCATTTGCGATCAAACCATGAAGGACGCCTGTAGGGCCGCGGGTCTGAGAGGCATAGGCTTTAGGGATGCCGCCGACTGATGACGGATCGTTCGAGGGCAATCGTTTTACCTCGATGTATGCCGAGGATTGCTTCGGCCGTTCGTGAGTCAACGCGCAAATGGCCCGCTCTTGGGGCCGTCTGTGCAAAAGTTGGCAAATAGGAGATACCGCAATTTTATCTGCGGTCGACGCCGGCTTAAGAAGCCGACGTTGAGCGCCTGGCCGCCGAATGGCGAACGGGCTGGTGCGACTGCGTCGATTGCAGCGCGCGCATCTAAAGAGGCCGGCTCTCATCGCTGCTGGCCCAATCCACCAAACATTTAGCATCAGAATCGCCGGCTGAGATCACGATCAGCTCGGATGCCGGCGTGCGCCAGAAAGTAGCGGTCGCATGTTTCCAATCCATCACATCTTACCGCAGTATCTCGCAGGCCACCCGGTCATCCGGTTTCTAGGCGATCGATTCAATGTCGACGCGATTAGAAATCGTATGGCCCTACCGCCTAAGCAGGAGCTTGCAGACGACCTTGAAGCGAGTCCACACGGGGGGACATCTCGGAGAGTACTACAACGGATTTTTCGACCATATCGAGACGATCAAGGAAACAAGATTGGATGCAGTTCTCGCCGGCGATCGACATGCGCTGGACGAGGTGGTTTCCGACCTGAATGATCTCGTGGACGCTGCGAAGTACGCGCAAGCGAATGGTCATCTGTTCGCCAACACCCCCAAAGGAATGACGCCCCAAGAGGCAAATGAACGGAACAAGAAGTGGTTCGACAACTGGAGAAAATATGCCTTCGACAATGAAGTGCAGATCCGCCAGATGCGGGAGACGGTCGACCAACTGTACGGTACCGGGCAGAAGGATGCAGCCGAGCATTGGCCACTTCTCTCTCCCACCAGCAATCTAAGTTTGGCAGAGAGAGACGAAATCCTAAGGCAACACTTTAAAGGGCGATACGCCAATAGATCTCTGATTACGCTCCAGTCTACTGCCGTCGGAGCGGTTCCTACTCTTCAGGGGCTCGTTCCTCCCACCGTAGATTCCCACTTGCCAGGCCTCTCACCACCGCCCATTGAGGTGCTTAAGCCTTCGGAAGGGTTCACACCGAGCAATCCGCTTCCCACTTATGGGGCACCGGGATTTCCAGTTTCCAATCCAGCTTCGCTGGGGCTTGGTCAATTGCCCCCCAGCGCCGCCGTACCGCAGCTACCACAGGTCCTGCAATTCCATTCCGAGATCGGCGATCTGCTCAGGCAGTCCAATGGTTCGCCGTTGATGGGTCCGGATCCCTACAACATGCCCCATGATCCCGCCGATGATCCTGCTAATTTGCGCGGATTGGCGATGTTCGGGGCTGTGACGTCTGCTCCCTTATGGTTGCCTTCATTGCCGGCTTGGGCGCCAATCGCGGGGGCTCTCGGTCTGGCGGGCGCTGCGGTGAACTCCGCCGCTCTAGCGGATCCGGCCGACAAAATCGAGAACGAAGCATCTGCCGCCGCGGCCTCCGATCTCGCTGCCGGGCAAGTCGTAAACGGTTCGATCGATCAAGGCTTGATGCGAGCCAACACCTTTGTAGACCGTTTCGGCAACTGGACTGATACGCCCGCCGGCACCATGCCTGCTTCAAGCGGGCGAGACGCGCCGGTCACTCCTGCTGCACAAGCTGCCGCGCCGAATGACGTTCGGCGTCTCACACGGGTGAATGAATCGAACGCGGGCAGCGTGTTTACGACTGGAAGTGCGCCGGTCCCGTATCTGCCTTCCACGGGATTCAACGATCGATTTGGCAATTGGCGCACGCCGACCGGCGATGGGGGAGCACAACAGGCGAGCAGACCAATCAGCGCGTTTGCAGATGAGCCAAGCTACTTCATCCCGCCGTCGATCTTCGGTTCTCATGATTCCAGCAGCGATGCTGACGAATGGTTTTCGCGCTGGATACGTCCATTGCTTCGCCAGGACTGAACCGGTTACGGAGTGTTGCACATTGCGTTCGAGATCGGCCATTTGACACGTCGGGCAAAACACTGGCAGAATGGCATCATCGAAAATCTGGTCAGCCCGCGCGGCGCAATCCGCCAGCGGGCTTTTTCATTTCGGTGTCGGATCGGAGCTGGCTTCGCGAAAACCTTTGGCCTTGCTCTCGTCGATCCACGAGTCCGGATCGCGCGAGCAGCGGTGGTAGATCAGCCAGGCGTCGGCGGCGTCCACGCGGCGCAGGCCGATCTCGGAGTCCGACACCACCTTGAACTTCGGATCGCCGGCGATCGGCGTGTGAGCCATCAACGCCGGGCCGCCGCAACCGCCGGGGCCGCAGAAGGCGACCGAGAACTGGTAGTCGTCGTTGCGCCAGATCTTCAGGCCATAGCTCTTCGCGCAGTCGCGCTTCCAGGCGCCGGAGAAATCCGGCGCCGCGGTCTCCGCGGCGACGGCCGGGGTGATCGTGATCAGGAGCGAGAACAAGAGTAGAGGGAGGCGCATCGGTGAAGTCCTGCCGCGTGTCCCTCTGAAGAGACGCGCTGCGCACGGTCGATGCCGTGATCGGAAGCGACGCTAAGGCAATTCGTTCGTCGTGCGCGTGACTGCCGGCACACTGCGATGTCTCAGTGACGAGTGAACTTGCTCGGCACAGAGTTTGACACGTCGGGCAAAACACTGGCAGAATGGCATCATCGAAGAGTTCGTTCAGCCCGCGCCGAGGAATTGGCCGCGGGCTTTTTCGTCTCGATCATTCGTTCGGCGGTTGCTGGTCTGCTTGCCGGTGATGGGCCTTTGGTCGAACGCGGCGCCGGGCTGAGTTCGAAAAAATCGAAACAGAGGTTGACCCGTCGGGCAAAACACTGGCATAGTGGCATCATCGAAAAGTTCGTAACGCCCGCGCGGGCCGCAGCCGCCGCGGGTTTTTTCATGTCCATTCGGGAATCGGACGGCGGGCGCGCATTGCGGCCACGCCTCGTTGAAACGCGTTCATGGAGCGCCGATCGGCGCGCCGCCGTCCGTACCATTGCTGGCCGTGCACGCGCGAACGTGCCGGCCCGCGGCGCTGAGCCGGTTGCTCGCGCCGCTGCGGTCTCCGGAATCTCGGAGATAGGGTTCGCGCCCGAAACGATCGCGCGTCGCCGTGCGATCTGCCGCGCGTTTGCTTTTTGGGAGGGGAGACGATGACCGCCTATCTGATATCGCTCGCGCTTGCGGGCCTGGTTGCGATCGTGCTGTGGGAGATGTTTGCTTGAGCGACGAGATCGAAGGCGAATGCGTGCAGGAGCCCGTCCGTTTGCCCGCGCGACGGACGACGTCCGGGCGGACATCCAGGGAAACGTCCAGGGAAGTGTCCAAGGAAACGCTCAAGCGACCGTCAAGGGCGCGGACGCTGACCGAAATCCGATCGGTTGCGCGCAGCCATACCAGGACCGCCATCCGTGTTCTCGTCGGCATCATGCGCAGCGAGGACGCGACGCCGGCGGCGCGCATCTCGGCGGCGAATGCCATTCTCGATCGCGGTTGGGGCAAGGCCGCGCAGCCGATCGAGAACGACGAGGGCGGCGTGCTGGAGCTGATCCACCGGATCGAGCGCATCATCGTGCAGCCTGGACACTCCGACGGCGAGCGTCCCTAGCGCCATCGTTCGAAAAGAGGCGCCTCCATTGTCGACCTTGAAAATTCCAACCGCCAAGATCTTCGAGCCGCTGCTCGAGCCCGCGCGCTACAAGGGCGTTTACGGCGGGCGCGGCTCTGGCAAATCGCATTTCTTCGGCGAGCTGATGGTCGAGACCTGCCAGGCCGAGCGCGGCACGCTCGCGGTCTGCATCCGCGAGGCACAGCGGACCCTGGCGCAATCCTCGAAGCGCTTGATCGAGGGCAAGATCGCGAGCCTTGGTCTCGGCCATGGCTTCAAGCTTTTCAGCGACAAGATCGAGACGCCGGGTGACGGGCTCATCATCTTTCGGGGGCTGCAGGATCACACGGCCGACTCGATCAAAAGCCTGGAGGGGTTTCGCATCGCCTGGATCGACGAGGCGCAATCCTTGAGCGCACGCAGCCTCGCGCTGCTGCGGCCGACGATCCGCGCAAAGGCCTCGGAGCTGTGGGCGAGCTGGAATCCGCGCCGCAAGAGCGATGCGATCGACGATTTCCTGCGCGCGCGCCGGCCGGACGGGGCGCTCGTCGTCAAGGCGAACTGGCGCGACAATCCCTGGTTTCCCGACGTGCTGGAGGAGGAGCGGTTGCTCGACCAGAAACTCTATCCGGAGCGTTACGATCACGTCTGGGAAGGCGACTATGCACGCGCCTTCGAGGGCGCCTATTTCGCGGCGATGCTGTCGGAGGCGCGGACGCAGGGGCGGATCGCAAAGGTTGCCGCGGATCCGCTGCTGCCGCTGCGCGCCTTCATCGACATCGGCGGCGCAGGTGCTGCGGCGGATGCGTTCACGATCTGGATCGTGCAATGGGTTGGGAGCGAAGTTCGCATTCTGGATTATTACGAGAGCGTCGGCCAGGTGCTGGCGTTTCACGTCAACTGGCTGCGTGCGCGCAGCTATGACCGTGCCATTCTCTACCTGCCGCATGACGGCATCGCCGCCAACAACATCACCGGCAAGCGTTATGAGGATCATCTGCGCGAGGCCGGGTTCACGGTCGAACCTCCGGTGAAGAACCAGGGGCCGGGGGCGGCGATGATGCGGATCGAGGCGCTGCGGCGGCTCGGGCCTCAGCTCTGGTTCAACGCGGACACGACGGAGCCCGGCCGCGAGGCGCTCGGCTTCTATCACGAGCGCAGGGACGAGACGCGCAACATCGGCCTTGGTCCCGAGCACGACTGGTCGAGCCATGCCGCGGACGCGCTGGGGTTGATGGCGATCTGCTACGAGCAGCCGGGCAGGGTGGCCGCGTTCAACCGGCCGATCCGCTATGCCGAGCAGGGGTGGGTTTGAGCGAAGCTTTGCGATGAAACCTGCGGTTGACGATGTTCCTGTTATGTTCTAAAGAGTGCAATCCCTACCGCTGCGTGGTGCTGCAATGTCAGCGTTTGGAATACTGGTCGAGCTGATTGGATATTCGATCGCGCGAGCTGCGTTGCCGTTGCTTTCATTCGGCTGGATTTACGTCGAGCCCTTCAACGCAGCTCCGCAGCGATGGCGATGGCCCTGCTATCGCCGCGATGCGTCAGGCCGGGTCGAAATACGGCAGGCAGTCGCTGGCTGGATCGGGCTTGGCGTTTGTCTCATCATGCTCGTTGCGATCGCGCTACTCATCAGTGCATTTGTCCGCCCTCATCGCGCCTGAAGCTCTCCGCAAACGCCGTGTATCGCGGATGACCCTCGAGTCGATCGCCGATGCGACAATGAGTGTTCCGGCTGCTGCGTTGTCGATCCGCTTCCTGGACGAACTCAGATAACGAACCGAGAAGTTTCAATGCCGAAAATGTCGATCTCCGAAGTAAAGGCGATGCTCGCCTCCGAGAAAGCCAACGCGCTCGCCGCGATGTCGGCAGCAAGGCTTGCCGAGGAGCGGGCCGACGCGATGGACTATTATCTCGGCGACATGCGCAAGGACATGCCGGCGCAGGACGGCCGCTCGCGCGCGGTGTCGACCGACGTCGCCGACACCATCGAAGGCCTGATGCCACAGCTGATGGACATCTTCGCCGGGTCCGACGAGGTGGTGCGCTTCGAGCCGGTTGGCCCGGAGGACGTCGCGGCCGCTCAGCAAGAGACCGACTACGTCAACCACGTCTTCATGCAGCAGAACGGCGGCTTCATGGTGCTCTATTCGTTCGTCAAGGACGCGCTGCTGTCGAAGGCCGGCATCGTCAAGGTCTGGTGGGAGGAGCGCGAGGAGGAGAGCCGCGAGACCTATTACGATCTCACCGACGACCAGTTCGCGCTGCTCGCCCAGGATGTCGCGGAATCGAACGGTGCGATGAAGATCGTCGCACATACGGTGCATGACGGCGGCGCGGGGCCCATCGAAAAGGGAGGCAACGCGTTGACCGAGACGAGGGGTGGCTTGATCCGCGGAGCGGCGCGGTGAACGACGGGGGCGGCGTCGGCGAGGTGAGCGCTGAGTAGCGGCTCGTCGGCCGGACGATGCATCGGCACATCGACACGCCGCGCGGGCGGCATCTCTTCCAGATGCGGGTACGGTGGTAGCCTGAGCCTATCCTGTGCAGCGTCGCCTCGGTGCGCGCAGCATCCGCGACTGCAATTACCGCTTCCATGAGGTCAGAGAGCAGGCCAGGACAATCGCCACGATGCCAGCGACCATCCAAGCGAGCGCGAAACGCTCGTGCCGGGCAGCGTTCGCGAGATGAAGACGGCCTGCATCGGTCAAGCAAGCGGGATCGCATTGGGAGATGCGGACCGAAGCAGCATGATTTAGCTTCAGGACGCGACCAATCGTCATTGATACGACGGTGAGAAGCAGAGCTTCGAGTGATGCGAGCGACACAATGGCCGTCGTCTCGAGCATCCAGTTTGGGCGCGCAGGCAGCATCGACATTTGTGCCCCAGGGGCCACGCTGTTCAGCACCAGGCGAAGGTCATTGAGATAAAGCGCCGCAATGAGAAGAAGACCGCCAAACCAGATCGCAGCGAGGATAGTCAAAGCCAAGGCCATGCCGGAAGCCATTCGGATAATGAGCTGCTTTCAGCATCGCCAAAAGCCTTTCTGCGGTCAACAAAGGAGATTGTGATGGCGGAAAGCCACAACCCCAATCGATGGCCGGATGGCCTGTCGTTCTCGGCACCGCTTCCGCTGTTGCCAATCGGCAGGATCGGCGGAACGTATTACTGGAACCCGGGCGCCCCGACGGCGCCGCGATGGACCGTGAACCGTAGTCTGGGTCTGCCGGGAGCGGGACTGGAGACCGTTTTTCTTGCACCTGGAATGACCAGCCGCGATACGCTCGGATTCGGCGTCAGTGGAAACGCATCGACGTTCGTTCCGTCGGTGAGCTTGAATGCCACGTTTCCAGATCGGGGTGGGCTTCTTCCGGCGCTCACGGCGCCCAGGGTGACGTCCGTGGGAGCGGGAGTGGGTACGCCGAACATGTCGCCCTCATTCACCACGACGATGACGCCGGGGCAGATCGCCGATTGGCTGCAAATGTTCTTTGCTCCGCGCGCGATGGGGCCAATAGATGAAGCGTCGCCATTCGTGCGGACGTTGACCTCTCGTCCCGGTACGATTGGCACCACCGCCGCCGCGCCGCCGGTGAAATATTTGAATTCGGGCGACAGGAGCCCCTTGGGTGGAGGGATGGCCGATTGGAGGGCATCGGTCACGCCTTCAGCTCCACAAGAGTCGGCCCAATCACCTTCCGATGGACGGCCAGGTGGACTCCTTGGCCTTATCCAGGATGCCCTGCGCGACAGGAGCTATTAGCCTGCATCGCCGAAGGCTGGACGGTGGTCAACATAGAGAGTTTGATGGCAGAAAGGTGCGACGTCGCCGGCACGCCGAACTCTAGATCTGCACCGGCCTCGGCAAGCAGACGCAGGGCGTCGACGCCGACGCGCCGCAACATTCAAGGGCGCGGCGAACCGGGAGGCCACCTGTGCAATTGCCATTTTCCGTCCACACGAACAACTTCAGCGGGCCAGTCGACAAGTTCGGGATCCGAGCCGACGCGCCAGGTTACCTTTACCGATAGACGGTCGTCACTTTCCCAGCGGACATACTCCCAAAGCTCGTAGCCCTCGGATCTGTAATGAAAGGCAGGCTCGGTCGAATCGCCATTCGCGGGCACGATGTCGATGCCGTTGTTTCCATCGGAAGGGCCTTCGGTCCAGAAGACTGATGCGAGCCATTTCTTGCCGGGCGAGTAGCGCGGGGGAGCGACGATATTTTCTTCCTCTCCATCCTGCTGCCGGACCAAAACCCATTCGTCGCTTTCGTAGTACATCACATGGACAAGAAACAACCGGGGCTCGGGGAAATAGTCATAGAGCATGTAGCTCTTGCAGCTCTCGTAGGGCCCTTTTGCGCATGTCTTCTTGCTTTGATTGTCTTTGTAGAGTTTCACGGCACCGTTGCCCAACGTCAGGCGAAGCTCGCCTCCTCGTCGTGTCGCCAGTCCTCCGGTCTTCGGAATGCACGCTTTTTCGAATGTGCGCGAGTAGGGTTCACTCTCGTAACCTCCGCTCTTTGTCTTTTCATCGAGAATAATCGCTGGATGTGGACATGCACCGTCGCGGGGATATGGCTTTACACAATTGAAGTCTGCCGGGCACGCGGCGTCTGACGACGCCTCTTCGGATGCATTGCATGCGCCAATCGATGCGAAAAGCATCCCAACGATCATTGTGCGAATCATGATCTCTCGAGCTGACCTGAGAGCGGCTGAATTGAATCGCAACGTGCTGTCTCCATGGGCGTGAGCGTCTTTGATGCGCACCGCGGCGGATGCCGTAAACAGAATGTGCCCGCAGTGCCAATTCTACGGTTGTTACAGCGAAAAATACTACCTGATGGCTTAGGACATCAAGCCCCTCATTCGCGCGATGTCCGCAATATGTTGGCTGCCGGATCTGCAAGCAAGATCGATGTTGCTCACCGATCCAGGGGGCTGCGCGTGCTGAGACTGGAAGGTTCACCTCTTCGATCGCGCGATGTTCCGCCGGTACGGCGACCCCGGCGGGTTCGGCCAATCCAGAACAAGCGTCTGCCGGCGGACTACTCGGCCTGATCGAGGACCATATGCGCAACAACGGCCACTAGGCCGCAGCGCTCTTCCGCTGTCCGCGTCACGCGGCAAACCCAAGAGTTCAAACAAACATGCCCGTTCCCCTATTCGCCCCGGCGCCGTCTGCGCCGATGGGCTCTCTCGTCACGCACGACGTCACCATCGTCACCACGCGCAAGCGCGCGCAGGCGCGGGTGATGGGCGTGCCGCCGGAAGAATTCGGTATCGAGCGCGGCGCGCGCAGCATCCGCGATTGCAATTACTGCTTCCACGAGGTCGTCACCAAGACCGAGGCGCAGTTGATCGCGGAAGGTTTTGATGCCGGCCAGATCAGGGCCTTGCTGCCGCACACCGGTACGACCGAGATCGAGACGCTGGCGCGCGATACCGTGGAGGAGCATCTGTCCGCGACCGCCGGCGGCGGCAGCGCCAATTCGGCGGCGCGGCTCGTGCGGAGGTACGAGCCGGATAAACTGATCGGCTACTGCGTCACGATCTATTTTGCCAAGCTGCTGGTTTGGGACAAGGTTCTCGGCTTCGGCACCACTGATGCGCTGGCGGGCTTCGCGGCGATCACCGCAAATCTGGTCGTCTCGTTCTACTTCGCTAAACGTGGGTTCGAGAATGTCGCGAGGATCATCAAGCGGTGAATATGCAAGACAACGAAATCCGGGCCATCGTCGCCGGGACGCTGGCTGAGCAGCAGAGGCACCAGCAGAAGAGCATCGACGCGATCGTATTGAAAGCGGTCGCATCGGTGCTTGCTTCTCTTGGAATCGAAGATGACGACCGGAAGGAGCTGAGGGCCGATTTCCAGCACTTGCGGCGGTGGCGAAAGAGCGTGGAGCAGGCGCAGAGCTACACCTTCAAGGCCGTGATTACGGTGATCGCGACCGGCCTGATGGGGGCCGTTTGGCTCGGCGTCAAGGTCGTGCTGGGCAAGTGAAACCTGGCAGCGAAGGAGCGCGATTGCCCGCGCTCAGGACTATTCCTGCGGATGAGCTGTTCAAATGTATAGAATTGGTATTGTCGATGCGGACGATGATGAGAGTGCGGAGGTCCTTGGCGAACTGCATCGGCTGACTTTCTTTGATAGCGCTTCGTTGCCGCAATTCGAGATCGGGGCGTGGTGGCTCGCCTATCACAATGACGAGGCGGTCGCCTTCGCCGGCGTTGTGCCGTCAACGCATGCGCGCAACAGCGCATATTTCTGCAGAGTCGGGGTCTTGCAACGGCACTGGGGGCGGGGACTTCAGCGCAGGCTGATGCGGGCAATCGAGGCGCGGGGGCGGCGTAGCGGATGGGATAGCATCGTTTCTGATACGACGGACAATCCGGTATCCGCCAATAATTTCATCCAGGCCGGTTATCGGCTCTACGAACCCAAAATGCCCTGGGCCTGGTCACATACGCTCTATTGGCGGAAGTGGCTTTGCTGAGCCATTGGCGCATGGTTTCCCGTGATGCGGAACGCCACTATCGCGCCGTAGAGCTGTCGGCGGGAGACGCAGGCGGCTATTGTACGCCCGGAACGTTCAGGGGCCCGGCAGCTTAGCGGCTGCCGGGCCCCTTTTGCGTATTGAAGCGATGTGGCTGAAGCACTTGCGAAGTCGGCGCCGCCGGGCTTTAAGTTTGATCTTGCAGGAAATTCGGCGGCCATAAGCCGATGTAAGGGAGCGCTACCGATGCCCACCAAGCCTCAATTGCCGGAACGTTCGTCGCGGGCGACGGGCGCGCCCACCGCGCTGGATGGTCTGCTGGTCGTCGATTTTACGCGCGTCGTGGCGGGGCCGGCCTGCACTCAGACGCTTGCCGATTTTGGCGCGCGTGTCATCAAGATCGAGAATCCTGACGGTGGCGACGACACGCGCGCCTATGAGCACGCCGAAATCGGCGGCGAAAGCGCGGCCTATCTGAGTCTCAACCGCAACAAGCGCGGCATTGCGCTGGACCTGACTGTGCCGGAGGCCCGCGAGATCGCGTTGGACCTGATCCGCAAAGCCGACGTGGTCGTGGAGAATTTTTCCAGTGGGGTCATGAAGAAATTCGGTCTCGACTATGAGGCTGTCGCGCCGCTCAATCCTCGGCTGGTCTATTGCTCGATCTCGGCCTACGGGCGCTCCGGACCGTTTGCTTCGCGTCCCGGCTTTGATCCGATTACGCAGGCCGAAAGCGGCTTCATGTCGCTCAACGGGTTTGCCGACGGGCCCGCCGTTCGTACCGGCCCGCCGATCGTCGACATGGCCACGGGGATGTCTGCCTGCAATGCCATTCTGCTGGCGCTATTGGCGCGGGATCGGCTCGGCCGCGGTCAGCATGTCGAGGTCGCCCTGTTCGACATCGCCATGGGGATGACCGGCTTCTACGGCATGGCCTACCTGATCAACGGCGAGAACCCTGGCCGGTTTGGCAATTCGCCGAGCGGGTCTCCCTCCGTTGGCGTCTATGAGGCTTCCGACGGACCGCTTTACATAGCCTGCGCGAACGACCGGCTTTTTCGCCGGCTGGTGGTCGAGGTGCTGAACCGGCCCGATCTGATCGACGGTCCGCAGTTCGCCACGCGAAAAGCGCGCTCCGAGAACAAGGAGCTCCTGCGGGCAGCCATCGCGGAGGTCTTTGCCAGCGATACCCTCGAGAACTGGATGGCGAAGATGAAGCTGGCCAATATTCCGGTCGGCTATCTCCGGACGGTTGAGGAGGGGTTCAATGCGCCCGAGGCCCGCGAGCGCCATCGCCTGAGCCGAATTCCGCATCGTACAGCAGAGTGGGTCCCCAATATCGAGCCGCCGATCAGTATGAGCCTGACCGGCGCGATTGATCCCGTCGCCGCCCCCTTGTTAGGCGAGCATACCGAAGATGTCTTGCGTGATACGCTCGGCTACGACGCGCGTCGGATCCTGGAGTTCACCCAAAAAGGCGTCTTTGGATCAGGCAAGCCATCGACACCGGCTTAAGCCCAGGCAATTGTCCTGTTGACACTGCCCAGCTTGATTTGGCGAAGGTCCCGCCGCATAAATGTGTGAACGTGAGGGACACGGATGGTGCCTGGTCAGGAGCCGAGTATGGGTCAACACACCGGGTCGGAAGCCGGTGGACAGGCCTATGCGGCAATGATTGCCAAGGCCAGGGCGCTCGCACCGCGGCTGCGAGAGCGGGCGGTGCGGACAGAGGAGCTGCGGCATCTTCCGCCGGAAACCGAGAGGGATCTCCACGACGCTGGTCTGTTCCGGATGCTCCAGCCGGCACGCATTGGCGGCGCCGAGCTCGACTATGTCGCCCTTGTCGACTGTGCTGAGCTGCTCGGGCGGGCGGACGCGTCGGTGGCCTGGAATCTCGCCAATCTGGCGAGCCATCAGTGGATGCTCGGCATGTTCGAGCAGAAGGCGCAGGATCTGGTCTGGGGCCGCGATCCGGACGCGCTGATTGCGTCATCGTTCATTTTTCCCGCCGGACGCGCGACGAGGATGGAGGGCGGATACCGGTTGCACGGCAGCTGGCCGTTCTCGTCGGGCGTTGCGTCCTGCGAATGGAACATGCTCGCAAGTGTCGTCTATTCCGACGACGAGGCGGACGGCATCGAGTATCGAATCTTCCTGCTGCCGAAAAGCGACTACAAGGTGCTTGATACTTGGAATGTTACGGGACTGCGCGGCACCGGTTCCTGCGACGTCGAGGTCAGGGACGCCTTTGTCCCAGACCATATGACGGTCGCTGTCGGCGAGCTTGCCGGCGGTCCGACGCCTGGCAGCAGGGTCAATCCCAATCCGTCGTATACTCTGCCCGTGTTTTCGCTGTTTCCCTACGTCCTGTCGGGCGTTGCACTCGGGAACGCGCAAGCATGCCTTGACGATTACGCGGAGGTCGCGCGTCATCGCATTTCGACCTACAACCGCGCCAAACTGAGCGACTTTCAAAGCACCCAGATCAAGATCGCCGAAGCTTCGGCCAAGATCGACGCTGCGCGCCTGATCATGCGTTCGGCCTGCATCAACGCGATGAAAGATGCAAGGCGAGGTCGTATTCCTGACATGGCGACCAAGACCAGATATCGGCGCGATGGAGCTTTCTCCGTGAATCTGTGCACGGATGCGGTCTCGATGCTGTTTGCCGCGAGCGGGGCGCGCGGCCTGTTCACGACAGGGGTGTTGCAGCGGCAATTCCGCGATGCGCACGCGATCAACTCGCATCTTGCGTTCAACTTCGATGCGGCCGGAACCAATTACGGACGGGTGGCTCTGGGCCTGCCGTCCGAGAATCTCACGCTGTGAGGCCGGCCGATGAATGATCTGCCGAAGCAGCCGGCCGTTCCCGACCCAGCCAATGAACTCGCGAGTGACAGTTCACCGATCGATCCCCGGGATTTTCGCAACGCGCTTGGAACTTACGGAACGGGCGTAACGATTATCACTGCCACGGCCGCCGATGGAAGGCCTTATGGCATCACCTGCAATTCGTTTGCGTCGGTGTCCCTGAATCCGCCTCTGGTGCTCTGGAGCCTCGGAATCTATTCCTCGAGCCTGACTGTGTTTCAGAACGCCAGTCACTTCACCGTCCATGTGCTCGGCAATTCGCAGCAGGCGCTCGCGAATAAGTTTGCCAAATCGACCGAGGACAAGTTCGCCGGGGTGGATTGGACGCCGGGCCTCGGAAACGCTCCGGTGCTCGCCGAGAGCGTTGCCAATTTTCAGTGCCGGTCCGTCAATCGCTATTATGGCGGCGATCACGTGATCTTTCTCGGCGCGGTCGAGGCCTATGCCTACAACTCCGGGGAGCCGCTGCTGTTTGCGCGCGGAGCGTATGGCCGGTTCCTGTCCGACGACCAACGCGGGAAGCCACCGTAGTGCGCTCAACGCTCCGTCGCCGAAAGCTTGTAGATCTCCAACGCGTCCGCATCGGCTCCCCGCGCAGCCTTGGCCAGCCTGAAGATCTGCCCGGCCAGCGATGCCATCGGCACGGGAGTCGACGTCGCCTGCGCAACGTCGGCGACCGTATCGAGGTCTTTGAGCATGGTGGCGATGTGACCGAGTGGCGGTGAGTGAATGCCTTGAGCCATGCGGGGCACAAACAACTGAAGTGGGATGGAATCGGCGAAGCCGCCCGAGAGGGCTTCGGGCAATCGGTTGGCGTCAATTCCCGCGTTCACGGCAAGGCGTGTTGCTTCCGCCAGAACAGCCATCGCGCATCCGACGATCACCTGATTGCAGAGCTTTGTGGTCTGGCCTGCGCCCGTCGGACCCATGTGGGTGAACCTGCGCGCCATGGCTAGCACATACGGCCGCACCCTCTGGATGTCGCCGGCATCTCCGCCGGCCATGATTGCAAGCGTACCTTCTTCGGCGCCCTTGGTGCCGCCGGACACCGGTGCATCGATCAGGCCAGCGCCATTCGCTGCCTTCAGCCGCGCAGCAAGATCGCGCGCGGCGTTAGGGTGGATCGATGAGAAGTCGACTACGAGCTTGCCTGCGCCAGGAGCCGCTGCAAGGCCGTCGGCCCCGAAAATCACTTCCTCAACGGCGGTCGCATCCGTCACGCACATGAACACAATGTCCGAGTTGGCCAGCGCATCGCGTGGCGTGATGGCGCGCCTGGCGCCCTCCGCGACGAGCGGAGCCAGCTTGCCTTCCGAGCGATTCCATACGCTGACTTGATAGCCGGCCTTGAGCAGGCGCCGGGTCATGGGTGCGCCCATCAGCCCAAGGCCAAGATAGCCGAGCCTCTCGACGCCTGGCGGGTTTGCCTTGCTCGCATCAGCCATAGGTTGCCTCCTTCTGTCGCAGCGCGACGCCGCTTCACCATACATTGCAGACCGGACGGCGAAACCGCTTGGTTCGCATGGCTTGCCTGATTGTTTGAACCATGAAACAGTTTGAACCGGCCGGGTTGGGTGGCGCCGGGTTGGCGCCGGAGCAGCGGAGTGGGCACGATGCGAACCGTTTCGAAGTGGATTCTGGCTTTGGGGGCGGCAGCGGCCGTGAGCGCGGGCGCAGGCCCGTCATGGGCGCAGCAGACGATCCGCGTCGGCTGGACCATCCCGGCTGAGGAGTCCAAATACTGGATGATGCGTCGTCCGGCCGAATTTCCCAATATAGGCAAGGCCTACAAAATCGAATGGACCCAGTTTCAGGGCACGGCGCCGATGACGCAGGCTTTGGCAGCCGGCGCGCTCGATTGCGCGACGCAGGCGCCGCTCTCGCTCGCCAACGGCGTGGTTGGCGGCAATCTCAAGGCCTACATTGTGGCGCAGCACGTCTTCGAGAAGCCCGGCGGTTTTTCGGTCTACTGGGCCGTGATGGATGACTCGCCGATCAAGACAATTGCCGATCTCAAGGGCAAGACGGTCGGCATTTCCGTGATCGGCGGCGGCACGCAGGGACCATTTAATCTGCTTCTGAAGCAGAATGGCGTCGACCCGGCCAAGGATATCAAGCTGGTTGAAGTCGGCTTTGCCGTCTCCGAAGATGCGTTGCGCCAGGGCCGTGTCGATGCGGTCAACATGAACCAGCCGTTTGCCGCGCGCGCGGAGGCGAAAGGCGGCACAAGGAAGCTGTTCTCGCTGTCGCAGGCCATGCCGAACATCGTACACATCCTGGAAGCCTGTCGGGCCGATTTCGTCGACAAGAATCCGGATCTGGTGAAGGCTTATGTCCGCGACATTACGTCAGGCATGAAGAAGGCGCTGGCGAACCGCGAAGAGACCTTGAAGGTCGTCAATGAAGTTTTGAAGGCGCCCATTCCGGTTCTTGAGACTTACCTGCTTAAGGACAACGATTTCGGTCGCGATCCAGGCGCCGCGCCGAACTTTCCTGCGATCCAGAAGATGCTGGACATCTACGCAGAGACGGGAATGCTGCCGAAGCTGGACGCCGCACAGTTCAAGCATCCGACGATCGTCGCGCCGCTTGAGTAGGCAGCCGGACACAACTATCCGAGCAGGGAGATCGCGGCGTCCCGGGTAATCCGGGACGTTGCATGCAGAAGATGCACTTATGAAGAAGTTGCGATCACGGATAACGACAGACGGCCTCGACCGGGCTCCGCACCGCGCTTTCATGCGCGCAATGGGGCTTGACGACGCGGCGATTGCCAAGCCGATGGTGGGCGTCGTCAGCATGAAGGGCGAGCAGACGCCCTGCAATATGACCCATGACTTCCAGGTAGCGGCGGCCAAGACGGGGATCGAGGAGGCGGGCGGTACGCCGCGCGAATTTTCGACCGTGTCGGTTTCCGACGGCATCAGCATGAATCACGAGGGGATGAAGTTTTCGCTGTTTTCGCGTGAGCTGATCGCCGACTCGATCGAAGCCGTTGTCCACGGTCTCGCTTACGACGCGCTGATCGGCTACGGCGGATGCGACAAGACGCTGCCCGGTGTGATGATGGGCATGGTTCGTTGCAACGTGCCGTCCATTTTCATCTACGGTGGCAGCTCGCTGCCGGGGCGCGTCGACGGTCGGACCCTGACGGTGCTCGATTCCTATGAGGCCGTCGGCAGCTTCATGACCGGCGAGATCGACGGCGCTACGCTCGAGCGGATCGAGCGCGCCTGCCTGCCGTCCATCGGCGCATGCGCCGGGCAATTCACCGCGAATACGATGGGGATGGTTTCGGAGGCGATGGGTCTCTCCATTCCCAATGTCTCGATGGTGCCCGGCGTCTATGCCGAGCGCGCCCAGATTTCTCGCCGCGCCGGGAGACTGGTGATGGAGATGCTGGAGCGTGGCGGACCGTTACCGCGCGACATCGTGACGCGGAAATCTCTGGAGAATGGCGCGGCGATCGTTGCTGCAACGGGCGGTTCGACCAACGCTGCGCTGCATCTGCCGGCGATCGCGAACGAGGCTGGTATTGCATTCACGATCGATGATGTCGGCGAGGTTTTCGCCAGAACGCCGCTGATTGGAAATCTACGACCCGGGGGCAAGTACACGGCGAAGGACGTCTACGACATCGGCGGCGCTGCGGTGGTGATCCGCGAGCTGATCCAGAGCGGTCATATCGACGGTCATTGCATCACCATTACAGGCCGCACGCTTGCCGAAGAATATGGGACGGCCAACACGCCCGATGGTGAGGTCGTTTACACCTCCCGTGCGCCGATCATGCCTGATGGCGGCGTAGCGGTTCTGAAGGGCAACCTCTGTCCGGACGGTGCCGTGATCAAGGTCGCGGGTTTGAAGAGCCAGTTTTTCGAGGGCATTGCGCGCGTCTTCGAGGACGAGGAGGCGTGTGTCAAAGCGGTTCGTGACCGCAATTATAAGGCGGGTGAGGTTCTCATCATCCGCAACGAAGGTCCCGTCGGAGGCCCAGGCATGCGCGAGATGCTCGGCGTCACCGCGCTGATCTACGGGCAGGGCATGGGCGAAAAAGTGGCGCTGATCACCGATGGCCGGTTCTCCGGCGCGACCCGCGGCATGTGTATCGGCTACGTGTCTCCCGAAGCATTTGTTGGCGGTCCGTTGGCGCTTGTCCGCGACGGCGACAGCATTCGGATCGATGCCGCAAACCGGCGGATGGATATGCTGGTCGACGAGCAGGAACTCTCGGCGCGACGACGTGATTGGAAGCCGCTGCCGCCACGGCACCGTGCGGGTGCGCTCGCGAAATATGCGCGGCTTGTTGGCCAGGCGCCCGGTGGAGCCGTCACACACGAAGGTCCGGCAGATTGGCCATGGTTCGAATGATGCGTCGCACCCCTGCGAAAACAACCGCTCGTCTGGCAGGTTTCTTGCTAAGCTCAAGCCGCTGAAGGAGGACATTCAGCAGGGGTAACAACACGGTTGTTGCGCGCAAGCGAAGTGAGAAGCGGGATGAAGGTAATGCCTTCGAGATCGAGCGAATGGGTGAAACCGGTGACGTCACAACTGCCGGCCTCCAAGATCATCGAGATCGGCCGCGTCTCGCAGGTTTTTCAGACCTCGGCGCGCAAGGATCATCTGGCGCTATCGGACATCTCGTTGGCGATCGAAGAGGGAGCCTTCGTCTCCATCCTCGGGCCGTCCGGCTGCGGCAAGTCGACACTGCTTTACATCGTCGGTGGCTTCGTTAGCCCGACAAGCGGCGCGGCGAAGATGAAGGGACAAACGATTACGGGACCGGGGCCGGATCGCGGGCCGGTATTCCAGGAGTTCGCACTGTTTCCGTGGAAGACCGTATTGGGGAACGTGATGTATGGTCCGCGCCAGCAAGGTGTGCGGGCCACGGAGGCGGAAGCGCAGAGCCGAGCCCTGATTGAGATGGTCGGCCTCAAGGGTTACGAGAATTTCTATCCGAAGGAGCTGTCAGGCGGCATGAAGCAGCGCGTGGCACTCGCCCGGACGCTCGCTTACCATCCCGAAGTCCTGTTGATGGACGAGCCGTTCGGTGCTCTGGACGCGCACACCCGGACACGCCTGCAGAATGATCTTCTGAACATCTGGGAGCGTGACCGCAAAACGGTGCTGTTTGTCACTCATTCGGTCGATGAAGCCGTCTTCCTGTCGGACAAGGTCGTGATGATGTCGAAATCTCCCGGCCGCATCCGGCAGGTGATCGACATCGACCTGCCGCGACCGCGCCGCCGCAACGAGTTGTTGCTCGATCCGCGCTACCAGAAATATGTCGTGGATATCGAGCGCATGTTCGACGAGGTCGACGAGAGCGGATCGGCGTTATGACATCGCCGGCTGCTTTGGCCAGACGAGCCGCCCCGGTGTTTGCTTGCATCGGCCTGCTGGCGATGTGGCAGGTCGCATCACTCGCGCTGAAGAACGACAGCTTTCCGACCGCGCTCGAGGCGCTTCGGGCGATTCCCGACATCCTTGGAGACAAGGAGGCCTTGATCAACATCCTGGCCTCGCTCCGTCGCATGGCAATGGGATTCGGTGTGGCGGTGCTGGTCTCGATTCCGCTCGGCTTGTTGATGGGCCGTAGCCGGGCGGTGGCAGCTTTCTTCAATCCGCTCCTGATGGTGATCTACCCGGTCCCGAAGGCAGCCCTGATGCCGATCATCATGCTTTGGCTGGGAGTCGGCGACATCACGAAGACGCTGGTGATCTTTCTCGGCGTCAGTCTTCCGGTGATCTATCATAGCTTTGAAGGTGCCAAGGCGGTCGAAGAGAAGATGATGTGGTCGGGCGCTGCGATGGGGCTCTCATCGCTGCAACGTCTGGTCCGGATCGTGCTGCCCGCTGCACTGCCGGAGATCCTGACCGGATGCCGCACGGGGCTCGTGCTGGCGCTGATCACAATGATCACCAGCGAGATGATCGCCCGCCAGTCCGGCGCCGGCAACATCCTGTTCAACGCGCTCGACATGGGTCAATACGACACCGTATTTGCCATGATCATCATCGTGGGGGCGATGGGAATCTGCCTCGATGCGATCTTCGAGCGGGTCCGCGCACGGCTTGTGCGCTGGTCTGAGCCTCAGTTCGACATTCCGCTGAGCTTCTCATGACCTCACGCGTGCTTCCATCAAGTGTCCTTCTCGGAGTTGCACCGATCGTGCTCGTGATCGCGGTGTGGCAAGGCCTCGTGTCATTTGGCTTTGCGCCTGCGGTCTTGCTGCCGCCGCCGGGATTCGTCTTCAGCCGGCTGCTCCAGCAACTCGTGACTTGGACGTTTCAGCAGGAGATCGCGGCGACCCTGATACGGCTGTTCGCGGGGTTCGCGATCGCTGTCGTGCTTGGCGTTAGCATCGGTATTGCGGCTGCCGCCAATCCCGCCATCAATGCCGTGGTACGGCCGATCGTGCGCGTATTGGCGCCGCTACCCAAGGTCGCGCTCTATCCGGCGCTGCTGCTGCTGCTGGGCTTTGGCCATGGATCAAAGATCACCCTGGTGGCGGCGGACGCTCTCTTTCCGATCTTGCTGTCTACCTATTACGGCGCGTCCACTGTCGAGCAAAAGCTGATCTGGTCGGCTATGGCGGCAGGAACGCCGCGCTATGAAATTCTGTTCAAGGTGGTGCTGCCGGCGGCGATGCCGTCGATCCTGACCGGCTGCCGGATCGGACTTGTCATTTCCTGCATCGTGGTGTTTCTGGCCGAGATGATCACATCGACGGATGGGCTTGGCCATGTGCTGGTGACAGCGGCCCGGACCTTTCAGGCCGTCGACATGTTCGTGCCGCTGATTACAATCTCGCTCCTTGGGTTGATCCTGAACGGCTTGTTGGGCGTTCTGCGATCGTACCTCTTGCGGGGCTTCCCCGAAGCGTAATTTGACTGATAAAAAACCAGAAGACCGGGAGTGAAGCATGCTAGCGGATCGCATCGAGGCCAAATGGATCGACGCATTTTGCGAGATCTTTGAGCGTTGTGCCGTCAAGGCCGGCGATACTGCCGCGATCCTCTCGGAGACACAATCGCGCGCGCTGAATGTGCATCTGGCAGAGCTTGCTCTGCTGCGGATGGGGGCGCGGCCGTTTCACGTGGTGATGCCGACACCGCGTAACCGGAATATCGTGCCGGTTCGCTCGACGGGAGCAAGCGAGGCGATCCAGCGGCTCGGCCCGGTCATCACCGCGCTTCAGCAGGCCGGTTTCGTGGTGGATTGCACTATCGAGGGGCTGATGCATGCGGTGGAGACCCCTGAAATTCTCAAGGCCGGTGCGCGGATCCTGGTGATCTCCAACGAGCATCCCGAGGCGCTGGAGCGGATGGTCCCGGATTCCGCGCTTGAGAAACGCGTTCGTGCCGCGGCGAAGATGCTGCGAGGAACCAAGCGTATGCGGGTTACTTCGAAGGCCGGCACCGCGCTCGACGTCGATATGGTTGGAGCTTCGACGGTCGGCGTGTGGGGCTGGACTGACAAGCCCGGCACACTGGCGCACTGGCCGGGCGGCATCGTCGTCAGCTTTCCCAAGAGCAAGACGATCAATGGCACGCTGGTGATGGCGCCCGGCGACATCAACCTGACCTTCAAGCGCTACCTGACCTCGCCGGTGAAGATGACGTTGAAGGACGATTATGTCGTCGAGTTGGAAGGCGAGGGGACGGATGCCGCGATGATGCGCGCTTATCTCGCCGCCTGGGGCGACCGTGAGGCCTATGCGGTGTCACATGTTGGGTTCGGCATGAACCCCGGAGCTCGCTACGAGGCGCTGTCGATGTACGATCAGCGCGACACCAACGGTACCGAAATTCGTGCCGTTTCCGGCAACTTCCTGTTCTCGACCGGCGCGAATGAATTCGCCGGCCGCTATACGGCCGGCCATTTCGACTTGCCGATGATGGGAACGACTATCGAACTCGATGGTGTCGCGGTCGTTCGCGAAGGCGTGCTTCAGGATGTCTTCGGCTAGCCGCGATCGAGCACGGGCGGGCGAGCCAGGTTGAAGTGACGGAGCAGGTCGACCATGGCCTGAAGCCGCTTTGCCCGATAGGCGTCGACGTCGAGGCCGGAATAGTCAAGAAAGCCGGAGCCCGTTCGTAGGCCGATCCGCCCTTCCTGCATGTTTCGCGAAATGACGTCAGGCGCCCGGTAGCGGTCGCTGCCGAGCGCCCCTTCGAGATAGCGGCTGGCGTAGTACAGGATGTCGCCGCCGCCCCAGTCGATGAATTCGAGCAGTCCAAGCACGGCGTAGCGGAAGCCGAAGCCGTAGCGGATCGCCTTGTCGATCTCCTCGGCGCTGGCAACGCCTTCCTCGACCATGCGTGCGGCCTCGTTCATCGCCAGCGCCTGGATGCGCGGAACGATGAAGCCTGGCGTCGCGGCGCAGACCACCGGCACCTTGCCGATGCCTTCGAGCAGTGCCTTGACCTCGTCGATGATGGCAGGGTCGGTAGCTTTGCCGGGCGAAACTTCCACCAGCGGGATCAGATAGGCCGGGTTGAGCCAGTGCACGTTGAGAAAGCGGCGGGGATTTTCGATCACGCCGGACAAATCGTCGACGAGGATGGTCGACGTCGTCGATGCGATGATTGTGTCCGGTCCGACCTGCTTTGAAGCTGCCCCCAACACCTCCCGTTTGAGCTCGACGACCTCCGGAACGCCCTCGAAGACCATTCCGGTCTCGGACAGCACCGCACTGCTTTGTGCGGCGGGCACGACCGAAACACGCGCTGTGAGCGGGTCGACATCGGCCTCGGCCAGCAGGCCAAGCTTCGATAGGCTGGCAAATGTCTTCCTGACTTCGCCGAGCGCGTCCGCCTCCAGCTTGGAGAAGTCTTCGGCGGAGCGGGCCTTGACGTCGATCATGGTGACCCGGTGGCCTGCGTAAGCGAACGCGACGGCAATGCCGCGTCCCATGCGGCCGGCCCCGAGACAGGCAATGTTGGCGCGAGTGGTCATCGGCTAAAACCCCGTGCGAAGAAGCGCCTGCAATTCGGTCCTGCCGAGATTGCCTAGCCCCATCGTCTCAAGCGTCCGCCCCCCTCGCGCAAAATCCTCTCCGCAGACCGCGCCGCCGATGGCCAGAAAGGCTTTCGCCAGCGGCGTGGCCACCCCTGCCAGGCCAGCAATGGATACCAGCAGCGAAAGCCCCAGCCGCAGATCCTCGCGCATATAGCGATGCTCGGTCAGCACGATGCGTTCGCGCCAATCGCCGGAATCGGTCAGTCGGTCATGCGAACCGCGGCCATACATCCAGATCTCGCCTTCCTTGGCGTAGTGGTGAGCGAGCGGAAAATGTGGCGCGCCGTATCCAAGCGCCTCGCGCACCGTGATCCGCTCGGCGTCAAGCGCGTCGGTCACCCGCCGGATCGCGGCTTGCGTTCCTTCCTTGTGAATGTCCCACCGCTCGAAATGTTCGATGGGTCCTGCGTTCATCACGATCAGCGGCGGATGGATGATGGGGCCCGCGTTCATCAGTGCACCGGACAGCGCGTCTCCACACGGCTCGATCGCCTCCGGAAACGCGCGTCCGATCACCTTGAGCGCGTGCGGCGCCAGGTCGAGCGGAAACACGCCGACCGGCAATCGTTTGGCACGGATCGTGATAGCGACCTCGAACGGCCCGTGCTTGCGGGTCAGCCAGGGCAATGTGCCCGTCTCCGCAAAGCTCACTTTGGCGCGATTGCCGGCATCCCGCGCAGCTTGTGCGAAGATCATTGAGCCGAATGTGGCAGGTGGGAGAAACACGACCTGTCCGTCGCGCAGGTGCGGCGCAAGGAGCCGCGCAACGTCGTTCTGTGCGAACGCTGGGGCCGGGCACACGATCAGCTCGGTGCCGCTGACGGCCTCGGCAATATCTGTCGTCACCAGCCTCAGCTTGACGTCGTGACGGCCATTGTGGTCCTTCACCAGGATGCGCGAGCCGGCGGCGCGATGCGCTGCGACCGCCTCTGCATCGCGGCGCCAGAGCCGGACCTCATGGCCCGATAGCGCGAAGTCGCCCGCGGCGGCGAAAGAACCGTTTCCCCCACCCAGAACCGCAATCTTCAAGATGCTTCTCCTTGCGCGCGCACCTGCGCATCAAGTTGCTTGAGCAGGAAATGCTGGACCTTTCCCAGCGCGGTGCGCGGCAGGTCGGTTACGAAGACGATGTCGCGCGGAATCTTGTAACGGGCGAGCTGGACCTGAAGATGTGCTCTCAGCTCGTCTGCCTCGAGCTTGCACCCGGATCGCCGGATCACATAGGCGATCGGCACCTCGTCCCAGCGCGGATCCGGCCTGCCGATCACGGCGCACTCGCAGACATCGGGATGTTCGAGCAGCACGCGTTCGACCTCGGCCGGGTAGACGTTCTCTCCCCCGGAAATGATCATGTTTTTCTTGCGGTCGCGGACCCAGAAATAGCCGTCGGCGTCGCACAAGCCGATATCGCCGGTACGATACCAGCCGTCGTGCAGCGCATCGCGCGTTGCATCCGCATTGCCCCAATATTCAAAGAACACGTTAGGGCCGCGCAACGCGATCTCGCCCGGCGTACCCGCGGGCACTTCAGTGCCGGCCTGATCGACCACCTTCGCCTCACAGCACAGGCCGGCAAGTCCGGTTGATCCCGCGCGCGAAAGATCGCCGCCAAGCCGGGTGTAAACGGCAATGGGGCAAGTTTCCGTCGAGCCGTACACCTGAAGCACCGGCACTCCGCGCGAGGCGATACGATCGATCAGGTGCGGGGGCACAATGGTCGAGCCAGTGGCGACGGCCCTTAGCGACGACAGATCGGCGCTGGCCCAGGCGGGATGCTCGCTCACGGCCTGAATGATCGCCGGAACCATCACGGTCAGTGTTGGCCGCTCTCGCTCGAGGGCTGCGAGCGCGGTGTCCGGTGTGAACCGGGCGTGGATCGTGACGGTCGCGCCCAGCTGAAGCGCCGGGGTGGTCTGGATGTTGAGGCCGCCGACGTGAAAGAACGGCAATACCGTCAGCACATGATCGTCGGACGTCATGTTGTGCATATGCTGGCTCATGACGCCGTTCCAGAACAACGCCTCCTGGCGTAGCACCGCGCCTTTCGGCCGCCCGGTCGTTCCTGACGTGTACACGATGAGCAGCGGGCAGGAGAGATCGGTATGCGGGTTGCGACCATTGCCTTCGCTGCGAGCCAGCAAAGCCTCGAATGTCGCGCCACGAGGTGGCGTGAAATCGAACCCGATGACGGCCGTTCCCGGTGCAAGCCCAGGAAGAACGCCCTCGAATGCCTGCTCGAGCACCAGCACCTTGGCGCCCGCATCGGTGAGAATGAAGAGCTGCTCGGCGACGGCGAGCCGCCAGTTCAGCGGCACCAGCATCGCGCCGAGTCGCGCGCATGCGTAGAGTAGAACCAGATAGTCAGGCCGGTTCAAACTCAGGATCGCGACGCGGTCGCCTCGGCCGACGCCGAGCTCCTCCTTCAAAGCCGTGGCAGTCCGCCCGATGCGTGCTGCGAATTCGCCGTAGCTCAGCCGTTCCCCCTCGAAGGAAATGGCCGTCTTATCTGGCGCGAAGGCCGCGTTGCGATCGATCAGACTACAGAGATCCACTGTCAGTCGTCCGTTTCGCCGGCCTCGTACAGCGCCTCGCGGCCGATCCGGTCGAGGCATAGCTCCGCCGTCCAGGGCAGCATCAGCGAGCCGCAGCGGCTGTCGCGATAGATGCGCTCGAGCGGCAGCGACCGAAGCATGGCCTGACCGCCACAAGTGCGGATCGCGAGCGCCGCCAACTCATTGGCACCCTCCATCACCGAGTATTGCGCGGCATAGGCGCGCAGCACCTGCTCCTTGCTCGGACTGGCACAGGCTTCAGTAACGGCCTGGAACCAGATTGCCTTGATCTGCTCCAGCTTGATCTGCATCTGTGCGACCGCAATCTGCTTGGTCGGATACATCCGGCGCTTCACCGGCGGCATTCCCGGCACCTCGCCGCGTAGATAGCGCACGGTGAAATCGTAGGCGGCTTGCGCAAGGCCCATATAGGTCGGCGACAGCGTCAGGAACATGTGCGGCCAACGCATCGCGGCCTGAAAATAGACGCCGCGCGGCATCAGCGCAGAATCCTCCGGTACGAACACGTCCTTGAACAGAAGTGTCCGGGAGACCGTTCCGCGCATACCGAGCGGATCCCAGTCCCCGACGACAGAGACACCTTTCGATTTCGCCGAGATGGCGAGGTAGAGGGTGTTGCGGCGCGAGGCCTTCTCGCCTTCTTCGATCTCGGTGCAGAGCACGCCGTAATAGTCAGCATGGCCGGACAGCGATGCAAAGATCTTCCTCCCGTTGACGATCCAGCCGCCCGCGACCGGCTTTGCTTCCGTGCCGAAGGCAACGCCACCTGCGGCGGCAGCGCCGCCCTCCGAAAAGGGTTGCGAATAGATCGCGCCGTCCTCGACGATGCGCTTGTAGTGGACGGCCCGCCGCCGCTCGTGCTCGGCGCGGGTCTCAGCGTCCATGTCGAGATCATCGGCAAGCGGGCCCGACCACAGTGTCGAGCAGACATGCATGTTCCAGGTGAGCGCGGTCGCGCCGCAATACCGGCCGATCTCGGCGGCCGCTAACGCGTAAGTCTGGTAGTCCGCGCCAAGGCCGCCATGTTTCTTGGGGACGGCAATTCCAAGCAGACCGACGCGATGCAGGTCGCGATAGTTCTCGCTCGGGAAGACCGCCTCGCGATCGTAGGTGGCTGCGCGACCCGCGAACACGCTCTGACCGATCTCTCGTGCGCGCGTGATGATGCCGGCCTGCTCGTCATTCAAGCGGAATGCGACGGGATCGAAGATCGGTGCATCCAGCGCGACTTTGTCGGTTGTACCGATGTTCTTGCTGACTTGCATGGTCATTGCGCAGTCACCTTACGCTTTGGTCGCGATGGAGTTCACGAATCGGCCGAGAGCCTCGTCAAAGGCATCGGGACGTTCGAGGTTGGCGAGATGGCCGACGCCGGCGAGCTCGACATATTCAGCCGAAGGAATGTAGGTCGCCGTCTTCGCCATCATCGGCGCAGGCGCATTGTTGTCCTTTGAGCCGGACAGAAGCAGCGTCGGAGCGGAAATGTCCTTGAGCGTGCTGCGCTGATCGAATCCGATCAAGGCGAGCATCATGGCGCGATAGCTCGCCTCCGGCACGGCTGCCATGCACTCGCGCGCAAGCTCCATCCCCTTCGGATCGGGATTGTCACCGACGAGCTCCTTCACCAGGGAAGGGGCCAGCGACTGCATCGTCTCTCCGCGATCGAGCGGCCCGAGCCGTGCAGCGATGAACGATTTCTGCCAGTCGCCGTCGGCTTTGCCAAAGGCCGGGCTGGTCTGTGCCAGCACGACCGCCCGTGCAAGTCCCGGCGATTGCACCAGCCACTTCTGGACGATCATGCCGCCGATCGAATGGCCCACCAGAATAGGTTTCGCCGCGCCGATTTGCTCGATGAATTGCTGAAGGGCATCGGCCAGGGCAGCGATGCTGACGCTGGTGAGCGGTGCAGATCCGCCATAGCCCGGCATGTCCCATGCGATTGCGCGGAAGCGGTTACCGAATGTGGCAAGCTGCTGCCGCCAAGCCCGCGCTGCGCCGCCGATGCCATGCAGGAAGATCAGAGGTATCGCGCTCGGCTCGCCCGCAGCTTCATAGGCGAAGCGTCGGTCCTTTGTTATCATTGGCGCAGGCTGCGACACGCGACATCCTTTTGCTCGGCCCGGCGATGCTAACAGGCCTGCGGGCGATGGGAAGAGATAATTTTATACTTAAAGCAATTTTCAGGCCGGTCTTCCCCGCTGTCTGTTTGCCGGGGTTGAGCGGACGCTTCGTTGCAAAAGCTTGAAGATTAAAATATATCCGAAGCACAGACGCGCAGCCGCGTCGGGGAGTCAGCGCATGTCCGGATTGCCGCATTCGCCGCACGCACTAGTGACTGGTGGGGGCCGCGGCATCGGTCGTGCGATTGCAGGGGCTTTGGCTGGAGCTGGCGCCACGGTTACGGTGCTTGGGCGGAATGCCGCAACTCTCGAAGAGGCGGTCAATGCGGGCGCCGCGCACTTTGCAGCCGTCGCCGACGTCTCGGATGAAGCTGCGCTGAAGGCAGCGGTGGCCGAAGCGCAAGCGCGAAAGCCGATCGATATCCTGGTCGCCAACGCCGGCAGTGCCGAATCCGCGCCGTTCTCAAAATCGGATAGCGCACTGTTTGCGCGCATGATGGACGTCAATTTCATGGGCGTGGTCCATGCCGTCCATGCTGTGTTGCCGGAGATGAAGGACCGCCCCTATGGTCGCATCGTCGCAGTCGCGTCGACCGCGGGCCTGAAGGGCTATGCCTATGTCAGCGCGTACAGCGCTGCAAAACACGCCGTGGTCGGTCTGGTGCGTTCGTTAGCCCTGGAAATGGCGGGGAGTAATGTGACCGTGAATGCGGTGTGTCCCGGCTTTACCGATACTGATCTTGTCGCCGGCAGCATCGAAAACATCATGAAGAAGACGGGACGAACCCGCGAGCAGGCAATCGCCGAACTGGCCAAGCACAATCCGCAGGGACGGCTGATCACGCCTCAGGAGGTTGCAGACGCGGTTCTTTGGTTGTGCGGCACGAGCGCTGGTGCGATCACCGGGCAGGCAATTGCCGTGGCCGGTGGTGAAATCTAGCGTGTGCCGTAAGCGCAGAACTAGGAAGCTTAAGGAGATCGCATGAGCAGACCAGCCAATCCCGTGACCTTGCCGCTGGCGGACTATTCGCCGCAGCACTTCCTGCTGGCCGTTGTCGATGGTGTTGCCACCGTGACGCTCAACCGTCCCGAGCGCAAGAATCCGCTGACTTTCGAGAGCTACCGGGAACTGACGGATTTCTTCCGCGCCTGCGCGTTCGACGACGCGGTCAAGACTGTCGTCATCACCGGTGCCGGCGGCAATTTCTCGTCCGGCGGTGATGTGTTCGAGATCATCGGCCCGCTCGTGAAGATGGATACCAAGGGGCTGACGGCGTTCACGCGGATGACCGGTGACCTCGTCAAGGCGATGCGGGCTTGCCCGCAGCCGATCGTCGCCGCGGTCGAGGGCATTTGCGCTGGCGCCGGCGCCATCATTGCCATGGCATCGGACATGCGCCTCGCGGCGAGCGGAGCCAAGGTGGCGTTCCTGTTCAACAAGGTCGGTCTCGGCGGCTGCGACATGGGCGCCTGCGCGATCCTGCCGCGGATCATCGGACAGTCCCGCGCTTCCGAACTGCTCTACACCGGCCGGTTCATGACCGCGGAGGAGGGGGAGCGCTGGGGCTTCTTCAGCCGCATCGTCACGCCTGAGCAGGTGCTGCCGCAGGCGCAACTGCTGGCCAAACAGGTCGCGGACGGCCCGACCTTCGGCAACACCATGACCAAGCGCATGCTGGCCATGGAATGGGCGATGTCGGTGGAAGAGGCGATCGAGGCGGAAGCCGTTGCACAAGCGCTGTGCATGACGACGGCCGATTTCGAGCGCGCCTTTGAAGCGTTCGCCAACAAGGTCAAGCCGGTCTTCAGGGGCGACTGAGCCGGCGGGCCATTCCTGCGGGAGGCTGGTGACGGGGACTTGCGCGAGATTATTTTAGGGTTAAAATAATTTCGCCGGGTCAATTGGCGAGGCTCCCATGAAAGTCGCGATTATCGGTGGTGGACCTGCGGGTCTCTACGCAGCGATCCTGCTCAAGAAGCAGCGCCCGAGCGCTGATATCACCGTGCATGAGCGCAACCGTGCCGACGACACGTTCGGTTTCGGCGTCGTGTTCTCCGACGCGACGCTCGACAATTTCGAGAAACACGATCTTCCGAGCTATCGCCGCATCACCCAGGAGTTCGCGTACTGGGACGACATCGCCGTGCATTTCCGCGGCACCGTCCACCGGGTCGGTGGTAACGGTTTTTGTGGCTGCTCGCGGCAGAAGCTGCTCCTGATCCTCCAGGAGCGCGCGCGAGAGCTCGGCGTCGTCTTGCATTTCGAGGTGGATATCGAGGACGAATCCCGCTTCGCCGATGCCGATCTCGTTCTGATCGCAGACGGCATCAACAGCCGTTTTCGCGAGAAATATGTCGATCATTTCCAGCCCGAGGTCGATCTCCGCTCCAACAAGTTCGCCTGGATGGGCTCGACCAGGTCGCTCGATGCCTTCACTTTCATCTTCCAGGAGACGGAGTGGGGCCCGTTCATCGCCCACGCCTATCAGTACGAGGCCGGGCACTCGACCTGGATTTTCGAGACTGATCCGGAGACGTTCGAGCGGGCGGGGCTGACGGGGCTCAACGAGACCCAGTCCGCCGCGCGCATGGCCGACATCTTCGGCTGGTTCCTCGACGGGCATAAGCTGCTCACCAACCGCTCGATGTGGCGCAATTTCCCGATGATCCGCAGCAAGCGCTGGGTCAAGGACAACATGGTGTTGCTCGGCGACGCCAAGGCGAGCGCCCATTTCTCGATCGGTTCCGGCACCAAGCTGGCGATGGAAGATGCGATCGCGCTGGCTGAGGCGATGGAGAGAGCGCCCAGCATTCAGGCCGCGTTGGAGGTCTACGAGTACGGAAGGCGCGAGGAGGTCGAGAAGACGCAGCATGCCGCCGACGTCTCGCTGGTCTGGTTCGAGCACGTCGACCGCTTCTGGGAGTTTGATCCCGTGCAGTTCGCATTCGGCGTGATGACGCGCTCGAAGGCGATCACCTACGACAATCTGAAACTCCGCGCTCCGGATTTCGTGGCTGAGGTCGAGAAGTCGTTTGCCAGGCAGGTTCGCAGCAATGGCTTCGACGTCAACACCGACAAGCCGGTGGTGCCGCTGTTCCAGCCGTTTCGCTTGCGTGAGATGGAGATCGCCAATCGCGCGGTGGTGTCGCCGATGTGCATGTATTCCGCGAAGGAGGGCGTGCCGACTGACTTCCATCTGGTGCATTACGGCTCGCGCGCGATCGGCGGCGCCGGCCTGATCTTCACGGAAATGACCTGCGTCAGCCGCGACGCCCGGATCACGCCCGGTTGCGCCGGGCTGTGGAACGACGAGCAGGAGGCCGCGTGGCGCCGCGTCGTGGATTTCGTCCACGCCAACTCGGCTTCGAAGATTTGCCTGCAATTGGGGCATGCCGGCCGCAAGGGGGCGACCAAGCTGATGTGGGATGGTATCGACCGGCCCCTCGACGAGGGGGGCTGGGAGGTGTTCTCGGCGTCGCCGCTGCCCTATTTTCCTGACAGCCAGGTGCCGCGCGAGCTTGATCGGGCCGGCATGAACGCAGTGAGAGATTCGTTCGTCGCGGCAGCGGAGCGCGGCGAGCGCTGTGGCTTCGATATGCTCGAACTTCACTGTGCCCACGGTTATCTGCTTGCGAGCTTCATCTCGCCGTTGACGAACACGCGCTCCGATGACTACGGCGGCTCGCTCGCCAACCGTCTGCGATTTCCGCTTGAGGTCTTCGAGGTGCTTCGCGCGGTGTGGCCGAAGCACAAGCCGATGTCGGTCCGTATTTCCGCGACCGATTGGGCGGACGGCGGCATCACCGGCGACGATGCTGTCGCGATCGCGCGCGCCTTTGCGGAGGCCGGTGTCGATCTCGTCGATGTCTCGACCGGCCAGACCGTCCGCGATGCACAGCCGATCTATGGGCGCATGTTCCAGACGCCGTTCTCCGACCAGGTCCGCAACGAGGCGCGCGTCGCCACCATGTGTGTCGGCAACATTACGACCGCGGATCAGGCTAATACCATTTTAGCCGCCGGTCGGGCGGACCTCGTTGCGCTCGGGCGGCCGCATCTTGTCGACCCTTTCTTCACCATGAAGGCGGCGGCCTGGTACGGAGCGGACGGAGCGTTCTGCCCGCCGCAATATCTGCCCGGCAAGGACCAGATTTTCCGCAACAGCGTGCGCGACAGGCTGGATCTCGAGGAGCTGAGAATTAAGGCTAAGCCCAAGACGCGGGCCGAGCTGAAGGCGGAGGCGACAAAGCCGCTTGCGGCGGAGTGACCGGCCGTGCGACGTTAACCCATTGCCTGGCGTGTTTTGAGTGGAGTTGAGGGCGATGAAGGCGATTATCGTCGGTGGCGGTATCGGTGGTCTCACCACGGCGCTGATGCTGCGGGCTCGTGGCATCGGTTGTGAAATTTTCGAGCAATCGGACACCATTCGCGAACTTGGCGTGGGCATCAACACGCTGCCCCATGCAATGCGCGAGCTTGCCAGCCTCGGCCTGCTTCAGAAGCTTGACGACGTCGCGATCCGCACCGACCAGCTCTACTATCTCAACCGCCATGGCCAGGAGGTCTGGCGCGAAGCTCGTGGAGTCGACGCCGGCCACGACGTGCCGCAATTCTCGATCCATCGCGGCAGGCTTCAGGGCGTCATCCATCGGGCCGTCGAGGAGCGGCTCGGGCCGGAGGCAATTCACACCGGTTGTCGGCTCGGCGCCTTCACGCAGGACGAGGGCGGTGTCACCGCCTATTTCTTCGATCGTGCCGGCGCGCATGTCCACACCGCGCGCGGCGATATTTTGATCGGTGCTGACGGCATCCATTCGCGTGTCCGTGACACGCTGTTCCCCAATGAGGGGCCGCCGTGCTGGAACGGCCTGATGCTGTGGCGCGGTGCGCGCGACTGGCCGCTGTTCCTCACTGGCAAGTCGATGATCGTGGCCGGTGGCCTCAACGCCAAGGTTGTGATCTATCCGATCGCGGAAGGATCCAGCCCCGCGAGCCGCCTCACCAATTGGGCGGTGCTGGTCAAGGTCGGTGAGGGCAATGCGCCGCCGCCGCGGAAAGAGGACTGGTCGCGGCCGGGACGGCGGGAGGAACTGATGCCGCATGTCGCGCGCTTTTCGGTGCCCTACATCGACGTGAAAAGCCTGATCTCGGCGACGCCCGAATTCTACGAATATCCGACCTGCGACCGGGATCCCTTGCCCTATTGGTCGTCCGGGCGCGTCACGCTGCTCGGCGATGCCGCGCATCCCATGTATCCGGTTGGCTCGAACGGCGCCTCGCAGGCGATCCTCGATGCACGCTGCCTTGCCGATGCGTTGGTGCGTGCCGAGCACCCGCGCCAGGCGCTGATGGAATACGAGAAGAAACGCCTGCCGATGACCGCCGACATCGTTCGCTCCAATCGGCGCGGCGGCCCTGAGGGCGTCATCGACGCCGTCGAGCAGCTTGCGCCCGACGGCTTCGACAATGTCGACAACGTGCTGAGCTATTCCCAGCGTGAGGCGATCGTGCGCGGCTACGCGACCAAGGCCGGCTTCGCCGCCGTGCCGGGCCTCGCGGCAGTGCGCGCTTAAACCCGCTGCTAGCCGCCGGGAGGCGGCGGCAGGAAGTGGATGTTGAACTCGGCGGCCAGCGCCACCACGTCCTCCGGCTTCTGTTCCTTCATATTGTGAAGGCCCCAGAACAGGTCGAACAGCTTCTTGGTTGGCGACACCCAGAACAGCACTTTCGCGGTCTGCTCCGACTTGTTGAAGATGCCGTGCGGCACGCCCATGCCGAGGCGGATCAGATCGCCTGGGGTCGCCTGCGACTCGGAATTGCCAAGCATGAAATCGAGCTTGCCCTCCAGCATGTAGAGATATTCATCCTGATCGGGATGGATGTGCGGCGGCACGAACGTGCCCGGTGGCAAGGTGGCGTGCCAGGAGAAGCTGTGTTCGGTGTTGCTCTTCGGCACATAGGTCTGGCCGAGGATGTTCCAGGAAATGCCCTGGATACCCTCGTTGGCCCGCGTGATGCCGGTGATTTCACTTTTCATGCAGTTCTCCCTTTAACGCGACGCGCAGCCTCAGTTCGCCGCCTTGCAGTCCTTGGCGTAGCGGTCGCCGTAATTCTCAAACACTTTCTGAACGATCTCGGTCTGGAACTTGCCGTCCGGACGTTTGGCGACCTTGGTCAGATAGAAATCCTGGATCGGATAACCGTTGGTGTTGAACTTGAAGGCGCCGCGCAGCGAGGTGAAGTCGGCTTTCTTCAAGGCGGCCGCGACCGCGTCCTTGTTCGAGAGGTCGCCCTTCACGGCCTTGATGGCGCTGTCGATCAGCATCGCGGCGTCGTAGGCCTGGAAGGCGTAAGTGCCGGGCACGACGTTATAGGCGGCCTCGTAGGCGGCAACGAATTTCTTGTTCTGGGGATTGTCGAGATTGGGCGCCCAGTTCGCGCCGCCGAACATGCCTACCGCAGCATCCTGCTGCGCCGGCAGCGTGGATTCATCCACCGTGAACGCCGAGAGCACCGGAATGCTGTCGGCAAGACCGGCCTGCTTGTACTGCTTGACCAGATTGACGCCCAGGCCGCCGGGCATGAACGTGAAGAGTGCATCGGGCTTCTGCGAGGAAATCTTGGAAAGCTCCGGCTGGAAGTCCAGCGTGTTCAGCGGCATGTAGGACTCTTCGACGATCTCGCCCTTATAGTCGAGCTTGAAGCCGGCCACTGAATCCTTTCCGGCCTGATAGTTCGGCACCATCAGATACATGCGCTTGTAACCGCGATCCTGCGCCACCTTGCCGAGGATCTCGTGCACCTGGTCGTTCTGATATGATGTCACATAGAAGAACGGGTTGCAGTCCTTGCCCGCAAAAGTCGACGGTCCGGCATTGGGGCTGATCAGGAAGGTCTTGGATTCCGTGACGGGCCGATGGATGGCCTGGAGAATGTTGGAAAAGATCGGGCCGACCACGAAGTCGACCTTGTCGCGTTCGAGCAGCCCCTTGACCTTGGTCACAGCCGCATCGGGCTTGAGCTCATCGTCGACGACGACGACCTCGACATCGCGGCCGCCCATCTTGCTGCCAAGGTCCTTAACGCCTAGCGCAAAGCCGTCGCGCACCTGCTGGCCAAGCGCGGCTGCAGGTCCCGACAGGGTCACGATCACGCCCAGCTTGATCTTTTCCTGGGCAAGGGCAGGGCTGATCGCGGTGCCAAGCAACAAGGCCGCTGCGGTCAAGGTCAATTGCGTCTTCATGATCTATCCCCCGTGACATCAGGGCTTGCGTCGCAAGCCGCGTGCTCCGATCCAAGCTTATGCCGATGATGGCTGCCGCGGCAAGCAAGGCCGCGACGTCGCGCCATCGCAGGCGACGTTCATGCAAGCGCCGCGCCAATTGCTTGAAGCTTAAAGAAATTGGCGTGCGGTCGATTGTTGCAGCTTTAGGCTTGCGGTCGCTGCGGATTTATTTGAAGCTCAAAATGTTGGGGAATCCGTGCCGGCGCCAATGCCGGCCGTGCGTGAATGCATCAAGATGCTCGATTCCGAGACCAAAGCGGTCGAGACGCCGGAGGACCATGCCGAGGAGCTTCGGTTATGGCTGCGGCTGCTCACCTGCACGACCCTGATCGAGGGCGAAGTGCGCGGCCGGCTGCGACAGCGCTTCGATGTCACATTGCCCCGCTTCGATCTGATGGCGCAGCTCGACAAGGCACCCGACGGCATGACGCTGTCCGACGTCTCCAAGCGCATGATGGTGTCGAACGGCAACGTCACCGGCCTCGTCGAGCGGCTCGTCGAATCCGGCCATCTCGACCGGCGGACCTCGGAGACGGACCGCCGGGTCCAGGTGATCCGTCTCACAAAACTCGGCCGCGCCGAGTTCCGCAGGATGGCTGCCGAGCACGAGACCTGGATCGCCGATCTGTTCGCCGACCTGACGCCGAAGGATGTGCGCGAGCTGATGAGGCTCCTCGCCAAGACAAAGGCGTCGGCGCAGAAATCGGCTGCACGCCGCCGGTCCTGAGCCCCCGACGGGCGGGGCCGCTAATCCCACTTTGCCGCAGGAAATTGCATGGGATGCCCAAAATCCACTATTGCGCCGAATTGCTTTAAGCCTAAAATGTTTCCCAGATAGTGCTGCCGGGTGCTTTCCATGCGCAAAGGAGCGTGCGATGGCCAACGCCGCGAAGGTTCAAGTCTCGGGCTCGCATGACGGCAACGCCGCGACGGCCCATGTCGATACGTTCGCGCGGCAGCACCTGCCGCCGCGGGAGTTTTGGCCCGAGTTCATCTTCACGCGGCCGGAACTGCAATATCCGCCGCGGCTGAATTGCGTCAGCTATTTCCTCGACCGTTGGGTCGAAGAGGGCCGTGGCGATGCGCCGTGCGTCATGAGTCCCGCCGTCAGCTACACCTATCGCGAACTGCAGGCGCTCGTGAACCGCATCGCGAACGTGCTGGTCGGCAAGCTGGGGCTCGTGACCGGCGGCCGCGTGCTGCTGCGCTCTGCCAATAATCCGATGATGGTCGCCACCTATCTTGCGGTGATCAAGGCCGGGGGCATTTGCGTTGCGACGATGCCGCTGCTGCGTGCCAAGGAACTATCCTATCCGATCCAGAAGGCGGAAATCACACTCGCGCTCTGCGATGGAAAACTTTCCGACGAGATGGAGAAGGCGAAGGCCTCGGCGCCTGGGCTCCAGCACGTGGTCTATTGGGGCAATGGTGCCGCTGACTCGCTCGAGGCCTTGATCGCCGACGCAAGCCCTGAGTTCACAGCTGTCGATACCGCCTCCGACGACATCTGCCTGATCGCCTTCACGTCGGGCACGACGGGCGATCCCAAAGGCACCATGCATTTTCACCGCGACATGCTGGCGGTCTGCGACGGTTATGCGCGCAATATCTTGCGCGCGGAACAGACGGATCGCTTCGTCGGCTCGGCACCGCTCGCCTTCACTTTCGGCTTCGGTGGCGTGCTTTTCCCGATGCATATTGGCGCCTCCTTCGTCGTGCTGGAGAAGACGACCCCGGACGACATCCTGAATGCGATCGAGCACTACAAGACCACGGTCTGCTTTACGGCGCCGACCGCATACCGCGCCATGATCGGCAAGCTTCCGGGCCGCGACATCTCCTCGCTGCGCAAATGTGTCTCCGCCGGCGAGACCCTTCCCAAGCCGACCTTCGATGCCTGGCTCAAGGCCACCGGCATCAAGCTGATGGACGGCATCGGCTCGACCGAGATGCTGCACATCTTCATCAGTGCGACCGAAGATGAGATCCGACCGGGCGCGACTGGCAAGCCGGTGCCGGGCTACGAGGCCAAGATCGTCGATGACGCCGGCGACGACATGCCGCCGGGTACGATGGGCCGTCTGGCCGTGCGTGGGCCGACTGGCTGTCGCTATCTCGCAGACGATCGACAGCGTAAATACGTCCAGAACGGCTGGAATATCACCGGCGACACCTATCTGATGGATAGCGACGGTTATTTCTGGTATCAGTCGCGCTCCGACGACATGATCGTATCGGCCGGCTACAATATCGCAGGAACGGATGTTGAGGCGGCGCTGCTGACGCATCCCGCCGTCATCGAGTGCGGCGTGGTTGGAGCACCGGACGAGGCGCGCGGAATGATCGTGAAGGCCTACGTCATTGCCGCGCCCGGGGTGGCGCCGGATGCACAACTGGCGGCCGAGTTGCAGGACTATGTCAAACGCGAGATCGCGCCGTACAAATATCCGCGCGCGATCGAGTTCGTGACGCAGCTACCCAAGACCGAGACCGGCAAATTGAAGCGCTTTGCCCTGCGGCAACTGGCGCAGGCCGCCGTGACGTCATCGGGCGTCGCGGCAGAATGAAAAGGATCGAAAATTGTCCGTGACGACGCCGAAAAGCCCGCAGCTTGCGGTGCTGCCGACCGCAGCCGAAGATGGCATTCGTTCTGGAGCGCAGGTGCTTCAGCCTTCCGGCTGGCCTGTGCCGAAGGGCTATGCCAACGGAATGGTGGCTGAAGGGCGCATCGTCGTCACCGGCGGTGTGATCGGCTGGGACGCCGAAGAGCGTCTCGCGGATGGCTTCGTCGCGCAGGTGCGCCAGACCCTGAGCAACATCGCCGCGATTCTGGCCGAGGCCGGTGCCCGGCCCGAGCACCTCGTTCGTCTGACCTGGTATGTCGTCGACATGGACGAATATCTGGCGAACCTGAAGGAGCTTGGCAGGGTCTACCGAGCCATCTTCGGTGCGCACTATCCCGCGATGGCGCTGCTTCAGGTCGTGCGCCTGGTCGAGAAGACGGCACGCGTCGAGATCGAAGCCACGGCCGTCATTCCCAACTGAGTCAAGCTCAGCCTGCCTTGGCGAGATCGTCGTCCTCAGGCGAGTTCAGATAGACGCCCGACATGGTGTCGACCCAGCACAGATGGTCGTGCACCTTCTTCACGCCTTCCACGTTCTCTGCCGCGACGACCGCGGCCTGCCGCGTGCGTTCCTCGGTGATCACGCCGCTGAGATGAACGATGCCGTCGCGGACGATGACGTTCAGCCCGAACGGGCACCAATCGTTCTTCTCCATCGTCTCGATGATGCGGCCGCGAATGTGATCGTCGTTGGCGGTCGGATCCGGCACCTCGCGGGCGAGGCCAGCGACCGCCTGCAGCAGGTTGGCGCGGGAGACGATCCCGACCACCTTGTCGCCGCGCACCACCGGCAGGCGTTTCACGTTGTTACGCTCCATGAGATCGACGATCTCCGCAAGCGCGGTATCCTCGGTGATGGTGACTGGTTTGGCGGTCATCACTTCCGAGACCTTGCGGCCGTGCTCGTGCACGAAATCGCTGGCGGACTTGCCGGGCCCGAGGATGAACCGTAGCCAGCGCCCCCGTTTGCGGCCGGTGCCGATCTCGCTGCGGCGGATGAAGTCCCCTTCCGAGACGACGCCGACCAGCTTGCCACTATCGTCGACCACGGTGAGGCCGCTAATGTGCCTCTTCAGCATGATATTTGCCGCCTCGACGATACTGGTATCGAGGGTAACCGAGATGACCGATCGGGTCATGATTTGGTGGGCGCGCATGAGTGACTCCGCAAAAATCGACGAATTTCGATGAAAGGGAGCCTAATTCACGCATCGAGGTCCGTTTTGACCCAGGTCAAGCAGGGTGAAGCCGGCCAAGCGATGAAGCAATCGTGATTGGCGGGCGAAGTTGATGCAGCTCAACGGCACCTGAAGCCAGCCGCCATATCCTAGGAAAGCCCGAAACCGTAAAGCGCGCAGGAATATTCAGCCATGAGCGTCGTGCAGCTTGTCCCACGAGCCGATCAACCGGCTGAAGAGCCCTCCGTCAATCCTGTCGCGAGCGTCGCTCCTCCGGCCGAAAAGCCGACGACGCAACCGCCGTCAGCGCCAGAACCATACCCGCTCGACCGCGCATTTCACGCCATGCTGGCGCAGTTCACGGGCGGGATTTCTCCGGTAGCCCTGTCGCTTGCCTGGCTCGATTGGAGTTCGCATCTCGCCGCAGCGCCGCAGCGGCAAACGGAGATCATCAAGAACGCCGTTCGCGACACCGGGCGGTTCGTGGAGGCCGCGCTGCACGCGACGTCGCCGGATCGGAAGCCATGGTCGGTCATCCAGCCGCAGCGACGCGATCGCCGCTTCAGGGAACCGCAGTGGGAGACCGCGCCGTTCAACTTGTTGGCGCAGGCCTTTCTGCTCGGAGAGCGCTGGTGGCACGATGCCGCGACTGGAGTGCGCGGCGTTGCGCCTGCGAATGAAGCCGTCGTCGAATTCGCGACACGCCAGATGCTCGACATATTCGCGCCGTCGAACTTCGCGGCGACGAATCCGGAAGTGCTCGAAAAGGCCTTTCAGAGCGGCGGCGAGAACTTCGTCTTCGGTTTGCAGAATTGGTGCAACGATTTGATGCGGATGCTCTCCGGCGCGAAACCGGCTGGCGACGGACAATTCGTGGTCGGCAAGACGGTCGCAGCATCTCCCGGAAAGGTCGTCTACCGCAACGAGCTGATCGAACTGATTCAGTATCATCCGACGACCGCGCAGGTGCGGCCCGAGCCGATCCTGATCGTGCCGGCCTGGATCATGAAGTACTACATCCTCGATCTATCGCCGCATAATTCGTTGGTGCGCTATCTCACCGGTCAGGGCTTCACCGTATTCGCTATCTCATGGCGCAACCCGGATGCCGGGGATCGGGATGTTGCCTTCGATGACTATCGCAAGTCAGGTGTCATGGCTGCGCTGGACACGATCGGCCGGATCGTGCCGGGCCGGGCAATCCATGCGCTCGGCTATTGTCTGGGCGGCACGTTGCTGTCGATCGCCGCCGCGGCGATGGCACGCGACGGCGACATGCGATTGGGCACCATCTCGCTGCTCGCCGCGCAGACGGATTTCACCGAGGCCGGTGAGCTGACGCTCTTCATCAACGAGAGCCAGGTTGCGTTCCTCGAAGACATGATGTGGAAGCGCGGTTATCTCGATACGACACAGATGGCCGGCGCGTTTGCGCTGCTGCGATCCAACGATCTGATCTGGTCACGGCTGTCGCACGACTATCTGATGGGAGAGGCGTCGTCGCCGAGCGACCTGATGGCCTGGAACGCCGACGCCACGCGACTGCCTTATCGCATGCACTCGGAATATCTGCGCAAGCTGTTCCTCGACAATGATCTGGCCGAAGGCCATTATCGCGTCGATGACAGGAACATCTCGCTTTCCGATATCCATGCGCCGATGTTCGTGGTCGGCACGCTCTCCGATCATGTGGCGCCGTGGCGATCCGTCTACAAGCTTCACTATCAGGTCGACGCCGACGTGACGTTCCTGTTGACCAGCGGCGGTCACAATGCCGGTGTCGTCGCGGCTCCGGAGGAGCCCGGCCACAGCTATCAGGTGATGACCAAGGCCGCGGATGCTCCCTATGTCGGTCCCGATGAATGGCTGAAGCTGGCGCCACATGTCGAGGGATCGTGGTGGCCGGAGTGGAGCAAATGGCTCGCCGCCCGCTCGGGCGAGCCCTGTGATCCACCGCAGATTGGGCTGGGCGACGGGTCCGGCTTGCCCGACGCGCCCGGAGACTACGTCCACACCTAGTCCTCGGGCTCCGCATTCGGCGCAAGGTCCGAAGAGCGGAACGGCTTGGCCTTGTCCAGCTTTCGATAGGCTTCCGCGGCGATTCGCAGCAGCTTCTTCTCCCGCTTGCGGTCGAGGAAGCGAATGCCCGCCCCGGGGATAGCCTCGTTCAACGATGCGGCCAGGATCTGCCCGCGCGCGTCGTCGTTCAGCTGTCCGAGAGACTTTTGCGCTTTTCGCAATTGCTTGAGGATCGACTTCTGCTTCACCAACGATTCATCGGCGAACAGGTCGCCAAGCGACTCGATCGAATAGGTCAGCCGCTTGTTGAGAAGCCGCAGTTTGTGCCGCTTCTCGACGTCGAGCTTGCGAAGCTTCCGCGCCTTCTTGAGCAGCGTCGTTTCCCATGCGGTGAGTTGCGCCGTCGCGTGGTCGGCTAGCGTCCGGCGCCGCAATCTGATGGCCTCCTTGCTGCGCCGGGTCGACCAGGGACCGCTTTCGATCCAGGCCGAGGTCTGCTCGACCAGGCGCCGATAGCGCGCGGAGCGCAGCGCGCGCGCCAGTAGGCGATGGCTCTCGGCGCGCTTCTCGTCCCAGTGCCGCAGCTCGGCGATCACGGCCAGCTCCTCACCGCTCTCGGCGACGACGCGTTCGATCGCCACGTCGAGATCCCGCACCATGCCGAGCTGGCTGTTCAGCCATTTCAGTCCGGCCCAGACCGCCGGTCGTCGTGTGTCATCGACCATCGGCGAGAAGAAGCGGATGGCGGTGCGCAGATGCGTGAGTGCGATCCGGATCTGATGCAGCGCTTCCTGATCGCCGCGGCAGGTGCCGTCGTGCTGGGCCAGGACGGCATCGAGATGACGGCGGGCGATGATCCGGAACGCGGTGTCGCAGGCCATGCCGGGGCTGAGGCGGCCGGGCAGGGCATTACGGCGCACCGCCGGTTTGACGCGGGCGGTCGCTGTCGAGCGCGTGGTGGGTCCCGACTTCCTTGTCCGCGTCACTCAGATTGCCTTACCTGCCCTCAGCGATCGCGTCCCGGCAATTCTGGAGCGTTTGCCCTGGTGTCCCGGATGCATCGATGGTCGCCCAACCGACATGGCCGATATTATAGTGCTCTTGCCGCGCGGCAACCTCTTGCGTGGCGTCGGATGCGTCGCCCCGACGGCCGCCGATCCGGGCCTGTCGGGTTGCGAGGTCTGCGACCAGGAATAGCCCGTTGAGCGGCACGCCGGACGCGCGTGCCAGCGCAGCCAAATCGTCCCGTTCGGATTCGCGTGCAAACACAGCATCGACGATGACGGAATGGCCTTGCGCCAACACCTGCCGGGCGCGCTGCATCAGCACCTCGTACACGCGCGCTGTCACGTCAGGCCGGTACGTGGAGGGGGGCAACCGGTCGGTGTGCCCCACCTGAAACAGTTGCTTGCGAATGACGTCGCTGCGCAGCACGACGGCGCCCGGTTGCGGCGCGACGGTCGGGGCCAGCGCGCGGGCGAGCACGGACTTGCCGGTGCCCGACAGTCCGCCGACTGCGATCAGGCGTGGGGCGGGCGGATGAATCAAGGTTCGGGCGAGCTCGAAATAGCGGCGCGCCTCGTTGAGAATTTCGGGACGGTCGGCATTGGGCCGGTTCAGCCTCGCCAGCGCCACCTGCGCGCGGATCGACGCGCGGATGGACATGAACAGCGGCAACGCGGCCAGGGCGTCGAGGGTCTCGACGGTTGCGTTGACCAGATACTGGTTGAGGACCGCATTGGCTGCGTCTGCCTGATCGTAGCGCAGCAGATCCATCAGGGTGAACGCGAGATCGTAGAGCACGTCCACGGTTGCCATCTGCGCATCGAATTCGATCGCGTCGAACAGGACGGGCTGGCGGTCGATCAGCACGATATTGGCAAGATGCAGATCGCCGTGACAGCGCCGCACGAAGCCGTGGAGCGCGCGTTGCTCCAGCGTGGCACGGAGGTTCAGGAAGGCCAGATGGCAGGCTTTGCTGAGCTGTTCGATGGCTGTCGCTTCAAGATGATCGCCGTTGCGCAGGCCGGTGCCGTTGCCGTCGATTAGGGCAGGAATGGAGTTGATCCAGGCGGCGCCGTCGGCAACCGTCGCCCTGGCATGCGATGATGCGATCGCATCGGCGATGGCCAGGGCCAGCTCGGCGCCCAGCGGGCCAGCCTTCGCCAAATGGTCCAGCGTCCGGTTCTCATCGAAGCGCGACATGTCGACCGCATACTCGATCGGCCGTCCGCGGCCGTCGATCTTGACCGATCCATCCGGCTCCTCCGTAATCGCCACGACACGGTGATAGATTTGCGGGGCGAGCGGGCGGTTGATCCTGATCTCTTCCTCGCAGGCCGCCTTGCGCTTGTCGAGCGTCGAATAATCGAGGAATGGAAACTTGACGGCGCGCTTGATCTTCAGCGCGCGATCGCCGTCCAGGAATACCGAGGCGCCATGCGTGTCGATCCGCGTGACACCGGCGTGTCCCGCGAGGGCCTGGAAAATCCGTTCCTGTGCCGCAGTTTCATCCGTCATCGAAGCACTCAGGGCGTCAGCACGGCTGCGCCGAGAATCCGGCCATCGCGCAGCATGCTCAGAACCTCGTTGGCCTGGTCGAGCGGAAATGCCGTCGTCTCGGTGCGCACGCCGGCTTCCGGAGCGATCTTGAGAAAATCGAGGCCATCCTGCCGGGTCAGATTGGCGACCGAGACCAGCTGCCGCTCCTCCCAGAGCAGATCATACGGAAAACTCGGAATGTCGGTCATGTGGATGCCGGCGCACACGACGCGACCGCCTTTGCGCACGGCGCGCAGCGCGGCGGGTACCAGCTCGCCGGCCGGTGCGTAGATGATGGCGGCGTCGAGCGGTTCGTCGGGCATTTCGTCAGAAGCGCCCGCCCAGGCAGCGCCGAGACGTCGGGCAAGACCTTGTGCCGCGCCGTCACCGCGGCGCGTGAATGCATAAACGGATCGCCCCTGCCAGACCGCGATTTGCGCGATGATGTGGCCGGCGGCGCCGAAACCGTAGAGGCCCAACCTCTCCGCAGGTCCGGCGAGCACCAGCGAGCGCCAACCGATCAGCCCTGCGCACAGCAGAGGAGCCATCTCCACGTCATTGCCGGCCTCGCCGAGCGGGAATGCATAACGTGCATCAGCGATGGTGTGGGTAGCGTAGCCGCCGTCACGCGTGTAGCCGGTGAACATCGGGCTGTCACACAGGTTTTCCATGCCTTCCCGGCAGAATCGACAGTGTCCGCAGGTGAAACCGAGCCAGGGAATGCCGACCCGGTCGCCGGCCGCATGTGTCGCAACATTGGGACCGACGAGATCAACCCGGCCAATGATCTCGTGGCCGGGCACGATCGGATAGCGAATATCAGGGAGCTCGGCGTCGATGAGGTGAAGATCGGTCCGGCACACCCCGCAAGCGGTGATCTTCACCCGGATCTGCCCCTCGCCGGGCACCGGATCGGGCCGCTCCTCCATGCGGAGCCGCGCTCGTGGAGACGGCAACACCATCGCACGCATAAGTCTCTCCGAGGCGAACCGCTCCGACACGATTATCCATAGAACGGCTGAGTGGCCAGTCCTTGACTTCGGTCAACGCGCGGCGCCGGCTGACCGCATCGAGTCAACGGCTTGACGAGGATCAAGCGTCGCAACGGGAGCCGGCCTATCCTGATGGTCAAGGAGAATCCCGATGCCCATCAAGGACGTCTTTCTGCCGCTGGTCGGCCAACCCCAGGGGCGGGCTCTCGCCGCGATCGAGAAATGCGTTGCTGTGGCAGCCGATCTCGGCGCCAGGATCACGGCGCTCGCGCTGGAGGACGATGTATTCGTGCGTCCGCAGGTGGTGCTTCCGGCCGATCGGGAATCCGCCGAGGCGAGCGCGCCCGAGGTGGGCGACATGCAGCAACTCCTGAATGCATTCACCCTTGCAGCCTCCCGCACCAACATCCGCGCCCAAACTCGGTCGGGTAAAGTGCCGGCGGACCAGATCGCGTCGGTCTTGGCCGAGCATGCGCGCTTCAGCGATCTCACGCTGGTCCCCGTGAAGCCGCATGACAGCCGAACGGAGCACATCATAGAGACGCTCCTGTTCGAATCCGGACGGCCGCTCTTGCTCTGTCCGGAGCAGCATGTGGACGCGTTACGTCCCGAATTCGAGAATGTCATGATCGCCTGGGATCACTCCGCCCGTGCCGCGCGGGTGGTCGGCGATGCGCTGCCCATTCTTCAGGCCGCGGCATCCGTTCGGGTGATTACGGTCGCTGACGACAAGACCGAAGCGATGGTGCAATCCGGAACTGCGCTCGTCGACCATCTGAGGGAACACGGGGTCCACGCCTCGTTCGAAACGGCGAAGGGCGGTGGCAGCTCGATCGGTAAAGTGCTCGGAAGCTGGGCGAATTCCCATGCTATTGATGCCATCATCATGGGCGCCTACCATCATTCGCGCTTCAACGAGATCGTTTGGGGAGGTGTGACAAAGACTGTCATTGGCCAGCCACCGTGCTGGGTTATGATCTCGCACTAGGCGCGTTGCCAGCTTTCGGCCTGATCCTCAACGAGCGGAATCCGCACCGACCGGGTGCATTTAAGTTCATGTCCACCTATCGTCTGAAGAATTTGCTATCGCCACGTTCGGTCGCGCTCGTCGGGGCGAGCGCCCGTCCGGCTTCTGTGGGGCGCGCCGTTCTGGAGAACATCCGCAAGGCCGAGTTCAAGGGAAAGTTCGGCCTCGTCAATCCGCGCCATGCGGAGATCGGCGGCATCGCCGCGGTAAAGAGCCTGGACAAGCTGGACTTCGTGCCCGAGCTCGTTGTCGTCACCGCGCCGGTGCAAGAGGTTCCCGGCATCATCGACCAGGCTGGCCGTCTTGGTTCGGCGGGTGCGCTGATCGTGTCGGCCGGACTCGGCGACGGACCGGGATCCCTGCAAGAGGCCGCCATCACCGCGGCCCGCAAATACGGCATGCGCCTGATCGGCCCGAACTGCCTCGGCATCATGATGCCCGGCGTGAGCCTCAACGCGAGTTTTGCCGCGCACATGCCCGGCGCAGGAAATCTCGCGCTGGTTTCGCAGTCCGGCGCGATCGCCGCCGGCATGGTTGATTGGGCTGCACAGCGCGGTGTCGGCTTCTCCGGCATCGTCTCGATCGGCGATCAGATCGATGTCGATATTGCGGACCTGCTCGATTACTTCGCGATGGATCACAAGACCCGCGCGATCCTGCTCTATATCGAAGCCATCAAGGACGCGCGAAAGTTCATGTCGGCCGCGCGTGCCGCTGCACGTGTCAAACCCGTGGTCGTGGTCAAGTCCGGCCGCATGGCGCAGGGTGCAAAGGCGGCTGCAACCCATACGGGTGCGCTCGCCGGCGCCGATGCCGTCTATGACGCGGCGTTCCGTCGCGCCGGCGTCCTTCGGGTATCGGATCTGCGTGAGCTGTTCGATTGCGCCGAGACGCTCGGCCGCGTCGAATCGCCGGCGGGAAAGCGTCTCGCGATCCTGACCAATGGCGGCGGTATCGGCGTTCTCGCCATCGATCGGCTGGTCGAGCTTGGCGGAATTCCTGCATCCATATCGGCAGATGCGCGCAAGAAGCTCGACCAGGTGCTGCCCGCGACCTGGTCCGGTGCCAATCCCGTCGACATCGTCGGTGACGCCGATGCGTCGCGCTATGCGGCGGCGCTCGACGTGTTGCTCGCCGATCCGGACAATGACGCGATTCTCGTCCTCAATGTTCAGACCGCGATCGCCTCTGCTGCCGACATCGCAACGACCGTGACGGAGCGCGTCGGCAAGTATCGTGAGCAGCAGCGTCGATGGGCAAAGCCGGTTCTGGCGGCCTGGGTCGGAGCCGATCAGGAGATCATCGCGTCGCTGTCCAGCGCCGGCATTCCCAACTATCCGACCGAAGACGACGCGGTGCGCGGCTTCATGTACCTGGTGGGGCATCGCGAAGTCGTGGAGGAACTCAGTCAGGTGCCGCCCGCGATGCCCGATACATTCGTGCCCGACGCCAAAGCTGCCCGGCAGATCGTCGCCGCGGCGATCGCCGATGGCCGCAAATGGCTCGAGCCTGTCGAAATCAAGGACCTGCTCGAAGCCTACGACATCGCGATGGTGCCGACTTATGCTGCGACGGACGTCGAGCAGGCGGTGGCCTACGCGAACGAGATATTCGCGCAAGGCTCGACCGTCGTGCTCAAGATCATGTCGCGCGACATCGTCCACAAATCCGATGTCGGCGGCGTCGTGCTCAATCTGACAACGCCGGATGCGGTGCGTGCCGCTGCCTCCGACATTCTCGCCCGGGCGAGGAAGCTGCGCCCGGAAGCCCGCATTGAGGGCGTCATCGTGCAGGCGATGGTCGTCAAGGCGAAAGCGCGGGAGCTGATCCTGGGTCTTGCCGACGATCCGACCTTCGGCACCGTCGTTGTGTTCGGCCGGGGTGGCACGGCGGTGGAAATCATCAACGACAAGGCGCTCGCGCTGCCGCCGCTCGATTTGCAGCTCGCCCGCGACCTCATCGACCGCACGCGCGTGTCCCGGTTGCTGAAGGCCTACCGGGACGTGCCCGCCGTCAAGCAGGATGCTGTCGCCATGGTGCTGGTCAAGCTCGCCCAGATGGCGGCGGACATTCCCGAAATCCGCGAATTCGATATCAACCCGCTGCTGGCGGACGAAACCGGCGTGACGGCGGTCGATGCTCGCGTTGCGGTCGGGCCGCCGCAACGGAAGTTTGCAGGCTCCGGCCCGGCCAATTTCGCCGTTCGGGCCTATCCGTCGCAATGGGAGCGTCGCCTCAAGCTCAAGGACGACTGGCGCATCCTGGTGCGGCCCTTGCGCCCCGAGGACGAGCCGACCATTCACGAATTCCTGCGTCACGTCACGCCGCACGACCTCCGCCTGCGCTTCTTTGCGCCGATGAAGGAGTTCACCCACGAGTTCATCGCGCGTCTGACCCAACTGGACTATGCGCGCGCGATGGCCTTCATCGCGTTCGACCAGGCCACAGGCGAAATGGTCGGCGTAGTCCGGCTTCATTCCGACTCGATCTATGAGAGCGGCGAATATGCCATCCTGCTGCGGTCGGACCTCAAGGGCAGGGGGCTCGGTTGGGCCTTGATGCAGTTGATCATCGACTACGCGAGGTCTGAAGGGCTGAAGGTCATATCCGGTGACGTGCTCAAGGAGAACACCGTGATGCTCGAGATGTGCCGGCAGCTCGGCTTCGAAGTCAAGCCGGACCCGAGCGAACCCGATATCTGCGACGTCCGGCTCAAGCTCTGAGCACCTCGGCTAGCCTGGGCTATGAGTGGGCTTCGCGTGATGTTGCCGCTGCGGGATCCTTGGCTGTCTTCCGCAGGCTCTTGATGATGATCGCGATCAGCGGCAGCAACACAGGCACGATCGTGCTGAGCGGATGGTGGACGGCGCCGGACACTTGAACCTGCAGTGCGCGCGCCTCGAGCTGCAGCGCCTCGATGGATGCGCCGTGAATTTCGTTGGCCAGTTCAATGTCGCGGCCGGACGGAGAACGGCCGGCGATGATGAAGAGAATCCCCGCGATGGCAAAATTGACGGCGCCGAGGATGGCTGCCGCGACTATCGCGCTCCAGATCTGGACCAGCGCGAAATAGGCCGACAGTTCCAGCATCAGGAGGCCGAATGCTGCGATCAGGGCTGCAAAGGCACGCAGGCCAAGGCCGACCAGCAGGTGGCGCAACCTGATGTCCGCGATGATCCTGTCGGTACGCCACAGCACGCGCAGATGTTTGACGACATTCTCCGTATTCACCTAGTGTCTCCTCAGCATGAAGCCGACGACCACGCCGAGCGCGAAAGCCGATGCGAGCGACGTGATCGGGCGGTCCGCAATGATGCCCTGGAGCTGCTCCTGCTCGTCGTTGACGGTCTCGCCGAGCTCGGCGAGCGCCGCCCTGATCTGATCGGCCAAGGCCTCGGCCCTGTCCTTCGAGCTGTCGAATATCTCCTCGCCGGCAGTGCTCAGAAGGCGGGTAACATCCACCTTGAGGGTTCGCAATTCTTCGCTCATCCTGTCGCTGTCAAACATGAATAAGGTGCCTCCGTTAACTGGAAACGAACCTAGGGCCGCCAGCGCAGCCGCGCTTGATTTGCGTCAAGGGGGCGCGCGATGTCCTGGTCTTGAGACAGGTCAAACCGGTCGCCACATGCTGGCCTAGAAGTGCCGTCTGAATGGGGACGGATTGTCCCGATGAGGTGGAAGCGTGAATTCCCAACCGCTGTTGCTGGCGACGCCCTCCGGCGACGTGCTGAAATTGCGCCCGGAAGGGCCGTGGACCGCCGCCAATGTGTCGGCGCTTGAGACGCTGTCCCGCTCGGTCGGGGCGGATGTGGATCGATTCAGAGCCGTGACGCTGGACATGTCGGGCGTCAGCGCGCTGGACACGCTTGGCGCCTGGGTCCTGGAGAAGCTGTCGCGCAGGGCCGCGTCTTCCGGCAGGTCGGCGGAGTTCGTCGGAGTTGCCGATCATTTCAGCGGTCTCCTGGACGAGGTGCGTCAGGTCAATCGCCACACGCCGGCGCCGACGGCCGCGCCCAATCCGATTTCGCTCAGGCTGTACGACCTCGGCAAGGCCACGGTCGGTGCGCGCGAAGACATTACGATCTTCCTTCAAATGCTCGGTGCATTGTTCATGGCCGTGATCGGCGTGTTGCGCCACCCGCGATCGTTGCGGCTGACGTCGCTGGTCTATCAGCTCTACCGCATCGGCTGGCAGGCCATCCCCATTGTGGCGCTGATCACCTTCCTGATCGGCGCCATCATCGCCCAGCAGGGGTTTTTCCATTTCCGCAGGTTCGGCGCCGAGTCCTACACGGTCGACATGGTCGGCATCCTCGTGCTGCGCGAGCTCGGCGTGCTGATCGTCGCCATTATGGTCGCGGGACGTTCGGGGAGCGCCTACACTGCCGAACTCGGCTCGATGAAGATGCGCGAGGAGATCGACGCGCTCTCGACCATGGGCCTCGACCCAGTCCACGTGCTGATCCTGCCGCGGGTTGCGGCTCTTGTTATCGCGCTGCCGATCCTGGCCTTCATCGGATCGATCGCTGCGCTCTATGGCGGCGGCCTGGTCGCGCAGTTCTATGGCGACATGGGGCCGGCGATCTACATCGCGCGGCTGCATGAGGCTATCTCTGTCACTCATTTCGAGGTGGGCATCCTGAAGGCGCCGTTCATGGCGCTGGTGATCGGGATCGTCGCGTGTAGCGAGGGCTTGCGCGTAAAGGGTAGCGCCGAATCGCTGGGGCGGCAGACCACGACGTCGGTGGTGAAGTCGATCTTCCTGGTGATCGTGCTCGACGGTCTGTTCGCGATCTTCTTTGCCTCGATCGGAATGTGACGATGGACCAATCGCAGGACCTATGCGCGATCCGAGTCCGCGACCTCGTGGTTGGCTTCGGCCCCCAGACGGTGCTCGATCATCTGTCGCTCGACGTCCGCAGGGGCGAGATCCTCGGGCTGGTGGGTGCGTCCGGGGGCGGCAAGTCGGTGTTGATGCGCACCATCATCGGCCTCATCCCGCGCCGAAGCGGGACCATCGAGGTGATGGGACATCCCGTCGGCGACCGTACGCAGGATGCTGCGACGACATGGGGCATCCTGTTCCAGCAGGGTGCGCTGTTCTCCTCGCTGACGGTTCGCCAGAACGTCCAGTTTCCGCTGCGCGAAAATCTCGTCCTGTCACAGGAACTGATGGACGAGATCGCGATCGCCAAGCTCGAAATGGTCGGGCTGCGTCCGCAGGACGCCGACAAATATCCGGCAGAGCTCTCCGGCGGCATGACCAAGCGTGTCGCTCTGGCGCGCGCGCTCGCGCTCGATCCGCCGATCCTGTTCCTGGACGAGCCGACCTCCGGCCTCGATCCGATCGCCGCCGGCGATTTCGACGCGCTGATCAAGACGCTGCAGAAGACTTTGGGCCTCACCGTATTCATGGTGACCCATGACCTTGCGAGCCTGACCACGGTCTGTGACCGCGTCGCGGCGCTCGCTGACGGCAAGATCGTCGCGATCGGCCCGATGCGCGAACTGCTGCAATCCGAGCATCCCTGGGTGCGCGCCTATTTCCACGGCAAGCGCTCGCAGATGCTGCAACACGAGATGAGATGAGACATGGAAACCCGCGCTCCCTACGTGCTGATCGGCACCTTCGTGCTGGCTGCGATCCTCGCGGTGTTCGGCTTCGTCTATTGGCTGAACAACACCGGCGGCATCGGGCCGCGCACGAACTATCATGTGCAGTTCCAGGGGCCGGTGCCGGGCCTGCTGGTCGGCGCGGGTGTGCTGTTCAACGGCATCCGCGTCGGCGAGGTGACGCAGCTTGGCCTTGCGCCCGACAATCCGCGCTTCGTCAATGCGACGGTCTCGGTGGCCTCGTCGACGCCGGTGCGCACCGACACCAAGGTCGGGCTCGATTTCCAGGGGCTGACCGGCGTGCCCGTGGTCACGCTGGAGGGCGGCACGATCGTCGCCAAATCCGGCGAGCCCCCGGTCTTGATCGCCGAGGCCGGCGCGGGCCAGAGCATGACACAGGCCGCGCGAGACGCGCTGCGGCGGGTCGATTCCGTGCTGCAGGACAATTCCGGCCCACTCAAGGACACTATCGCCAATTTCAGGACGTTTTCGGACGGGCTCGCGCGCAACACCGGCAAGCTCGACAGTATTCTGGCGGGCCTCGAGAAGATGACCGGCGGCGGGACGCCGGCGCAGAAGATCACTTATGACCTGCGCGCGCCGCAGAACCTTGGACCGGCCGGCAAGACGCTCTCGGCGTCGCTGGCCATTCCCGAGCCGACCGCGGTCGCGATGCTCCAGACCCAGCGCATGCTGTTTGCGCCGGTCGGCGACAATCCCGGCTTTGCAGATTTCGTCTGGGCCGACAGCATTCCCAAGCTGGTGCAGGCACGGCTGATCGACAGTTTTGAGAACTACGACATCGCCCACGCTCCCTTGCGCACGACCGATCTCGGGCAGGCGGACTACCAGCTCCTGATCGACATCAGGCGCTTCCGCATTGCCACCGACGGCGAACCAAGGGTCGAGATCGGACTAACTGCGCGGATCATCGACAAGAGCGGCAAGGTCATCGCGTCGCGCCCCGTCGAGGCCAGCGAGAAGCTCGACAAGCTCGAGCCGGCTGCGGCAGTCGCAGCCTTCGACGCGGCCTTCGCCCGTATCGCCAAGGAGTTGATCGGCTGGACGGTGCAGGCGGTGTGACGCCGGCTATTCCAGGGTCTTCAGGTAGGACAGCAGATCGTGGATCTGGTCCGGACTGAGCTCGAACACCGGCATGTCGGCGTGGCCGGTGTTGATGCCTTCAGCCAGCGCCTCTTCGAGGGCTTCGACCGGATAACGCTGGTGCAGGGTCCGCAGCGGCGGTGCGATCTCGAGCGGGCTCTTCGACGTACGGTCGATCGCGTGGCAGCGAGCGCAATTGACCCGCGCGAAGGCCTTGCCGCGTTGCTCGGCGGTCGGGGCCGCCAAGGCAGGCGTGATCAGAAGCAGCCCGATCAGGCCGTGGCGGAACGCGCTAGGCAGCATGGAAGGTATCCCCTTGAACTCTGGAAGCAGAATAAGGCGGGGATGTCCGCCAAAATTGATCTGAGTCAACCGCCTTTGGCGCAGTGCAGTAAAATGCAGCCGCGCGGTGGACCCGGCCTGATGCGGGGCGGCCGGAGCTTGGAGCGGTGATGAAGGGGTCCGGGGTGACAATCGAGCCAAATGGGCATTTCTGTAGCGATTGTGCGGTCAGCGATTTCGCGGTTTGTTCGTCGCTGGACCCAGCCGAGCTGCGGGAATTCGAGCATCTGGGGCGTCGCGTCCAATTCAGCTCGGGCGAAACAGTGTTCTCCGAGGAAGACATCACGACCTCGTTCTACAATCTCCTCGAAGGCGTCATGCGGCTGTACAAGCTGCTGCCCGACGGCCGGCGGCAGATCGTCGGGTTCGCGTTGTCAGGCGATTTCCTGGGGATGAATATTTCCGGCCGCCACAATTTTTCAGCCGATGCGATCGGCACCGTGACCGTGTGCCAGTTCGCGAAGGCGCCCTTCGGACGTTTCATCGAGGGCCGACCGCATCTCCTGCGGCGGATCAACGAGCTCGCCATCCGCGAGTTGAGCCAGGCTCGCGACCACATGGTTCTGCTCGGCCGACGCTCGGCGGAAGAGAAGGTCGCGACCTTTCTACTCGGCTGGCGTGAGCGGCTGGTCTCGCTCAAGGGATCGTCCGACATGGTTCCACTTCCGATGAGTCGGCAGGACATCGCCGATTACCTCGGCCTGACCATCGAAACCGTCAGTCGCACCTTCACCAAGCTGGAGCGCGATGGGGTGATCGAGATCATTCATGGCGGCATCAGCCTGCTCGATCCGGCTCGCGTCGAGGCGCTGGCGGCGGCCTGACCCTCGGTCCAGACGCCAGGTCCTCCGGTTTTTGATCCTGATCAATGACGCCCGCCGCGTGCTGCCAATAATGCCCAAAACAGCCAGGGGAGGGCATCATGCCGACGGACGCGCTGCTGATGAGTATCGTAGTCGTAGCTATCTTTGTCGCATTTGGCGCGGTTCTGGCTTGGGCAGACCGTCAAACCAGCGCAAGCCGGCTTGACTCGAGCGCCAAGCGCCGAAGCTCCTGAGATCACGATTGCGTTTTGCAGCGCGCCCCCGCGGGGCTCGCCTGGTTGGCTCGCGGCCTGCGGCAGCGCCTCGACGCAATACGGCGTGCGCTGGCTGCAACTCTGCATCAACTGGGTCGCATTGGCGCATCCTTCGGGTGCCGGCTTGGTGACCGGCCGTGGCATTTTCGCCGCATTTGCCTAAAACAGCGCGCATGCTTTCCGGTTGAAAAGCCGGGCAACACTGACTACGCAGGAACTCCAGTGCCTCGCAGTCTTAGGAGCCCAGCGGCGTGCCTCAGGACAAGACCGGCGATCCCCGACAAGCGGCGGGCAACAAACTATCGGTCCTGCGCAAGCATCCGATCTTTGCGGATCTGGAACCGGAGGCTCTCGACCAGCTTTGCCGCTACGCCAAGCACACCACGGTGAAGCGCGGTGCGACGATTGCCGCCAAGGGCGATCCTGGCAACAATTTGTTCGCGGTGATCACGGGAACAGTGAAGATATCCTCTTCATCGCCCGATGGGCGGAATGCCATTCTCAATCTGATCGGTCCCGGAGAGATATTTGGCGAGATCGCGGTTCTCGACGGGGCGCCGCGCTCGGCCGACGCGACGGCCAACACCAATTGCGAACTCTACATCATCGACCGCCGCGACTTCCTGCCGTTCGTGAAGAGCCAGCCGGCGCTGGCGATGAAATTCATCGAGCTGCTCTGCGCGCGCCTGCGCTGGACCAGCCAGCAGGTCGAGCAGGTGATCCTGCAGAATCTTCCCGGCCGGCTCGCAAGCGCGCTGCTCGGTCTCACCGAAGAGCGCAAGTTCGACTCCGGCAGCGGCACGCTCACCATCACGCAGCAGGAGATCAGCGAGATGGTCGGGATGACGCGCGAGAGCATCAACAAGCAATTGCGCGCCTGGGCCGGACGCAGCTGGGTTCGTCTCGAGCATGGTGCCATCGTCGTGCTCGATACCGAGGCGCTGCGCGAACTCGTCGAAAGCGGCCTGGACGGCAGCTGACGGTGCGGGCCTAACTGTCGATGATGGCAACCGCGCGGGTCCAGCCGGCGGAGGCGCGTTCGATCTTCACGGGAAAGCATGAGACCGTGAATCCGGTCGAAGGCAGCTGGTCGAGATTGTGCAACTTCTCGAGATGGCAATAGCCGATGTGCCGACCCGCCTTGTGGCCTTCCCAGATCAGGCCGGCATCTTTGGTCTCGGCATATTTCTTTGCGGTATGGACGAACGGCGCGTCCCAGCTCCAGCCGTCGGTGCCGGTCAGCCGCACGCCGCGGTCGAGCAGGTACATGGTGGCCTCATAGCCCATGCCGCAGCCGGAATTGACGTAACCGGCCTGGCCGAATTTTGCGCCGGCGCTGGTGTTGACCACCACGATCTCGAGCGGCGACAGCGTGTGCCCGATGCGCTCGAGCCCTCTTTCGACGTCGTCGGCGGTCGCCACGTATCCATCCGGCAGATGCCGGAAGTCGAGCTTCACGCCAGGCTGAAGGCACCATTCCAGCGGCACCTCGTCGATGGTCCATGACCGCTCGCCGCGGTTCATGGTCGGGTGGAAGTGCCAGGGCGCGTCGAGATGCGTGCCGTTGTGGGTGGACAGCGAGACCTGTTCGACCGCCCAGCCCTGGCCATCCGGTAAATCCTGGGCCTTGAGGCCCTCGAAAAACTGCAGCATCCGCGGCAGTCCCTGCTGGTGGTCGATATACTGGATCGTCGGGTGGTTGCCCGGCGGATCGGCCGTCACGTCGTTTCGGAGCGGCACGGAAATATCGATCAGCTTCCGCGGCATGGGCATGTCCTCGATATGGTCCGATGTTTCGGACATCTTGAGGGGCCGGCATCGGCGACGTCAAGACACGCCTGTGAGAGCGATTTCGGAAAAACGTCGATCATTGACCGATCGCCGTCCCGGCCCGTCGACAGACTGATCGATGCAACTCCGGCATTGATCGATGCCGCATTTGGCTTGGACTCGGCATGCCGCTCGCCCTAGGGACGACATTGGCGATATCGCGCTGACGCAGTGCGCTCGCGAACGGATGAGACGACCGTCTCATCCGAACCTCCGAGCCGCAGCCAATAGCGGTTGAGTATAAAGCGAGAGGAACGTCCATGGATACGACGAGCATCGTGACCTCGCATCCGGCACTGGCCGATGGCGAGGCGGGATTGCAGGATGCCGGCACTCGCCGCCGAGGCGCGGCATCGACCTGCGCTCTGTCGTCAACCAGCCAAATCCACTCGACACCGTCGCGCAATCCCACCAAGGTGATGCGTTCGTAGCGCTTGACTTTACACCTGAAGTAGAGCGACCCAAGGCGGCCCCTAGCACCTGCCCGACAACGACATAATCAAATCAGGAGGAAAGCCCAGATGAAGACGCTCATTGGTATCGTCGCGGCCGTTGTGCTGGCGGTCTCGGCACCGCTTGCGACCGCGCGCGATTTCCGTTCCGCCGACATCCATCCCGCCGACTATCCGACCGTCGAGGCCGTCAAGTTCATGGGCAAGCAACTCGCGACCGCGAGCGGCGGCAAGCTCGGCGTGAAGGTGTTTCCCAACGGCGCCCTGGGCTCCGAGAAGGACACCATCGAGCAGCTCAAGATCGGCGCGCTCGACATGATGCGCATCAACGCATCGCCGTTGAACAACTTCGTACCGGAAACCATCGCGCTGTGTCTGCCCTTCGTATTCCGCGACACGCAGCATATGCGCACGGTGCTTGACGGGCCGATCGGCGACGAGATCCTGGCGGCCATGGAGCCCGCAGGGTTGGTCGGCCTTGCCTATTATGACAGCGGCGCGCGGTCCATCTACACGGTCAAGGCGCCGGTGAAGTCGCTTGCGGACCTCAAGGGGCTGAAGATCCGCGTTCAGCAATCCGATCTCTGGGTCGGCATGATCCAGAGCCTCGGGGCCAATCCGACGCCGATGCCCTATGGCGAGGTCTACACCGCCCTCAAGACCGGCTTGGTGGATGCTGCCGAGAACAACTGGCCGTCCTACGAGTCGTCGCGTCACTTCGAGGCCGCCAAGTTCTACAACGTGACCGAGCACTCGCTCGCGCCCGAAGTGCTCGTGATGTCCAAAAAGGTCTGGGACACGCTGAGCAAGGAGGACCAGGCGACGGTCCGCAAGGCGGCCAAGGAGTCGGTGCCCGTCATGCGCAAGCTCTGGGACGAGCGCGAGCAGGCCTCCCGCAAGACCGTCGAGGCGGCCGGCGTCCAGGTCGTCACGATCGCCAACAAGGCGGAATTCGTCGACGCGATGAAGCCGGTCTACGACAAGTTCGCCGGTGATGAGAAGCTGAAGGGCCTCGTCAAGCGTATTCAGGACACGAAGTAAGACCGCAACGTCGGTCCGGCGCCGCCGATTAGTGGCACCGGACCCTTGCAAGGAGCCGCTGGAATGACAGACCCGCATGTCGCAAGCCACGAGCAGGAGGTCGCGGGGCGGCCGTCGACCGGCTTGCTGTCGCGGATCAATGCTCCCGTCGCTCGCTTCGGCATGTATCTGTCGGTGACAGGCCTGCTCGTCATCGTCACCATCGTGTTCTACCAGGTGTTCGGCCGGTACGTGCTCAACTCCAGCCCGACCTGGACTGAGAACCTGGCGCTGGTTCTGATCCTGTATGTCACGCTGATCGGTGCCGCCGTCGGTGTGCGCGATGCCGGGCACATCGGAATGGACAGTCTGCTCGTGATGCTCCCGGATCACGTGCGGGAGAAAATCGAGCTTCTGATCCACGTTCTGGTGGCCCTGTTCGGCGTTGCGATGGCTTACAATGGCTGGATCCTCGGGGCTTCGGTCGGAACCGTGAAGATCCCCAATCTCGGTCTGCCCGAGGTGATCCGCTACGTGCCGCTGATCGCTTCCGGCATCCTGATCGTCTCGTTCTCCATCGAGCACATCATTGCTCTGCTGCGCGGCGAAGAGGTGATCCCCTCATGGAATTGATCATTCTCGGCGCCTCCTTCTTCGGCTTCCTCATCCTCGGCGTCCCCGTCGCCTTCGCGATCGGCCTCTCGGCCATCTGCACCATCCTCTACGAAGGCCTGCCGGTCGCCGTCATCTTCCAGCAGATGATGTCGGGGATGAACATCTTCTCGTTTCTTGCCATTCCGTTCTTCGTCTTCAGCGGTGAGCTGATGCTGCATGGCGGCGTCGCCGACAAGATCGTGCAACTCGCCAAGAATCTCGTCGGACACATCCGCGGCGGGCTGGGCATGTCGAACGTGGTCGCCTGCACGCTGTTCGGCGGCGTCTCCGGCTCACCGGTCGCCGACGTGTCGGCGATGGGCGCGGTGATGATCCCGATGATGAAAAAGGAAGGGTTCGACACCGACTACGCCGTCAACGTCACCACCCACGCCTCTCTGGTGGGCGCGCTGATGCCGACCAGCCACAACATGATCATCTATGCGCTGGCCGCCGGCGGCAAGGTCTCGATCGGCGCGCTGATCGCCGCCGGCCTCCTGCCTGCGCTCGTGCTGATGGTGTGCATGCTGGTCGCCGCCTACGCGGTCGCGGTGAAGCGCGGCTATCCCTCAGGCAAGTTCCCCGGCTGGGCCGAGGTGTTCCGCTCGTTCGCAGCCGCGCTGCCCGGCCTCCTAATCGTCGGCATCATCCTGGCGGGCATCCTGTCCGGCGTCTTCACGGCGACGGAATCCGCAGCTGTCGCAGTCACCTACACGATCCTGCTGACCTTCTTCATCTACCGCACCATGACCTTGCCGAACTTCCTGCGGGCCGCAGCCAAGGCCGTGAAGACGACAGGCGTCGTGTTGCTGCTGATCGGCGTCTCCACCATGTTCCAGTACCTGATGGGGCTCTACGAGGTGGCCGACTTCGCCGGCGAGGTGATGAGCAAGGTGTCCTCGCAACCCTGGGTCATCTTCCTGCTGATCAACGTCATCCTGTTCGTGCTCGGCACCTTCATGGACATGGCGGCAACAATCCTCATCTGCACGCCGATCTTCCTGCCGATCGCGATGAAGGCGGGCATGGACCCCGTGCAGTTCGGCATGCTGATGCTGATCAACTGCGCCCTCGGGCTGAACACCCCGCCGGTCGGAACGACGCAGTTCGTGGGCTGCGCCATCGGCGGCATCTCGGTGGGCGCGGTGATGCGCACCATCCTGCCATTCTACGCCGCCCTGATCGCAGCTCTGATGTTCGTGACCTACGTCCCCGCATTCTCGCTGTGGCTGCCGCGCTTGCTGATGGGCTACAAGGGCTAGCAGCAACAGGAGAATCTGCCCGTGACTGACTACCGCAAGCTCTTCGATCTCACCGGCAAGACGGCCGTCGTGCTCGGCGCCGCATCGGGCATCGGCAAATCGTCCGCCGAGGCGCTGGCCGGGCTCGGCGCCCGTGTCGTCTGCGCCGATCGGGCGCTTGACGGGGCGGAAGCCACCGCCTCGGGCATTCGCGACGGGGGCGGTTGGGCCGAGGCGGCTGCTTGTGACGCCGCGAGCGCTGCGGACGTCAATGCGCTGGCGAAAACCGTGATGCAGAAATTCCCGCGGCTCGACATCGCCGTAACGACGCCCGGGCTCAACATCCGCAAGACCATCCTCGACTACACCGAGGAGGATCTCGACCGGGTCCTCAACCTCAACGTCAAAGGCACGGTCTGGTTCTTCCAGGCCTTCGGCCGCATCATGGTCGAGCAGAAGGGCGGCAGCATCATTGCCTGCTCCTCGGTGCGCGCGGTGACCATTGAGCCCGGCCTTGGCGTCTACGGTTCGACCAAGGCGGCGATCGGGCTGCTGGTGAAGGGCTTTGCCTCCGAGGTCGGCCACGCTGGCGTGCGTGTCAACGCGATCGCGCCGAGCATCGCCGAGACCGCGCTGACCGGCCCGTTCAAGCAGCGGCCGGACATCTACAATCTCTACGCCGGCCACACCGTGTTCAACCGCTGGAGCAGCGCCGACGAGGTCGCCACTGCCGTCGCCTATCTCGCGTCGGATGCCGCGAGTTATGTCAGCGGCAGCACGCTGTTCGTCGATGGCGGCTGGACCGCTGTCGACGGCCCGCCGACCGGCCTCACCCAATTGCACAAATAGAGCTCGCTTCTAGCCGGCAAAGCCCACGCGCTGGCGCAATGCCTTGTGATCTGCGCCAGCCAGCAGTGCGACCAGCGCGGCGGCCCCTTTGGGATGCATGGCCCGTGTGGTCACGCCGGCCGTGTACATCGTCACGAGCTCGCATCCCGGCGGCAGCGACCCTGATAGCGTGATGCCGTCGGTCGCGATGATTTCGGTCGCCTGCGTGCATCCGATCGGCTTCTGCGCGGTGGAGGTCGCAAGCTCCCGCATCGCGGTCGCGCCGTTCGGAAATATCTTGAGGCGCGAGGCGACCTCATAGGCGATGCCGAGTTGGTCCAGCACCCTTGCGACGTGCTGCCCGGCCGTCGAGGCCTTGGTGTCGGGAACGTAGATAGCATCAGCGCTGCGCAGCACGTCGCGCAAATCGGCCTCGGTTTTCACCGTCACCTTGGGATCCCGGCTGCGGACCGCCAGCGCGGTCTCGACCCGGCCGATATCCGCGATCGAGGAGGGGACGACGAGCTTCTCCTCGTCAAGCTTGGCGAGGAGAGACTGCGTCAGGATAACGAGATCTGCCGGCGCGCTCGCGCGCAGCTTGTCAGCCATCATGCCGACCGCGCCGAACTCGCCGTCGATACCGAGACCGGTCTGTGCCTTGAAGGCTTCGGTGAGCCCGCGAACCAGGGCTTGCGCCGCGCCGCCGCTCAAAATGGTCACTGTCGTCACGATGCAAGCTCCATGGCTGCGATGATCCTGTCGCGCGTGATTGGCAGGTCGCGTACGCGAACGCCGAGGCAATCGAACACCGCATTCGCGATCGCAGCCGTCACCGGGCCGTGGGCGGCTTCGCCGGCACCGACCGGCTCGATCTCCGGCCGCTGGATGATCTCGACATCCACGGCCGGTACCTCGCTGAAGGTCAGGATCGGATAGTCCGTCCAGGAGGTGGAGGTGATGTGCGTCTGGTCGAAGCGGACACGTTCCTTCAGGACCCAGCTCGTCGCCTGGATCGCGCCGCCCTCGATCTGGTTGACGACGCCGTCCGGATTGATGGCTTCGCCGACGTCGACCGCAAGCGTCAGCCGCTTCACGCGGATGTCGTCGGTGCCCTCGATCTCGGCGATCGCGGCACAATAGGCCCCTGTGTTCTTGTAGCGGGCAAAGCCGACGCCGTGGCCGACGCCGGATCGCTTCTGCGGCTTCCATTTCGCCCTGCGCGCCGCTGCGCGGACGACATCGCGCGCCCGCTCGTCGTTGAGGTGCCGAAGGCGAAACGCGACCGGGTCTTCGCCGCGCAGTTCGGCGATCTCGTCGAGCAGCGATTCGATGGCGAACACATTGCCCTGCGCGCCGAGGGTCCGCAGCGCCGAGATACGCACCGGCATCGTCAGCAGCCGGTGGCTGGTGATCGTCCAGGCCGGCAGGTCATAGAGCGGGACGGAGTTGCGATCGCCGCCGCCGCCATTGGCAGCGGGCGGGTTGGTCGAGACCATGCGCGGGTAGTGGTTTTCGATCTCGGTCGCCGCGAGCAACGCCGGCTGGGCCGCGCGCCCCGGCCGTGCCGCATGGCCGTTGCTCCAGATATCATGGCGCCAGCCGATGATCTCGTTGTCCGCATCGAGATCGGCCTCGACCTCGATCGCCATCGCGGCGCCAAACGGCGCGTGGGCCATCTCGTCATGGCGCGACCATTGGACTCTCACGGGACGGCCGCCGGCCGCCTTCGCGAGCAGGACGGCGTCGAGCGCGACGTCGTCGGCCGCATTGTGACCGTAGCAACCGGCCCCCTCCATGTGTTCGATGACGATGCTTTCGGCCGGCAGCTTGAGCACGATCGCGAGATCGGCGCGCAGCAGATAGACGCCCTGGCTGTGCGTCCAGACATGGACACGCTCGCCATCCCATTGCGCCATGGCACAGGACGGTGCGATCGAGGCATGCGCGATGTAGGGGCGGGTGTATTGCCGGCGGAGGGTGCGCGCGGCCTTCTTGGTCGATGCCGCTGTTCTGGTGTCGATGACGGTCGTCTCGACCGGCTGGCTCCTCAGGAAGTCTGCCAGATGATCTTCATCAGGAAGCGGTTCGCCGGCCGACCATGCCGCGCCCTTGCGTAAGGCCGTGAGTGCGGCCTCTGCCGCCGCCTCGCTGTCGGCGATGACGCCGGCAAAGCCGCCGTCGCGGACGATCGCAACGAGGCCGGGAACAGCGCGCGCGGCCTCTTCGTCGAGCGCGATCAGCTGCGCGCCTGAGAGATCCGGTCGCAGCACACGTCCGTGCAGCAGGCCTGGCAGAGAGGCGTCATGAATGAACCGCGGCCGCGCGAACACCTTGTCGGGAATATCGACGCGCGGAACCGAATGTCCAGTGACGGCGCGCGTGGCGGCGCTCTTCGCTATCGCGCCCGGGGTGGCGTCGTGGTCGAGCGAGACATCGCCGGTCAGTTCCCAATAGCTGGTCCTAACATTGCCGGGACCCGAAATCGTGCCGTCATCGA
>Ga0102590_1000519_pt1 | contig 83610 bp, 72 predicted proteins | sample AraplaMF_Col_mMF_FD_76859 | JGI IMG/M metagenome (GOLD analysis project Ga0102590, IMG submission 76859) | Arabidopsis root microbial communities from the University of North Carolina, USA - plate scrape MF_Col_mMF | ecosystem: Host-associated > Plants > Roots > Endosphere | place: USA... | reverse complement strand
GCGGCAAACTGGTATGGATTCCTATAACTGTCAAATAGAATAAGTGCTAACGTGCATAACAATTTTGGTATATCGTTAAAAAGTATTACTTTTGATGGAGCGCAGCGAGGAGGCTGCAACCATGACGGTTATTTCTGAGCCATTTTCGATGGATCACGTCGATATCCACAGCGATAATTTCGGCGATGACAGCCTTTTGCGTGCAGGACTTAAGTTGAATCACCTGCGGATGATCGTCGCAATCGAAGATAGCGGACAGATTTCCGCAGCTGCGGAGGTTCTGAACATTTCGCAGCCCGCCGCATCGCGGATGTTGTCCGAAATGGAATCGATCACCAAGACATCGCTCTATGAGCGCGTGGCCCGCGGCGTGGTGCTGACGACCTTCGGCGCAGCCCTTGCCCGGAGAGCCCGGAAGATCCTTTTGGAACTGCGCGAGGCGAGCCGCGAGATCGGCGAACTGAAAAGCGGCAAGGGCGGCTCGGTCTTCATCGGCTCGGTGACGGCGCCGGCCATGAGCCTCGTCGTGCCGGCGATCAACAAGGTGCGCAAGGCCTATCCCGGCATCGAGATCAACATCCAGGTGGAGACGAGCAACGTGCTTGCCCGCGAGCTGCTCGCCGCCCGCCATGACTTCATCATCGGCCGCATTCCCGATGATCTCAACCCGCGCCTGTTCGAGGTGACGGAGATCGGCATCGAGCGGGCTTGCCTGATCGTGCGCAGCTGCCATCCGCTCATGAAGCAAAAGACCAGCAGCCTTTCCGACGTGAGGGATTATGACTGGGTGTTCCAGCCGCCGGGCACGCTGCTGCGCCGCACGATCGAGGACGTTTTCCTGTCGCAGGGTGTGGCGCTGCCGGAAAATATCGTCAACACCTCCTCACTGCTTCTGACCTGCGCCATCATCTGCGAATCCGATGCGATCGCTCCGGTCGCCGTCGACGTCGCCCAGTTCCTTGCCAGCCAAGGCTCGAATGCCTCGGACGTATGCATGCTGCCGATCGATTTCGACATCAACGTCAAGCCCTACAGCATGATCACGGCGAGGGAGCGGGCGCTGCCGCCGAGCGCAAGGCTGCTCTACGACATCATCCTCGAGGAGAGCCGCAAGCAGACCGGCTGACGACACCCGCAAGCCCTGCGCCATCTTGCTCTCTTCTAATGCACCTGGAGCAATTCCAGCAGAAGTGTGCAGCGGTTTTGCGTCCGCAATTGCGTGAACAAGGAGATAGAGCATTTCCGTGGTTCGAAGAAAAACGGAAATGCTCTCAAGGAAGGCGGATGCTGTTCGGGCAGTCGGTATTTCAATCAGTCCTCGAGCGGCTGAAGGCGGAGGACGAGACGGCCGAAGACGCCGAAGCGCCGGCCGGCCATCGCGTGTCCGGCCTCGGCACCGGGCTTGCCTTCGATGTCATGGAGGGCGTCTCAGTCGCGTCGCAGCGCGTCGGCCAGGCTTATTTCGACAATCTGGATCTCGATGCTGCCGCTGGGGTCGTGCAGAAACCCGCGTCTGCGCCTCCAGCCGAGCCCGTCATGCCGGACCATCTCACCCGCACGACACCGCAGGAGGTTGCCGCCGAACTGGCGATCTCCGCCGCCGATACGCCACTGACGCTCCGCGAGAAGCGCCGCGCCTTCGCCCGCGCCAATCATCCCGATGGCGTAGCATTGCCCTTCCGTGACAATGCGACGAAGCGCATGATGCTGGCCAATCTGCTGATCGACGAAGCGCTGCGGCGATTGAGCCGCTGACTATTCCGCCTGCCCGTCCTTCGAAGGTTTTTCAGCGGCCGCCGCGGCTTCGTCCTCGTCCTCGGCGTCAGGCTGCGCGGGCGGCTCGATGGCCGGAGGCTGCGGATTGAAGGTCCAGAACAGCATATAGAAGGAATAGGCGCCTGCCCCGCCGGCCAGCACCGCCCAGAACGGATCGCCGGTGACAAGTTCGACCACGGCCCAGCCGAAGCAAACGGCAACGATGGCAATCCGCACCCAGAGGCGCCGATATGCCGGATGATTCGGATCGATGAGTTTCATTCCTGCCCCGCGGTCGCATTTGTCGCACTGCCTTCGGCCCGTGCCACGATTGTCTCTAGAGACTTTCCTGGCCAGATTAAAGCATTCTCTTGGCTGAAAGGCCGGGCATCTCTCCGCCGGGATCACAGGCGATCGGCTCTGCCCTGACCAAAATCTGCTCCGGCAGAATACGTCAATCCGACCATCAAAGGCTCTGGCCGACCATGAAAGGCTCTGGTTCGAATCTTGCAAATGTGAAAGATCCGCGGGCTTGACGCGGTCCACAGAAGATGGAATGAAAATTCCAGAATATTGGCAATTCGGTTTATTTGTTCCGAATTCAAGGGAGGTTAGAATGACAGTGAGATTTGGTCTTCTCGGCGCCGGCCGCATCGGCAAGGTCCATGCAAAGGCCGTCAGCGGCGACGCCAATGCGACGCTCGTCGCGGTCGCCGACGCCTTTCCGCAGGCCGCCGAAGCGATCGCCTCCGCCTATGGCTGCGAAGTCCGCACCATCGAGGCGATCGAGGCAGCCAAGGATATCGACGCCGTCGTCATCTGCACGCCGACGGATACCCATGCCGATCTGATCGAGCGCTTCGCCCGCGCCGGCAAGGCGATCTTCTGCGAAAAGCCGATCGATCTCGACGTCGCCCGCGTCAAGGCCTGCATCAAGGTTGTGGAAGAGACCGGCGCCAAGCTGATGGTCGGCTTCAACCGCCGCTTCGACCCGCATTTCATGGCGGTGCGCAAGGTCATCGACGAAGGCAAGATCGGCGATGTCGAGATGGTGACGATCACCTCGCGTGACCCCGGCGCGCCACCGGTCGATTACATCAAGCGTTCCGGCGGCATCTTCCGCGACATGACGATCCATGACTTCGACATGGCCCGCTTCCTGCTCGGCGAAGAACCGGTATCGGTTTTCGCAACCGCCGCCGTGCTCGTCGACAAGGCGATCGGCGAAGCTGGGGACTATGACAGCGTTTCGGTGATCCTGCAGACCAAATCCGGCAAGCAGGCCATCATCTCCAACTCCCGCCGCGCCACCTATGGCTACGACCAGCGCATCGAAGCACACGGCTCCAAGGGCCTCGTCTCGGCCGAAAACCAGCGCCCGGTCTCCATCGAAGTCGCAAACGGCGAAGGCTACACCCGCCCGCCGCTGCATGATTTCTTCATGACCCGTTATACCGAAGCTTATGCCAACGAGATCGCAGCCTTCATCGCCGCGATCGAGAAGGGCTCCAAGATCTCTCCATCAGGCGCCGATGGTCTCGCAGCGCTCGCGCTCGCCGATGCCGCGGTCCAGTCCGTTAGGGAAGGCAAGCTTATCAAGATCGGCTGACGGCCCTCTCCCGACCGGAAGCCATGCATGAGATGGCCGGGCACCCGCCCGGCCATTTCGCGTTTGGGGGCAAAGCCCCGAAGCCCGCCCCTCATCCGGCTGCCGCCACCTTCTCCCCGCAGGCGGGGAGAAGGGACAAGCAGCAATCTCTCCGTCCCCACACACCTCTCGCGGGGCACGTCCCCTCTCCCCGTCTTTACGGGGAGAGGGCTAGGGTGAGGGGCAGTCGGCCGCGCGAACCGGACAGCAGTAGCTCCCTCAATCCGCGCTCTGCACGCCAGAGAGAACGATATCCTCGTCGATCACCGACAGCGCCCGGTTCAGATGTCCTTCGAAGACGAGGATCTGCTCGTCGGCCACCACCCTGATCTCGGGCATGCCTTCCATGCGCACGATATGCGACTGCCCCAGACCCTCTTCGATCCCCTGCCGGAGAAGGTCGTAATAACGCGTGCCCGGCCCGGTGATGGCGATCGGCATGCGCTCCGTCAGGCTCAGCATGCGCGACAGCCCATTGCCGAGCGCCAGCCCTGCCTGGCGAAAGGCGAAGGCGGGGACGCGGTGCCCCTGGCGCGCCTTGGCGGCGATCTTGTCCAGTTCCGCCACCGGCACGAACTTTGCCGGAATCGTATCGAGCGGCACCTCGAAGGCGCTGCGCAGGATCGCGTAGAAACCGGCATAGGCCTCGATGCAGCCGCGGGTGCCGCAGCGGCAGAGCCCACCATTGGCCATGTGCAGCATGTGCCCGAAATTCGGCGCCGATATCTCCTGGCCCGTCTGGTTTCCGCGCCTGACGATGCCGAGCCCGACGCTATGGCCGAGCGAAAGGGCGGCGAGCGAACGGAAATCGGCGCCTTTCACCATCTCTTCACGCGCGCCGAGCGCTGCCGCGACCAATAGCGTCTCGTTGTCGAGGATCACCTTGGCCTGCCATTCCGGCCGCAGCGCCGATTCGAAATCGATCTGGTCACTGCCGAAAATCGGCGACCAGACGAGAACCGGCTCGGTGGAATTGACCAGCCCCTTGCTGCTGATCGAGATCAGCAGCACCTTTTCTTGGCTGATCTTCGAGCGATCGAGAATGCGCAAAAGCCCGGCCCGCACTGCCGCGACGAAGCGGCCAGCACCCGCAGGATCATGCGAACGTTCCTCGCTGAAGCGGTCGATCAGCTTGCCGGCATAATCGACCAGCGAATATTGCACCGCATCCGAGGAGATGATGACGACGATGAGATAGCCGCAATCGCGTCGCTGCCGCAGCAGCACGCGCGGCCGGCCGCGGCCGCTTGCCGGCTGATGTTCAGATTTTTCGATGATCTGGGCTTTTTCCAGCTCAGTGGTGATGGCCGAGATGGTGGCCGACGACAGCCCGGTGAAATCGGATATTTCGGTATGCGCGAGCGCACCGTGGCGACGCAGCACGGACAGCACGAGCACGCTGTTTCTCTGCCGGACCAGCTCCGTGCTCGACTTGGTCAGCATGAACGCCGCCCTCTCTCCCTGCTTGCTCCACCCTTGGTTTCCACTGCATCTCCAGCCGATGTTTCGCAAGGAAATTAAGCCGGCAGTGCAGTGTTGACAGTTGAAAAAATCTCTGACACTAAATTTCTCGACTGTCGAGAAAAAAATCCGAACCTTTCTCGACAGCTTTTCGCGGTGGCCGGCGGAAGCATGGGCTGGGCCGGTCGCAATCCACTCGGGAGGACATTATGAAGTCGATTTTGAAATTGATGGCCGGTGCGGCCATCCTCGTTTCCGTGCATACCGCTGCCATGGCTGCCGATCTCGTCGTCGGTGTTTCCTGGTCGAATTTCCAGGAAGAACGCTGGAAGACGGACGAAGCCGCCATCAAGAAGGCTCTCGAAGCCAAGGGCGCCAAGTATATTTCCGCTGACGCGCAGTCTTCTGCCGCAAAGCAGCTTACCGACGTCGAATCGCTGATCTCGCAGGGCGCCAACGCGCTGATCATTCTCGCCCAGGACTCCGACGCAATCGGCCCGGCGATCGAAAAGGCCGCCGCTGAAGGCATCCCGGTCGTCGGCTATGACCGCCTGATCGAAAACCCGGCTGCCTTCTACATTACCTTCGACAACAAGGAAGTCGGCCGCCTGCAGGCTGAGGGCGTTTTCAAGGCCAAGCCGGAAGGCAATTACGTCTTCATCAAGGGCTCGTCTTCCGATCCGAATGCCGACTTCCTGTTCTCGGGCCAGCAGGAAGTGCTGAAGGCCGCCATCGACGCCGGCAAGATCAAGAATGTCGGCGAGGCCTATACGGACGGCTGGCTGCCGGAGAACGCTCAGCGCAACATGGAGCAGTTCCTGACCGCCAACAACAACAAGGTTGACGCCGTCGTCGCATCGAATGACGGCACCGCCGGCGGCGCGATCGCTGCTCTCGACGCACAGGGCCTCGCCGGCTCCGTTCCGGTTTCCGGCCAGGACGGCGACAAGGCAGCACTCAACCGCATCGCTCTCGGCACGCAGACGGTTTCCGTCTGGAAAGACAGCCGCGAACTCGGCAAGCGCGCCGCTGAAATCGCTCTCGACCTCGCCGGCGGCAAGGACATGAGCAAGATCGACGGCGCCCAGGCTTTCAAGGGCGGCCCCAAGGGCGTCGAAATGCAGTCCGTCTTCCTGAAGCCGCTTGCGATCACCAAGGAAAACCTGAACGTCGTCATCGACGCCGGCTGGATCTCTAAGGCTGAAGCGTGCCAGGGCGTCAAGGCAGACAGCGTCGCTGCCTGCAAGTAAGCCACGGGCTGTAAACTGAAATTGCCGGCGCCGCAGCGGAACACCGTTGCGGCGCCGGATGCGGATGAGAATTCCAACGACGAAGTTTTCTCCGCCTCGCCGCACCATCGCGGGTTTTCATTCCCTGCCGGAACGGTGTCGCGACGCCACGCGACCGGTTTCCGGAAGCATCGCGGTGGTGAGTTGAAGAACATACGCATGACGCTGATGGCAGCCTCTAGCACGCCGGCGCGTCCGTCCAAACAAAGTGGGGGAACGGCAAACCCATGGCCGAAATGGTAAAATCCACAACATCAAGCGGACCGCGAGCGGCGGAAGCCAGTCCGGTGACCCGCTTCTTCCGCGCCACCGAGATCGACACGCGTCTGCTCGGCATGATCGGCGCGCTGATCATCATCTGGATCGGTTTCCACATCATCACCGGCGGTCTCTTCCTGACCCCGCGCAATCTCTGGAACCTCTCGGTCCAGACGACCGACATCGCCGTCATGACGACGGGCATGGTGCTGATCATCGTCACCCGCAACATCGACCTGTCGGTCGGTTCCGTGCTCGGCCTCTGCGGCATGATCATGGGCGTGACGCAGGCCAAGATCCTGCCGGAATATATCGGCTTCGACAGCCCCTTCACCTGGGCGATCACGCTGCTGGTCGGATTGGCGGCAGGCTGCCTGATCGGCGCCTTCCAGGGCATCATCATCGCCTTCCTCAACGTTCCCTCCTTCATCGTCACGCTCGGCGGCCTGCTCGTCTGGCGCGGCGCCACCTGGCTCGTCACCAGCGGCCAGACGGTTGCCCCGATGGACCAGACCTTCCGCATCATGGGCGGCGGCGCCGAGGGCTCGATCGGCGCCACCTGGAGCTGGATCGTCGGTATCGGCGCCTGCCTCTTCGTCATCGCAAGCATCGTCGGCTCACGCCGGCAGCGCCGGCGCTTCGGTTTCCCGCGCCGGCCGATGTGGGCTGAATATTTCCTCGCGGTCCTGAGCTGCGTGCTCATCCTCGGCGCGGTCTGGATCGCCAACAGCTATTACTGGCCGATCAACATCGCCAAGAAATATGCCGAGACCAACAATATTCCCTGGCCCGAAACCGGCCTGGACATTCCCTACGGCATCGCCGTGCCGGTGTTGATCGCGATCGTCGTCGGCATCATCATGACCTTCATCGCGACCCGGCTGCGCTTCGGCCGCTATGTCTTCGCGATTGGCGGCAACCCCGAAGCGGCCGAGCTCGCCGGTATCAAGACCCGCTGGGTCACCGTGCGCATCTTCGCGCTGATGGGCATTTTGGCCGCTATCGCGGCCGCGATTTCCACCGCCCGCCTCAATGCCGCAACGAACTCGCAGGGTACGCTCGACGAGCTCTACACCATCGCCGCCGCCGTCATCGGCGGAACGTCGCTGGCAGGCGGCACCGGCACCATCGCCGGCGCCATGCTCGGCGCGCTCGTCATGCAGTCGCTGCAATCGGGCATGGTGCTCGCGCATGTCGATACGCCGCTGCAGAGCGTCGTCGTCGGCACCGTCCTTGTCGTGGCGGTCTGGCTCGACACCGTCTACCGCGCCCGTGCCAAGTGAGAGGAGCCCTAGACATGGCTGATCAACGCACTCCCCTCGTGGAACTGAAAAACATCTCGATCTCCTTCGGCGGCATTCACGCCGTGGACAATGCCTCGGTCGATCTCTACCCCGGCGAAGTGGTCGCCCTGCTCGGCCACAACGGCGCCGGCAAGTCGACGCTCATCAAGATCCTCTCCGGCGCCTACAAGCGCGATGGCGGCGAGATCCTGATCAATGGCGAGCCTGCTGACATCCGCAATCCGCGCGATGCCAAGAAATACGGCATCGAGACGATCTACCAGACGCTCGCCGTCGCCGATAATGTCGACGCCGCCGCCAACCTCTATCTCGGCCGCGAGCTGAAGACCCGCTGGGGCACGCTCGACGACGTGGCGATGGAGGCCTCGGCCCGCGAGGTGATGGGGCGCCTCAACCCCAACTTCAAGCGCTTCAAGGAGCCGGTGAAGGCGCTCTCGGGCGGCCAGCGGCAATCGGTGGCGATCGCGCGTGCGATCCTCTTCAACGCCCGTATCCTGATCATGGACGAGCCGACGGCAGCACTCGGCCCCCAGGAGACGGCGCAGGTCGGCGAGCTGATCAAGCAACTGAAGAAGGAAGGCATCGGCATCTTCCTCATCAGCCACGACATCCATGACGTCTTCGATCTGGCCGACCGCGTCTCGGTGATGAAGAACGGCCAGGTGGTGGGCCACGCCCGCACCGAGGATGTGACCAAGGACGAAGTGCTGGGGATGATCATCCTCGGCAAGGTGCCGCCAAAGGCAATCCCCGGCCCCGGCGCCATGCAGATCTGACCGCCGCCAGGCGACAGTCGACAACAATCACGCTCCGCCGCCCGCAAGGCCGGCGGAGTTTTCATATGCATTCACCGGACTGACGGATAAAAACGTCCGCCAAATCGCAAGCATCGGTATTTCCGAGAATTTCGCGATTGAAGCCAGCCGCAAGCTAGGCTAAGAACCACCCATCGGACAGGCGATTCAAACCGCCTTCGGCATGCACCCGTAGCTCAGCTGGATAGAGTGTTGGATTCCGATTCCAAAGGTCACAGGTTCGAATCCTGTCGGGTGCGCCATTTTCCTCCCCCCTTCCCTCCTTGTAAGTATCTGATTTATCTGCGTTATCGGCCGAATTTCGACCAGATCTGGCGTCGCAAGGCGCTGATTTGCTGCACATTCTGCTGCACATCTTGCTATACGTGCGAACCGCACGCATGGTGTTGGCATGAACATCAAGCGCCGAAACAAGACGTTCCACCTTATCAAGCGCGTCCCGAAGCGCTACCGGTTGATTGAGCCGCGCGAGGCCGCGTGGATCAGCCTGCACACTGATTCCGAGTCCGTCGCACGGCAGAAGGCCCCGACAGCGTGGCAGAACATGGTTGAGGCGTGGGAGGCCCGGCTTGCAGGCGACAGCGACGACGCCGAACGCCGGTTCGAGGCGGCGCGGGAACTCGCCCAAGTGAGGGGCTTCCGCTACCTCACGGCGGATCGTATCGCGAAGCTGCCACGCGAAGAATTCCTCGAACGGGTCCGCGCCGCCGTGCGGCCCGACGGCGAACCGGACGAGATAGAGGCTGCGGCCGTCCTTGGCGGGGCGAAGGAACCGTCGATCACAGTCGAGCGTGCGCTTGAACTGTTCTGGACGCTGGCGAAAGACCGGACCCTCGGCAAGAGCGAAGATCAGCTTCGCCGATGGAAAAACCCGCGCCTCAAAGCAATCCGCAACTTCGTCGATGTCGTCGGCAACAAGAACATTGGCGACATCACGGCCGACGACATGCTCGACTTTCGCGACTGGTGGGTTGACCGGCTGGCGTCGGAAGGGCTGGCCCCAAATAGCGCCAACAAAGACCTGATCCACATCGCCGACACGCTGAAGACCGTCAACAAGATGAAGCGGCTGGGGCTCGTGCTGCCCGTCGGGAATCTGTCCTTCAAGGACGGAAAGAAGAACAAGCGCGAGCGGCCGCCCTTCTCTACGGAATGGATCAAGACCAAGTTGCTTGCGTCGGGCGCGCTCGACGGGCTCAACACGGAAGCACGGTGCATCGTGCTCGGCATGGTCAACACGGGTTATCGGCCCAGCGAGGCGGCGGGGCTTCTGCCGGAGCACATTCGCCTTGATCACGACATTCCGCACATTTCGATTGAGCCGGTTGGGCGGCAACTGAAGACGGACCAGTCGAAGCGGGTTATCCCGCTCACGGGCATCAGCCTTGAAGCGTTCCGGCAGTGCCCGCTGGGCTTCCAGCGCTATCAGGAAACCAGCGCCAGCTTTAGCGCCACGGTGAACAAATTCATGCGGGAAAACGGGCTTCTCGAAACGCCCGACCATGTGCTCTACAGCTTGCGCCACTCGTTTGAAGATCGGATGCTCGCGGCCGGAGTCGACGAAAGAATCCGCCGTGACATCTTCGGCCATCGGCTTGACCGGGAACGGTATGGAGCGGGCGCGACTCTCGAACACAAGCGGGACATCCTTCAGGCGATTGCCTTCTGACCGGCAAGGATCGCCCGCGCCCTTGCAACGGGATCGGTCGCTTCCAAGCTGGCAATTTCGATTTCGAGCCGTTCAAAGATCGGCGCATAGACCGGATTTTCGACGACGAGTTTAGCCACGGCCGCTCGGAGGCGAACCAATTCGTCCTTATCCATGAAACGCCCTCAATGGGCGTGGTCCCGTTGAAGATTGCAGACAAGCGGAGCGGTCAGGATCACGCTCGTCTGCGGATGGTCAGAACGCCCCGTTGAGGCGCACGTCGGTCGTGCCGCTGGGGTTGACGGCCACCGCCACGGACACGCCAATCTTGGTGTTGTCGGTCGCCGTGACAGTGACCAGCTTCGCCGTATCGTCCCAATAGACGGCATTGCCGACGGCCATCACGTCGGTTGAGACCTTGGGTAGGGTAAAGACGCCAACGGTCACAAGATCGACTTCAGCGCCCAACTCGGCGTCGCCAGCGGCCACACCGAAGATGCTGCCGATCAAAGCGCCATCGCCGCTCGACACGGCGTAGGGCGCGGGAAGGCTCAGGTTCTCGCCCTTCTGCACATAGTTCTTCATGGTCAGATTCCTTTTGAAGTCTTGAAGAGGATGGTGTTGACGGGTTTGGCTTGCACCGCCGCAATCGCCGCGTCGGCGGCTGCGAGCGCCCGCGCCATTTCGGCGTCGGTGCCGTAGCGGATAATTTCACCGTTCTGGTCACGGAACTCGCGCACGCCCTGAAGACGCGCTTCAAAGAGCGAATCCCGCCACGCCTGAAGTTGTTGCAGCGACGCAGCCATGACGATCAGAGACCCGGATTACGGTAAGCGCCTCGGAAGTCGGTCGCGCCACAACCGAAGTCCAACACAACACGGAACTCCTGCCCTAGTACGTCCCAGCCCTCGCGGCTCGCCATTTGCGGACCCTGCGCGCTCGACAGGTAGGCATATTCGAGCACGGGCAGGACGGCCGGATCGGCGAAGACATACCAGGACTTGTCCGTGATGCGGGGTTCGACCAGCAATTCCAGCTTGCCGGAGAACGGATTTGCCGTGGCGACGGTGGCCGCATATATCGCCGCCATCAGCTTCTCGGCGCTGGTTTCGAGCTGCGGCCCGACCAGCAGATACTTCGGTGTGGCGTTGATCGGCGTCTTGCCGTCCAAAGCCTTCACACCGCGCATGGCGAGACGGGCGGCAGACAGATTGGTTTCGTCCAGCGCTGTCCCCGATGCGGCAAGGTTCCCGTGGTCCGCGTGGAAGAGCCGCTTGCCATCTTCGCCCATGACCGGCCCGGTCCCGCTCGACTGCCGGAACAGTGTGAAGAGCAGGTTGTTTTCCGTCTCCGCTGCCATGCGCCCCGCCGTCGCGCCCCAATCGCGGAATGCGCCAAGGTCGTCATTGATCAGCGCCTTGCGGGACAGCGCGAACATGGTCCCATAGGTGTCGAGGGCATAGGACTCGGTCGCCTCGCCTCGCGTCGTGCTCTTGATCTCGCCCGACTCCGAGACTTTTTCCAGAAGACCGATGTCGGACAGCTTCAGCTTGGACGCGGCCCGGAAGTCAGGAAGCGTCGTCTGCCGCGCCAGCACGGCCTTCAACGGCGACCCAGCGAGCTGATAGGCCGTTAGCAGTGTCCGGCGTCCAACGCCCGTCAAAAGGATCGGAAAATCGCTTGTTGTGTGCATCGCCGCCCGGAAGAGCGCGTCGGCGTCCATTCCCCGCGTCGAGATGCCCGCCGCTTCGACCAGTGCGCGGGCGTGATCGCGAAGCGTATCGGCCATATAGGGGCGGGCTTCGTCAGTCGGCGCGGTGCCGCTCACGCGAGCGTAAAGCGCATCTTCGCGCCGCGTGCGGACCACCGCCGGGTCGTCGCCAGAAGAGCTAACGACGCGAATTCGCGGCGTGTTGCGGGTCCGCGCTTGCATCACCTCGAATGCCTCCGCTCGGGCTTCCGTGACGGACAGGCCACGGTCAATCATGTCGTCCGCCTGTTCCGCCGTCATGCTCGCAGCGCGAGCGGCGGCGCGGATCGCTGCGCGGGTTTCGGCCGGGGTGTCTTCGGCCGGGGTTTCGATCACTTCGTCTTCCATTGTTTCGCTCCGAAACGTCGCGCCCGGATCGGCCGGGACCGGCACGGCGGAAACTTCAAAGATCGACCACGCCGCCGCCGTGCGGACGCGGACCTTGTTTTCGAGGGAGTCGGCCCAGCGTTGCACGCGATAGCCAACGGAGACGCCGCGAATGACGCCCTGTCGGATACGCTCGACGATGGGTTTCACGTCATCGGCCTGAAGCAAACGAATGGTGGCAATCAGCGCGTTGCCCTCGGTGCGGAAAGCGGTCACGACGCCAATGGTGTCGCGGGCGCTGGCCTGCCGGTGCCCGTCAAGAACGGGTGCGCCAATCAGCCGGGACGTATCCAGCCCGGTCGGGTCCAGCCGCTCGACGTAGGCTCCACGCTGGTCGCGGCGCTGGACATCAGAAAACGTCGAGATGGTTGCTTCCACGGTCAACGCCGCTTCATCGAACGAGTCGGGCGAAATGGCAGCGCGGCGGGTCATCACGTCTTGCGATTCCAGCGGCAACCGGCCGTGGCGGACGTAGTCGGGAAACACGTCGTCATATTTCCGGCGGCGCGCTACCGCGATTTTCCTACCTCTCGGCATTGGCTGACTCCTTCGTCATCGGCCGCTTATCGGCGGCAATCTCTTCGTCCAATTCTTCCATGGACCATCCGCGTTCCGCGACAGCCTTGCGGCGGCTCGTAAGTCCAGCCTCGATTTCGGCGACGGTCGCTTGCGTGTCCTTCAGCGGATCGACTTGAAGCGGCTTGGGCGGCAACCATTCGACGGCCAGCAATTCGCGCCCGAAGTCGCCCGCGTCGAGTTCGCCGGATAGGGCCGCATAGGTGATCGAGCGCCGCCACACGGGGGCGAGGAACTGCGGAACGAAAACGCCGTATTGGATTTGTTCGACGCGCTGCCGGAAGGGCAGAAGACCGGCGCGAAGGCTCGAATAGTTGGCCCCGGTCAAGTCGCCGTCCACGAAATGCGTCGGCAGGCCGAGTCCGGCGGCAAGTTGCTGAAGATTGAGCCGGAGGAACGCAGCTACTTCGCCCGTCTGCTGCGGCGTCGAAAACTTGATATCCACACCAGTTGGGAGGCGGCGCAGGGTGCCCGGCTCGAGTCCGGTTTCTAAGATTCCGCCCTCGCCCGTGCCGTCGAACGGCTCGCCCGCCGCGCCGTTTTGATCGACCAGAAAGCCCGCGTGCATGGCCGCGACCTTCACTCCGACAAGCAGAGCGTCGAGAAGCTGGTCTAGCTCACTGGCGGGCAGGATGACTGGCGCAAGCCATGACACGCCCCGGACCTGTCCGGCCGCCAGCGGCTTCATCACGTGTAGGATTTCGGAAGCATCTATCCGCACGGGCGGCGCATAGGTGGTGAACTGGTCGTGAGGGCGGGACGGCAAAACATGATAGGCGACGCGGCGGCCGTCGGCGTCGAACTCTATGCCCTGCACGATTACGCTGCCGTTGCCGAGTTCGCGCGTCATGGACTCGTCGATCAGCTCCGGCGGGATCAACCGGACGCGAAGACCGTCGGAATCGAGGAATTGGACGAAGGCTTCCCCGTCCACGACAAGGCCGCGCGCAACATCCGCTTGCGAGCCCCAAAAGGTCGTGCGGCCGTCGGCGTCCGCCTCTTCAGCCCAGGTGTTGAAGAGCGTCGCCAGCGCCTTTCGGGCGGCCGCGTCAGGATGCAGGGAAGTCGCCATGATGCCCGAGCCGACAAGTGCGCCGGTCCAGTTCCCCACGGCATTCGCAATCCATGGATTGTTGTTGGCGAGATTGCGGGCACGGCCGCGAAGGATCGGCCCAGCGGCCGCCACTTCGGGGTTGATCCGGCCGAAGGTTCCCATGCCCCAGCCGCGACGAGTGCCGGTTGCGCCATCGAAACGGCGGACAGCCTGCCGACGTTCAGCACGGTCCCGGAGCTTGTCGAGGAAGGGAATACGCATATCAGTTCACCCGATGATCGCCGGGAGCAACCATGCGGTCCAGCACGTCGGCGAGGTCGATGGCGACCACCGCACGCTGCGCATAATCCCTCAGATCGTAGCCAAGGCTAAAGCCTCGCTGCCTCTGGGGCATGTAGAGCCGAGCGGTATGCACGACACGGCCCGTGTCGTGGCGCATTGTCCAGACTTCCAACGTCCAATCCTGCATGCCTTGCGCATACTCGTGAAGAACGAGCGCGGCAGGGGTGTACGAGCATTCGGGATCGCCTTCCTTCCAACCGTAGAACGCTTCCGAAACCGCCCTTGCGGCGGACGCCTGCGAAACTCCAAGCTCGAAGAGCCTGAGCAGCGCTTCGGCGACAAGGATAGTGCTCGCCGCGTAGAGGTAGGATTTTCGCCCCTCAGTTTCGCGATAGGGGGCGACCAGATACCCCATTCGAGCGCAATAGCTGACATGGGAAATCATCTTTTCACGGTCCGCACCGAGCGGGGTGATTGCCGTCGCAATATCCGCCACGGTTAGGAAATGCCCTGGGTTGCGGGCGACTGGTTTGGCATAAATTGGGGAATTGTTCTCGTCCAACATCATCGATCCTCCCGTTTGAGTTGTTCGAACGTAAGGCGGACTCAGGATGGGAGTCAATACGATAAGTCATTGTTTTTACATCGACTACCTTTGGTAGCTGATGCATTTTTCGCTTGACCCCATAGCCAGCATGGGATTATCGATACGCCATCCGGTTGTAGAGGCCGGGCAGGCCGATGCCACGGGGGGGGGCAGCGCGATGTCGGGTCGCGCCGCCCCACCTTTGAGGACAAGGAAATGAGTGATTGGCAAGAAAATCTCGCAGGTATTGCGAGCTTGAGCGTCAGCGTTGGGCGTGGCGACGGGGCCGTCTATTCGAGCCGGGCTCGGCGTCGAATGTTCAAACGCGAAGCTGAAAGGTTGCGCCGCGAATTCGAACGCAGCAACGGCCCTATTGAGTATCCGGACAGTGACGAAGCCTTAGAGGCGCTAAGCCGCGAAAACCCGGCTTTTGCCAAGCTTGTCGAGGGCATGCACGTGCTCCGATACAAGTACCTCTAGCCGGTTCACTTTTCCGGTTCGTTTTGAACGAGATTGCGGCTCATCGAAAATGACGTCACGATACGATCTTCATACCCGCAATCACACTTGAATTCTGCGCCGTGTCTCATCTTATGTTTAGGCCAAACGTGCGGCTTGGAACACTCATCGCAAAGAAACTTGACAGTGCTCGGGTAAATTCTCCACTTGTCAATTTTCTCGTCGTAGTAATAATCGTACTGGACACCACATGATGAGCAAAGAAAATCCTTTTTCTCCTTAAGGAATTCTTCTTTTCTTCGGATTTTGAAGCCACACTTGCAGTCAATGTTTATATACGAACCAATATTAAATCCCCAAACAGGCGACGACAGGATTTCGTGGAGTTCAACGATGATCTCCGAGACCTTCTTCTGCATGCCTGCCTTTTGATCTAGCTTGACATCCTTTTGCTGTGCAAGCGTTGGCTCGTGGAGAAAGCTGCCAAGAGCATTGTGAATCTTGTTTGCTCGTTGGATGGAAAGCCTCTTGTCCGTTCCAATAACCTGCATTTCTTTCGCGGGAACACCGACTTGCTCTTCGACGCCAAACGAGATTGTTCCGCTCTTGTCTGCGAGTGGATCAACGTAAAGCAGTTCATCAAGCACCTGCTTGGGTTGCCACTTTTCCATTACGGTGTTGGATGTCTCGCCAATATAGGTCTGCAAAGTGTCATAGACTAAACTTTCTACGGTCATACGGAGTTCTAGACACGCGTACCGGAGTGAGGGTTCATCATTACCCAACGCAAGGATTTTTGCCTTTTCAAGATGGTCTCTTGCCCGATTTCTGTATGCAATCTTCTTCATAGCAATCCCATCGATTCAGCCATACGAAGGTTTCCACCTCCTTCAGGCGCTAACTGGGTTTTACAACGAGGCGGTAACTTCACCAATCCGCGGCTTCAAGATAATTGACATCAATGCCTTCGTAAGAAGGCGGTACAGCCGTCTTATAGCCTCAGGGGATTCGTCGTAGTCACCGCCCAAGGATCGCGGGTCAAGATTGTGTGCGATTGCTATTGGGAAAACCAGAAGCTCTCTAAATGTATGCTCAGCCAAATAGGCGAAATTGCATAGATAACGGCGCTCGGGTGTAAGCTCATCTCGCGTAATGATAGCAACATTAAGTTCAGAGTCGCCTACCGCCGCCGCCCCCGCCGCCGCCGTGATGACCTCCAGCATTCGCTCTGGATCGTAATCCAGCTTTTGCAAGAATTTCGCGATTTCTGGATCAGAGAGACGAGCCTGATATGCTTTATGCGCAAAATGGTTCCTGATTTTGCGGAAAGCATCCAACTTGCTTTTCGTATCAGTTGAAATCCATCCAAGTTGATAGCTTAACAGAACACGCGAGCTTAATGACGAGAGTGGCCCGTGCGGCCCGAACAAATTATTCTCATCTTCCTTGGTAGATAAATGCCTCATTTTCGTTCGGATTATACCTGTTATCCTATCTTCCAGATAAGACCCGAAAATCAGAACTTGAGCAGTTTCGCCCTCTTGGCTCAATCTCCGAAATATTTCGGGAAAATCAGATAAGTCGAAATCGACTTTGTCCACTTCGCTCCGGGCACGCTGTATCTGCGAAAGGTAGATTGCCTTGGCAACCTTTTCGACCATCCCCAGCTTCTTATCCGGATCGTCCGTATCTGCCATTTGCCCCTCGCCGATTCAGCCAAGACGACTCTATCACAGCCGGAGCTTGCTTCGGCAAGATCACACTCGCCACTTCCTCTTCCCGGCGGTCCAGATCGGTTTTGACCAGATTCCGAACTGCCAACCCGTAAATCACGCAGTCCAGTGACTCGGCGCGGCGGCCGGGTATCCGCTCCCACAGCCGCACCGGAGCGCCACGGATGTACCGCATGACAAGCCGCTCGCTGGCAAGCTCTTCATAGAAACGGCCCTCCAGACCATCGCTGAAGCGGACAGCCTTGCCTCGCGTCAATCGGCTGATCAATTGCCCCTTCAGGCTATCGACTCCGACGATGAACAGCTTTGCCCCCTTGGTGTCGCTGGCCTTGATTGCCGGACGATTCCCCGATGCCCCTTTGATGGCATATATACGCTTCGCCATACGAGCCCGTGTGAAGGCCATGACCCGATCCATGGTCTCACCATCCCCCGCATCCACTGCGGCCGCGTCCACGCGCAGGATACCGCCCTTGGGATGCACCCATATCGTCCGCAAAGCGTCGTCCAGTTCTGCCCACACGTCATCGGCCATCGGGTCCCCATAGAGCACGGATTGGCTCAGCACGAACACCTCGTCGCGGCTATGGCCCAGAAAGACGATTTCGAGGCGGTCCCGCTGCACGTCCACGCCAGCCGTGATGATCAAGACTTCCGGCGGGATGGAGTCAAGGCCGAACGGCTCTGCCCGCGCCGCGAGCGCAGCTTCGTCGATCTCTTCGGCCGCCTCGCGCCACCCTTGCGCCAAGATCGTGTTGACGAAAACCTGCAACTGATCAGGGGAGCGTTTGGCCTCCACAAACTCTTGTGCCAGCTTTGCCCACGATGCATTTGCTAAAGTCGAGACGAGCGCGTTCAACCGGAAACCAGCATGGCCTTGCACCTCGGGCGCGGTTGCTCGCCAAATACCCTTTTCGACCATCGCAGCCTTCTGCTTCTCTTCGATCACGCTACCGCAGTCCGGGCAGACGTAGTGCGCCTTTTGGGGCTGCCCTTCGGGCCATTGGATATCGACCCAGGCGATTTCGTGACGGTAATCGCATTCCGGACAAGGGACTTCAAAAATCCGCATGTCGGAACGGGCATAGGATCGGAGTACGTTGCTCGTCTCCTCAATCGTCGGCGTGCTGCCAAGAATGATCTTTCGATTGGCGAACGACAGGGTGCGGCGCTCGGCAAGAGTGATCGGGCTGCCTTCGATACCCGGCTCCATAGCGTCGGCCTCGTCGATCAGCAGAATCCGGACATTATGGCGGCGGAGATTGCGCGGGCTCTTCGCCGCGACGATCTTCAGCGACCCGCCAGCGAAGCGACGCGACAGAAGCGTGTTGCGGCCGGTCTCGTCGGCTTCAGCCGATAGCAGCCCCCGGAGGGCGGGCGTGGCCTCGAAGATCGGTTCTAGGTCCGACACGACGTAATCGCGCGCGTCGGCTTCCGTTGGCAGAAGGGCGAGGATCGGCGACGGCTCATTGGCGACGTAGGATGCAAGCGCGCCGGTCAACAATGTGGTGAAGCCGACGCGCACGGGCTTGACCAGAGTGATGCGCTCTAGCTCCGGGTCGGAAATTGCGTCGGCGATTTCCCGCTGATACGGCCATAGGCTCACGCGGCCGGGCAGCGCCGACACGCCTTCGGGAAGGCGCATGTGCGTTTCGATCCATTCCGACAGGCGAAGGCGCGGCGGCGGGATCAGCGCCCGGAGCGCACGGCGGCGGGTTTCAAAGACGGTCATGGGCGATCTCTTCCAGCGTGTCACGGATTTCGCGGTCAATGGTGGTGATGTCGTGCGCGGTCAGGTGCCCAAGCCGCTGTTGAAGCCGCGACGGCAAGGACAGCATTTGGCCGCGCACGTCCCGGAGGATGGCGGACCATTCGCGCTCGACTTCCACGGCCGGGATAAGCTCGCGTCGGGCGATGGCGTTAGCGGTTTCCAGCTTCTCCGCTTGCGCTTCGGCCGCGCGAGTCTTCGCTGCCGTATAAGCGGGATCGGACGATCCGCGCCCGGCGGGATTCTTGCGGACGTAAGAGCAATAGGCCCGAACGGCGTCACGGCGATTGAACCGTCCAGCGCTCACGCGGGGGATATGTCCGCTACGGGCGAGCGCGAGCACGCGGTTTGCGGACAGGTCCAGCAAGTCCGCCAATTCGTCGGTGGTGATCGTTTGCCCGTGCGGTTGCTTACGGACAGTGCGAGGAGTTCCGACCAGTTCTTCGATGTCCGCTTCCACGCTCATTTTTCCGTTTCCGATTCTAAAAATTCCTCACAGATAGAAAAGCCGGGGCTCCGCGCTCCCCTCGACGGCCACCCGGCGGGAAGGACCCACTTATGGAGGAATTGACAGCGGTTCGGTTTGCATTTTTGCTACCACATCCAAGCGTTGCAGTAGGACAAAGGTCGTTTGAGCAAGCTCGCGAAGTACAAACACGGACGCAAGCGACGAGCATTTGAGCTTCAGAGCGGACAATGCGGTATTTGCGACACGGCTATGGTTCTTCCCGGATTGCATAACAAGGACCGCAAACGCGGTAAGTTTGCCACGGTCAACAACTTGGCCACATGGGATCACATCGAGCCCGCAAGCCAAGGCGGAAATGGTCGCCTCGAAAACCTTCATCTTGTTTGTTTCGCTTGCAATCAAAAGCGTCGGAATAAAAAAGCCAAGAAGACGTGGCTGTCTGTCAGGGATCGATTGAAGCGAGCATCGGCGACCGGACAGCCGGACAGCCCCTAAAGGGGCTTGTCCATGTCCGTCCGGTCCGCGACGCGATTTGCCGGGCGGACACAACCGGACATGTCCGGGCGATGTCCGTGTCCGTCCACTCTCTGCTGCATGTCCGTGGTGTTCGGTTGCCATTGAATCACCTCAAACCAAGTCGTCGAAGGATTCGCGCCCGTGTTCGGGCAGTCGAAATTCACCGTCGCGGAATATAATCTTGCCTTTACGCGTGAGTTCTTCGACTGCCCGCTTGAACGCCTTGCGTCGGCTGTCCGCATTCTCCGATGCCGATACCTTCCTCCCGCTGACACACGTCTCGCGCAACTCGCCTTCCGGCACGGCGTCGCGTCCGTCGAGCAAGTCATAAAAGGTCTCGTAGGCCGCCTTCGCGCTCGGCGTCAGATGGCCTTTGCGCTCCGGCGCGCTGCCGGGGTCGAGTTCGTGGCAGAGGGCCGCCGTGATCGCGTCGCCGTCTTCGTCCAGCCCAAGCGTCTGCGTGCCTATGGTGAAAGCGATGTCCCGTTCGGTCGAGCCGTTGCGGTTCTTCGTCAGCTTCGCCCGGACAATATCGTCCTCGCCGCGCGTCAGGTGAACCGACACGTCGAGCGCACCATTCAACAGCGAATGACCGCGCGGGAGTCCTTGCTGCCCGTCCTTAGTGTCGTGATGAATCAGGATCACGGCCGCGCCCCATTTCGTCAGGGAACGGGCGACAGAAACGATGCGGCTCATGCCTTCGGCGCTGTTCTCTTCAAGGCCGGGAAACGCCATGGCGAGGGTGTCGATAATGACCAGCGACGGCCGCCGATCCTTCACGGCCGCCTTCAGCCGCTTCAGGTGCTCGCTGCCCTTGCTCAACAGGTCCGACACGCCAGCGACAAGGGCGAAGTCGTCGGCCTCGCCACGCTCGCGCCGGAGCACCGCCACGCGGCCGCGCATTCCGTGCTGATCTTCGGCCGCGACATAGAGAACGCTACCCTGCCGCACGCGCATTCCGAAAATGTCCTGTCCCTGCGCTACGGCGTAGCCGAGACGCGGCGCAAGAAGGGACTTTCCGACGCCCGGAGCACCGACGATGCACGCCACGTCGCCTTCGGCCACAAGGCCCTTGATCACGTACCGGCGGGCGTCGCTGGCGCTGCACTCTGACGGCTTCAGGAAGGTCAGCCCGTCGGCCTCGGTCTTAGTTTCACCGCCCACAAGCTCTTCAATGTCGGCGTCGATTTCGGCCTGTGCCTCGGCAGTCGGAATCTCGTCGAACGCCTCTTCGTGGCGTTCTTTCTCGGCTGCATCCTCCCTCGCCTGTCGGGCGTAGATGTCGTTTACAGTCGAGGCCAACGCCATCATGCGAGCCTGCCAGCGGTCGTCGCGATCAGAGGCGCGAAGGAAGGCCGCCATTAGGCGACGCACCGTCTCGGCATAGGGAACCCCTGCAACTGCCCATTTGCCCGCCAAAGCGACGACGGATGGATGGTAGGACTCGCCGGTCGCGATAGCGTCGAGATAGGCTACCTCGTCGAAGCTGTTGTCATTGGCCGCGCCTTCCGCCTTCGTACGCCCGCGTTTCCACTTCGCCGTGGCGTCCAGATCGGACGCTATATCCACATACCGCCCCTCGACAAGAAAGGTTTTGACCTTCGGACGGCCGGTCACGTTGCCGCCATAGTAGCTTTGCGACAGGGTGAAGGACGCGTCATCGAGCACGCCGCCGAAGATGCCATTGAGGCGCGCCATATGGCGTTCGCGCTCGCCGGGCTGAAGCTCTTCGCTAAAGGGGGCGAACACGCGCCAGCGGGGCGCGTCGGGTGAATGCGAGGGGGTCGTGTAGACGGCCGCCACGATGCCAGCGTCAGCGAGCATGTCGCGGGCTTCTTCGGGCATTATCTCTTCGCCGTCATAGTCCGCTTCGATACCGCTCACGACGACGACGTTGCCGTTGCTGCGGAAGGAATGGCGCGACGGCGAGGCGGCGCGATTGTCGCCGAAGACGGCCATCTTGAACCAAGGCAGCTTCGACTTGTCGTCGGCTTCCGTCCGTTCGATCAGCGCGGCAAGCTGCCGGAGCGATAAGCGCATGTCCTTCTTCTTCGTTGCGGTCTTGGTCGGGAACTGCGTGAGCCGGATAGGCCGATCCAAGGTCGGCGAGCCGACCAAATCTTGTTCCTCTTCCCCGCTTGGGGTATCATCATACCGCATCTTCGGTTCCTTCTGTTGATGAATGCCCTCTGCAAAGGCACGATAAGTCAGCGCCGCTCCGGTTGCCCCCGGAACGGCGCTTCTCATTTGGAATTTGTGGATATATGCAGAAATTTTTGCTGCACATTATGCTGCACAAATCGCAGCACATTCTAGCACTAACTATATGAAATATAACAATATTGTAATCTACATGGCGGATGTCGGGTGCGCCAGTCTTTTCAAACGTTTATCGTATGTTTCCAAACCTGACTGCCATTCGCTCGACGGTCGCCGATGGATCACTCGCAGATTTGCGAGTCGACGCGTCCTGAAAAACTACTGGAATTGCACGGTCGGCCGGCAAGTCGATAACGCTCTTCAACTGAAAGTAAGGCTTCGCTACGACGCGGAGCCCGAAACAGGGAAACGAACTCAAAAAAAAATCTGTCGGCACGGGAACAATATGCTCCGTTGATCGTAAAACCTTCGGGTCGTGCGGAGATTCGTTACACTTCGCTATATGCGACCCACCTCAACCTTAGCCCCGCTCCATAGTGGGGCCTTTTTTGTGTCTGCGGTCTCGCCAGACTTGCAGCGCACCTTCGTGCAGCAGCGGCATGGAAGGCTTGCGAGGCGCGCTTTGTCACGACCGCTTCAACAGCAACACCTCAAAAAGCAATTGACTAAGAATGATTATTGAACAGTGGCGGCTTTGAAAACAGAACCATTCGTGTATAGGATCGCGGGTGTGATTTGCGAGGCAACTGGGATACGTCCCGGCCTTATTGCTTGGACGTCCAACCAAGTTATGCCTGAACTCGCCCTAGACTTCCCGGATTCCATTTGGTAGCGAGCAATAGCAACAAGTGGTTGCAGATTTTTTCTGCCGCGTTGACTCAAAGGTCGCGCGATTTTGCCGGGGACAATACTCGCATGCCAATCCAAGTAAGACAGACTCGATACTTTTTTGTAATTTCGGCGGCTCTTCTAAGCGCCGCGAGCATCCTTCAGGGATGCCAGAGTGACACACGGAACGCCCAAACATTTAGACCGAACGACAAGTTTCTTTCGAACAAAGGCGGCTCGTCAAGCAGTGCTGAAAACGCGCCGAGCCAACCTAACTCGGCGACCCACTCAAGCCCGCCGAGCGGTATGGGCCCAGCCGGCAACGGTATGGGAGGTCCAGCCGGCAGTGGTATGGGTGGCCCTCTGCACTAAGGCAGCGCCGTTGCGTTCACCTCGACGAGCGGCGTTGTGGACGGCAGACCTATCTAGCGACTCCGCCTGCGGATAAGCTCCGCAGGCGCCTCCTCCAGGCGAATTCGCGGTATCTAGCTCTGCGACGAGCGTTACGAAGTTCCGACCGATTCCGGCACGTGCGACCGTCGACTTCTCCCACCCGAATAATCACATTGATGGTGTCGCCTCGGCGCTGACATCGACGAATTATCGCGAGTGAGTCGGACTTCGGTCCGATGGTAGACAGCAATCTCTCTGCTAATTTCCGTTCCGCTGAGACTGCAAAACTCAGCACGAAAAGGGTGTCTGCCCCTGATCCGGAGCACCCTTTTCAAACTCGTTTTCGGGAATCCCCCCTTAACCCTCGGCACCGACGGTTTGCGGGCGGCCAACCTTCCAATTGATCATAGGGTATAGGTAATCTGTCGGGGCATCTTGCGTGCGATGGTGTTGTCAGTTCCATCGCATCTTAAGCGGGCGGTCGTCAAAGTCGAAGTCTGTGATTTCCTTCCACGGCAATAGCTCATCGATACGGCTCTGCTTGTGACCATTGACGATGGCAGTGAGCGTGGCGGTCAGATAGGTCTGCGGATCGACGGCTCGATGAGCGAAGCAATGGTCGCCCTGTTCTCCTGCCCCCTCGCCTTCAAATCGAACGTAAAACGGTCGCGCGCGTGAGCAACACGTCTTCGAGCAAGATCAACCCTGGTTTGGTAACGGCTTACCCTCGTAGCGCACGCGAAAATTCCTCCTGTGAAAATCCTGCTCGAAGCAGACGAAGACGAGTTCCAGGTCATTGGCGCTGTCGCGCTTCCCAAGGAGACTGAGCGTGACAACGATAACGCCACTGTATCCGCGCGTCAGGCGGAAAGCCGCATTGCGGATGTCAGTCCCTTCTGGATCCCTCCGGTCTTCGCGGCGCTCATAGATGACCCAGAAGCGGGCAGCATCCCAAGTCTGCCGTAGGATTTGGCTGACCTCTGCCTTGAACTCTTCGGCATGCATTGCTGGCCCCCAAGACAATGCCGTCTCGCCCGCATCGCTAACGACATTGAGGTAACCGTCATATCGGTAGGCGCCTGACAGTGACCGTTCGATCATCTCGAATGCCGTGTTTTCGCTGATTGTTGTTTTGAAGAGAATTGCCATGGAATCGCTGCGTGCCACTGCCGATATGTCGGTGAGACGGCGAGACTACTGGGTGTCGCCTGGGCGAGCAACGGCGACTTAATTGTCGGGCATCCGAGTCCGCCGCATCGTTCCGGAGATCTGCCTGCCCATACCGGAGACATAGGTAACAGAACGTCCCTAAGACATGGGTGACAACCTTGTGCCGAACGGGTTCTCGATGGTTTGCAAAGTCCTCTGCTCCAGATCGATGTATCGGAGATCATAGCGCATGAAGCTGACGAGCCAAACGCCGTCATCGACCTCCTCGATGTCGAGCTCTGGCCGGCCATGACTGTGAAGATATTGATCTTCTTGCGGTACATGCAGATGCGGCCGCAATCGGTCACCAGTACGTCACGGTCGTGGAAGCGTATTTGTGCTTAGCTCCCATGAATGGGCGCAGGGGCGCGATTTCGCCTCGGGTTGGGGCCCGCATCCTCAATTCGCCAAGCTCACGCATCCGCTCGTTAGCAATTTGTTGACCATAAGCTGGCTTTACTAAGCGTGATGGATGCGGAGGTTCCCGCACGTCGTCGAGTGTTTGGTGTGGGCGGGTTTGTTCGTGTTGAAGTATCCAGTGCAAGGATTGTCGGCCGGGGCCTTGGGCGGAATTGCCACGCTCCTGTCGCGTGCGGAACGGTTGGTCGCGCAGACCATTCTGCCGGCTCTGTTTGCGCTGCCGGCACTTGTCGGCTCTGCATCATTTGCCTCGGCGGAAGATCGGGCCCTGAAGCTGTTCTTTACCCATACGGGCGAGAGGGCCACGATTACCTATAAGCGGGACGGAAAGTTCGATCCCAAGGGCCTCGCCCAGATCAATCGGTTTCTGCGCGACTGGCGAAGGAACGAGCCGACCCGGATGGATCCCCGGCTGCTCGACCTGGTCTGGGAGGTGTACAAGCGCAGCGGCGGCAAGGACTACATCCATATCGTCTCCGCCTATCGTTCGCCCACCACCAACAACATGCTTCGCAACCGTTCGCGCAGCACGGGCGTCGCCAAGAAGAGCCAGCACATGCTGGGCAAGGCGATGGATTTTTACGTTCCCGGCGTGAAGCTTTCGACGCTGCGTGCGCTTGCGATGCAGATGCAGGTCGGCGGTGTCGGATATTATCCGACCTCGGGATCGCCCTTCGTGCATCTCGACGTCGGCAATGTCAGGGCCTGGCCCCGCATGTCCCGGCAGGAACTCGCTCGACTATTCCCGAATGGGCAGACGATGCATCTGCCTGCCGATGGCCGGCCGCTGCCGGGGTACAATCAGGCGATTGCGAACTACAAGAAGCGCGGCGGCCCCACCTCGATCCAGATCGCCAGCACCGCTGGAGACGACGAAGACGCAGGAGCCTCGACCAGGCCGAGCGGCGACACTAGAGATAACAACCTCGTGACGGCGCTTCTGCCCGCACCCCGAAGCCGGGCATTGAATGCGCTGGCGCTGCAGACCGGCGCGGCCGAGCGGGATGACAAACGGTCCGCTGGAGATGTTCCATCTTTGCCGATTCCGATACCGGCGATGCGGCCAGCCGCCCTCGAGCACGACGCTGATATGGATGACAAACTGGAGACTGCATCGATCGGCCCAATTGATGTGCTTCCAGATAAACCGGCGCCTGCATTGCCGGGCTACGCGCGCTTCGAGCCCCTCCGTGTTGCACACCAGGCCTCCAAGCAGGGCGCTGATATGATCGCCTCCCTGCCGATGACGGCTTCCTGGGAAGAAGCAAATTTCCTAGAATCGACGTCCGACGCGGCGCTGATGAAATGGGCGCTGCATTCTCCCGGCGAGGTGATGGAATTGAACGCGCCTCGCGTTTCCCCCCGCACGGTTCATCGGGAGGTCAATGCCGCGACATCCGGTGAGGACATCATTCCGGTCGCCGCCACAGACCTGTTCGATGCGAGCCGGTTTGCGTCGCCTCCAGAGGGCTGACCTCAATCATCAAGGCTTGATGCGCAGCACCTCTTACGACATGCGACTTCGGCGCGGTATCCGCTTATTGTCCCGGAGCGGTCTCTATGGGGTAGTGAGCATCCTCCCACGCGGGAAAGCCACCGGCAAAGTGGTAGACATTCTTAAACCCCCATACCAAGGCTTTGGCCGATGCGTAGGCGGAATCGCCGCAATATTTGCCGTGACATGAGAAAATCACTTCCTCCTCCCTGCTCACGGCCTTCGACAACGTGTCCCTTGCCAGAACCTCCACGACCGATAGGTTGATGGCTCCCGGCGCATGCCCGCGACCAAAGCTCAGAGCGGTGCGCACATCGACGAGCTTGACGCCGCGGTCGTGCAGCCGCTTGGCCGTCGGGGCGTCTATTTCAGTGGCTCCCTTGATATTGTATTCCCCGTTGCTTTTGCCGATCAGGCGAGCGTATTCGTCATAGGAAATATCTGTGCCCGCTCCCTCCGGCACGCCGGCTTTGCGCAAGCCCTCCTTCAGGCGCTCGCGATAGGTCGAATCGTAGTTGAAAATGTCGCCGTACCAGTACCATCCCAGTTCCTGCACCGTCAGCGGGGAGTAGCCGGCGGGAACCGCGAGCGCGTTGTATTTTTCGATGTTTTCCTGAACGCCGTCCGTCCGCCCGAGGTGGCCGAAGCTCGACACCAGCGTGGCGTAGTCTTCACTGACGTCTGATTGCCTGATCACCAGGAGTTCGAGGTTCTTCACCGCCTCCTCATATTTCTCCTGGTGGAACTGTGAAATCGCAAGAACCCTGAGATAGCTCGGCGGATATTGCGGGTCGACACGCATAGCCCGTTGCACTTCGCGTTCGGCTTCCGGAGCCTGGCCCGTTGCGTTCAAAATGCGTGCTTTGCTGAGGTGATTTTCGGGATCATTGGAATCGAGTTCCATGGCACGACTGATTTTGGCAAAGGCGTCAGCATACCGGCCCTGCCTTGCCAGCACCTCAGCGGAGATCGCATAGGCAAGCGAATTGGGCTTTCGAATCGCAAGAGCCAGGTGCCGATCCACACGTTCCATCGCCCTCTCGAAGCCAAGGTTGGCGGCCTCCCAATTGGAAACGGCAATCCTCCAATTCGCCGAAGCGAGCGCCGCATGAGCGCGGCTGTAATCGGGGTCGAGCTCGATCGCCCTTTCGAAAAAGGGAATTGCCTTGAGGGTTTCATTCTCACTGTCGTGGCGCAGGTGATCCCAGCCTTGCAGCAAAGCGTCGTAAGCCTGCGGGCTATTCGTCTCCGCCTGCTCGGACTGAGATCGCTCCGCCATTGTGAACTTGACGGTGAGCGCAGACACGATCTCGCCGATGACCTTATCCTGAAGCGTAAAAATCTCGTTCATCGCGCCGTCATAGCGGTCAGCCCATAGATGATGGCCGCCGAGCGCGTCTATGAGCTGTGCGTTGATGCGGACCTGGTCGCCCTGGCGGCGCACGCTACCTTCCAGGATATAACGGACCCCGAGTTCCTCGGCCACCTGCTGAACTTTGATGGGCTTGCCCTTGTAGGCGAAGGTGGAGTTTCGAGCGATAACAAAGATGCTGGACAGCTTCGAAAGGTCTGTGATCAGATCTTCCGTCATGCCGTCGGCGAAATAGGCCTGTTCCGGATCGGAACTGATGTTGTCGAACGGCAGGACGGCAATTGACGGCTTGTCAGGCAGCGGGAGTGCCATGCGAGCGATCGATGCCGTTTCCGCACTGGTCGTCCACGGACCCAGCCATATTGCGACGACGGCAGCCACCAGAACCAGAGCCACCGCCGCGAGCGGTCCCCAACTGCGAAGACGCTGGATTTTGAACTGCCAGCGAGGAGCGTTTCCATCGAACAGCACGCGATAGGTGCGTACGGGGCGCGCGATGTTTTTGACATGCTGCTCGCCAATAAATTCAAGCGGCAGTTCGAGCTTGCCTTGCAAATGATCGAAAGCAGTGCCGGATACAAAAAGCCCTCCGGACTCACATATCTGCTCCAGGCGAGCAGCGACGTTTACCCCATCGCCCAGCAAATCATCGCCCTCTACGACGACGTCGCCCAGGTTGACGCCCATGCGGAAGAGAAGCCGGTGTTGGGGCAGGATATTCACTTGCCGTGCTGCAACCTGCTTTTGCAGGGCAACCGCACATAGGACAGCATCCACGACGGAGCCAAATTCCACGATCGCGCCATCGCCCATGAGCTTCACTGTGCGTCCGTGATATTCCGCGAGCAGTGGGTCGAAGACTTCGGAGCGCAATGCCCTCATCGCGGCCAGCGTACCGGCCTCGTCATCCTCGATAAGTCTTGAATAACCAACGATATCGACGGCGAGAATTGCAACCAGCCGCCGCTCGGCATGATCGTCTCCCATGGTCATCCTCTCCAGCGAGGTGACGAAAACCACGCTTAGCGGATCCTTCGGTCGACGGGAACACTCCTCCGGCCTCCGCTATTCTACTCCCGTTTCCTTCTCCAGACGAATGAACTCTTTCGAAATATGGCTTATCCGGTTCGCGCTGGTCATATCACCGCCTGCGCGACAAGCATGTCGACGTGTACGCCAATGCGTTCGTATTTCCGTTGGAACAGGCGAAGGCACTTCCGGAGGCATAAACCCGGCAAAATGTTGCGATCCTTTGCCCGCCTGAAAAGGCGCGCGGGCGCCGTCATTTGGATGGTCGAACTACGATGCCCCCGTTTCCGCGCCCGCAAACTCAGACCAAAGTCCGATCCACCCCGGACTTCGTGCCCATACAAAACCTTCGATCACTGTAATAACAATAATATATTCTCAAGTAACGAAGCGAGACGATGTGAGAAACTGCGTTGACTTCATTGGATCGCATTTATGTGACGACTTCTACTTAGGAAATGAGACCCAGAAACTGGTTATTGTTGACAATCTTTGCACCGGACCTTTCGAAAATATAGCAGACATTCGGATGCCCGTTTCCACAGGCAACCTCAGCTCCCTGGATCCGGAACTCGTTGGAGAGGTTCTCGATACCATGCCGGCTCCTTTGATCGAACCGCTGATGGTGGCGGCCGTCTCATGGGGATGGTCGAGATTGGGCGGGCAACGATCACCTGTAACATCCGGCCCGGCGCGGCCGACCGTTATCGAGCGCAGCATCGGCAGCGACACACGTCGCCTTAAAGTAGGTAGATTTAACGATTAACATTAATACGCGAGTATTTCTTGGAACTTTTCTAAGTAATTGTCATGCATTACAGGCAATGCTAATAGACAAGCCGCTTAATCTCAAGTCACGAGGCACGAAGCAATGAAGAGCGTATTGATTTCTGGCGGGGCTGGCTTCATCGGATCCCACATGTGTGATCGACTTTTGCTGAGGACGGACATTCAGAAGCTGGTCGTTGTCGACAACCTCTGGACCGGGCTTTTCGAAAATATCGCCCACATCCGGGACCCCCGTTTCCACTTCGTGAAATCCGACGTCGAGACACTGCAGACCTCGGATAAGTTCGACGAAATCTATCACCTTGCATCCCCCGCATCGCCGCCATGGTACATGAAGGAGCCGAAGAGAACGATCTCCGCCAATCTTCTCGGGGCATTCCGGTTGCTCGACTTGCTGAAGAAGGGCGGACGTTTCGGTTTCACCTCTTCTTCCGAAGTCTATGGCGATCCTCTGGTGTCGCCGCAGCCGGAATCCTACAAAGGCCAGGTCGACTGCACCGGACCGCGCTCATCCTACGACGAGAGCAAAAGGTGCACGGAGTCGCTGCTGTTCGAGATGCAGCGTACCCAAGGGCTCGACGTCAAGATCGTTCGCCCCTTCAACATCTATGGACCCCGGACACGTTCCGACGATGGTCGCGCGGTCTCCAACTTCATCACTCAGGCGCTTTCGGGTCGCCCGATTACCGTGTTCGGCGACGGCCTTCAGTCACGCAGCTGGGGTTATGTCGATGACGTTGTCGATGGTTTCGCGCGATATTTCTGGATAAATGAAACCGACTATAAGGGGCCTCTGAACGTCGGCAATGATCGCGAGATTTCGGTTCTCGAGGTCGCCCAATATGTCTCCAAACTGGTTGGCGGCGTGCCGATCGTCTTCGAGCCGTCACCGCCGCAGGACCCCACGAACAGACGGCCGGACCTGACCAACGCGCACTATGTCATGCCCGAGTGGTCGTGCAAAATCACCTACGAACAGGGCGTGGCGATGACGCTCGATTGGTTCAGGGAACAAATGAAGGCGCACGCGGCCGAATAAACCACGATGACTTTCGAGACTCGCGTCCTGGATGCAGTTGGCGTATGTTCACGGTGCGATTGAGAGAGTGATGATGCGAGAACCAATTCCGTCCGATCTGAAGGATATAAGTTTTCCCATACCGATTCACTATCTCGATCTCGCCACCTCTCACCTCGCCGTTTCGCCCCCGGTCTCCGATGGGCTCGTGGTCTTTCTGTCGGATGGTCTTCCCGTAGGACAAGCCTATATCGAAAGGCCCGAGACGGCGGCGGCACTCGCCGAGCGTGTCGTGCGGCCCGAGACGCTCGAGCATGCGCGTCAAGTCGCGCAAACCCCTGTGGGCAACCGCGACGTCAGCATTCTGATTTGCACGAAGGACCGGCCAGAGGAACTACGCCGTTGCCTGGCCTCGATCCCCAAACAGTCGCTCAGCCCCGTCGAGATCATCGTGGTGGATAATGCCTCTGCAGGCGAGGCAACGCGCCGCGTGGTAGAGGAATCGGGCGCAACCTATGTCCGTGAAGATCGGGTCGGGCTGGATTATGCGCGCAATGCGGCGGTTCGTGCGGCGAGAACCGAATTCGTCGCGTTTACGGACGATGACGTCGTCCTCCATGAGCGATGGCTGGAGAACCTGATGAAGGGGTTCGATCTGCCGGAGATCGCCTGCGTCACCGGGTTGGTCCTTCCCGGAGAACTCGCAACGCCGGCGCAGTTTATCTTCGAAAAGCATTGGGGTTTCGGCCGGGGCTATCTGCGGCAGGATTTCAACCAGGACTTCTATACCAGGGATGCACGTTACGGCGCTCCGGTCTGGACGATAGGAGCCGGCGCAAGTCAGGCCATCCGCCGCAAGGTCTTCGACGAGATCGGCCTGTTCGATGTCCGCCTGGACATGGGCGCTGCCGGATGCTCAGGCGATTCCGAATACTGGAACCGGCTCCTCCATCATGGTCATGTCTGCCGCTACGAGCCGACGGCGGTCGCCTGGCACTTTCATCGCAAGGATATGAAGGGGCTCGCCAAACAGATCTACCAATATATGAGTGGCCATGTCGCAGCCCTGCTGGTCCAGTATCAGAACACAGGAAATAACGCCAATCTGCGGCGCATCCTGCTCTCGTTTCCGAAATATTACGCCGGAAGGCTCCGAAGACGGCTTCGCAAAGGCACGACGTCGCACGACGTCTTCCTGAAGCAGGAGATCCTCGGAAGCGTAAATGGCGCTCTCTACGTTCTGCGGCGATGGAAGAGGCCCGCATGGTGATCGCCGCAACGCCTGACATTTCATTCCTCATCCCCGCCTACAATGCAGCCGATACGCTAGCCGAATGTCTTGCCAGCCTGCAGCAGCAGTCGCGATCGAACTGGCAGGCCGTCGTTGTCGATGACGGCTCGACCGACCGCACCTGGGAGGTTCTCGAGAGCATCGCAAACACGGACAGCCGCATTCTCCCCGCCCGTCAGCCGAATGCTGGTGCGGCCGCGGCGCGAAATCACGCCGCAAGACTGGCAGCCGCGCCCCTGCTCTGCATGCTGGATGCCGACGACTGGCTGGATCCGACCTTCATCGAAAACATGCAGCCGGTGGCGGAGAATTCATCTCCAGCAGTTATCGCCTATTGCGCCTTCCGCCGCGTCGCCCCGGACGGCAGGCTTATGCAGGTAGAACAACCTCCCATCTTGACGGGAGACGTCGCCAAGCGTGAGTTCTCCTCTTTTTGTGCACTCGCCATCCATACGGTTGTCTTTCCCAGAAGCCTTTTTGAGCTAGTGGGAGGCATGGATGAGACCTTGCAGACCTGCGAGGACTGGGATCTCTGGCTTCGCATGGCCTTTTCCGGCGCCGAATTTCGTCGCGTCGACCAATGCCTCGCTTTCTATCGCATGAAGGTGGACTCGCTCTCCGGCGATCCAATCAAGATGGTGCGTGATGCCATTCGCGTGACATCGAAGGCGCAAGCGCTGCAGACGCAGCAAGGCTTGTCGGCCGAGGGGCCGGAGACAGGCTGGATAACGCCCCCCGTCAGCCAGCTGCGCATGCTCGCCTGGGTCGTGTCGGCCGGGCTCGACCCGAAGGTGGATATTGCAGCCCTTGCAGCGCTTCTGCCTGAGATGCCGGACGCTGGGGGCTACGAAAACTTTCTTGCCGGTGTAATCCTGCATGGCCTGCAGACCGGGCTCTCTATGGATCGCGCCGACGATCTCGTTGATGTGCTCGACAAATGGCGGCCGGCGTTCCTTTTGCTCATCCAGCTGATTGAGAAAAATTCCTTACCCGGCACTGGGCGCAAGATCATTGAGGCCGTGTCTTGGCACATATCCGCCGCAAACCCTTTGCGATCATTCGCGCTTGGCAATGTCCAAGTGGTCAGTGCCGCGCTCGAAACGCTTTCGCGAATCCCCAGGGCCGAGCCAGCCGACACGCTCGTCATGCACGCCCTGTCCGGCGGACAGCACGTCGGCACCTTTGTCGGGCCGCTCTGGGGCGATCTATCGATCCGGGCGCAGATCAGGCTGATCATGCATGAGATGCAGGCCGAAGAGCATCTGCAAAACCCGCCCACGCTCGCCTATATCAGTTCCTGGACAAGGGAGGCGCTACGCGGATACAGAGCCTTCGGCGGCCTCATCATCCGGAACGGCCGTCGGCGAGGACGTCTCGAACGGCTTTTGGCGCATCTCGGACGCAAGGCTCTCCTTGCCTCCGCGCCAAGCGACAAACAAGACAACGACGCCCGACTGTCCGACATCCTTCGGAATCTCGAGCGAGATCCAGCCCCACTGTTTTCAGACCCCTCTGGCCCGCAGCCGGAGGAAAGAAACGCCGCTCCCCCCGTTCGCTCGGAAGAAGAGTACTGGGAACATATCTTCGAACGTCCCGATCCATGGAACTACGTTTCGGTCTACGAGCAGGTTAAATATGAGCAGACGTTGAACCTGATCCCGGAAGGGATCGAGAAGGCCCTGGAACTCGCCTGCGCCGAAGGGATTTTCACCGAAAAGCTGGCGCGAAGGGTCGGCCGGCTGACGGCCACCGATATTTCCCAGCGGGCAATTGACAGGGCGGTCGAGCGCTGCCGAGACCATCGAAACGTCGAGCTTCGCGTGCTTGACTTCGTCAAGAGCGATGTTCCGCCCGAACAAGACCTCGTTATCTGCTCCGAAGTCCTTTACTACATGAAAGACGAGGAGATGCTTGCGGCAGTCTGTCAGAAGATGGCCGCAGCGGTGAAGCCGAACGGCTATCTGATTACCGCCCATGCGCATATCCGTGAGGACGAACCCGCCCGGACGGGCTTCGACTGGGGCAATCCCTTCGGTGTCGGGACGATCAAACAGGTCCTGGCCGCACAAGCTGATCTGGCCCTGGAAGAGACGATCGAGACCGAACTCTACGCCATCCACCGGTTCCGAAAAGGCCCCGTGGCCGATCCCGTCCTGCGCATCGAGGGGCATGGAACCCCATTGGATGCGGATGTGGCGAAACACATCATCTGGGGACCGGCTGGCGTAAACCGCGAGGTAGCATGGACGACGGAGGTCACGACCTCGGTTCCCATTCTCATGTATCACAGGATCACAGAGCGAGGACCCACGGCACTCCGGCGCTTCCGCACCCCGCCGGAGATCTTCCGCAGGCAGATGCAGTTCCTTCGGCGACAGGGTTTTTATACCCTGACGGCGCAGACCCTGGCGGATCTTCTGCGCAGCGGCAAGCCGATCCAGGGCCGGCCTGTCATGCTGACTTTCGACGACGCCTACCTGGACTTCCTGACGGACGCCTTCCCGATCCTTGCCGAGAATGATTTCAGCGCCGAGGTGTTCGTCGTGACCGATAAAGTCGGCGGTCGGTCAGACTGGGATTCGGCCTATGGAGAACCTGCGCCGCTGATGTCGTGGTCGAACATTCAGGAGCTGCACCAAAAGGGCATCTGCTTCGGCTCCCACCTCGCATCCCACACACCAGCCAGTGCGATGGACAACGAAGTCTTTTTGGCCGAAGCCATGCTGTCGCGCAATGCGCTGCAGAGCCGACTGGGCACCTCCGTGGAATCGATCGCGCTTCCCTATGGCGGGACAGACTTCAGGGTCCCGGGCATTCTGGCGCTTGCCGGCTACGGGATCGCCTTCACGACACGGCCGGCAAAAGCCACATTTTCCGATAATCTCTTCGGTCTGCCACGCCTCGAAGTCCGTGGCGATCACCCTCTTGAAGCCTTCCCTGAACTTATGGGCCTGCCGGGAGCTTATATCGGATGACAATACCATGACTGGCGTTGCGGCCCCTCTCATCACCGTCGTCATACCGGCTTACAACGCCGAGAAGACGCTTGCCGAAACATTGCAAAGTGTCTCCAGCCAGTCCTACGACAAGCTCGAAATCCTTGTGGTCGACGACGGGTCGCGGGATAGTACGTTCGAACTTGCCAGCGACTATGGCCTGACCGATCGCCGTGTACGGGTTCTCCGCCAGGAGAATGGAGGGGTTGCGCGCGCGCGCAACCGCGGCATCCAGGAGGCCCGCGGCCCCTACATCGCCCCGGTTGATGCCGATGACACATGGCATCCCAGCAAGATCGAGCTCCAGCTTCAGGCGCTGCGGAAATTTCCCGACGGACAGGGGGTCGCCTACAACTGGTATGCGGCGATCGACGAGAACGGCATCATTTTCGGCCATTCACGACCGGTCATGCATCAAGGAAACATCTTCGAACCTCTGCTGAGGGAAAATTTCATCGGCAATGGCAGCACACCCCTGATGCCGCGCACGGAGATCCTTCGCTGCGGCGGCTATGACGCCGGCCTGCGCGACAACGGGGCCGAGGGATGTGAAGATCTGAAACTTTATCTGGCCTTGGCCGAGACGCTGCCCTTCGCATTGGTTCCCGATTTCCTGACCGGTTATCGCTTCACCAAGGGAAATATGTCCAGCAACGCCTACCGGATGCTGAAGTCCCATGCGCTGGTGATGGCCCCGATCATCGAACGCTATCCGAAGCTTGCGCGCGATATCCGGACAGCGGAATTCAACACGGCGAGCTGGTATTTCAAGAAGGCGTTTCTTGGCAACGATTATGCGCAAGTCAACAAGCTGGCGCCGATGATGGTAAGAAAATACTCCTTGCAGCTCATCGTCCATGGCGTGCAGCAAGGCTGGCGCCAGGCGAAACGCAACGCCAAGGGTATAGCAAAGCGCGCGCTCGGCAAACCTCCGGCCCGGCCAAAAACCCGCTTCGCCGGCGCGATCATTCCGCAACCCGGAACAGCATTTAGCGATCGTTTCACGGCCATGCCTGCCAGGGAAGCAACTGGCCTGACCTCTTCGCGGATGGTCAACAATGAATAGGTTTCGAAAGCCGCCTTCCGCCATGCCCGCAAGAGCCTACAACCTGGTCGTTGCGTCTCGATTTCGCGAGCTTCTGCAACTCGTACCGGCGCTGCGGCTCAAGATGACGGTGATGATCGTCCTGGGAATTCTCACAGGGTTCTCGGAAATGGTCGGCATCACCTTTCTGGTCAGCCTCGTCTTTCTTCTCGGGCAGCAAGGACCCGTTTCCGGCTCCGCCGTCGCATGGCTTCCAGCGATTTTCGGCGGCATCGACCTCAGTCTTTCGAAGCCTGTCCTGATCGGCATCCTCATCGGCTCCATCCTGTTCCGGATTTTATTGGGATGCGCCAATTCACTGATTGCAAGCGCAGTGAACCACCGGATTAGCGACCGCATGCGAGACCGCCTCTACGCCAAGGTCTTGACCATGCCCTTCCAGCGCTTTCAAGACTATGAGCGCAGCGACCTGATCAACGTCATCGCGACCGAATCCTATGCGGTATCGTCGGCGCATGCCAGTCTGGTACGGCTGGGGGTGAATTTCGGTACGATTGTGATTTTCGGCGTCGGCATGCTGATAATGGCCTGGCCGATCGCGTTGCTGGCTCTCGCCTTCGGCTTCATCCATAATTTTGTATTGGGTTTCTTTGCCGGTGCCTACCGCCGTCTCGGTGCCTCTGCACTGGCTGCGGTGGAAGCATTGACACAGTTGAGCTGGACAACGCTGCAGACTTTGAAGGCCGTCAAAAGCTTCGGCATGGAAAAGCGCCACCAACAACTCTTCGAGGCGCTTTCCAACGACGTCGGCCAGACCTGGCGCCGGTCAGACGGGATGGGAGCGATAACCTCGCTTCTCAGCGAAATGCTGACCTTCGGGGTCATCCTGACGATCATTCTATCTTCGGAATTCCTGCCGGTCGATTTCAAGGCGGCGCTCTCGGCCACGATCCTTCTCTACAGGCTTCAGCCGCATATCAAGGGATTCGATTCCCAGATTCTCAGCCTTTACGAGATGGAAGCGTCCCTGCAAAACGTTCTGGCCCTGCTTTCAGAGAAGGATGACATCAAGCAGGCATCGCAAGGGGAGAAGGTAAGCCGCCTGGCGGAGGCGATTGTCTTCCACAACATCTCCTTTGCCTATGAGCGATCGAACGCCCCGGCGGTTCACGATCTCAGCTTCGCAATCAGAGCAGGCGAGACGACGGCTCTGACGGGGCCGAGTGGCTCCGGCAAAACCACGATCCTCAATATGATTCTCGATCTCAACCCGCCGACCCATGGGCTGATCACAGTCGACGGCAGGGATCTGACAACCATCGACCGGTCCAGCTGGCTGCAACTGCTCTCCGTGTCGGGCCAGGATGTTGAACTGATGGAAGGCACGGTCCTCGACAACATCCGGTTTCGTCGTGATATCTCGGAGCAGGATATCCGCTGGGCGGCCGATGTGGCCTGCGCAACGGAATTCATCAAAGATCTGCCGTATGGCTTTGATGAATGGCTGGGCGACGAGGCGATCCGGCTTTCGGGCGGACAAAGGCAGCGCATAGGTCTGGCGCGCGCGCTCGCCGGCCGGCCTCAGATCCTGCTGCTGGACGAAGCAACAAGCGCACTCGACGAAGAGACCGAGATGCGGGTGTTTTCGGCGATGAAAGAAGACGCCGGCAGAACGCTGATCGTCGTTAGCCATCGGCCCGCTGTCGCCAGGCTGATGAAGAACCGGATCGATCTCCGCCCCCCCACCCCCACATCCAAGCTCGGGTGACAGCGATGGAGATGCCAACCACATCCCGCATTCAAGTGGCCGTCATTATCCCTGCTTATAACGCCAGCCGCTACCTTGCCCACACGCTCCAGTCGGTCAGCAACCAGACCCACAAGGCGCTGGAAATCGTCATCATCGACGACGGTTCGACGGACGACACGGTCTCGATCTGTCGCCGTTTCGCCGCGGGCGACCCAAGGATGCGGATTCTGTCGACCGAAAACCGTGGCGTCGCTGCGGCCCGCAATACCGGAATAAAAGCATCGAAATCCGCCTATATCGCCTTCCTCGATGCGGACGACATATGGCATCCGACCTATGTCGAAAGAATGCTTGCGGCGCTCCATCCCCTGCCGGACGCCTGGGGCGCGGTCTATGCCCTTCACCGCTTCATCGATACCGAAGGATATTGCACGAGATCCGGTTCGTCGCTGAACGCCCGGGACAGCATTCTCAACCGTCATCTCGTATTCCGCTTCGTCGGCAATGGCAGCGGCTTCATGGTTCGCCGCGCTGTCGTCGACAAGATCGGCGGCTACGACTCAAGCTATGCCAGAAAGGGGATTGGAGGATGCGAGGATTTCGATTTCGAACTCCGCACCGCTGAACATTTCAAGATCGAGACGGTGCCGTTGGGTCTGGTGGGCTATCGCTCACATTCCGCAGCCATGTCTTCAGACAGGTCGCGGATGGCGCGATCGCTTCTGGCGGTGACCGAGCGATGTATCGCTCGCAATCCCCAGCTTCCGGCATTTGTCGTCAGCTGCGCCCGCGCGTCGGCGCATCTTTATGCATTTTCAAAATTTGCCGCTTTGAAAGATTGGCCCAGCGCTGCAACCTCGCTCAAACACATTTATCATCATAGCCCTATGGTCGCCTCCGGCGTCCTCGCCAGATTGATCTTTACAAAATCTGACAGAGCCGCACGCAGGGCGTTGTCGAAAATCTGGCCAGCGAGGGAGCAAAAGCAAAAGAATCTGAGGAAATTCGAAGAGATAGACCCGCTTCTGCCCTTGGTCGGCGGTTGGTCTCGCTTCAGAACGAAGACATTGCTCAGCCGCTTATCTGAGATCGATCGGTCTGACGAATGCGCTGCGGCGACCTCATTGCAGGAGGCTTGAATCTGTCGGCTGAACGGCTGTCGACGGCGTTTTCCGCTCGGCCGCTATTGTCGCGCCGAAGAGATCGAGCGCCGTCAAACATCCAAAGGTTTGAAACCCCTTCCTTTCCATCAGCCTGGTGACTATCTCACTATTTTGTACTATGAAATTTTATATTGATGTAGAATAGCAATTGCTAAAAAAGAGAGTAATCTAAAGAAAAAAAGAACTACCCCAATAATGATCTTCGACAATGTCGAATTTAACTGAAATCATACCTACGTACAGTGCAGGCATTCCGACTGGAGGACCCGTCACCCACCCCGGCGGGTCCTCAACTTTGCTTCTCGGCTGGTTGCACAAATGCGGTCGCCGTTGTCGCTGCATCAGCGTAGATAGATCTTCCTTCGGATGACGATATTACGCTGTTGAGATCGGCTTGATGAGAAAATCCCGCATCATCGGCAAGTGACGGTCGAATTTCCGGCTGTCCCTGCTTAATATTTTGACCATAATTGCAATTTATCTCCGGATATTTCGAGATCAGCAATGAAATTGCGGAAGCGGAGCAATCGTCATGAAGTTGATATTGTTTTCCAATAGAAATTTATAATTATCGCCGCTGTTCCCAAGAAGAACGCACCCTATGATTATAGTTTGATATAATTTCAATCGTCTTATAATTGATGTTTAAATACAACCATTATCTGAAAACAATAAATTTACCTTTTGATAAATTTTATTTCTTCTACTCAATTATCGTTATTGGTTTTATTAGCTCCTTCATTTCACAAGAATCGGCGTTTAGCTTTCGGAGAAATCTCCCGAAAGTTATTTCCCTCCCCGGTTCTCAACGGTCCGACAACCTGCCGGCGCACTGGTGAGGTTGTTACGGCCGATGGCCCAATAGTCCTGGGCTGGCCGGGCGTGGAAAAGTTGCCGATGCAATTTAACACCGCAGCACGAAACATTAACAACCTGATAAATAAAGTTATTATATAATTCAGTACGATCTGGACTAGCCGATTCAGCCCACAGCATTCGGTCTGCCATATCAAGCGTCGGCATATGAGCCTGCCCTTGCGGCGTCAGAAATTCCTATCCTCTTGGCGAGATATGCTTGGGCGAAGTTGGACAGTCCTGACTCAATACATCGAAGGCCCCGACATGCCCCGACCTGTGTCGAAATGGTCGCACCTCGCCGGCGAATTAACCCTTCATAAAGCATTTGCTTGCTCAACTTATAATTTGTGTCATGGTCACTGTAAGTAGCGAGGGAGCCGACCTGATGAGTGATATGGCATCGCAGATTCCGGAATTTGGTTACGATGAGCGCGTGATGATCTGCCGGAAGCAGATCGAAAAGGCGGTCTATCAGTTCATTACAAATACGAAGGTCGAGGGATGCGATCCGGCGGAAGTCGCCATGGCCATCGCAGACATTGCCGACGATTACATATTGCTGCTGGCCCAGAAGCGCAATTTGACCCATTGAGGTCAACGGATCGGCCGCCAATCGGCCGATCGTCCGCACGATGTGTGAGACCCAAAATCGCCGCCGCTTCCGCGCGCGCCCGGCCCAGAACGAGGCGGGCTTCTCCCAACCTACAATTCGCGCTAGCTCACAGATGGATTTCGATTGACCGCTCACTTGCACAGCAACACATGCATAACCCCGAAAATCGATGCCGATTTTCGGGGTTATGCATGTGTTTGAAGTGGTAGTGCGTTTCCAGCGCGTCCGGTCGGACGCATGCCGGCCTAATGGCTTCTCACGCTCACTTGCGGAACCGGGGAGCTCAATTCGGCCAATTCCTTGGTCAAGCCCTCCCCGACCTCCTGCTTCACCGCCTCAAGCGCAAGGTCGAGGCAATTGGTCGCAAACGGCAGTTTGACATCCTGAGAGACCTGTCGCGCATAGGCGATCATCCGCGCCAATGCGACGAGTTCTTCCAGTCCGTCTTCTGCCCCTTGGTCTGCTTTTATCTTGACAACCGATGTCACGCCCATGCCCCATTTCTCCAATGAATTGAAGGAATGATACGCCTGTGGACGTGATCCAGCCCGTGAAAAAAGCGTGACACAACCCTCGGTGACAAATGCCGACTTCGATTCACAATGCAGGGCGCGTGGGGAATGCGGTTTCGTGCAGTTTCCACGGCAAATCTGCATTCGAGCGAATGTCGCGGGCGTCCTGCGCGGCTTTCAACAATTCCAAGGCATCGATGCGTTTTTGATCGACGGCATTCGACAAAAGTGCCGCCAGCAGCCGCGGACGATCCGGCTCGGCCAGCCCTGCACATTGCTCGACGACCGCCCGCCACGTTCGCTTCTTGAAGAATATCGCGCTTGCGGCATCTTCGAGCTCTTGACGCAACCCACTGGCCAGCTGCCCGCTATCCTCCATCACATCGAGCGTTGCGCTGACATTGACGAGCGGAACCGTCAGCGGCTTGCTGCCCAGCGCGCTCGGCGCGTGAGTGAGTGCGACGGCGGCATCGTCGACCAGCCGGCCGGTGCGATAGTCTTCGAAAATGCGGCCGATCCCGATCATGCCGAACGAATGGCATTCGGCAGCGCGCAGCGCGCCCATGCTTGCCGCCCCGAGAACCGCGACGCCCAGCGAAAGAGCATGGAGAATTTCCTTGTGCCAGACCGGTGCGGCATATTCGAAGCCGCCGTCGATCAGGCCGATGACATTGGCGCCCTGTTCCACCGCAGCCAAGACATCGCCCTGCGTCGCAGGCGGTAGGACGCCTATCCCCTCGCCGGCAAGCGACGCCGCATCGGGAAGACTGGGCCCTGCGAAAATGATCTTCAAAACCCTATTGCCCTGGCAAGCGCCCTCGTTCCAAACCGCCGGGCGCGCTCCCCCTCCGGATTTTCAAGCTCGGGAATGACAATCTTGACGACACTGAAGGGAAGCGTGTCGTCGCTAAGGCGCACGGCGATCACCGAAGCGATCCGCCTGTTGCGCAGCCGGTCGAGCACATGCTGCAGCAAGTGGGCCAGATCCTGCTGCCCATGTCCTGCCACCTCGTCATGGCCGATGGCGGCAGTGGGCGGTGCCGCAACCGCAGCGAAGGCCTGCCGCATCAGCGGCGGCAAGCATCGTGAGAACGTTGCGGAAGAAATATCGTCCCTGGCTCCGCTGATATAGGTCAGTCGGGATTGCACGGCTTCCGTCACCGCCCGAATGGCCGCGCGCACGGGAGACGGATGCGCGCCGGTGCCGCCGGTTACCTCGACGAGGCGAATGTCCCTGTCGCCGCGAAGAGCCCGACGGCCCGGAATGAGATCCCCAGGGCCCAGCATGGCGGTGAAACAGGGGATTCCGATGTCGCTGGTGATATCGAAGAGCCTGAGCGCCAATCCCGATGTTTCGATCTTGTCGATCAGCCCGCCCAAAGCGCCGTCCTTAAAGCCGCGAGGATCGACGCAACCAGCGTAACGATCCGCTTCCGCGCCCACCTGCCACAGCACATGGGCGTCACGCTCGATACGCTCCAGGACGCCATGAAAGATCGCCTCCTCGGCATTGTTACCCGACGCCAGGCCGTCCGAAGACATCCAGTATCGCGCGTCCCGGGTGCGGTCGAGCACCACCGCTTCAAAGGGAACATAAACCTCGTCGCCGGTGAGGATATTGACGCCGGCAACCCATTCCGTCTCCTCGTCCGGTCCGAGATCGGGTTTATGAAGAGCGGTCAGGCAGTTCAGCATGTCGGTCTTGCGTCCCATCGCCTGCAGACGGGAAGAGGTGCCGTGGACGAGATCGACGGAGGGTTCGCCGGCAACCGCCCGTTCGAGGGCTTCCATGACAGTGGATACTTTGGCGTCGATATCGGTCAGGCCCTTTCCCTGGGCAATCACGATCGAGCGGGAATTCGGGGCGTATGCGCACCAGACCGGGATTCCGATGTCGTCCAGTCCAGTATGTCGCGCAACTCTGGTAATGCCGAACCCGGCCAAAAGAGGTTCGACGCGGGAAAGGGTTTCCCGCGGCGACATAACCCTCTCGGAATATACGGACCAGTCCGTCAGAATGCCGGCTCAGCCGTCGACGTGACCGGAAAGGGCAACCTGCGCCGACGAAACGGCGACGGCGAGGTCGACGCCCTTCACAAATGTGCCGCCGGCTTTGCGCAGGTCGTTCGCAGTCCCCAAATCCCCCGTCGGATTAAGAGGCTTGACCGTCCCCGCGCCGAGATCGGCAAGCCAGAGACCCGCCTCGCCGGGTATACCTATAATGACAACTTTCGCCATGTAATGCCCCTAAGTTATTGTTAAAAACCGGCCTTCAATAGGCCCTCCCGATATAGCTCTTTTTGCCAATGTTCCTTGAAGGGGACGATGGCGAGCCACTTCTCGACGTCGAAGACCGGGTTGATGCTTTCGGCTCGTTGCCGATGGAAGAGCGCCCGTTTTCGATCGCCGATCATTGCGCAACTGGCCGCGGCGATGCGATGGGCCGGCGCTTTGTCTTTCATCGCCTCGACATAGGCGATGGCCTCCTCGTACTGTTCCAGGAAAAAACTCGCTCCCGCAGCACACCAGAGATAGGCGTCAGGCGCGATCGGATTGAGCGAAATCGCCTTTTTGATCTTGGCGAGCGCATCGTCGGGGCGGGATGCATGCACGAGCGTGTCGGCATGGCTATAGATGACATCGGCAAAATGCGGGCTGAGTTCTTCCGCCAGATGAAGTGCGGCGACACTGGCATCGACATCGCCGAGATAGAGTTTGGTGACCCCAAGCTCGCGATGGCCCGCCGCCGATGCTGGATCCCGTTCGATGGCCAGAAGTGCATTCTGTTCCGCCAGATGCAGCAGCTCATTGTTTCCCTGCGCCGTCACGAGCCACTCGCTGGTGAAGGTCCTCGCCAGCCCGGTAAATGACGGAGAAAAATCCGCCTTATGCGACAATGACTGCTTGAACGCCTTCCGTGCCCGGCGGATATGCGGCAATGTCAACTTGCTCATCAGGCTCGAGCCGACCAGATAGGCGTGATAGGCCTCAGGATTGGCCTCGAAACGTAAGCGCTCTTCCTCGTTTTCAGCCAGCTCGCGGGCCACCGACATGGTCAGCTGCTGCGCGATCAGCCGTCTCTGACGCGGCAATATATGGGGCGTCATCGCAAAGCGATTGGCCCAGATAATCTCGTCCGTGGGAAAATAAACCAGCTGGGCGAATAATCCCTCTTCGGAAAGCTTTGTATCCAGAAGATAGGCGATCGAATGACGGGCGACCACGGCAGCCTTCTCGGAGTCGCGGCGGATCTGGCCGGCCGTATGTGGCGCGACGATGGAAATGTTTCTGAGCGCGCAGAGTTCGATCGTGACGTCTTCGATCAGGGCGTTGGCAAGCGCAAGTCCGGCATCGGCATGTTTCGACGTCGGGGGAAGCAGCACCAGGCGAGGCAAGATCAGCGGCATCGGCGATATACGCTCGATGTCGGCAGGTGTCTCACCACCGGCCTCTGACCGCTTCACCTGTACCCGGGCATGGTCGTCGCCGTTCGACAAGCTCTCATTGAGGGACGAACCGCCAGATAGCCGGTGCAGTAAGGCTCTGACCTGCTCGTCTTTCGGATCCCGTTCGAGGATCTGCAGGGCGGCGTTGGAAATGGTGCGCGTCGCGCCGGGCTTTTGCGCATCCGGCAGCGCATCCAGCAATGCCTGCCGCAATTGCAGCGCCTGAGTGTCCCGTTGCGCCCTGATCCACGCATCTATCAACTTTGTCGCTGGTTTGATATTTCCGATGAACCCGCGCTGGGTCAGTTCGGCGATCGCGTTCAGCCGCTCCAGTGGCGAACCGCCGGCGCGAAAAATATCCAGATCGCTGGAAACTACCTGCGTGTTGAGACGAACCGTGGTGGCGGTGAAATCGAAGGGCATTTCGGCGCGTCCGCCGTCTGTCTCGCGGATGCGGGAAAGCAGTTTGCGCAGATTGAGCCGCGCCAGATCAGCTTCGACGTCATTCCATAGAAACTGAGCCAATTCATAGCGGCTGAGTTCATGGCCCGCGCCGGCATAGAGATGGGCCATCATCAACAGGCCCTTGATCGGATAGCGAACCGGATCGCCATTCGTCTCGATCAACCGCAGATCGCCGAATGTCTGCAGATGGAGCACGATACGTCCTCAGCTGTTCATAACCGAATCGTGCAACTCACTGTCGCTTTCAGGCAATCCTGCGGCTGCCAGGCTTTTGGCCAACGCCACCAGCTTTTGCCTGATATTCGGGTCCTCGATGGCGATGAATGCCTTGTTGAGCGCCAGTCCCTCTTTCGAGGACAAAAAGCTGTTCAATTCACTCGTCTCGCCATCGATCGGCCCGGCGCCGCCGTTCTCGAAGAAAAAGCCGACGGGCACGCGAAGAATCTCGGATATGCGCTGAAGACGGCTGGCGCCTATTCTATTCGTTCCTTTTTCGTATTTCTGGATCTGCTGGAAGGTAATGCCCAGAAGTTCGGCCAAGCCGTTCTGGGTCATCCCGAGCGTCTTCCGCCGAACTCTCACGCGATTGCCAACATAGACGTCGATCGAATTCGGCGATTTAGCCTTCATGTGAATAAGTCTCCCGCGTTATCAGCACGCCCAGCTGTATAATGGAGAGTTTAAGCAAGAATGCAACTAAAAGTAAATATTTCGTAAGGGTTTTTTTCAGCAGTGCAGACAGTAAAAGCAACCTGTGGATTATTGCAACCGGCGGCATTTGGCGCGGGTGCGCGCCGTGCTTTGTCGCACACGTCGCAGCGGACGAATGCCGTCCGAAATCAGTGCAGCTCCGACGCCGTGTCTAAGAGGCTTTTGCGCAACAGCGATCATCGACTTGGCGAAAACGGGAATCCTTCCGACATATTCAAAACGAATATTGTCGAAGCCGGCATCCAGCAACAGCGTACGCAGCGTGTTTTTCGACCAGAACTTGATATGCCCATGATCCGTCAACGGCATGAAATGGTCGTCCATTTTTCCCACCGCAGCCAGGGCAAGGTTCTTCAGATAACCATGATAGGGCGTCGAAATCACGGCGATACCGCCCGGCTTGACGAGATCGTACATCGTCGAGGTGAAAGCCTTCGGATCGTAGACATGCTCGACGACCTCCAGGCTGATGACGGCATTGAATCTGCCATATTCCCTGGAAAGCTTGTCATACGCCGAGCCGACATTCAGCGGCAGTTCGGGATAATTGACATTGGCCTTCGCGATGCCATCGCTGGAAGGATCGACGCCGACGACATAATATCCCTTTCCCGCAAGAGCCGCAGCTGCCCCACCGGTACCGCATCCCAAGTCAAAAACGTCGTTCTCAAGAGCGCCGTCGAAATGGCTCTCCAGCACATCGAGCACGGCGGGCAAGATGTAGGAATGCGCGGTGGTCGGTTTGGCGTGAACATAGGTGGTTGCGTCTAGCTCGACGGACATATCCCTTCCCCTCGGCGATTGCGCGGCAAACCCTATCGAAGAATACGTCGAAAATTTGATGAAAATCGCCAAAACCCGTCCGATTCCAAGGATATCCAAAATATAATCTATGGTTTCATAATAAAAATAAAAACTTTTGCGCGAAAATAGACTGAGACTATAATATAAATTAATATATATGGATAGCTATCATATAGTAATTCAGAAATTGGCCAAAATATCCTACCTTAATCATAATAATAAAAACAATAATCCGTCGAAATCACGCGGAAGCCGAGCTAACGCTGATCGATTCATAGACCGAATGGTGAGATCATTCGCCATCTTCCACCGCGATTGCCCCTAGCTATCTTGGAGCTTCCCAATTGACATAGGGTTGAAGCGCCTCCGCCGAAATCTGCAGCGCTCCCTTCCTGATGACACACAAAGGTGCCCAATTGCCGACACGAAGCCAAAGATATTTAACGGCTGAATGTATATGCTTGATCTAAAGCGCGTCGCGATCTTTTAGATTCGCTCCTCGCGCTTTAGGTCTTTGATTTTACGCATGTCGTTGTCGCAAAACCGCTGCACACTTTTGCGCGACATGCTTTGGTGCAATTCCAGCAAAAGTGCGCGGCGGTTTGCGTCCGGAATTGCGCAAAAACAAAAAGATAGAGGGTTCCGTGGCTTGGAGAAAAACGGAAATGCTCTAGACCGCCCGATCGAAACCCTTCTCGCACGCCGGAGAAGACAAGCTTGCCCGATACTTCGTCGTCCGCATATGCGAAACAGCCGGTGAGAAAACCGCGGATTCCCGTTGTCTTCTGGTTGCTGCTGACGATTTCCCTCTCGCTGGTTATGGGAACGGTGCTGCTTTCCAACGACATGAAACACTTAAAGACGGTCAGCCATTATTTTGGCTTCGATCTATTTCCCCCTGAGGTTAGGCCGCCGCCGCCCAAAGCTCTTCCCCGTCCGGCGCCTCCAGCCACCTTCGCGCTTCCCTTGCATGTCATTGAACCGCCGGCCGCACAGACCGCGTCGACTTTTCTACGGACATGGCGGATATCCGGCGCCGCAATGTGTGCGGCGCTGCGCAATGCCGGCATCGAAACCACCGATTGGGCGGCGACGAGCTTCAACGCCGATACGTTCGAATGCTTTTTCGAGCAGAGTGGCAAGCGGGAAAAGGATCAGCTCCCGAACTCCATCTTCGTCATCGTTCGCGGCGACGCCGCCGGCGCGATCAACAATATGCGCGTGAAGATCGTCAATCCCGAGACCGATCAAAATGGCCAGCTCGATCCCGGCATTCTGCGAATTTTCCAAATCATGCTGCGGCAACCGCAATGGCTCGATTTTCACGAGACCCTGAACGCCATCAAGAACCTGAGGGATATCAAGGAAGACGGCTTCGGAGCCAGTATCAGCTTCACCCGCGAGGTGCTCAATCCCGGGAATTACAATTTCACACTCTCGCTGGATGCGACTTCAGGACCGCAGAAAAGAACGAGAAATTACTTTTCCGGCAGAATATGGCTGCCATTGCCCGACCATGCGGTCGACATCGACAGCGCGCAACCGGAATCAGTCTCCGAGCCTTCCGATGCCGAGGCCCCGGCAGAAAGTCCGGAGCATCGGCATTAGAGCAATTCCAAAGGTGCGCAGCGGCTTCACAGAAATTGTGCAAAAACAAAGAGATAGAGCACCAAAAAAGGCGGACATCTTCTAGATTTCTGACTTCCCGCCGCGCGCCGACTTATCTCGCCATGTAACTTGCATCGTCGTGATCTCTGGCCAGAATCTTGTAAAGCTCTTTCAAACTGTCCGCACTCGGCCGTTCGGTGCTGTCCCCACCCGCCAGGCGCCAGACACGCTCGACATTGAGGTCCTGGGTGACTTGCGCAAGGTCTTCGTTCAGCGAGCGGATGACGATCTCCGATTGACGCAGCCGCCACGACATTCTGACGAGCGCTGCGAACGGGAGGAAAATGACGCCGATGATGCCGAGAACAAGGGCTGCGAACTGCCGGTCATCGAGGAGCGATAGATCGTTTCGAACAGGCGCCATAAAAAAAACGGCATTTTGAAATGCCATATAAAAATAGCTCATCAGATAGCTGGACCAATCTTCCATCACGAGCGCCCTCCCCGAGCGGTTTATATCTTGGAATTTGCTGAAAAGTCTAGCAGACACCAACAATATCCCCTGCGGCGAAAGTATATTTGAGGTTGCATTACTCTGCTGAATTGAACGCGAATCCCGTGATGGATCGGTGCCGACGAGCCTGGCCCTTCAAATTCCACCGCGGACATGAAAAAAGCTAACAGTGAGAGATAGAATGAATAGAAGACGTTTCCTCGCCTCGGTTCCGCTCGCTCTGTTGTATGTTCGTGCGGGCCAGGCCCTAGCGCAGGTGCCTGCCTCTGCAGGGCTGCGCGCCCTCGCCGATAGGAAGTCGTTCCGATTCGGATCGGCAATCGACCTGCAAAACATCAACGATCCAATCGCTTCCGAGATTTACATCGACAACGTCAATTCAATAACGCCGCGAAACGAGCTGAAGTGGAATGCGACGGAAAAGAGACCGGGTGTTTTCAGCTTCGGTAGCGCCGACCGCATGGTGGCATTTGCACGTAAAAACAACATGAGGGTTTATGGCCATACGCTGATCTGGTATCGCGTCCCGGGCTGGGTGTCTGATATCGCGGACGCAAAGACCATTCAGGCGGCCATGAACCGTCATATAAAACAGGTTGTCACTCGCTATAAGAACTCGATCGATGCTTGGGATGTGGTGAACGAGCCGTTGGAGTATGATGCAGCGGATCTGCGGGATTGTGTTTTCCGACGCCTTCTTGGCGACGATTATATCCGTATGAGTTTCGACATGGCGCACCAAGCGAATCCCGGCGCGACGCTGGTCCTCAACGAAACGCATCTGGAGAAAAAATCCGACGTGTTCGAACAGAAGCGTGCGCGCATCCTGAAAATCGTCGAGGATCTCGTCGCCAAAAAAACGCCGATCAATGCGGTAGGGCTGCAGGCGCATTTCCGCCCCGGCCTCGACCGGATCGATCCGGAAGGAATGGGACGCTTCTGCGCGGCGCTGAAGGACATGGGTGTCGGCGTTTTCATCACCGAACTGGATGCGTCCTGCCACTTCCTGAACCGCGACAAAGCCTTCACGCCGGCATCCTACGCCGATATTTTCAGTGACGTGATCACCGTGGCGGCCGAACATGGCGACTTGAAAGGCGTGACAGTATGGGGCATGTCGGAAAAATACGGCGAGCGCGATGAGAAAGCGGCCGATCCCGCTGCGGCTTGCACGAAGCGCGTTAATCTTTACGACGAAAATAATGCGCCAAGAAGTGCGATCGACGGTATCCGGCGGGCAATAGAGGCGATGTGATGCACAAGACAACGGAGACGCGAACAGATTCATGAAAAAAGCCGTTATTTATGTGGAAAAATTTTTGCCTGCCAGCCAGGCGTTTGTTCTCAACCAGGCGGTAGCGTTTCGTTCTTTCGAAGCTGAAATTCTTGCCGGCTCGCGAATTTCTTCGGCGCATACAAAAAAATCCACTGTTCCGGTTCATGACATCCGTCGCTCTCCCATTGCGCGGGCCGGTGAACTGCTACTGAAAATCCCGCAGATCGGCCTTCCCTTCCTCTTTCCTGCGATCGGCAAAGCCGATCTCGTTCACGCCCATTTTGGAAAGAACGGCTATGTCATCGGCCCGCTGGCCCGGGCCGCCGGCAAGCCGCTGATCACGACGTTTCACGGCTTTGACGCCACCTATGGCGGCGATCCGAAAAAGCCGGGCGGCTTCAATCAGGTGCGTTTCTTCGCCAAGGGCCGGAGCGAGATGGCCGGATGGAACAGCTGGAACATCGCCGTTTCCGATTTCATCCGAGACCGGTTGCTGGCACTCGGCTTTCCAGCCGAACGCGTCTATCGCCATCATATCGGCATCGATCTCGATCTCTTCAAAATGGAACCCCGTCCCCGAAAAAAAGGGCGCGTGGTTTCAATTGCCCGCTTCGTCGACTACAAGGGCCATCGTTTCATGATCGATGCGCTTTCGCGTGTGGCCGCCGCCGGCACCCCGGTCGAATTCGTCATGGTCGGCCAGGGTCCCTTGAAGGAGGAAATCGAAGCACTGGCGCGTCGTTCCTTGCCAAGCGTCACGATCCATGAAAATCTGTCGCAGACGGAGATAAGAGATCTGCTCGCCAGTGCGGAGCTTTATCTCCATGGAAGCGTGACCCTCGACAATGGTCACGCCGAAGCTTTCGGCCTCGCAAATCTCGAGGCGGAAGCCGTCGGTACTCCGGTCGTCGCATTTCGCTCGGGAGGCGTCGGCGAAGCGATCGAAGAGGGGAAAACTGGTTATCTCGTGGAGGAGCGGGATGTCGCAGGAATGGCGGACGCGGTCGGAAGACTGCTCAACGACCAGACCCTGTGGACAGCCTTTAGCGCGCGGGCACCGCTTCTGGTGGCCGAGCGCTTCGACTTACGTCGTCAGACGGGGACGCTCGAGGACTATTACAGTTCCGTGCTAGACGAATTTTCCAGCCGGGGTCGGACTTGATGGTGCAGACAGGAAAAAAGCCGAAGTGGGGACTGAACGTATTTCGGCCACTGCGGAACGGATTTGTGAAGGCCAAGTGGCTCTACTATACGAAATTCTGGGGAATGGACATCGATCCGACGGCCAGCTTTTCCTTGAGCGTGCGGTTCGACAAGACCAACCCTAGGGGATTGCATATCGGCGCGGAAACCTACGTCGCCTTTGAGGCGGCGATTCTGACCCACGATCTCACGCGCGGGCTCTATCTTCACACGAGGATCGGCAAGCGCTGCTTCATCGGCGCCCGCAGCATCGTTCTGCCCGGCGTCGAGATCGGCGACGAATGCGTCATCGGCTCGGGCTCGGTAGTGACCAAGAGCGTGCCGCCGCGCTCGCTTGTCGCTGGCAACCCGGCAAAGATAATCCGCAGCGACATCAAGATCATTTCGCGTTACGGACGCATGGCTCGCGAAGAGGACACGGTCTCGCAGATCGTGACGCATTTGCCGACTGGAGAAGCACGATGAAGATGTTTGCCTACCGGGGGAAACACGAGAATTTTGGCGACGAACTGAACCATTGGCTTTGGGAGCGTTTGCTGCCCGGCTTCTTCGACGAGGACGAAAGCCAGCTCTTTCTCGGCATCGGCTCGATCCTCTACGACAATTTCGACCCGAACATGCAGAAGATCGTCTTCGGCTCGGGCTATGGCGGATACACCAACCCGCCGAAGGTCGACGGCAACTGGACGTTCTATTTCGTGCGCGGAAAGAAGACCGCGGAAATCCTCGGCATCGATCCGAGCTACGCCATCGGCGATTCAGGCATCCTCACGCGCAGCTGCTGGGATGCCAAAAGCATCGAGAAGCGTTATCCCGTCTCCTTCATGCCGCATTATGAAAGCGCCATGTACGGCAGCTGGGATAAAGTCTGCGATCTCGCCGGCATCCACTATATCGATCCCCGCTGGTCGGTGGAAAAGGTTCTGACCGAGATCAGCGCATCACATAAGGTCGTCTCCGAGGCGATGCATGGCTGCATCATATCCGATGCGCTGCGCGTTCCTTGGCGGGCGATCCGGCCGATCGCGCCGGGCAATCGCGCCAAGTGGTATGATTGGGCGAGTGCGCTCGATCTGGAGATCGATTTCGATCCGATCGGCCCATCGAACCTTGTTGAAGCCGGAGCGTCGCTGGTACGGAAAAATACCTACCTTTTGAAGAACATAACGTTCCGCCACCGCCGTATCCGACAGCTCACTGGCAACTATGTCTTCGGGTCGACGGTCAAGACGTTGCAGCGGGTAGCAGAGAAGCCGGGCCAGCTCAGCACAGATGAGTCTATCGTGAAAGCGCACGACAGAATGCTGCTTGAGCTAAACCGACTGAAGCAAGATTTTTCCAAGAAAACGGCAAGCGTTCTGTGAGGTCGCAAACCGGGTTCGTGACGAGGCAACAAGGCATGATGCTTTCTAACTCCATCAACCCCTTCTGCACCAGCAAAAGGGAAATGCATTTTGGTTGGGCGTGCAGTCCAATTAAATGGTCAATGTCCTCGACGTGCGGAGCCGTTCATCTATGAGCAGTGTTACCGACCGACTGATTCAGGGCAGCATGTGGCTGAGTCTGTCCCGCGCCATCGTCAACGGACTTTCGGCACTCAGCACCTTTGTGCTCGCCTGGTATCTCGTGCCGGCTGATTTTGGTCTCGTCGCCATTGCAACGACGATCCAGGTCATCTTGAGTTCGGTGACCGAACTCTCGCTCAATCAGGCGCTTATCCGCCACGAGTCTCCCAGCGAAACGCACTTCAGCGCGGTGTGGACGTTGAGCGTGACGCGAAGCGCTGTTTTGGCGCTGTTGTTTGCCGCCGCGTCCTATCCGATTGCCGAATTTTACAACGAGCCGCGGCTGACGAGCGTGATGCTTGCCTTGAGTTTCAGCCTGCTCTTGAGCGGGCTGGCCAATCCACGCCGCGTGATGCTCCAGCGTGATCTGATCTTCTGGCAGGAGTTCGTACTCAACGTCTCGCAAAAGCTGGTCGGCTTCGTCGTGACGGTGGCAATTGCTGCCATCTACCAGAGTTATTGGGCGCTCGTTATCGGCACCCTCGCCTATCAGGTCACGAATATCATCGTTTCCTACACCGTCCTGCCGTTCTGGCCGCGCATCACCTTTCGTCATGCACGCGAATTGTTTTCGTTCTCGGTGTGGCTGACGGCCGGACAGATCGTCAACACGCTGAACTGGCGCATCGAATACTTGCTGATCGGCAAGATGCTGGGCGCCACGCAGCTTGGCCATTATACCGTCGGCAACACTCTTTCGACGCTGCCGACGCGCGAGGCGACGGCGCCATTGAACCAGACGATTTACCCGGGCTTTTCGAAGGTCCGCAACGATCCGGTCCGGCTGATCGCAGCCTATCAGCGTGCACAGGCGCTTCTGGCGGCGGTGGCGCTTCCGGCCGGTATCGGCATGGCTGTTGTGGCTGATCCGATGATGCGGCTTGCCTTGGGAGAGAAGTGGGTTCCTGCGATCTTCATCGTGCAGGCGCTCGCATCGGTCTTTGCCCTGCAGACCCTTGGTTCGCTCGTCCAACCGCTCGGCATGGCAAAGGGCCATACCAAGATGCTGTTCATCCGCGACACGCAGATGCTGGTGGTCCGCGTGCCCATCATCATCGCTGGTCTCATGATGGCCGGGCTTCCGGGCGTCGTTTATGCCCGCGTGTTGACGGGCCTGATTTCCACCGTAGTCAACATGCTTCTCGTCAAGCGCTTGATCAATCTGCCATTCTTCCAGCAGCTCGCGGCAAACTTCCGCGCGCTTGCCAGTGTCGCCGTGATGGCTGCCGGCGTCTGGGGATTGTCGCATGTCCTGAACACCCCCACCGACAAATTGGCGTTGGCTCTTCACCTGGCCATCCTCGTCGTCACCGGCGGTATCCTCTATGTCGGTTCCAGCTGTGTCCTTTGGCTCGCGATGAAGAAGCCAAACGGCCCGGAAACCGAAGTTCAGCGTATCGTTGTCAAGTTCCTGTCAAAAGCCAAACGTATTGCCGTACCCAAGTCGGCCTGAAGTTAAACGAACATCAACAAGAGAGGCAGAATGACCAGCCAATCCAGATCGGAGCTGATCTCAAAACTCAACGGCATGATCCATGATTGCCTGAAGGACTATGTCTCGCGCGACGAGCCGCTTGCGATTCTCGACTTTCCCGACATCCGCAATTGCGGCGACTCGGCAATCTGGCTGGGTGAGATGGCCTATCTCAAGGATCGCTTCGGCAAGCGCCCGGACTATGTTTCCAGACTGTACGACTTCTCCGCCGACGAACTGAAACGGCGGGTACCGACCGGCCCGATCTTCATTCACGGCGGCGGCAATTTCGGCGATATCTGGGTTGCCCACCAGGATTTCCGCGAATCGATCATGGAGCGTTTCCCGGATCGGCAGATCATCCAGTTCCCGCAGTCGATCCACTACAGCTCGCCTGAGCGCATCGAGCAATCCAAACGGGCAATCGGGCGCCACAAGAATTTCGTGTTGCTCGTGCGCGACGAAGAATCGAAGGAGTTTTCCGAAAAACACTTCGACTGCACCGTACGACTATGCCCCGACATGGCTTTTGCCATCGGTCCGCTTCCGGAAAGGGCGACACAGATTCCCGTCCTCGCCATGTTGCGGGAGGATGCAGAACGGGTTGGCGGTACCGATCGCACAATTCCTTCCGATATTCCTGTGGAAGACTGGATTACCGAGTCGAAACGGAAGGTCGATATCGCCAAGAAGTTGGGGGTAGCTTCGGCTTATCTCGCATTGAAGCCGAGCGAAGTTGCCTTGCGCAGACTGGACGCTGCGGCACACAACCGTTTCGAGCGCGGCATCAGTCAGATTTCGCGTGCCCGCGCAATCGTGACCGATCGCCTGCACGTCCATATCTGCTCGCTGCTGCTCGGCCGCCCGCATGCCGTGCTAGACAATAGCTATGGAAAGATCCGCCGCTTCATGAATGCTTTCTCCGGCGGAACCGACCTTTCATACAAGGCAACCTCGCTCGAGGACGGAATAGAGTGGGCGCGTCGTCAGGCGGCAAAGGGGCGCGTCGATGCAAAAGAAGCTGTGAGCTTGCGGGCTTAAGGGGGCATTCGATGACACTTGTCACCTTCATTATCCCGGTCCGACATCAGGACAATGCCCGCGATTGGAGCAGGCTGAAGGCAAACCTGACCCAGACCGTGGCTTCCATTTCCAACCAGACCAATGGAGACTGGCGCGGCATCATCGTGGCAAACGAAGGTGCGGATCTGCCTGACCTGCCGGAAAAATTCTCCGCCGTGCGTGTCACCTTTCCGCCGAACGATTTGCATGAGCTCGGAAAGGGCAGCAAGGAAGACTTCCTTGATGCCTTCCGGGCAGACAAAGGCCGTCGCGTTCTGAGCGGCATGCTGAACGCCACCGAAAGTCGCTTCTTCATGATTGTCGATGACGACGATTTCGTCAGCTCTCGGATCGTTCAACACGTATCCGACAATCGGGACGCCAACGGATGGACGATCGATCATGGTTATATCTGGGACGATGGCGGCAACTTCCTGTTTGGCCACGACGACTTCAGCCATCTCTGCGGTACCTCGTTGATCATACGTGCCGATCTCTACCAACTGCCGGAACGTTTCGAGGAGGCTTCGCTCGACTGGATCAAGTCGATGCTGGGCAGCCATGTCCGCATAGCAAGCATCCTTGCGCAGCGGGGCGCGCCGCTAACGAAACTGCCGTTTCGCGGGGCGGTCTATCGGGTCGCCCATGGCGGATCGCATAGTCAGGCACCGAGCCTGCTGCGGCAGTATTTCCTCAACCGCGGTGTGCTCACCAAACCGCGGCGGTGGTTACGCAATCTTCGCAAGCTGAGGGTACTCGGCGAGGGTCACAGGCGCGAGTTTTTCGGCAAGACACGGTCAAACCCCGCGTAGGCGCCGAACTGCTCGAACATCGCACAGGCAGTCAAAACATGAAGCTCTTCTCTTACGACTTCACCAAGAGGGTTGGTAACTGATGTCGGATCTCTTCGTCAGCGTGCTCTTTTCATCTTACAATGGCGCCAGCCGCCGGCTGCGCCATACTTTGGATTCCTTGGTGCGCCAGGAGCTTCCCCATGATCGATGGGAATTGGTTGCTGTCGACAATAATAGCAATGACGATACGTTTGAGCTTTTGAAATCGTACAGCGAGAAGCTTCCCATCACCATCCTGCAGCAGCGCAAGCCGGGAAAGTCTGGCGCGCTGAATTTGGCTTTGGATCAAATAAAGGGAGATCTCATTGTCTTTACGGACGACGACATACGCGCCGAACCGAACTGGCTGAAAGCGATCGTCGACTGCGCTATCGCCCATCCGGGCTATGGCGTGTTCGGCGGCAGAATCGTCCCCGATTGGGAAAAGGAGCCGAAGGGCCGCTTTATCGATTGGATTCCAATGGGCTCGACTTTCGCGATCGTCGATGAAACGCAAAGCGGACCTTGTGACCCGACGAAAGTCTGGGGTCCCAACACGATCATTCGGCGAGAGTTGCTCGGAACGAGCGTGCGCTACCGGGAAGATATCGGCCCTCTCCCAGGGAAGATATTTGCCATGGGTGAAGATGCGGAAATCATCATTCGACTGGCGGCAAATGGCGCCAAGTCCTATCGATGCGCAGAGGCCGTGGTTCATCACTGGATACCGGCATCAAGTGTCACTGAGGATTGGGTACAGAAACGCGGCGAACGGCTCGGCTATGGCATGCCGGCGCTCTTCCCTGACGAGGTACCTGGAGGGGTGAGGCTCAGCGGAGTTCCACTACCGATCTGGATCGAAAGCGCGCAATGGGCATTTCGGGCAGCCATGCTTTATCTCTTGCCGCAATCGAAGAAGCGTTTCTGGGCTATCTGGAAATATTACTACATGCGTGGATATCGTGCTGGAATTCGCCGATATGCGCCCCAGACGCTCGCGCGGTGATCGATTGGCCCAGGAGGCAGTAAATTGAAACTCTCGGTGCTCATCAACAATTTCAATTATGGTCGCTTTTTGCGCCCATGCATCGACAGTGTTTTGTCACAGGCCTACCCCGACTTCGAAGTGGTGGTGGTCGACGACGGATCGACGGACGATTCCCAAGAGATCCTTGCCTCCTACGGTGAACAGATCCTGACGGTATTGAAGGAAAACGGTGGCCAGGCCTCGAGCTTCAACGCGGGTTTTGCGGCCGCAAGCGGTGATGTCCTCTTTCTCCTCGATGCCGATGATGCATTCTTGCCGGGCAAGCTCGCTCGTATAGCCGAAATCTACGACCGCAGCGAGATCGACTGGTGCTTCGACCGGGTGACGACTGAGGAAAGCGACCAGCCTGCAACAGAGCTGCAGGTGACGCTGTTCGACAAGCGGGATACGCTGCGCAGGGGCGGCTTTCCCTCGCTTCCTGTGCCGACCTCCGGCTTGAGCTTCCGCCGCGATCTGCTGTCTCAGATCCTGCCAATGTCTGTCGCGAAAGACGTCGTCCTCAGCGACAATTACATCAAGTTTGCAGCCGCCTATCTGGGTCGCGGCGCCATCGTCGAAACACCGCTGACGTTTCAGCGCATTCATGAGTCGAACCGCTACACGGGCACAAGCAGGGCAAAGACGCTGCGCCCACGGATCATGATCGCGACTGGGCTCGAACTGGCACGCCGCTATGACGGGCTGCAGGCGCTCGGCAAGAGCCTCGTGGCCGGCGGAATTGCCGAAACGACATCGCTTCTGAAGCTCCGGGGTGAAGCTCGCAACACGGTGGCCGGCGGTCCGTTCGGCGATGCTGCCGCGACCGAAGTGGCCTTGATGGCGGCGCGCAAGCGTTTGGGAAATATGCTGCGGAGAGGACAGTCATGAATCAGCAAAAGACTTTTCCGCATTCATCCGTCGGCACAGAAGTCGGCGCCGCGCCGCTGAGGATCGCCGTCGGCGTGCTGACCTATCGCCGCCTCGACGGGATCGCCAAGCTTCTTGACGTCATGACGCGCCAGGTCAGGCAGCCGGCTCGCCCCTATCATCTCACTATGGTGATCGTCGATAATGATGCGGCCGGCAGCGCAAGGGCCACGGTAGAGAGCTTTGGCCAAACAGGTGCCTACGACCTGATCTACGTCATCGAACAAAATCAGGGCATACCCTTTGCACGCAATCGCGCATTGGATTCAGCGCCTCCCGGCACTGACCTCTTCTGCTTTCTCGACGATGACGAATGGCCGGTCGATGGCTGGCTGGACGCGATGCTGGAGACACGGGAGAAAAACCGCGCCGATTGCGTCTACGGCCCCGTCCAACCGGTCTATCCCGAAAACCCGCCGGAATATTTCATCAAGGCAAGGGTGTTCGAGCGCAAGAAGAACAAGGACGGTCAACGCATTTCTTATGCGGCCTCGAACAACGTCATGTTCGACTATCCCCTGATCCGCTCATGGAATCTGCGTTTTGAAGAGAAGATGCGCTTCACCGGGGGCACGGATTACCTTTTCTTCAACCAAGCCATCCGCCGTGGCATGCAGGTCTTCTGGGCTGACAAGGCGCTCGTCCATGATATCGTTCCGGCCAGCCGGATGACCTGGAAATGGGTATTGCAAAGACAATACCGGCTCGGCAATACCTTCGCAGTCAGCGAGGTCCTGCATGGCAACCTCAAGCGCCGGATCTATCGCGCGGCCTATGGTGCCACGAGAGTCATCCTTGGGTTGGTCATGCTGCCGGCGATCTTGATTTCACCCTATTGGGGCATGCGAGCCCTCACCCATGTTCTACGCGGCGCGGGCATGGTTAATGGGATTCTCGGCCATGCATACCAGGAATACAAGCCCAATGCCGCGCTCTGATATTTGTTTGTGCGAGCGCCCTTGGAAGAGTTTTGACCCTTATTATGTTCCAGTTGAAAATATCATGAGTGATTGGCTGTCCATGAACTTCAAGGCTTCAATCGACCAGGCCAAAAATGGTACACTTCTATTGAACTATCGTGAGACAATCGCTGTTCGTACAGAACGGTTTTTCGCCCCTATCATCGGTCAAATATAGGAGATGCCTGTCTATGACTGAGAAAAAATTGAAGGTTCTCGCTGCCTCGTCAGGAGGCGGCCACTGGGAGCAACTGATGGCCATGCGCGGCGCATTCGAGGGCTGCGATATCGTCTTTGCAACGACGATCCCGGGACTGCTTGCAAAATACGACATTCGGGACGGACTAGTGCTTCCCGATTGCAGCCGCGACTCGATACCCATGTCGATCCGGTGCTTTTTCAGCGCCTTTTCCATCGTCATCAAACAGAGGCCCGACGTCGTCATCTCGACCGGTGCCGCGCCCGGGCTTTTTTGCCTGCTTGCCGGCAAATTGATGGGCAAGCGGACGATCTGGATCGATAGCGTCGCCAATGTCGAGAAGCTGTCGCTATCGGGTAAATTGGCCGGCCATATTGCGACGCTCTGGCTCACGCAGTGGCAGCATCTTTCACGGCCGGATGGCCCCCACTACGCAGGAGCTGTCCTTTGATCCTTGTCACCGTCGGAACGCAGCTGCCGTTTGATCGCCTCGTCAAATCTGTCGACACCTTCGCAAAGGAACTGTCCAAACCGGTTCTGGCGCAGATCGGCAAGGGCACCTACACGCCACAGAACATGAAATGGATCAAGAATATCGAGCCCGCGGACTTCGATAGAGTCTTTTTCGATGCAAGTGTCATCGTCTCTCACGCGGGAATTGGCACTGTGCTTACGGCGAAACGTTTTGGAAAGCCGATCATTCTCGTTCCCCGGCAGGCATCCCTCGGCGAGCATAGAAACGATCATCAGCTTGCCACGGTAGGCCAGCTCGCAGGCCGACCGGGTATCTACGTTGCACATACCGATGACGATCTCAGGAGCTATCTGCTCGAAGACCTGGATAGCCCGTCTCACGAAGATTCGTCGGAGGCCGGTCGGGCTTCACTGGTCACCTACCTGAAAAACTATATTGCAGCAGTCTGAACCCTGAGAGCCGTCAGGGACTGTGACGGGCATGAGAGAATTTTCATTCTCCGCAATTGTTGCCGGCGATACGTTTGGCGAGTTCGGGCGCGATGATTTTGGAGGCCACGTCGGGCAAAGGATGCACACCATCAGGAATTGCCCTGGCCAGATCATCCGGCGTAAGACGCTCCCAGTTGGGCCGGTGGTCGACAAACTCCAGACCACGTATTTCGGCCTCTGTCTGATGGGCAGAGACATAGCTGTCGGCAAAGGGGCGGATTAGCCCCCGCAGCCCCGAAAACGGATTCATGGCCATGACGATGATCCGCGCTTGCGGCAGGCGCTGCCGCAGCTGGTCGAGGATCTCGCCGATATTCTTTCGGCTTTGCGCAAGCGACACGAACCGATGCAATGTCGCATCGTTAGCATAGAGTTCAATCAGGATGATATCCGGCTGCGCGGCAACGACGCGATCAACTTGGGTAAGGGCCCATAGTGACGTCTCGCCGCTCTTTGCAACGCTCTCGACTTTCACGGGCCTTTGCAGGCAGACTGAAAGCCCTGTCTCGAGAGCGGGCTGCCATCCCCCGTGGGCCGTCAAGGATGTTCCGAAAGCCACTATTTTCAGCGGCTGAGGACTATCGGCATGGCCGTTTTTGATCGCGGAAAACATCACCAGACACGCCAGAAACAGAACCAGTCCATAAGCCGGTCGCCTCGCAGTCGGCGCCGCTCGCCAAAGCAGCAAACACATCATCGGGAGACCTTGCCGCAGACTTGAGACAATTTCGTGAAATGGCCGCTCATGCCCGTTCGAGCAACGCGAAACTATCCAACCTCACTCTGGCGAATGGCTGCTTTGAGACGTCCGGGCTTTCAACCACGCGAAACAGCCGCCAATCACTCCTGACGAAATACGTGCTGCATCTGATCGGTCAGCGGCTTCGTCAGATAGGATATGACGGTCCGGTCGCCGATCTTGATAAAGACCTCGGCCGGCATGCCGGGATAGAGCTTTATCGTCTTCATCCTGGCAATGCTTTCAGCTTTCGGCTTGACGCGCAGGGGATAGTAGCTGATGCCCGTGCGCTCATCCTTGACGATATCAGGGGCGATTGAGGTAATCTCACCGCTCACATCAGGCGTCGTGCGTTGATCGAAAGCACTGAAGCGCACATCGACGGACTGACCGACGTGAACCTGGTCAATATCGCGGGTGGCGACTTTCGCCTCGACCGTAAGTTCGTTATTTTCGGGAACGACGAGCATCAACGTCTGACCGGGATCGATGACACCATTGACGGTGTGAACCGAAAGTTCGTGAACTCGCCCAGTCAGCGGCGCGGTAATGTCGAGACGGTGCAGCTGATCGAGTGCGGTTCCGCGGCGCTCTTCATATTCGGCGATCTGTGCCTCGACGTCGGTCAGGTCCTTTGCGATCTCCGAACGACGATCCTCATCCAGCTGGATCGACTGGCGATCGATCTCGATTGCCTTACCCTCGGCCTCGGCCTTTGATGCGATTTCCTGGCCGCTGTTACCCTGGAGATCGGCGCGTGCGCGCTTGAGCGTATTCAAACGCTGAAGCGTGACGAGACCCTTCTTGTAGAGCGTATCAATGCCCTCAAGCTCCTGTTCGATCAAGCCCAAGGCATCGCTGGTGGCGTTGATCTGAACGACCAACCCCTTTACCTGCTCGGCCAGCTGGTCCTTGCGCGATGCCAACTGGCTCTTCATTCCGATAAGCGCCGTCCTGCGACTGTCGAACAATTTCTGCTCACCATCGAGAAGCTTCGCCGCGGAGGTGCTGGATGTCAGATCAGTGATGTTTTCCTCGACCTCGAACGAATCGGCGCCGATCCGTTCCGCCTTCAGACGGGCGCGGCGCGCATAAAGCTGAGCGAGCGTGCTTTCGACAATCGAGAGGTTCGCTCTTGTCGTCGTCCCATCGAGCCGTATCAGCACCTGTCCTGCCGTCACATGGTCGTTTTCGGCGACCAGCAGTTCCGACACGATACCACCTGTCAGGTGCTGGACCTTCTTGACATCGCCGTCAACAACGATCACGCCCTCGCCGATGACTGCGCTCGAAAGCTCTGTCGTCGCCGCCCAACCGCCGATGCCGCAAACGAGGGCTATCGACAACGCACCGACAACGGCAACATGCCGATTGAGGGAGCGTTTCGATTCACTGATAACTTTATTCACAATCTTCCCTCTGGCCTATTCGGCCGCATTGATGCCGTCGACCACTACTTTAAGCTGAGCCACGCGCTCGGCAATCGGCGTGCGCGCCGCTTCCGGCCGGCTGACCCTTGCCAGAACTTCCTCTTTCGGACCGAACGCGATCATCCGGCCATCCTGCATCATCAGCACGAAGTCACAGACCGCCAGAACGCCGGACCGATGTGCGATGACAACGACAATGCCGCCGCGCGCCCGCACGCTCATGATCGCAGCACTCAGCGCCCGCTCGCCTTCTTCATCAAGATTGGAGTTCGGTTCATCGAGCACGACGAGGAATGGTTCGCCGTAAAGCGCTCTTGCAAGCGCGATCCGCTGTCTCTGGCCGGCCGAAAGCGCCGCACCGCCTTCGCCGATTTCGGTTTCGTAACCGTTCGGCAGACGAAGGATAAGATCGTGAACACGCGCCGCCCTCGCTGCGGCAACCACTGCCTCGGGCGACATCTCCTTCGCGAAACGGCAGATATTCTGCGCGACGGTCCCCGAAAAAAGCTCCACATCCTGCGGGAGATAACCGATATGCCGGCCAAGTGCGTCACCGTCCCACTGGTCGAGTGCCGCACCATCAAGGCGAATGGATCCTCTGACGGTCGGCCAGATGCCCATCATCGCCCGCGCCAGCGACGACTTACCCGAGGCACTGTAACCAATGACCCCAAGCGCGCTCCCTGCCCTTAAGCCGAAGCTGACATCGGAGATGACCAGGCGCTGGCCAGCCGGTGGTCCGCTCGCCAGGCCCTCAACAGTGACTTGCTTGGTAGGAGCCGCGAGCGCAAGCGGGGCTGGAATCTCAGGAATGGTTTTCAGCAGGCTCGAAAGCCGCGCCCAGCTCTGCTGAGCAGAAACGAAGCCACGCCAATTTCCGATCGCTGCTTCGACAGGCGCCAGGGCGCGCGAGGTCAATATCGAGCCCGCGATGATAATTCCCGAAGAGGCCTGCCCTTGAATGACCAGGATTGCGCCGGTCGCAAGCGTCCCCGATTGCAGAGCAATACGGAAAATCTTCGACAAGGTCGCATATCCGTTGCCGACATCCGATGCCTGCCGAGTGATCGTCCGGTATTCACTGTTCTTGCGGTCCCAGATTTCGGCCATCGTGCCTGCCATGCCCATGGCGTGAATGACCTCGGAGTTGCGGATCGAGGTCTGCGCGAAGGCATTCCGCATATTTGCGGAGTCAGACTGCTTTTTTGATAGCGTCCGCGTTCCCTGATTGGTCATGAACGTCAGGATGGCGAGAACCAGCGATCCACCGATCGCGATATATCCGATCGCCGGATGAAAGAGGAAACAGATCACGATATAGAACGGCAACCACGGCAGATCGAACATCGCTGTCGGGCCCATACCGGACAGGAAGGTTCTGATCTGATCGAAGTCGCGCAACGGCTGAAGCCCGTCGCCGCCGATTTTGACCTTCAGCGGAGCCTTGATAAGCGCCCGGAACACACGTCCGTTCACCATCTCGTCAAGTGAACCGGCAACACGCACGAGCATCCTGCTTCGCAGAACCTCGAACGCTCCTTGAAAGGCGTAAAGCATCAACGCAAGTATTGCCAGGGCAGCCAGCGAGGGTATGCTTTTGCTGGGGATGACCCGGTCATACACCTCAAGCATAAAAAATGAACTTGTAAGATAGAGGATATTGATAAGCGCACTTGCTATTCCAATGAAAACAAGCCCCCCCTTGCATTTCCTCAAGGCTTTGGATGGCTCGCTCGCATCCGCTGTTGAACTCTGAAACACGAAGTAATCCCTCTCTTACCGCATAACCCACAGGCATACATGCCAGCGCACTGCAGCTACGGGTCCATCAAGCCCGATCAATAACACAGCCGCATCTGGATTGTCGGCACCGGTGCCGATCTTCCGCTTGCAAGCTCACACCTATTATATGAATCCCACCGAAAAATGGCCAAGAAATTCCAATTTATAGCGCGCGTGATTTCAGGGGTTCTAACTTGACGCTACGCTAAATATACCGGCCCAAGCAAGTGAAAATCGCAAACCGCCCAATAACGGGCCAAAGGGATAGCCGTGCCGCGTGCATAAACACGATGTTTACTCGGGCATTAACGATATATTCAGTCCATATTTTACTCTGAAGATGAACGATTGAAATATTAGGTCAGCGACCATTCCCCGACTCGACCGCCGGCGAGCACTCATCATCGAGCTTTAATGTCGAGATAAAACGGCTGGCAAGGCGGCCCCGCCGACCCGTCCCGTCTGACTCAGACCAGCAGATGTGAGCCATGAAATGCATCCACGTTGATGGAGACGCTCAACGAGTCCGTATCGATGTGTGAAGCACCGTCGGAGATCTTGTACTGGAAGGATTCGCTGGCGTTACCGCTAATGCCGGCGAGTTTGGCCGCATCGACCGTATAGGTGTAGTCACCATCGCTGTCGACATGGATGACGCCGTATTTCCCGGTCAGCGTCAGCCCATGCTTGTCCACCGCACTGTCACCGAAGCGGCGGAGCAGCACAGTCCCGTTAGAGGCACTGTCGTTTTCGAGGAGATTGCCGTGATAGGCGCTGCCGGTGTCACTCGCGATCTTCAGGTTGTCATGGACGGCGACGATTCTTGGCGTCACAGCCAGCGGCGCGGTGGATACAAGCTTTTCTGTCACCGCCGCGATAGTCTGCTGCTGTGACGAAACTTCCACATGCACTTCGGAAGCCGCAGCGGTAGCCACGTGCTCGGCAGTCGACGCCGAACTGACATTTGTATCGCCAGCAACGAGACTGTCCTGGCTTTCCAACGCGGCCTGGGCTTGCTCGAGCGTCTGGTTGTCGCTGACGGGAAAGGTATTCGCAGCGATGATGGCAGGCGATATACTGTACGGCGTGACATCGCTGTCTATGATATTGTCATGAAACGAGCCCGATGCAGGCCTGTCGACCTTCAGCGCCGCCGAGGACAGGTCCTCGAACACGTTGTCGTGGACGTCGATATTTTCACGAACGTAAATTGGAGTGCCGGCGGCGCTGATCGACACGCCCCATACGCCATCATGGATGTAATTGCCTGAGATGTCGTAGTTCTTCGTGTCGCCCTGGTCGCCGAGACCGATAGCATAGGACCAGCTATAGCCGCCGTAACCGGAAATATCGTTGTCATGGATGGCAATATTGGTGCCCGCCTGCGCGCTCACCCCGAAGCCGCCCCCAACCAGCGTATTGTCCTCAATCACGGCATTCACCGCCCGCACCAGCGCTATGACGCCCTTTGGAGTAACGGCATCCGTCTGGTCGAGATGATTGCCGCTGATCAGGATATTGCTGCTGTCATTCAACTGGATGGCATCTGCCGTGGTGCCGTGGCTGTTGGTGACGGTGTTGTTGAGAAGGGTGACACCTTTAACCTTTTCCATCCAGATGCCGTCGCCAGTCACGCCGGTGATCGTGCTGTTTTCGATCGTGATGTTCTGGCTGCTCTTGAAATTGACCGAACCGGCCTTGGTGGAACTTCCCGTATTTTCCACTTCGACGTTGCGGACCGTCCAGTTCCAGACGTTTGCTGCGTATATCGCCGCGCCTGATGTGTCCGATATCTTGATGTTTTCGATAACGATATTCGACGCATTTGAAGTGTGGATGCCGTCACCGCTGCTACGGATAACGGGCGCATCGCCAACGCCATAACTGCCGATCGTAATCGGAGCGGCGATGCTGCCAGAGTACTTCAAATCGAACTGTTCGTTGAAAACGCTTCCGGCAGCCAGGAGCACGCTATCGCCGGGATTGAGCTTGAGCGCCTCGACAGCGGAAAGCGTCGCGAAAGGCGACTGTTCGCTCACTCCACTATTCTGGTTGGATCCTGTTGCCGAATTTACATAGTAGACGGTCACGCCGTGATCTCCCAAAGATACTGGAAAATCTTTTAACCGCGGACCTCTCTCTGCCTGCTAAAATGGAACACTAAAATGCATTCTATCCCGCGATAATTCTTACGCTCCCTAAAAAATACCTTGGTATCCTGAATATTTTGCATTGCAAAAAAAGTTGCGCTGCACAATTATGGAATCTGTTACCTAATCCCGCAGTGGAAATAAGACTATCCTCCAGGCTAGACACATTACTTTTTGAAAATTGCGGCCGGAAAAAAATATTACTTGATAAACATATATGACAAGAACGCGACATCAGTTACTCCGGCAAAAAGCAGGCGCTAGAGCACGCAACGAAACAAAACGGCGATGTCACGCTATAGCCCGTAGTGGTTATATGAAAATCTCATCTGCACATAAGCACCTCCGGGTATTCTTATAAATTGCCCCTGAATAAACATTCTTCCCTCCTGAAGAAATATGAATTCGTATCTGTCGTTTGGCAATTTCACTTATTATTAACGTAATAATCCCCAAGCGTTTCATTGTCTTATGCGAGCTGCAGGTGTGTCATTATTGTACAATACACCCGAAAATGTTCACTTGCTGTTAATTACACCCTTGACTCTCTGTATTAAGATATCCTTAATCGGGCAGCTCGCTAAAGGTCAGAATTGACCTAGCAAAGAACAATTCAAGGAGAGAACTGATGGCTGTTCACGCAACCGACGATAGTGCAACATTCCTGGAAACAGACGCCATTTCAGGAAATCTGCTTTCCAACGATTCATCCGATAATGGACACCTGTTCCTGCGTGCCTTCGATGGCGCAAGCGTTGGCGCCAAGAGCGGCAACAGCCAGATCACCGAGATCCAGGGCGACTACGGCACCTTCTTCGTCAAGCCCGATGGCAGCTACACCTATGTGCTAAGCGATGCTGCCAAGGTCAACTTCACCAATGGTGAGTTGCTCCAGGAGAAGGTTTCGTACAAGATTTCCGACGGCAGCGGTCATACCGATGTCGGCCTGTTCACCCTGAACATCCAGGGCGTAACCCAGGTCAAGCCGATCGCGGTCGACGACCACTACAGCTTCACCGAAGGCGACGCCATCGGTGGCAACGCCTTGGACAACGACATTGCCGGCGACAATGGTCATCTCTTCCTCCGACAGTTCGGCACCACGACCGTAAACGGCGACCCGAGCGCAACCACCGATGTCGCCGGCACGTATGGTACGTTCCATGTCAAGGCCGATGGAACATTCACCTATGATCTGGCAGTAGATGTTGCTCCGGGCGATCACGTCACGGAAACCATCCAGTTCTACAAGATCTCCGACGGCGAAGGCCACACCGACGCCGGTGTCCTGACGCTCAACATCACTGGCGCGGACGCAGAAGTCTGATCGTCAACAGCCAATACAGAACAACGCCCGCCGCATAAGCAGCGGGCGTTGTTTTATGCAAGTTGAGCTCCGGTCAAGAGAATGAGCCGTAGTGTGCAGCTGCCGGCAACCAGATGGACCGCTAACTTCAGCGGTGCTCGGAACTGCCTCCAGAACAGCGCGACTATATTCCAGCGGGCATTGGTTCAGTGCCGTTTTGGAGCTTGGAATTGTCTTTGAAAACCGCCTCGGTGATTTACTTGCTGCAACGCTGCCGGAACCGCGCCGTTGCAGCGTCTCCAACGCTCGTCCAGGTTCGATCGAAGATTGGACGAAGCTGCGGGCTGATCTCTTTTATCGTGGCATTCACCCTGCAACGATCGCCCAGTTTCAGCATGGTCATGAGATCACTGTCGAGCGCGTTCCTTGCCGCGGCAAGTGTTGCATCAGTGAAATCATTCCAGAAATAAAATCGCGTCAGGATCATCACCTGGTCGTGGGGCGCGAGCACGACCGAACGCTTCATCATTCCCGCAACCGCAGCCGGCTCCTCCGCAATTATCGACTGCACGGCCGCAAGGCGAAGCCAAAAATTGCTGTTCGTCGGCATGCACGAAAGCGCATACCGCAGATACTGGCGCGCACTCGACGCCGCAGCGGCCCAGGCGTCGTAGTTGACATTGACATTCTGCCGATCGAGTTGCGCCAGAACGAGGGTTACGCCAGCAGCCACAATGTCGGAGCGGCAATAATGACCGTCAACAACGTCGACACTACGCGACGCGTATTTGGTCACGACATCGTCCGCGACGGTCTCCCCACGCTCGATCCTTTCGGCGACGATCGAGATGCTGGCCGTTCTTATCGAAGCGTACAGCTCGCGACCGGCCAGCACCACAAAGACGACGGTGACGATAACGAAAGCGATCCTGGTAACCGAAACGAACTGACCGCGGAACATCAGCTTTCGGTATAGTATCGCGAATAACGCTTATAATAATACTCGCTCGAACCGAATGTCCGGTAAAGTTTCATCTGCGACGGGTCGACCTTGGTCAATATAGTACCGACGCATTTCGCATAGAGTTCGGGCTCGGACAGCAGGGTCGACTGCACGACCTTGCGCGATGTCTTTCCCCACTCGATAACGAAAACCACCGCATCGAGCTTCGAATTGATGGCGCGCGCATCCACAACCGGCGCCAAGGGCGGCAGGTCGACGATAATATAATCGAAGCTTTGACGCGCCGTTTGAAGAAGCTGATCCATGCCGCGCGACGCAAGCAGCTCCGACGAATGTGGAACACGATACCGTGCCACCGTCGGTAAAAATGCGAGCTTTGTTTTGGGATCGAGAAGGATCAGATCCTTGAGCGGACGGCTGTCGACGATCGCCTCGAGCAAGCCGGCCTCGGCATGGCGGCCGATCGCCCGGGTGGCACCGGGATTGCGCATGTCGCCGTCGATAAGCAGGCAACGCGCGCCCTGCATTGCCAGGAGCTTGGCAAAATTGATGGATGTCGTCGACTTCCCCTCGCCGGGCAAGCTCGACACGACGCCGATGACCTTGCAGCGCTGATCGGCAGCACTGAGGTCGATGGCAATCTTGGCGCTTCGAAGCGTCTCGGCAAATGCCGAGAGCGGATGCTCTTCGACATAGGTCGTGGTCTTCCCGCCCCTGGCGATGCTTCGCGGATTGCTGGGATCAACGAGCGTCGGATCGTCGACGTTGTTTTCAATCAGCGGCATGACACCGAGAGACTCGACATCGAGCACGTCCCGAACATCGTCACCGGTGCGGAAGAACCGATCCCGGAATTCGCGGAAGGCCGCAATACCACTTCCAAATGCACATCCCACGAACATCGCGAAAGCAACGACGAGAGCTCTCTTCGGAGCGCTCGGCTTCGTCGGCTTCTCCGCCGTCGTGATGATGCGCGCAGCGGTAATCGGAAAGCTCTGCTGTTGAATTGCTTCCTGATAGCGTGTCAAGAAGCTCTGATAGAGATTCTTATAGGTATCGCGCGTGCGCTCGAGTTCGCGAAGCTGCACCTGGGTTTCGCCAGCCGATGCGGCAACGCCCGTCGCCTGTGTGACACTGTCGCGCAAAGAATTTTCCCGCGATTTCGCCACCTGCAGCTCGCTTTGGTAGCTCTCGGCGATGCGGTTCAACTCATCGAACATGAGCCTTTTATATTCTTCCATTTCCGCACGAAGCCGAACCGCCTGGACGTGATCGGGACCGAGCCGCGCCTCAATTTCGGTCTCGAGCTTGGAAGCCTCCAGATATTTCTTGCGCAGGTCGTTCGAAATGGAGCTGTCGAGCACATCCGTGACGATCGCATCGGTCTGCTTGGCGTCGATGATCGACTTGACGCGTGCATATCTTGCCTCGGCCTTCGCCGTCTCGGCCTGCGCATTGATCAATTGGGTGTTGATCTCGGAAAGCTGCTGCTCGCTAATCAGCGTACCGGATCCGGCCTCCACGAGCCCATGCTCGCTGCGGAATTTCTGAACCGCAAGGTCGGTGTCCAGCGCCTGCTGCCGGAGCTCTTCGATACGCTCCTGCAGCCATTGGCCGGCCCGGCGCGTCGCCTCATATTTCGAATTGAGCTTGTCGACCAGATAAACGTCGGCGATAGCTGCCGCGATATCACGCGCCAGATCGGGTGACTGCGCGGTATAGCTGACATCGAGGACGTAGGACCGGCCGACGCGTTCGACATCGATATTGCCCGCCACAGTCTCGGCAGCGCCTCGCCGCCTCATTTCCGGATCAGGTGCGACGGCCGCGTCATCGGCAAACCACGACCGAAAATTCATGAAGGATTTCATAGTTGAGACAGAAAAAAGCGAGCTTTTCGGTCCCATGAACTCCGGATTGTCGACGAGTTTCAGCTTGTCGACGACGGCATAGGCGATGGTGTCGGACTTCAAAAGCTCGACCTGACTGAGGACAGTACCTTCGTCATCGTCCATCTGGCCGAAAGCCGCCAGCTGGTTGATCACCTGGCTATCGCTGCGGTCGATCAGCACGCTTGTGTCGGCAGTGTAGACGGGCACCGAGGTCAGGACATACACAATGCCCAGAATGGCGAAGGCGAAACCGCACGCCGCAACCATCCGCCACTGTCGGCGGGCGATTGCGATGAGCTTGTCGAAATCGATGAAGTCAGCTTCGTTTCCCGTATCGCGGGAGGGGTCGATACGTGGCGTAAGTTTATCTGGCGATAGCAATTTCGATCTCCAACAAAGGCGTCAAGTGCTAAGATCTACGGGCAATTCCAGCTATTGTATGACCGGGACACTCTGACTCGTCGACTGCGTCGGGTCAGTGGACGACTGTCCTCCCGCTCCTGTGCTAACGATGATCGTAGTCGTGGTCGTGGAACTCGAAGATGAACTATCTGCGCCGGCATTCGAAACCTTCAGCGTGCCGGCGGTCGTCGCGCTGCCGTCAAACGGCGTGCCGTCGTCTGCCCCAGGCCCCGTCTGGCCAATTGACCCATCGTTGCCGATGCCGGATGCGGCGGCTGCAGCACTTCCACCCGGGCCGAGGGCCGCGGTCCCGCCTTCGGCAAGGACCTTTGCAAAGGCGGCAAGCAGCGGCGCGAGATTGGGATCGGCAATCGCCGCGTCGGCAACGGCTTTTTCGATCGCCAGCTTGAACTGCGGATCCGGCACCTGACAGCTGTTTGCGGCCCGCGCCAGACCGGAGCCGATAGCCGCCATCTGTGCGGCACTGGCCTTCTTGGCCTGCTCGATCACCGGCGACAGCGCGTCATTGCTACTCCCGACCAGAGCGCGAACACGCGATGACAAAACCAACGGATCGGACATGTCGAGCAGAACGGCGGGATTAGCTGAAAATCCACTGATATCGCCGGAAGTCAGACTTGCCGGACCCAAGCAAGCTGCCGCAAAAGCGCTTGAATTCATGCCGGCAAACATCGCGACGACAATTCCGCTATACGCAAGCTTACGATAAACACCAGACCTTGCCATAACCATAGTCCTTCATCAAATCCGCTATATAGGCCGCCGTCATTGATCATTCGAGATCGATGACGGCCCGCCTATTTCAATCAATTTCCAAGATCGTTTACCGCGTTGCGGGTATCATTCGCATCGTCAGCCACGCCGGAAACAGTGGACGATACCGAGTTTACGATGTCAAGGAACTTGACCAATTCAACAGAGTCCGAATTGGAAATATAGATAATATCCTTGTCTTCCATCTTGAATTGCTGAACAGCAAACAGGGTTGCCGGATCGCGAAGATTCGCGCGGATGATCACCGGAACCGTTTCACCCGTAAATCTCGTCGCGTCCACGTGCATCGCTGCAACCGTTTTCTTGGGGACAAGGCGGTAGAGCAGGACCTGAGCCGGATCAGCGCGGTCGTCGCGCAGGCCGCCCGCCTTGGCGATTGCCTCTCCAAGGGTCAGGTCGGATTCTTCGAAATCGAAGCGGCCACTGGTGCCTGCGGCGCCGAGCATAAGATAGGTACGGCGCTCATGATCGACCGAGATCGTATCATCCGGTGCGACATAGATATTTTCGGCCGGGTTCTTCAATAGCGTCGTGTAGGCGACGGTTGCCGTCTTGCCGCGACGCTGCAGCGTCACATTCGTTTCGATATTGTTGGTCGTCAAACCGCCCGCGGCGGAAATGACATCGAGAACACGCTCACCGGCCGGGCTGATCTCGATGCGCTGGGGATTGTTGACATCACCGAGCACGGCAACCTGACTGGAGCGACTTGTCGTGGTCGTAATAACCACCTGCGGCTCGATCGCGCGGCTCGCCAGGCGATCTTCGACGTCCTGTTCCACGGTCTCCTTGAGGCGACCGGCAGCCGGAACCCGACCCGCATAGGGAATTGTGATCGTCCCGTTTCTATCGATGGTCTGCTCTGGCAGCGAGATGTAATTGCCAGGTCGGCTACCAGCATCGGACGGAATGAACAGACCGCCGGACTGAGCTTCGAAGATGGCGACCTGAACGACGTCACCGAAACCGAGCGGAATTTCAGGCGCCCCGCCTCGACCACCGCCAAACCCCTTGAAGGAGGTCGGCTGGGGAGCGGAAAAATACGACAGTACGTTCTTGCTGAGATCAATCAGGGCGTAGTCGATACCGACGCGACGCTCCTTCGTTGTCACTTTCACCGAAGCATCCCGATCAACATCTTTGTGATCGGGGCCGGATCTTGGCAACGATGTGCAGCTTGCCAATATAGTCGTTAGCGCTACAACAATGGCGACGCGTGTACTACCGATACGAGAACAACCCATAGAATACCCTGTGTTGACGCCTCTGAAGCTACTGCTCCGCAATCTGACAAAATACAAGACGATCCCCGATCAATAACACTGAAAGCCGATTAACATTCCCCTAACTGTGGCAGGCTGGCAACGCCGAGCCCTTAGCAAGCGAAAAACGACTTCGGTCCGACTTTTCTGGCGTCGCAACAAATCCGAAGGCCGCACCCGCTATAAAATTTCTTGGGTTTCAGAGTCAACCGTTCGCACCTGCACAATCAATCTTTTCCGAAAATCTTATTAAAATCCATCCATTTAAACTTTAAGTGGTTAACGGCTGCTCATATGCCGTGTCCGCCTCTCCGTTGCTGCGCCCGAGGCTTATCGCGACAACCGCACTGAGGAAGGCGGCGTAAAACACCGCAAAACCCGGTATCTGCAGCGAAAAATCGACCGCCGCATGAAGGGCGACCAAAACCGTCGCCGCCAGGCCAAGAAGAACATAGTGCCTCAGACGCCGTCTTTGGGCGAGCCCGCGCCAGAACACCCTGGCAAGCACCGAGAAGGTAAGGACTGCCGTAATCGGGAACAATATTCCGAGGCCCAGAAATCCTTCGAGATAGAAATTGTGTGCGCGGTCGAAGATCCCGAAAATTCCGCAGGCCGGATCGCGGTAGGCAGAAAACACCGTCCGAAAGGTTCCGAGCCCCGTCCCCGTCCACCAATGATCCGAAATGGCACGCCATATGCCCGGCAGGATGCAGAATCGATCATCATCCTCGAGCCGCCGCTCTTGCGCGCGCAAAATCGCCTGGCCTGCAAACATCGTCAGTAACACTACGATGAAAGCAATCGCCGAGAGGAGCTTCAGCATCGAACGCCATCTTGGCGCCGGTCTCAAATGACGCCTCGAGCCGTTCCAATTGATTACAAGCCATGGAAAATAGATGAGAGCGGCAACAAAGGTCGCAAATATCCCGGCGCGAGAGCGGCTCAGCATCAGCGCGGTGAAGCATGCGCATAAGAGCAGGATATAGATCCACGATCTCAAGAGAAGCGCGTTTCGGCCCGGCTCGCCGGGCGGATAGTTCGAATAGGCACGGGCAACGTCCCTGACCAGGGTTAGCATGAGCAGCGTTCCAAGCCCGAGGAAGGTCGCTGCGGTATTGCGGTTGACGAACACCGCGGTCAGGCTGTCGAGGTAGGCGTGTTTCTCGACGACGATCAGGATGTTGGGAAACAGCAAAAACTGCAGCAGGCCGAAAACAGCGATGATGCCCGCCGAAAGCCCGAGGCCGGCAAGCACTTTCCTCGCGCGCTGATCGGTATCGCATAAGAGGAGCCCGGTCAGGAACGTGACGAAAGGCAGAGCGACCCAGAGGATCGACGCGAACGTGTCGGCCGGTTCGACGGAGATCGCTGCGTAATTGACACCCGCTAGGTGACGCGCGGCATCCCAAGCGGGATTTGCCAGCCACCGCGAAGGCAGTTCGATCGTCTGAATAAACGTCCATCCTGTCAAAACGATCAATAGAAACAGAGCGATGCCGAACACCCATCTGCTCTGTCTCGGCTCTCCGAACAGCAGTCCCGAGATAATGGCGAGAGCAAACATTCCGATCGCCGCGAAGGCGAAAGCCAGGGGTGTAACACTCCCGAACGGTATGAGCGTCAATATAACGAGGCCGATGAAGGCGAAAAGCAAAACCTCTCGCAAGACCCGCCTATTAATGAGGTGGGAGAACATGTGAATTAATTTACCAGAGTAGGCAGCGACCAAAGCCATTACAACCGAAGAGTTTAATTTACTCGTACAAACATAAGTTGAACATCAAGCACCTGCGTGCTAAAGTGTAACAGAATTCCACATCGTTTAAAATTGTCGCGATAGGTTTAAGCCAATCGAGACAAGGCCCGGCTATGCTCCTTCCAAGCAGCAGAAACGGGACAGATATTCTGCGCCCAATACTTGGCAGATCATCAGATCGCCATGCCATTGACCGAGAAAAAAGGCAAGCCTGATCTCAATCGGTTGCCCTGAACGGGGATTTAACAGATGAAGAAAACATTCGTTACACTTCTGGCGCTGGCCTTTACAGCAGGCAATGCCTGCTCGGCATTTGCCGCCGGTCCCGCAGGTTTCGCCCGCGGCCTGAACGGTAGCTCGGCGGTCAGCTATATCTCCGAAAAAGGCAAGATCATCCCACCCTTCGCCCAGGTATTGTTCTGCGCCCAGAACCCGGGCGAATGCCGTGACAACAATGGGCTCTCGGTCGTTGCGCTCACCGACGAGCAGATGTTGCAGCTGAAAAATGTGAACAGCACGGTCAATCGGACGATGATCGGACGCAACGACTCCAGCAGCGAACTGAACGGCGACGTCTGGAAGGTAAATGTGCGCAGCGGCGACTGCGAAGATTTCGCATTGACCAAACGCAGCCGGCTGATAGCGATGGGCTGGTCGTCGCGCGCGTTGCGGATCGCGACGGCATATACGCCCTCCGGTGAAGGACATGCGGTCCTCGTCGTCAGAACCGACAGGGGCGATCTCGTCCTCGACAACAGGAAAAGCAGCATCAAGAACTGGCGCGATACCGATCTGCGCTGGGACAAGATCCAATCGGGAACAGACCCCTATGTCTGGTACCGGCTATAACAGCCGAGGCAGCGACATAGACAGATTGATCCGGTTTCCGGATTGAAGTCGAGCCTGCTCTGACGAGCCGCTCGACTTGTCATATCGCCCACACAAACCTATGTTTTGGCTATCGACGGGGCAGCGGGCGGCAAGCTGCGGTGCCCGGAGTTCGATTTCCGATGTGGGTTTCAGGCGATCTTCGGTATTGTCTTTTCGTCCAGATTAACTATGACGAACTCATGCTGCGACGCAGCATGACGTTCTACTCTAATGATTTGAGGGAAATATGCGCATCACGATGATTGGATCAGGCTATGTCGGCCTCGTTTCAGGCGTTTGCTTTGCGGATTTCGGCCACGACGTCATCTGCGTCGACAAGGATCTGAGTAAGATCGAAGCGCTTCGCGAAGGCCGCATTCCGATCTACGAGCCGGGTCTGGAGCAATTGGTCGCTGAAAACACCAGCACCGGCCGGCTGTCATTTTCGACGGATGTCGGCGAAAGTGTCCGCAGCGCTGACGTCGTGTTCATCGCCGTCGGCACGCCCTCCAGGCGCGGCGACGGCCACGCGGATCTCTCCTATGTCTACGCCGCTGCGCGCGAGATTGCCACCTATGTGGAAGGCTTCACCGTTATCGTCACCAAGTCGACGGTGCCGGTCGGCACGGGGGACGAAGTCGAGCGCATCATGCGCGAAACCAATCCCACGGCGGATGTCGCCGTCGTTTCCAATCCCGAATTCCTGCGCGAAGGCGCCGCCATCGAGGATTTCAAGCGTCCTGACCGTATCGTCGTAGGGCTGAACGACGACCGGGCACGCGAAACCATGACCGAGGTCTATCGCCCGCTTTACCTCAACCAGGCACCCCTGGTCTTCACCACCCGCCGCACCTCGGAACTGATCAAATATGCGGCCAATGCTTTTCTCGCGATGAAGATCACCTTCATCAACGAGATCGCCGATCTCTGCGAACGGGTCGACGCAAACGTTCAGGACGTTTCGCGCGGCATCGGTCTCGATGGCCGTATCGGCTCCAAGTTCCTGCATGCCGGTCCGGGTTACGGCGGCTCGTGCTTCCCCAAAGATACGCTAGCTCTTGCCAAGACGGCGCAGGATTACGATGCGCCGATGCGTCTCATCGAGACGACGATCTCGATCAATGACAACCGCAAGCGGGCGATGGGACGCAAAGTCATTTCGGCCGTCGGCGGAGACATTCGCGGCAAGAAGATCGCAATCCTCGGGCTGACCTTCAAGCCGAACACCGATGACATGCGCGACAGCCCGGCAATCGCAGTCATCCAGACCCTGCAGGACAACGGCGCGCAAGTGGTCGGCTACGACCCCGAGGGCATGGAAAACGCCCGCAAGGTGATCGAGAACATCGAATATGCGAGCGGACCCTACGAAGCGGCGGCTGGTGCGGATGCGCTTGTCATCGTCACCGAATGGAACCAGTTCCGCGCGCTCGATTTCAACCGCCTGAAGCAGTCGATGCGCGCTCCGATCCTGGTCGATCTGCGCAATATCTACCGCAGCGACGAGGTCCGCAAATACGGGTTTACCTATACTGGCATCGGCACCAATCTCTATCAGGATGTGACCAACACCTGAAATAGCCTGCTGAAGAGCTGATCTTCCTGACGCCGCGGAACACAATCCGCGGCGTTTGGTTTTACAGCACCGTCGTCGTTCAGACGCACAAAGGACGCTCTAACTCTTTCAATCTTCGCATCCTGCTTCCCCAAAAATCGATTCCGATTTTTGGGAAGCAGGATCGCTAGAGGATCCCGACCCGTGTTCCCTTTATCGTCAGCACGGTCAGCCGGCCCGTCGCCGAAACCGCAGTGTCGATACCGATGCGTTGCGGCCCGAATGTCGGTGTTCGCGCCGGGGTATGCCCGTGGATCACGAGGACAGGAAGCTGCGGTCCTTCATCCAGGAAGGGCTGACGGATCCACATGAGGTCGCTGTCTTTCTGCTTTTTGAGGTCGATGCCCGGCTTGATGCCCGCATGAACAAAGAGGACCCTTCCTATCCGCAGCATGATCGGCAGCGATTCCAGGAATTGGATATGTCGTTCGGGTATCATGTTGCGAATGACGCGGGCAATTGTTTCGTTTCCAGCCGCCGACTGCAGCAGATGCTCGATATCGATACCGTATGAGTGCAGCGTCTCCGGTCCGGCAAAGCCGAGCCATTCGAGAATGCGCGCCGGTTTGCGATAGAGCTTCACCAGCTCCGCGTCGTGATTGCCGCACAGGACGAAACGTTGAAATCCCGGCGGCGGGGTCTTGCTCAGGAACTCCAGCACCGCGCTCGAATCAGGCCCGCGATCGACATAATCGCCGAGCATGACGATGAGTTTCGGTCCCGGAATGCGCGCGGCATCCTCCTCGATGCGGCGTTGCGCCTTGACGAGCTCATTATAACATCCGTGAACATCGCTCATCGCGTAGACCGCAGCGAATTCGCCTTCGGCAAACGTCAACCGAGCGCGTCCTTTGCGGTTGCCAGCCAGTATCGGTATCTGTTGTCGCCACGGCCCTAGATAGTTAAACATGTAACCCATTTATGAGACCCGACCGAATGGCGGGTTGTCTGAAATAATCCATCTCTTATCCATCGCTGCAACGGCATGAGGCTCAGTATTCATAAGAAGTTGGCCTGATCGCGGCCCCACCGAAGTTGTAACCGGAACCATCACATTAAGCGCGACATAGTTCTTCGCCATATGCTGCGCCGCTTGTGCCAAGTTCGCCTTGCCGGTCGCCACCGAGCGCTGCACATCAAGCAAGGATGATTGTCCATCCTTGTAGCTCCCGATTGAAAGCGCAAGAGTCTCCTGCGTGGTCTTCACCTGAGCGCGCAGCCGTCCGCCATCGAAAATCGGCAGGTGGGCCCGAACCACCAGGTGGTCTGGCCCGCTCACGCAACTCGCCAACGATAGTAAAGCGACTGTCGCGAGAAACGGCAATTTGTATTCATTCATACTTGGGAGGGTGCTGCGGTTAATATTATGCTATAGTTTGCTATTTAATGGTTAATCCGGCGTTAAAACGGCGATTATTGCGTTTCTCGCGACATTATCGGCTAATATTCCCCAAATGGAGGAGGCGCAGGTATCGGATTTCCACAGGCAAGGCGTCCGAAAAGCTGTGAAAATCAACCATGACGAGAGCCATTACGAAAAAATGAACGTTAAAGAAGATCACGCTTGACGCCCCCGCGGCGCAGCATAATGATGGCGCGTTGCGAGTGTGAATGACATTTCTTGATCAGGAATCTCAGATCCAAAACTGCGGGGTGCAAAGTGGAAACTGCGGTTGATTCGAAACTTATCGAGGCGATCACCTACGACGAAGACAGCCGGCATCTACGGGTCTATCTGACCAACGGTCAGAGGCGAGAATATGAAGGCGTTCCCAAGGGCGTCGTCGTCGGGTTGACGATGGCGGAATCACCGGGAAATTTCTACATGAAGGCAATCAGGGGCAAATATCCTCCTCGCCCCTAATGTCCTATCGATCACGATGATAGGATCCTTGTTTCAGCAAAGATGCGGGACCGGCATTTCCGGTCCCGCAATCGTTTTCCCGCCGAGCGGCGGTGCACGCGTCAATAACCGCCGAGGAAATCGCGAACCGCATCGATCTCGAGCGGCGCAATCTCGTGACCGCCGGGATGCCAGACCGTTCTGACCTCCGCCCCTCGGTTTTTCAGATGTTCGGACAGCGCCTCGGTCATGGAAACAGGCGCGATCGGGTCTCGCTGCCCGGCCGTCATCAGCACCTTTCTTCCCGCCAGCGTCGACTGGGCTTCGGGTTGAAACGGAATGAGCGGGTGCATCAGAACCGCGGCATCGAAGATACCCTTCTCGATCAGCACATTGGCAAGAATGTTTGCGCCATTCGAAAAACCCAGGCCGAGAATATCGGAAGCCTGGTACTCGTCCGCGAATGCCTTGACGTAGGCCGCCATCTTCTCCGTCGCCCGGGAAAGGTCGGCCATGTCGTAGACCCCCTCCCCGGTGCGGCGGAAGAACCGCGCCGCGCCATGTTCAGAAACGTCGCCGCGCGGCGAGAGAACCGTCGCTTCGGGCAGCAGGCGCCGACCGAAGTCGAAAAACTGGTTCTCGTCGCCACCGGTGCCGTGCAGCAGCAGCAGGATGGGTTTATCAGGTGCGCCGGCATGCAGCCGGTGCACATATCCAGTTTCGGTCATATCGCCTCTCCCTATGCTTCGAGCGGCTGCAGGTGCTGCTCGAGCAGCGCGCGAAGATGGGCGTGCTGCTGCGGCAATTTCAGTGCTTCGCCGAGATGGGCCGTATCCTCGTCACGGTCGAAGCCGGGCTCATTGGTCGCGACCTCGAACAGCACGCCGCCCGGCGTGCGGAAATAGATCGCCCAGAAATAATCGCGGTCGATCACCGGCGTGACCTGATAGCCGGTGTCCATCAGCGCCTTGCGCACTTCGAGCTGCTTCTCGCGGTTTTCGACCGCAAAGGCGACATGGTGGACCGAGCCGGCGCCGGGAAGCGCGCGGGCAATGTTCGGCATGGTCTCGAGATCGATGCGATGCGCCCCATTGCCGGAGGGCATGATCAGCCGCTTGACGCCGTCCCTTTCCTCGGCAACTTCATAGCCCATGAACTTCAGCAGTTCGGCCGTGGCGCCCTCGTCCCTCAGCCGCATGGCGACGGAGTGGAAGCCGCGAATGGCATGGTCCTCGCTGATGCCGCCATGTGTCCAGGCCTGGCGGGCGTCATCCTTGACCTCGACGAGCGCAAAGCCGTCGCCATCGGGCCCGGAGAAGTTCAGCCGCTTTTCGCCGAAACTTTCCTCGGCCTTCAGGCCGCCGACACCAAGCATGGCGAACCGATCGCTCCAGAAGCCGATCGAGCCCTGCGGAACGGAAAACACCGTCGTGCCGACTTCGCCGGTACCGGGACGGCCCTGCGCCATCTTCGGGAACGGGAAATAGGTCATGACCGTGCCGGGCGCACCGGTCTCGTCACCATAATAGAGGTGATAGACATCAGGCGCGTCGAAGTTCACCGTCTTCTTGACGCGGCGCAGGCCGAGCGCATTGGTGAAAAACTGGTTGTTGGTGCGGGCGTCCTCCGCCATCGACGTGACGTGGTGCAGACCCTTGATCTGATCGAGCATGTGAAACCCCTTTCATGCCCGCCGTTGCGGGCTTTCGATGAGGCTAAGATGCGCGCTGAAGCGCCCACAGAACAGACCCGCAGACCAAAACGCATTGTCTTCTTTTAGTGAACGAACACCGACTCGCGTTCACATCTAAAGCATGTCGCGCAAAACTGTGCAGCGGTTTATGCGATAACGACATGCGCAAAAACAAAGAGCTAAAGCGCGAGGAGCGAATCTGAACGATTGCGACGCGCTTTAAGCATCATGGGGATTGGCCGGCAATTGCCAGTCGATCGGCGCGCGCCCGCGCGATTGCAGGAAGGCATTCGCCTTCGAAAAATGCCCGCAGCCGAAAAAGCCGTTATGGGCCGAAAGCGGCGAGGGATGCGGCGCCCTGAGCACAAGATGGCGCGTCGTATCGACGAAGGCGGCCTTGCGCTGAGCATAGGAGCCCCAGAGCATGAAGACGACGGATTCGCATTCATCGTTGACCTTGCGGATGACGGCGTCGGTGAAGCGTTCCCACCCCTTGCCCTGATGGGCAGCCGCCTGCCCTTCCTCGACGGTCAGCACGCTGTTCAGCAGAAGCACGCCCTGTCTTGCCCAATGTTCGAGAAAACCGTGACGTGCCGGTGCTATGCCGAGATCCGTCTCCATTTCCTTGTAGATATTGACGAGGGAGGGCGGTATGCGCACGCCCGGCCGGACACTGAAGCACAGCCCATGGGCTTGCCCGAGTCCATGATAGGGATCCTGGCCGAGGATGACAGCCTTGACGTTGGAGATTGGCGTCAGATCAAGAGCGCGGAAATATTCGCCGCCCTTGGGGAATATCCGCTTGCCGACCTGCTTCTGCGCGATGAGGAAGGATTTGAGCTGTTGCATGTAGGGGCTTGAAAACTCCCCCTCCAGCGCAGCCTTCCAGCTCTCCTCGAGACTGACGGATGTATCGCTCATCTAGGAAAATCCTTCGCATAGGACGAAACAACGGACACACGGTTCTAACAAAATCGATCTACGCTGCAACGCCTGTCGGCTCGGCAATAGGTTTACACCTTGAGAATTCGGTGAGCGAGGATTGCGAGAGGCTGTCCGAGGCACCGTCGTCCGTGTTTAACTATATGATGGCTTCGGTATTTACGCCGGCAGGCGGCCTGAGTAGAACCTTGATTGTGAAATCGGAGTCATGTCTTCCTATGAAATTCGGCACGAGCGGCCTTCGCGGACTTTCAGTGGATCTAAAGGGACATGCCTCCGCCCTTTATGCCACAGCGTTCGGCAAATATCTGATCGGAACTGGCAGGGCCAAAGCTGGCGATGCCATTCTGATCGGCCGCGATTTTCGCGATTCTAGCCCTGAAATCTCGGGAAATTGCGCCGATGCACTCGCTGCGCTCGGCTTCCGGATATTCGACTGCGGCAATGTACCGACACCCGCACTCGCCCTCTATGGTCTCGAGAGCAACGCCGCATGCCTGATGATTACGGGCTCGCATATTCCGGCCGACCGCAACGGCATCAAGTTTTATCGCCCGGATGGCGAGATCGACAAATCGGACGAGGCGGCAATTACCGCATTGGCGACAGAGATCGAGCGGACCGGCGAAGCGGTGGTTCAGGCGCCGGCCGGGACGGAGGAGCATGAAGCGATCTGTCGGCAGCTCTTTTTCGAACGCAATGCCGCCCTGCTTCCGCAAGGCGCGCTGTCCGGCCTGAAGATTGGCGTCTACCAGCACAGCACCGTCGCCCGCGACCTGCTGGTTGACGTTCTCGCCCATTACGGCGCCGAGATCACCGCTCTCGGGCGTTCGGAGAGCTTCATTCCCGTCGACACCGAAGCCGTTTCTGACGAGACGATCACGCTGATGAAGCGCTGGGTGTCCGAGCACAGGTTCGATGCGATCGTCTCGACTGATGGCGACGGCGACCGCCCGCTGGTCGCAGACGAAACCGGCACACCGCTGCGCGGTGACCTACTCGGTCTTGTGGCAGCCAATTTCCTCGGCGCCGGCACGGTGGTGACACCGGTTACCTCCAATTCGGGCATCGAGGCCGCGGGCTCTTTCGCCGTCAGGCGCACCCGCGTCGGCTCGCCCTTCGTCATCGCTGGCATGGAAGAGGCCGTAGCGGCCGGCGAAGATCATGTCATGGGCTTTGAAGCCAATGGCGGGCTGCTGACTGCAACCCCATTCGACATCAACGACAGAGCCGTGCGAGCCCTGCCGACGCGCGATTGTTTTATCCCGATGCTCGCGATCCTCTCGCTCGCTGCCATTCGCAGGCAGCCGCTTTCTGCCGTTGCCGCGTCCTATCACCTGCCCTTTGCCGCGGCCGATCGCCTGGAGAATTTTCCGTTGGAGACGAGTGCCGCGCTGATGGCGCATCTGCGCGCTTCGGAAGAAAATCTCTCGGCTTTCCTGCAGCCGATCGGCGAGGTAGCGACAAAATCCGACATCGACGGACTTCGCGTGACGCTAAGGGATGGCGGGATCATTCATTTCCGCCCGTCCGGCAATGCGCCGGAAATGCGCTGCTACACGGAGGCCGGCAGCGAAGCTGCAGCCCGGGACCTGCTGAATGCAGGGCTCAATCGAATAGGAGACTGGGCAGGCGCCCGGCAACATGCGACGAACAAGCCGTTTATTTCAAGGAACCCGCCTATGACGCAGAAAATCATTCCCGTGATCATGGCCGGCGGCAAAGGCACGCGGCTCTGGCCGCTTTCCCGTGCCACCGCACCGAAACAATTCATCCAATTTGTCGGCGACAAGACGTTGTTTCAGGAAACTCTCGAACGCGTTTCCGATCCCGAACTCTATGAAGCCCCGATCGTCGTCACCAATGAGGAATTCCGCTTCCTGGTCGCCGAACAAGCTCGCGAGCGCGCCATCCCGCTCGCAGCGATCCTGCTCGAACCAGTCGCCCGCAACACAGCCGCAGCGGTGGCCGCGGCCGCAACGCTTGCCGCCGACCTGTTCGGCAAGCACACCATCATCCAGATGCTCGCCTCGGATCACGAGATCCTTGCCGACAAGAGCTATTTCGATTGCATCCGCATCGCCCGCGATGCCGCTGCCGACGGCAAGCTCGTAACCTTCGGCATCACGCCCACGGAGCCGGCGACGGGTTACGGCTATATCGAGATCGGCGATGCCCTCGAAAACGGTGCACACAAGGTCAAGCGGTTTGTCGAAAAGCCGGCACTTGAGAAGGCCGAGCAGATGCTCGCCGACGGCGGCTTCTACTGGAACTCAGGCATCTTCATGTTCCCGGTGCCGGAACTCATCGCCGAACTGCAGGAATATGCGCCCGATGTGCTGAAGGCGGCCAGCAAGGCCGTTTCGAAAGCAAGCCGCGACCTCGATTTCACCCGCCTCGACGCCGACCATTTCGCCAAGAGCCCCGATAT
>Ga0102590_1000515_pt1 | contig 84040 bp, 78 predicted proteins | sample AraplaMF_Col_mMF_FD_76859 | JGI IMG/M metagenome (GOLD analysis project Ga0102590, IMG submission 76859) | Arabidopsis root microbial communities from the University of North Carolina, USA - plate scrape MF_Col_mMF | ecosystem: Host-associated > Plants > Roots > Endosphere | place: USA... | reverse complement strand
CCCAGCGCGCCGCGAACCCGGCATCACGCCGCCGCCGCCGATATGCGGTGGACAAGGACCGCCCGATCGCCCCCGCCGCCTCGCGCACCCGCCCGGTGAGACGCAGCGCGAGCAGGAACGCCTGCTCGGTATCGGCGCTCCACCGCGCAAACGGCCGGGCGGCAGGCTGGCGCGCCCAGGAAGGCGAGGGTGAAGCGTCCATCGACAGGCTCCAGAGTTGTGACCTTGAACCAGTTACCGCATGAAATCCTACATTGAAAGAACCAAATAGGCACTATTTGCGCGGTTATGCACTTTACAAACCCACGTCGATTGGGTAGAAGGCTCCTATCAACGGAGCACTATCCATGTCGGTTCTTTCCTCCCCGCACTTCCACGACGAAGCCAAGGCCTTCGCGTATCTCGAGAGCATCGTGTGGGCCGATGGGGTGGCGTGCCCGCACTGCGGCGTCGTCGGTGGTCGCGTCTATGACCTGGCGGGCGTGCGCTCCAAGCCGAGCGTAAAGAATCCCGAGGGCGTTGTTCGTCACGGCCTGAAGAAGTGCGGCGAGTGCCGTTCGCAGTTCACCGTCAAGGTCGGCACCGTCTTCGAGCATGCCCGCATGCCGCTCCACAAGATGCTTCAGGCCGTGCACCTGATGGTTTCCAGCAAGAAGGGCATCAGCGCCCACCAGCTGAGCCGCGTTCTCGAAGTCCAGTACAAGAGCGCGTGGTTCCTCGCGCACCGTATCCGTGAAGCGATGCGCTCTGGCGACCTTACTCCGTTCGGCGGCAATGGCGGCGCGGTGGAAGTGGACGAAACCTACTTCGGCCAGAAGCGCGATGCCGTGAAGGCTCGCGCCGGCACGGCCCACAAGTTCGGCGTTCTCGCGCTGGTAGACCGTGACAGCGGCACGATGCGCACCTTCACGTTCGACCGTTTCCGCGCCGAGCAGGTTCACCCGATTGTGCTGGCGAACATCAGCCGGGAAGCCCGCCTGATGACGGATGAGGCCCGCATGTATCAGAAGATCGGCAAGCAGTTCGCCGAGCATGGCACCACGCTCCACGGCGCGCGCCAGTACGTGGATCTCAATGACCGCACCATTCACACCAACACCGTTGAGGGCGCGTTCTCGATCTTCAAGCGTGGCATGAAGGGCGTGTACCAGCACTGCGGCGAGCAGCACCTTCACCGCTATCTGGCTGAGTTCGAGTTCCGGTATAACAACCGCATCGCGAACGGTGTGGATGACCGCCAGCGGGCCCGTAACGCGGTGGCTGGCATCGTTGGCAAGCGCCTGACCTATAAGGGGCCTAGTGAACTCGCCTAAGCCCCATCGGTGCCCGGTTCAGCTACGGTTGCCCTTCCCCCGGCTTTACAAGCGGACGAAAGTCTGATTCAACACAGAGGTGGTTGGCGCTTGGCGATAAGGGCCCCCGGGCACTTCGCGAGATAGCCGAGAATGCGGCCACACCCATTTCAATAATAGTGCGTTTTACCTCGCTCCCAAAGGTCATACTCGTACACAATCTTGTCCTTGATGAGATCGTACGAGCGGGTGCACCCCGTCTCCCATTTTCGCTGAATTGCCCAGGTGCAATAGTCGGCCATCTGTAGGCATGGATCGGCTTGCGAAGGCCAGAACGATGTCCGCCACTGCTTGCTGGACATCGTTTGCTTGCACACATCGCGCACCGCATCCTCGAAGGTGATGCGCTTCTTTTTCACGCCGATCGTTGCTGCGGTGACGTGGATTTCCGGGTGATGCTTGCGGTACAGCTTGCCCGAATATCGGAGGTGATAAAGCCAGCCGTACTGGTAGAACCGATCCTCCGACACTCTCGTTTGCGGCTGAGCCTTGGATTTCTCCATTATCGTCGCGTGGACTTGGAAATCTTGTTGGCGAATGAGGGCGAACACCGCATCTCGGACTTCCTGCTTGTCCGTGGTACAGTGGAAAAAATCGCCTACCGGTTTGGCGCTCCAGGCCATCTCGCGGCGCAAGTCTAAGAGCTTGTGGGCGACGGTGCAGTCGGTCAGCCCGACCGTGCATAGGATGTAGTATTTGCTGGCCTTGCCGTTGCGCTTAAATGTGAAATCGCCGGCTTCATCAGCATACAAGTGGAGACGTGACATGACTTCAATGGAATCGCAGAAGTCAAATCAGAGTCAACTCGAGAAGTTCAAGGAAGCCGCGCGCGAGCTTGAGACGGACGACGACCCAGAGCGCTTCAAGGAGCGGCTGGGGAAGTTGGTGAGGGCTAAGCCCACGGAGAAAAGCAAATGATACAAACCTGGGGTTCGGCAAGCGGCGGGCGGCACACCTGCGAGTGTGGAGCGGTGTACGAAGTTACCCGCCACCGCCTACCGGTTCGCGACAGTGACTCAATGGACTGCTATGTCTGCGGCAAGCATATCGATAGCTGGAACAGCACCGAGTATCCATCTTATCGGCTGGTGCACGATCCCCGTAAGGCGGATCCGGAGAAGCCGGAATAGGCAGAAAGCTGGGGATGGACTTGTGGAAAACGGGAATAACAACCCGGAACAGACAGGGGGTGCTTGACTCAACACCTGCAAGGATTCGATAATCATAACCGGTAGCTGCGCTGCCGTCTTTTCTCCGTCGCTCTAGCGACCCTCTGAAATCGGAGGCGGAGGGGCAATAGGGCCCCAACGGAGACCGGGCTTACCCCCGGAACAAGAAAGGCGGTGGCTTATGACGCATCGGGTTTTTGTCCGTGCGTATAAGCGCTGGCGGTTCGGCCGGGAGGAGAGTGTCTGCTCTCACACCCGGCGCTGGCCTAACCAGTATGCTTTTTCGTTCTTTGTCTAACCTGACCTGAACTGCGGCAGCGTAGCTACCACCGCGGTCTAACGCCGCGTGCGGGATTCTGGTCCCGAGTATCCGCGCTGTCAACTCATAAAGCTTTCTTTATATCGCTGCGCTGCAAGGGGTACAGACTAGCGAGCCCTTAATGTTCCGCTTTTGTTCTTAGCATGTCAACCCCCGATTCGCGCTCGCTAGAACACGCCTTTGCCATCCTACGCGCCACGATTGAGGACGGCCCTGGTAGGCCGCGTACGACGTGCGAGAAGCTGGCTTGCCGGGTCCTGCTACCGGTCGTCGGCAAGTCCGCGCTCCTGCATTTCTGCGAAACCGTGGAGCGCGCGAACCCGCTGTACCGGAAGTCGCATCTTGCGCTTGCGGTTGACGCGATGGAACGCAGTATAAAACGCCCCAATAACCAAATCGGTTATTTTCCTTGACAAGCGCAACGCTGCGTGCTAGAGGAATCGGCATGCTGGTGAATTGCGACTAGGTCCAAGCGAACGGGTGTCGCAACTGCTCGGCTTCGATAGCCACCACGGCTCTCTTCACCGTCTCCGCTTGGGATTGTTGGAGCTCTATCGCGGCCTCTCTGGCCTCGCTTGCATGCCCCTCTCGCAAGAGAGGCCACAGCGCCTGCGCAAACACGAGGTTGACCGCGAGCCAAACCGGCCCGTTGCCAGAATCAACATCCGGGCAACGAACCCCGAGTTTGCGGAGGGTGGTATAGGCCGAGTTCGTCCGCGAGAGCAGGCTCAAGTCCGGATTCTGATGGTCACTTAAGTAATCCTGAAACTCGTTGGCTAGGTTGTGCAGGTTTACCCACCGGGCGAGAAGTTGGGCATCTTGGGTGGGGCGCCTGCCATCCCATTTGCGGGCCAGCCAATCTGCCCACGCGGCCAAGCCGATGCCTACGGCAATGAGGGCAACTGCATACGTCACCGGGCTAACCAGCCATCTCAGCCACCAAAGGGGGCCAGAGAAAAGATTGGTGATCCCTACCCTGTCGCCGATGTTCTCGACGTTGGCGGCTAGCACTACCGCGCCCACCCACAGGAGCGCGCGACCAGCCCTTTTTAGCCCAGCTTGCATAGCTGTGGATCATATGCGCGTTTCGTTGGGTGTGTAAACTACACATGCGCCACTATTTGGGGCAGGGTCACGCCCCCGAGGTCAAGGACTAATACCGGCTATGTCGAAACCCCCTCGGCGGAGGGCCACCGCGACATCGAGATGATCGTGAAGACTTGCCTCTGACGGGGGCGCGGCAGGCGGAGATACCGAACCATGGCAGTCGGGCGCTGTCTCAGACCTGGAGGAACTTAGGCCCCCTAAAGAGTCGGTAGTTATCCTCAGGGATTTGCTTCCGCTCGCTGCTCCAAGCCGGGATGGAGACAACGTTCGCTTTTCGAAGTTCGTTGGCTATCCTGCCGAGTGCGCCCTCGCTAATCACATGATCGGCTAGCACCTTAGGCCAAAGTACTTCCCACGCGGCCCCAGGACCCTCTTCCGGCAAGAGTTGAAGTAGCATTTGACGCGCACTGGTCCGTTCGCGTTCCATGCTGTCACGAAGCTTTAAATCGAGGGCCGGTTCCGGAAGGCCGAACAGAAAACCTTGTCGTGCATCGGTCATAGCCTGAACCTGCATGCGACCGGCGACCGCGGACTGCTCCTCCAATGCCTTGATCTGGCAATCCCGAAACACCTTGAGCCCTGCAGGCTTCCTTGTCCCATACACGAGATAATAGAAGGTGCGGCCGCGTCCTGGATACTGGACCTCGACATCCGCGACGTATTGAAACCCACCGACGTTTCGGACAGCGCTCTTGAACCACCGTAGGAAGGCCGCCTTGCGATCGTCTGGCGTAGTTTCGGGATTCGCCTCCAAGCGGTCCAGCTCCTCGCGCCAGTCAACCCCGACAAACAACCGGTCAAAGGTCGCCTGCAGCTGCGGTAGCTTGGTGAATCGGTTGGCGAAGTCGAACATGAAGTTAAAAACAACCTCGCTGCGCTCCCGGGCCAGCAAGGGCTTTAATTTGTCGATGTCGAGCGCAAAACCCTTCGGGTCTACGAGTACAAAGCTGAAGGCGCTGGGCGGAATCGCAGAGGCGATCTCCGGCGCCACCTGCATAAAATCGCGAGGATAGGGATGAACATCCACCGCCGGGAAGTGAGCATCGATGGTCTGTAACTGGGCGAAAGCGCTGGGGTCCGTTTCCACCAAGTGGGCCGACATACGAACATCGCGTGCCCGTCCGCTCATATTCGCCCAAGACGAACGTGCATCCGTTAGTGCCTTCAATGCGATTCCGAAGGATGTGTCGGCGTAGTTCTCGGCTCCGCTCTTCCAAGGTCCGGAGAAACCATCGACGTAGACAATGTGGTGAGCGAAGCTGCCGATCTTGTGAACGAGACGGCCGAGATACTGACGGAGAAAAAGGTGTTTGATGTAGGCCTGCTCCCGCCCCGCATATTCGGGCGGAACGGGGGGCACTACGGTCGTGGTCACGCAGCAAGCAACGCTGGCATTTCGTTCCATTCGCGACCGTCGAGGGAACGTCCACCGGCCTTCGGGCGAATGCCGCCCCACTGTTTAAAGAAGAAGGCGACCTGCTGTTCCTCGCACTGTCGACGGATGTCGCGCACCCACGCCGCTTCCATCGGACGCGCGCGAGGACCGCTCTCGCCGCCGACAATCACCCAGTGAATTCCGCTTAAATCAATCTCGCCCACTGGTCCGATTAACGGTTCTACGGACAGGAAGCGTACACCAGCGGGTGCCGCGCGCAGATGGGAAACCCTTGATTTTGCCCGCGCCTCCTCGACTGACACGCCAAGCCAGATGTGCTCAGGCGCCGGCCGATCTGCATATCGCGATCGGAGATAATCCCTCATGAGCGAGCTACGCTTCGTGAGAACTTGAAAGACGTGCCAATCCGCTCGTTCCATAGTATCGAAGACCTGATTCACGAACTCGCGCGGCACCGCCTTGTGAAACAGGTCGCTCATTGAGTTCACAAATATCATCCGCGAGCGTCGCCACGTCAGCGGCTGACCAATTCTTTCCGGCCGCAAGGTCAGATCGAATCCACTCTCGAAAGGGTGGCCAGGCACACCCCGAAAGCGCTCGGCAAACCGCAGCGCGTAGCAATTGTCGCATCCCGCGGTGATTTGGGTGCAGCCAGTCACTGGGTTCCAAGTGGCATCGGTCCACTCAATTGCGCTGTTGTCAGCCATATCCAGCTCCTCGCTCAAATATGAACAAAGCAAGAACATCTTGCAAGTCGATTCAGCAAGTATGAGTCGAAAATGAGTCTTGAATGAGTCGGGCGCCAAGTAGGTACCACCCCTCCCCTTCCCCTCCCCTCCCCCCCTTGCTAAGGCCCGCCCCGAATCTCGCATTCGCAGCACCCTCCGGCGCGCCCGCGTGGTCCCCTCGGGATCGCGTCCCCCGAGCGCCCGGGCCGGACAGTAGAAAGGATCCCGCGCCCCATGACCGCCATCGGCAACGATACGCTCGGCACTCGCGACACGCTCACCGTCGGCACCGCCACCTACAGCTTCTATTCGCTGCCCAAGGCCGCGAAGAAGCTCGGCGACATCAGCCGCCTGCCGTTCAGCATGAAGGTGCTGCTCGAGAACATGCTGCGCTTCGAGGACGGCAAGACCGTCACGAAGGACGATGCCCAGGCGATCGTCGACTGGCAGAAGGATGCCCGCTCGAACCGCGAGATCCAGTATCGCCCCGCCCGCGTGCTGATGCAGGATTTCACCGGCGTGCCCTGCGTCGTCGATCTCGCGGCGATGCGCGACGCGATCACCAAGCTCGGCGGCGACGCGGCCAAGATCAATCCGCAGGTCCCCGTCCATCTCGTCATCGATCACTCGGTGATGGTCGACGAGTTCGGCACGCCGCAGTCGTTCGGCCAGAATGTCGAGCTCGAGTACGAGCGCAATCTCGAGCGCTACGAGTTCCTGAAATGGGGCTCGAAGGCGCTCGACAATTTCTCGGTCGTCCCCCCGGGCACCGGCATCTGCCACCAGGTCAATCTCGAATATATCGCCCGCTCGGTCTGGTCGTCGCAGGCGCCGGACGGGTCGACGATCGCCTATCCCGACACTTTGGTCGGCACCGACAGCCACACCACGATGGTCAACGGCCTCGGCGTGCTCGGCTGGGGCGTCGGCGGGATCGAGGCGGAGGCGGCGATGCTCGGCCAGCCGGTGTCGATGCTCATCCCCGAAGTCGTCGGCTTCAAGCTGACCGGCGCGCTGCAGGAAGGCATCACCGCCACCGATCTGGTGCTCACCGTCACGCAGATGCTTCGTGCGAAAGGCGTGGTCGGCCGCTTCGTCGAATTCTACGGCCCCGGCCTCCACTCGATGACGCTCGCCGATCGCGCGACGATCGCCAACATGGCGCCCGAGTACGGCGCGACCTGCGGCTTCTTCCCGATCGACGAGAAGACCATGGATTACATGCGCCTCACCGGCCGTCCGGACGAGACGATCGCCCTGGTCGAGGCGTACGCCAAGGCACAGGGCATGTGGCACGACGTCGACAGCCCCGAGCCGGTGTTCACCGACACGCTCGAGCTCGACATGTCGAGCGTCCGCCCGTCGCTCGCCGGCCCCAAGCGCCCGCAGGACCGGGTGAGCCTCGACGCCGTCGACGAAGTGTTCAACGCCGATCTGCAGAAGGTCTATCACAAGGAGCGTCCCGAGCGCGCCGCGGTCGAAGGTGCCGAGCACGACATCGGCGACGGCGACGTGGTGATCGCCGCGATCACTTCGTGCACCAACACGTCGAACCCCTCGGTGCTGATCGCCGCCGGCCTCGTCGCCCGCAAGGCGCGCGCGCTGGGCCTGACGCGCAAGCCTTGGGTCAAGACCTCGCTTGCCCCGGGCTCGCAGGTCGTGACGGACTATCTCAACAAGGCCGGCCTCAGCGAGGACCTCGACGCGATCGGGTTCAATCTCGTCGGCTATGGCTGCACCACCTGCATCGGCAATTCGGGCCCGCTCGCAGAGCCGATCAGCGCCGCGATCAACGGCAACGACATCGTCGCCGCCTCGGTCCTGTCGGGCAATCGCAATTTCGAGGGCCGCGTGTCGCCCGACGTCCGCGCCAACTTCCTCGCCTCGCCCCCGCTCGTCGTCGCTTATGCGCTCAAGGGCACCGTGACGGAGGACATGTACGAGACCCCGATCGGCGAGGGGACCGACGGTCCGGTGTTCCTCAAGGACATCTGGCCCTCGAACGAGGAAGTCGCCGGCCTGATCGCCGCCAACATCGACGACGACATGTTCCGTACCCGATATTCGAACGTCTATCTCGGCGACAAGCACTGGCAGGGCATCGTCATCGAGGGTTCGGACACCTATCGCTGGCCCGCCGCCAGCACCTACATCCACAACCCGCCTTACTTCGAAGGCATGTCGATGACCCCGGCCCCGGTGCAGGACATCATTGATGCCAAGCCCTTGGCAATCCTCGGCGATTCGATCACCACCGATCACATTTCGCCGGCCGGATCGATCAAGGCGGACAGCCCCGCGGGCACCTTCCTGCAGGAACATCAGGTCAGCCGGAAGGACTTCAACAGCTACGGCGCCCGCCGCGGCAACGACGAAGTCATGGTCCGCGGCACCTTCGCCAACATCCGCATCAAGAACGAGATGGTCCCCGGCATCGAAGGCGGCATGACCAAGTATCACGACCAGGTCATGCCGATCTACGACGCAGCGATGCGCCACAAAGCCGACGGCACGCCTCTGGTGATCGTCGCCGGCAAGGAATACGGCACCGGCTCGTCGCGCGACTGGGCGGCGAAGGGCACGAATCTTCTCGGCGTCCGCGCGGTGATCACCGAGAGCTTCGAGCGCATCCACCGCTCGAACCTCGTCGGCATGGGCGTGGTCCCGCTCCAGTTCGCCGAGGGCGTGACGCGCGAGACGCTCAAGCTCGACGGTTCGGAGACCTTCACCATCACCGGCGTCGCCAGCCTGCGTCCGCGTCAGGACGTCGAAGTCACGCTCACTCGCAAGGACGGCACGACCGAGACCTTCCAGACCCGCTGCCGCATCGATACGGTCAACGAGCTGGAATATTTCCTCAACGGCGGCATCCTCCAATACGTGCTGCGCAACCTCGCCGCCTGAGACCCACTTTCGGGAAAACAAATAAGGCCGCGGTGGCATCCCACCGCGGCCTTTTCGCTGTGTCCACGCATCGAGCGCTAAGCGCGGAAAATTTCAGGCTTGCAATGTAGGATTTCGCGTGGAACAAACCAGAAACATCGTTTCCGGTTTGAACAGCGGTGACACGCCGCGCGGAAATTTTCTTCCTCGCAGCGAACCTGCGGGGCGGAACGGTAAAGGAAGAAAGAAGAGGCGGCTTATTCCTGGATGCCCAGCAACTCGATCTTGAACAGCAAGGTCGCGCCGCCCGGGATCGGGCCCTTGCTCACCGGCCCATATGCCAGGTCCGAGGGCGAGGCGATCTCGATCGTGTCGCCCACACCCATCATCGGCACCGCCAGCTGCCACGCCGGGATCAGCGCACCGAGCGGGAAGGTCGCCGGCTCGCCGCGCGTGTAGGAGCTGTCGAACTCGGTCCCGTCGACCAGCGTGCCGGCATAATGGATCCTGACCGTGTCGCGCACGGTCGGGTGCTTGCCCGATCCGTTGCCCTTGATCCGCCGCCAGCGCAGTCCGCCCTGAAGCGACTGCCACCCGTCGCTCGCCTTCAATTGCGCGAGCGCCAGCATCTGCTTGTTATGCCAGGCGGCGTCCTGCGAATGATCTTCGCCGCCGGCCTGCATCGCCACCGCCGCGGTGCCGAGCAGCACTACCGCCAGCCCGACGCCGACGAGTTTCGCGTTCTTCAAGCAATCCCTCCTGTCCCCGATACGTTACGAGACAGCGCCATAGCGTGGCGAAGGGCTAGTTGAACAGCGCGAGCAGGACTCCCTTGCCGCGCCTGTCGGCGCCGCGGCCCAGGAACAGGTTGATCACGCCCTTCGTCGGATGCGTGACGGCATAGGTCCGCTGTCCCGTGGGCGCGAGGCGCGCATCCATTTCGAACCAGGCAGTGAACGGTTGCAGGCGCGCAAGCTCCGCCGGCCGCTTCGGATCGAACGCCGGCCGCGCGATCGCAGCGAGCTTCGCCACGGCCTTGCCCGCCTCGCCGCCGATCAGGAAGCTCGCGCCCACCAGGCTTTCCCATTCGGCGACTTCGCTGCGGGTCACCGTCGGCGCCGTCGTGCCCCCGGATGTCGCCAGCGACGTGCGCGTAAGCTGCGCGGCGGCCAATGGCCCCATGCATGCTGCAGCGGCGGTGCCGCCCAAAACGAACGCGCGCCGAGAACTACGACTCGTGGTTTCCATGATTTTCACCCCCCGGTTACGCGAAGCGTACTCCAGGGAACTGCAACGCGCCAGAAACATATCCGATATGGAGGTTCCCGATCCCGGACAGTGTTTAGCGCAGCACCCGGCCCGCCACGGCATCGAGCTTCGCCAGCAATGCGGGATCACGCGCCGATGGCGCAGTGATCAGCGCCGCGTCCAGACACGTATCGATCGGCGATGCCGGCCGCTTCTCGGGCAGGTTGCGGAGCAGGTGCATGACCAGCCTGCGCGCCTTGGCGGCATTGGCCGAGAGCTGCGCGATCACCTGCGCGACATCGACTGCCTCCTCGTCCTCGCGCCAGCAATCATAATCGGTAACCATGCCCACCAGCGCGTAAGGCAGCTCGGCCTCGCGGGCGAGTTTCGCCTCGGGCATCCCGGTCATGCCGATGATATGGCAGCCCCAATTGCGATAGAGGTGGCTCTCGGCGCGGGTCGAGAATTGCGGGCCCTCCATCGCCAGATAGGTGCCGCCGACATGCGTCTCCGCGCCAGCCGCCCGCGCCGCATCGGCTGCCAGCGCCGACAGCCGCGGACACACCGGGTCGGCCATCGAGACATGCGCCACCAGCCCGGTTCCGAAGAAGCTCGACGGTCTGCCTTTGGTGCGATCGATGAACTGGTCGGCAATGGTGAAGCTGCCTGGCGGCCGGTCCTCGACGAGGCCGCCGACCGAGGAGACTGCGAGTATGTCGGTCACGCCCAGCCGCTTGAGCACGTCGATATTCGCGCGCGCGTTGAGCTCGGACGGGCTGATCCGGTGCCCCCGCCCGTGCCGCGGCAGGAACACCACGCGCACGTGACCGACCCGGCCGACGAAGCACGCGTCCGAAGGCTGGCCCCACGGACTCGCCGTCTCGACCCATTCGCCGCCTTCGATCCCCTCGACGTCGTAAAGCCCGGACCCGCCGATGATCCCGATCGTCCAGCCGCTCATACCGCTCCCTTGTCCACGTTGCGGCGCGCCCAGGCGAAATAGAGCAGCAGCCCGATCAGATTCCACACCCCGAACAATATTTGCGTCTGATGCGGCAGGCTGATGAAAAGATAGAGACAGCCGAACGCCGCGCCGAGCCCGACGAGCCACGCCGCCGGGGTGCGGAACGGCCGCACCGCGCCCGGCGCGCGGCGGCGCATCACCAGCATGCAGATGCCCACCGCCGCGAATGCAGTCAGCGTGCCGGCATTGGCGAGCGCCGCGATCTGGTCGATCGGGAAGAACGCCGCGAAGAAAGTCACCACGCACGCCGTGAAGATCGTGATCCGCACCGGCGTTCCGCGCCGCGACACGGTCGCGAGGCTCTCGGGCAGCATGCGGTCGCGCGCCATCACGAAGAAGATCCGGCTCTGGCCGTAAAGGAAGGCGAGGATCACTGTCGGCAACGCGATCACGGCGCTGGCGGCGAGGAAGGTCGCGGTTTTCGGCTGGCCGATCTCGCGCAGGATGAGCGCCAGCGGCTCGGGGCTGTCGGCGAAGCGGGTATAGCTGAGTGCACCCACTGCGGTGATCGCGACGATCATGTAGATCGCGACGCACGCCACCATCGATCCCACGATGCCGATCGCGAGATCGCGGCTGGGGTTCTTGGCCTCTTCCGCCGCGGTCGAGATCGCGTCGAAGCCGTAGAACGCAAAGAAGATGATCGCCGCCGCCGCCATCACCCCGCGCTCGACGCCGTCCGGGCTCATGTGCTTGGCGAAGCCGAACGGCGCGAAAGGCTCGAGATTGGCGCCGTTGAAATAAGGCAGCGCCACCGCGACGAACACGGCCAGCGCGATCAGCTTGACCACCACCAGGATCGCGTTGAGCGTCGCGCTCTCGCGCGTGCCGACGATCAGCAGCCCGGCCACCACCGCGACGATGAACAATGCCGGCACGTTGACGCCCCATTCGACGATCTGCCAGCCCGACATCACCGGGCCATGCGTCAGCGCCGCAGGCAAGTGTATGCCGAGCCCATCGAGAAATCCGACCGAATAGCCCGACCAGCCCACCGCCACGGTCGCCACCACCAAAGTATATTCGGCGAGCAGGCTCCACCCGACCACCCAGGCGACGACTTCGCCGAGCACGGCATAGCTATAGGTGTAGGCGCTGCCCGAGGCGGGGATCATCGTCGCCATCTCGGCATAGGCCAGCGCCGCGCAGGCGCAGATCGCCCCCGCCACGACGAAGGACAGGATCACCGCCGGCCCCGCGCGGTCGGCCCCCACGCCAATCAGCGTGAGGATGCCCGTGCCGACGATCGCACCGACGCCCAATGCGACGAGATGCGGCCAGGAGAGCGTGCGCTGGAGGCGGTGCGCCTGCGGGCGATCCTCCTCCGCGACGATCTGTTTCAGTCGGAACAGGCTGGCCATGTCGTCATCCCCTTTGTTGCCGCCGGTGATAGCGCTTCGTCCAAGCCACACAACCACCCGTCACCCCGGTGACGATTCCGGTTCAGGGTTCATGCAGCCGCGCTCGGAGATCGTTACACCATCGATCGATGGAGGCTTCGATGTTGCTCCCCGCCCTCGCCCTGCTCTTCGCCGTTCCCGACGATCCCGCGCCCAATCCGCAGATCGACTATGCCGGCTTCGCCACGCTCACCCGGGATGTCCGCGCTTCGCGTGCGAAGCGACTGCTCGGCTTCGCGGCGTTCAAGGCAAAGGCGGCCACGAAGGACGCGTTGATCCTCGACGCCCGTTCGGCGGACAAGTTCGCCGCGGGGCACATCGCCGGCGCGATCAACCTTCCGCTCACCGACTTCACTGCCGAGGCGCTGGCCGAAGCGATCGGCCCCGACCGCGACCGGCCGATCCTGATCTACTGCAACAACAATTTCTCAAACCACCGCGCGCCGGTGATGCTCAAGAACGCCGCACTCGCGCTCAATATCCAGACCTTCATCAACCTTATCGGCTATGGCTATCCGAACGTCTGGGAGCTGCGCGACGTGGTCGATTTCGACGACGCCCGGGTCGGCTGGACGACCGGCGCGCCCACGAACCGGGAAATCTGATCGCTGCCAGGGCGGCTTGCGGCCGCGAGCATCATCGCTTCGCTCGCAGCAAGTCGACAGGGCGCCCTGCGCTGTTGCGCGATCGACCATTTGCGAGGCATCGGTCCCGATCCGCTTTCGGCGCACGGCGACGGGCCGTATAGGGCGCCCGACAACGCCACCCCGCTCCCCTCCGAGCGCAACCTTCGTGGATCCGATGCAGAACATCTTCCCGATCATTCTCGCCCTCATTGCCGGACTGTGCGTCGCCGTGCAGACCCCGAGCAATGCGATGCTCGCACGCAGCACCGGCTCGCTCTGGCTGGCAGCCTCCACTTCGTTCCTCGGCGGCACTGCGGCGGTCGTCGCTACCTGGCTGCTGATCGATCGCACGCCGCTCGCCTCGGTGCGTCAGGCCCCGCCCTGGGCTTGGGTCGGCGGACTCTATGGCGCCTTCTTCGTCGCCGCAGTCGCTTTTGCCGCACCCAGGCTTGGGCTGGCGCTCACGCTGACCCTGACGATCGGCGCACAGCTGATCGCCGCAGTGATCCTCGACCATTTCGGGCTGCTCGGCCTGGATCGCTCGCCGATAACGCTCGCGCGCCTGGCAGGTGTGGTCTGTATCCTGATCGGCGTGCTGCTGGTTCGCCGCTGACCAAACGGTCCTGCTCAATCGGGTCGAAGCCGCCAGCAGGTCCTGCCCACTTAACCCGCCGGACACCTCGCCCCGCTCGCCACCCACGCCCGGGTCAATTCGCCGAACTGTGCCTGCGTCCCCGGTACGGGGGTGCGGCCCGGGCCCGGGTTCCAGCCCCAGCCGACCAATGTGTCGTGCGCATTGTGCTCGATCAGCTGCTCCAGCGACTTGCCGCCGTTGCGCTTGCGATCCTTGATCTGCTGACAGATCTGGCCGAGCGTCTTGCCCTCCCACGCCATCTCGATCGGCGCGACATGCCATTCGGGATGCCCGGGGATGCTGCCGGTGCCGTTGGCGAAGGCGACGTTGCGCGGCCCGTGGCAGGTGCTGCATTCGAGCCCCGCCATGCCGCGATCGGCCGGCCCGCGCGATACCGGCGGGTTGTGCGGCTGCTGCGCGTCGCCCTGCAGCGGACGATCGGTGCGCGGATGGCAGTTCACGCAGCGCGGATGCTGGATGACCTTGCCCATCTCGGCGAAGATCGCGAGCGAGCGCGCATTCGGATCGGTGATGCCGGCGAAGGCGCTGACCGGTTTCAACCCCTCCACCTTCTGCTCGCGCGCCTGGCCGGCGATGGCGAGGGCCAGGGTCAGCGCCGCGGCGCCCAGTGCATATGCACCCAGCTTCATGCCCTGCCTCCCACCACGAACGGGAGCCGGCGCACGGATTTCCCGGTGAGCCTGCGCCACGCATTGGCGACCGCGGGCGCGATCGGCGGCAGCCCCGGCTCGCCGACTCCGGTCGGGTCCTTGTCCGAGGCGAGGATCGCGACCTCGACCTCAGGCATCTCGGCGATCCGCAACGAGCGATAGCTGTCGAAATTGCTTTGCCGGACGATTCCGCCCTCGCCCAGCTCGACTTCCGAATAGAGCGCGTGGCCAAGGCCGTAGCCGATGCCGCTCTCCATCTGCGCGCGGATCACGTTCGGATTGACTGCGATCCCGCAATCCACCGCGCACCAGACCTTGTGGACTTTGGGAAGCCCGTCCGGGCCCTTCGATACTTCCGCGACTTGCGCGACATAGGTGCCGAAGCTCTTCCATGCCGCCACGCCCCGCGCCCGACCCGCAGGCGGCCTCTTGCCCCAGCCGGCGATCTCCGCTGCTCTGGCGAGCACCGCCCTGGTCCGTGGGTCCTGCATCAATGCGAGCCGCCCCGCGACCGGATCCTTGCCGCCCATCACGAGCAGTTCGTCGATGAAGGTCTCGACTGCATAGGCGGTGTGCGTGTTCCCCACCGATCGCCACCAAAGCGTCGGCACACCAGCCTCCATGATGTGCTGGCCGACATAGTGGTTGGCGAATTTGTAGCTCTCGGCGATCCCTTCGGTCAGCGCATCGTCCACGCCCGTGGACTTGAGCTCCGGGCTTTCCATCGGCGTGCCCTTCATGAAGCTCTGCGCGGCGACGACCTGATCCCAGGCGACGACGTTGCCCGAAGGATCGAGCCCGCCGCGGATCGTGTGCACCGCGAGCGGGCGATAGCGCCCGCCGCGTATGTCGTTCTCGCGGGCCCAGACATGCTTGATCGGGCCCTTGCCCCACGCCTTGAACGCCAGCGCCGCCTCGATCGCGAACTCCATCGCCGGGGTGACTCGCCGCCCGAAACTGCCGCCGGCGAACTGCTGGTGGAGCGACGCTTTTTCGAACGGCACGCCCAGCGTCGCGGCGATCGCAGTGAGTTCGCCGACCTGGAACTGGCTGCCCATCCACACGTCGAGTCTGTCACCGTTCATCTCGATCACTGCGTCCAATGGTTCCATCGGCGCATGGGCGAGATAGGGGAATTGATAGACCGCCTCGAGCTTCTTCGCCGCGCCCTTGAGCGCCGCGGCGGTGTCGCCGGTCTTCTCGACCTGCTTGCCAGGGCTCTCGCTCGCCTCGGCATATTGCGCATAGAGCTCGTCGCTCGTGCGCTTCTCGGCTTTGGAGAGATCCCAGGTCACGTCGAGCGCCGCGGCGCCCTTGCGCGCGGCGTAGCTGTCCCTGGCATAGACCACGACGCCTTGCGGGATGGTCTTGACGGCGAGCACCCCGGGGACCGCCAGCGCCGCAGTGTCAATCACGGCCTTGACCGTACCGCCGAACGCGGGCGGATGCGCGATCGCGCTGTGCACCATCCCCGGCCGCTGGATGTCCATCGTGAACATCGCAGTGCCGTTGGTCTTGGCGACGCTGTCGACCTTGGGCGTGTCCTTGCCGATCAGCGTGAACTGGTCGGGCGTCTTGAGCACGGGCTTTTCGGGCGGTTTGAGTGAAGCCGCGTCCGCCGCCAGCTCGCCGAAGCTCGCCTTGCGCGCGCCGCTCGACACCACGCCCTTCGATACCTTCACCGACGCGGCCGGCACGCCCCAGCGCTTCGCCGCCGCCGCGACCAGCATCGCCCGCGCCGAGGCTCCGGCATTGCGCATCTGCATCCAGCTATTGGCAATCGCAGTCGAACCCCCGGTGCCCATCGTCCCGAACATCAGATTCTTGTAGAGCGGGTCGTTGGCCGCGGACATCTCGACGCGGACCTGGCTCCAATCGGCATCCATCTCGTCGGCCACCAACGTGGCGAGCCCGGTCGCGGGCCCCTGCCCGAACTCGACATGCTTGATGATCACGGTGACGAGATTGTCGGTTCCCACGCGTACGAAGGCATTGGGCGCGAAAGGCAGCCCCGACTGGCCGGGCGCGGCCTTGGCCGCCTTGCCGATCGGCAATGCCATGCCGAGCACGAGCCCGGTCGACCGGAGGAAGCCGCGGCGAGTGGGGGTGACGGCGTTCATCGCTCAGGCCTCCATCGCTCTGGCGGCGTCATGGATTGCCTGCCGGATCCGGACATAAGTGGCGCAGCGGCAGATATTGCCCGCCATCGCCGCGTCGATATCGGCGTCGCTCGGTTTCTTCTTGAGTTTGAGCAGGCCGATCGCCGACATCACCTGTCCGGACTGGCAGAAGCCGCATTGCGGCACGTCGATGGCGACCCAGGCGCTCTGCACCGCCTTGGCCTCCTTGCCCGCCACCCCTTCGATCGTGGTGACCTGCCGGTTCGCGACCATCGAAACCGGCGTCACGCACGAACGCCGGTTCTTGCCGTCGAGATGCACGGTGCACGCGCCGCACTGGGCGATCCCGCAGCCATATTTGGTGCCGGTCAGCCCGAGATGGTCGCGCAGGACGTAGAGCAAGGGCGTCTCCGGATCGCCGTCGAAGCTTGCCGGCTTGCCGTTGAGCGTGAAATCGGTGGCCATGATCCCTCCGTCGGCGCCGCCCCGGAGTGGATCATAGACACACGTTCCGCTGCTCGCGAAGCGGAAAATTACCGCCCGCTCAGAACTTCAGCCGGCCGCCCAGCGACAGCACGAAGGCATGTGCGTTCCGCAGCTCGCCGGAGGTCAGGATCGGCGTCTGCGCCGCGGTTCCCGGATAGGCCGCGGTCACCCGGTCGATCGTCGCATCCTTGAAGTCGACATAATTGGCGCCGGCGTCGAGCGCGAAGCTCGGGGTCAGCTGATAGGATCCGCCGACCGCATAGTTCCAGCGATCCGAATCGGGCACGCGCGCGTCGCGCTCGCCGTCGCGAGTCGGGGTCTGGGCGTGCTGGACCCCGGCCCGCAGCGTCAGCTTTTGCGAGGCTGCATAATCGAAGCCGGTCGCGAGGCTCCAGCTGTCGCGGTAATTTTCGGGGATCGCGGTGTTGAGCGGCGAACCGAGGCGGATCGCATCGAACTTGCCCCAGCCATAATGGACCACCTGGCCGTTGAGCGTGAAGCGATCGCTCAGCCGGAAGCGCGCCCCGACGATGACCTGTGCCGGAGTATAGAAGCGCGCCTCGACGTCCGAGAGCGACATGTTCGAAGCCGCGAGCGGGCCGACCAGCCCGCTGATCTCGAGATCGCCCTTGAGCTTGTGCTCGATCGCCGACTTGTAGCTGACGCCGATCGTGGCGAAATCATTATGCATCTGGAAGCCGGCGCTCCAGCCCAGGTCCCAGCCATTGCCCTTCAGTTCCTGCCGCCCGTCGGGCAAGGCCGCGAGGATATTGGGAAGCGCGTTGCCGAGGCTCGCATCGGTATATTCGACGTTGAGCGCCGCGCCGACGCGCAGCCAGTCGGTCACCGCCACTGCGACCGAGGGCTGGATGTCGACCGTGCGCAGCTCGGTCTTGAGCGCGCTGTACCGCGCCCAGCTCGTCTCGGGATAATCGGTGGTGAAGCTGTAGGGCGAGGTGACTGCGAGACCCACCGCGACGCGATCGCCGAGCGGGATCGCGATCGCGCCCGACGGCAGCACGCCGTTGCTGATCGGATTGCGTGTCACTCCGTCTCCCCCGACCGGCGCGAAGGTGCCGCCCGGGCGGCGGATCAGCGTGCCGGTATCGGCGACTTCGCCGCGCGGCAGGATCAGCGAGCCGCTGATCGTCGCCTCGCCTTCGGTCATCCCCGCGATCGACGCCGGGTTCCACCACAAGGAAGCCGCGCCGGTGTCGGCCGCCTCGCCCGAAAAGGCGCGGCCCGCGGCGCGTGCCGCCTGTTCCTGGAGGTAAAAGGCCTGGGCATTGGCCGAAGCGGCGAAACCCACCGAGCCTGCCAGCGCGGTTGCGGCGGCGAGCGAAAGCTTGAGAGTCGACATGATACGCATCCTTGTACGCGGACAGAAAAAGCAGAAGGGCGGCGCCTCAGCGCACGCGGGTCCAGGTCTGGGTCTTGCAGAACGGCTTGAACACGCAGCCGCGGACCTTGAGCTGGTCGGCGCCGGACGGCGTCACGTCCGAGCCATAGGTCTTGCCGTCCTCGGCATTGTAGATCTTGCCGCCGATCCAGCCGCCCCCGCTCTGGGTGAAACCGCTTAGGATCTGCAGCCCGCGCAGCGGCCGATTGCGTAGCGCGGCGTCGGCATTCTTGGCGTCCTTCAGGTTCGGATTGGTCCGCAGCAGATCGGACGTGAGAATCCGCCCGCAGATCGAAGCGCCGCAGCGCTGGATCTCGACGATTCCGCCGCGCGTCTCGGTCTTCCAGCGGCCCATCGCCGCATCGGCGGATTGTGGACTGGCCGCGAGGGACAGTCCGATCAGGGTAAGCAACATACGCATCCTCTCGACACGCCCCCATACCGGATATTCGGCGGAGGTCGGGACGGCATCGGGACAAGCCCGTACCCGGGCACGCAAACCATGCCCGCGGGCGCTAGTTCCAAAGCAAACCGACCCAATTATGTCCTTTTATGTCCGGAAAGTTGCGCGGCCCGGTTTCAATCGCTCGCGAAACCGAACGGCGTCACCCCGCTCTCGCGCTCGTTCGCCAGCATCGCGCGGCCGGCAGGAGGCGCCGATCGCTGCGGACAATCGGGGCGCGTGCATGCCCGGCAGCCGAGCCCGATCGGCACAGCGCGCCCGGCGAGGTCGCGCCCGGACGCTACGGCAAGCGTCCGCGCGTCCGAAGCCGCCAATCCGATGCCGATCGCGAAGCGAGCGGGCACGCTCGCCACGCGCGCACCCTGCGGCTGGACGGCGCGCGCCAGCGTGAACCAGCGGCTGCCGTCCTCGAGCTCGACCAATTGGCTCAGGATCTCGTCGCGCGCGAAGGCGTCAAAAATATTCCACAAAGGACAGATTCCGGGCCCCTCGACCAGCGGTGACCCGCTCGCCCCGGCATAGCGTTTCGAAACCTGCCCCGCGCGATCGACTCGCAGCAGGAAGAACGGGAGCCCACGCGCGCCGACGCGCTGGAGCGTGGTCAGCCGGTGCGCGACCTGGCTGAAGCTCGCCCCGAAGCGCCGCTGGAGCAGTTCCGGATCATAGCCGCTCGATTCGCATGCGCGCAGGAACCGGGCGTACGGCATCATCACCGCCGCGGCGAAATAGCCGCCGAGGTGACGCCGGTAGAGCCGCTCGGCGGCGCGATCGAGCGCCGCGCCCTTGACCAGCGCATCGATCTCGGGCCGCGCCTCGGTCGCCAGCCGTTCGGCGAGCGCGAAGCTGCGTGCGGGAGCGTCGAGCATTTCGGAGAGCTGGATCTGCCGTGCGTGCATGTCGAGCCGCTTCATCCGATCGGGCATCACGTCGGCGGGCAGGATCCGCACCGCGAGCTGATGCTTGAACCGCAGCCGCTCGGCCATCGCGCCGTACAGGTCGCCCGCGGCGATACGCAGCTCGTCCGCCAGCACCTCGGCCCTGGCATCCAGATCGGCGAAATGGTTGCGCCAGCGCTCGATCTCGCGGCGGACCTGCCGGCCGGCATCGTCGGGCTCGGGAGTGCCCGCCGCGCCGCCGCCGATCCGGTCATAAGCGCGCGCGAACGCCTCGGCGCCGCCGGGCGCGCCCGCCAGCCATTCCTCCAGCTGGTGCCGGTCGATCTCGAGATCGGCGAACAAGGGATCGGCGAGCCGCCGCCGGATCGCCTCGGCGCCGCCACCAGGTTCGCTCGCGGCGAGCGTGCGCGGATCGAAATCATAGGTCTGCGCCAGCCGCATTAACACCGTCGCGGAAACCGGACGCTGGTTGCGCTCGACGAGGTTGAGATAGCTCGGCGAGACATCGAGCGCCTCGGCCATCGCCGCCTGGGTCAGCCCCAGCTGGCGCCGCAGCCGGCGGATCGAATGTCCCGCGAAGAGCTTGCGATCCGCCATTCCCAAATGCCTTTGTTCCTGCTATGTTCTCATTCGCCGACTCGGCGAGAATTTGTAAATAATTTACATGACGACAATCAACAAACAAGCGGTGGGCCACAATCAGACGCCAATTTCCTTTATAAGGGAATAGTCAACTTCATCAACGGCGCCGATATTCCGGGCACAAACTGTCAAGGAATCGACAATGCCGACGAGCTTCGACGATCTGGTCCCCGCCCCTAATGGCCGCTTCGACGGCATCGTCCGTCCGTATTCGGCCGAGGACGTGGCGCGGCTGCGCGGCTCGCTGCCAGTCGAGCACACCATCGCCCGCCGCGGCGCGCTCAAGCTGTGGGAGCTGCTCAAGTCGGAGGAGTATATCCACGCCCTCGGCGCCCTCTCGGGCAACCAGGCGATGCAGATGGTCCGCGCCGGATTGAAGGCGATCTATCTGTCGGGCTGGCAGGTCGCGGCCGACGCCAACACCGCCGGCCAGATGTATCCCGATCAGTCGCTCTACCCGGCCAATGCCGGGCCCGAGCTGGCGCGGAAGATCAACGCCACGCTCCAGCGCGCCGACCAGATCGAGCACATGGAAGGCGGCGCCACGCGCGACTGGTTCGCGCCGATCGTCGCCGATGCCGAAGCCGGCTTCGGCGGCCCGCTCAACTGCTTCGAGATCATGAAGGCGTACATCGCCGCAGGCGCCGCCGGGGTGCATTATGAAGACCAGCTCGCATCGGAAAAGAAATGCGGGCACCTCGGCGGCAAGGTGCTGATCCCCACCCAGGCACATATCCGCAATCTGGACAGCGCGCGCCTCGCCGCCGACGTCTGCGGGGTCCCGACGGTGATCTGCGCCCGTACCGATGCCGAGAGCGCAAAGCTGATCACGTCGGACGTCGACGAGCGCGACCACGAATTCCTCACCGGCGAGCGCACCGCCGAAGGGTTCTTCCGGTTGAAGGAGGGCACCGGCGTGGATCACTGCATCAAGCGGGGCCTCGCCTTCGCCAGCCACGCCGACCTTTTGTGGTGGGAGACATCGAAGCCCAATCTCGACGACGCCCGTCGCTTCGCCGAGGCGATCGGGCGCGAGCACCCGAACAAGATGCTGGCCTATAATTGCTCGCCGAGCTTCAACTGGGAGAAGAATCTCGACAAGGACGACATCGCCCGCTTCCAGCGCGAATTGGGCGCGATGGGCTACAAGTTCCAGTTCGTCACGCTCGCAGGCTTTCACCAGCTCAATTACGGCATGTTCGAGCTGGCCCGCGGTTACCGGGATCGCGGCATGGCCGCCTATTCGGAGCTCCAGCAGGCCGAATTCGCCGCAGAAGCCAACGGCTACACCGCGACGCGCCACCAGCGCGAAGTCGGCACCGGCTATTTCGACGCGGTCGCCCAGGCGGTGGCCGGCGGCGAGAGCTCGACCACCGCACTCGCCGAAAGCACCGAAGCCGCCCAGTTCAACAAGCAAGCTGCCTGAAAGGAGCCACTACCATGACCAACGAACCCCAGCGCAGCCGCGCCGTCTTCTCGACCGAGGATTTCCGCCTGCTCCGCGAGGCGGTCGGCACGCATCTGCGCAAGATCAAGGACCAGCCCGAATCGACCAAATACGCCAATCTCTATCACCGCCTCGGCCGCGTCGCCTGAGGCGAGACTTTCCTGGGGAGGAAAGGATGTCCGCCGGAGGATTCCCCTCCGGCGGGCATTTCCCGTATCCGGTGTTCCGGCGAAGGCTGGAGCGTTGGCAGCCGTCAGCCTTCTCTCTCCAACGCTCCGGCCTTCGCCGGAACACCGCTGGCGGCCAGCCGCTCGACCCGCTCGAGATGCTCGTCCTTGCCGAACGGGAAACGCCGGTAGAAGAACGCCGCCGCGAAGCCGAGCGACAGATAGAGCGCGGCGAACAGGATCGTCAGCCGGTCCACCGTCTCCACCGGTACGCTCCCCGGCTTCGCCGCCTCGGGAAAGCCGGCGATGGCAAGGATCGAGCCCGCGACGAAGATGCCCAATCCGCTCGTGCATTTCTGGACGAAGAACGCGCCGGCAAAGAACACCCCTTCGGAGCGCCGCCCGGTCTCGACCTCCGAATGCTCGACGACGTCGGCCATCATCGATGCGCCGAGGATGGTCGACGAGACCGAGCAGGTCGCGTTGATCGTGAAGATCGCAAGCAGCAGCGGCACCAGCACGGGGTTGCCCGGCTCGGGAAACAATCCCGCCAGCCGCAGCCAATACGGCAAAGTGAGAAGCACCGCCGCCGCGATCATGAATCCCATCCCCGCCACCGGCTTGCCGGTGCGCTTCGCGACACGCGGCGCGATCAGGAACGCGCCCACCACGCCGATCAGCAGGATCAGCCCCAGCCATTGGAAGTCGGCGCCGCGAAAGCCCCAGACGTGCGCGTAGAGATAGTTGGACAGCGCATAGCTGATCCCCTGCGCCGAATAATAGCAGATCCCCGCGGCCATCAGGATCAGGAAGGCACGGTTGCGCACGCTCTCGCGCAGCTCGCGGAAATTGGCGCCGAGCGACTGGCGCTCGATCTCGGGGCGCGGCAGCCTCTTGATCTCGCGGTGCGTGCCCAACGCCGAAACGAGGATCGCGACGAACATCGCCACTGCCCCGGCGAGCGCGAAGCCGACATAGCCCTGCCGGTTGAGCAAACCGGTCTCCTGCCCCGGCTCGGGCGCAAGGAAATAGCTGTAGGATGCCACCAGCATCGCCATGCCGCCCGCCCAGCCGAACAGATAGCGATACGCCATGATCCGCGTCCGCTCGTCATAATCGGCGGAAAGCTCGGGGCTCAGCGCCTGCGACGGCACCTCGTAAGCCGAGACCGCGGTACGCACGAGCACGGCGCTGGCGAACACCCAGACCAGCATCGCCTGATGCGACCAGGCCGGCGGGTTCCACAGCAGCAGCCAGCCGAGCGCGATCGGCGCGGCCGAAGCATACATCCACGGATGCCGCCGCCCCCAGCGTCCGCGTGTGCGATCCGAGAGGAACCCGATTGCCGGATCGATGAACGCGTCGAGCAGCAATGCGCACATGATCGCGAAGCCGACCTGCGCCGAAGGCAGTCCGAGCACCTGATTGTAGAAGAGCAAGAGGAAGGTGGAGAAACAGAAATCCTTCACCCCATAGGCCACTGCGCCGAAGCCATAAGCCAGCATGGTGCCCTGACGCACCCGGCGGACCGGCGGAATGGCGGGAGAGGCTTGGTTCGCTTCGTTGGCGGCCATGGCCGATCCTCTCACGCACGATTCCGCTGCAGCATAAGTGGTGCGAGGGCCGCGTCAATCACGGGTATTGGAATATCGGGTATGGCTTGTCGGACTGTGAAGGTAGGCTATAGCATCCCGCTTAGAACAACAGGAACGGTTCCCCCGATGGCGCTCGATCCCGAGATCTTCGATGCCCTGATCGATACGATCCGCCGCTTCGTGAGCGAGAGGCTGCGCCCGCTCGAAGGCGAGGTCGAGGCCGCCGACGCCATTCCGGACGCAGTGATCGGGGAAATGAAGGGGCTGGGCCTGTTCGGCCTGTCGATCGCCGAGGAATATGGCGGGCTCGGGCTGACGATGCTCGAGGAATGCAAGGTCGCAATCGAGCTCGGCCGCACCACGCCGGCGTTCCGCTCGACCTTCGGCACCAATGTCGGGATCGGCAGCCAGGGGCTGGTGATGGCGGGCACGCCGCAACAGAAGGCCGAGTGGTTGCCGCGGATCGCCAGCGGCGAAGTGATCACCAGCTTCGCGCTGACCGAGCCCGATGTCGGATCGGATTCGGGTGCCGTGAAGACCCGCGCGGTCCGGGACGGCGACATCTATCGCCTCTCCGGCACCAAGCGCTTCATCACCAATGCCGACAAGGCGCAGCTTTTCACCGTGATGGCGCGCACCAGCGACGAGCCTGGGGGCCGCGGCGTCTCGGCCTTCCTCGTCCCCCGCGATTTGCCCGGCGTGTCGATCGGCGAGCCCGAGAAGAAGATGGGCCAGAAGGGTGCGCGCGTCGCCGACGTGGTGCTCGACGACACGCCTGTTCCCGCCGCCAACCGACTCGGCGAAGAAGGCCAGGGCTTTAGGCTTGCGATGCAAGTGCTCGATCGCGGCCGGCTGCACATCTCGGCGGTATGCGTCGGCGTGGCCGAACGGCTGATCGCCGATTGCGTCGCTTATGCCAGCGAGCGCAAGCAGTTCGGCAAGCCTATCGCTGAGCACCAGCTCATCCAGGCGCTGATCGCCGATTCGAAGACCGAGGCGATGGCCGCGCGCGCGCTGATGCTCGAGACCGCGGCGCGTAAAGACGCCGGCGAGAACACTACGATGGAAGCCGCCGCGACCAAGTATTTCGCATCGGAGATGGTCGGCCGCGTCGCCGATCGCGCGGTGCAGATTTTCGGCGGCGCGGGCTATATCGCTGATTACGGCATCGAACGGCTCTACCGCGACGTGCGGCTGTTCCGGATCTACGAAGGCACCAGCCAGATCCAGCAGCTGATCATCGCGAGAGAGACATTGAAACGCGGCGGATGAGAGGCAGAACAATCCCCCTCCCGCTTGCGGGAGGGGTTAGGGGAGGGTTCGGTGCAATGCCATTTCGAGGGCACCCCGCTTAACCCTCATCCCGGCCCTCTCCCGCAAGCGGGAGAGGGAGAAACAGGAGAGAGAAGATGGACACCAACAGCCTTTTCCGCCTCGACGGCCGCATCGCGCTCGTCACCGGCGGATCGCGCGGCATCGGCCGGATGATCGCCAGCGGCTTCGTCGCCCAGGGCGCCAAGGTCTATGTCTCGTCGCGCAAGGCCGAAGCGTGCGAGGAAACCGCGGCGGCGCTCGGCGAAAACTGCATCGCCCTGCCGCACGACATCTCCACCGTCGAAGGCTGCCGCGCGCTTGCCGAGGACCTCGCCGCACGCGAAGCCCGCCTCGACATCCTCGTCAACAATGCCGGCGCGGCCTGGGGCGAGCCGTTCGAGACCTTCCCCGAAAAGGGCTGGGACAAGGTCATGGACCTCAACGTCAAATCTCCCTTCTTCCTGACCCAGGCGCTGCACGCCCTGCTCAAGGCCGGCGGCTCGGCCGAGCGTCCCGCCAAGGTGATCAACATCACGTCGATCGACGGTCAGCGGCTCAATCCGTGGGAGACGTACAGCTACCACGCCTCGAAATCGGCGTTGATCTACCTGACCAAACGCATGGCCGCGCGGCTGGTGCGCGATCACATCAACGTCACGTCGATCGCTCCCGGCGCCTTCGCCAGCGACATGAACAAGGCTGCCCGCGATCACGGCGACGCGGTCTCGAAGGCGATTCCCGCGAAGCGTATCGGCAGCGACGAGGACATGGCCGGCACCGCGATCTACCTCGCCAGCCGCGCGGGCGATTATGTGATCGGCGACACGATCACCGTCGATGGCGGGCTGGTCAACGCCTCGCTTGGCGGCAGCATCGACGGCTAACGTCTCAGCGGGCGATCCCCCCCGCAGCGAGCACCGCCAACGTCACCAGCTCGCTTGCCGTCGCGGTCATCGGTGCGATCTGGACCGGCTTCTCCATGCCGATCAGCATCGGGCCGATCGTCGAATCGCCGCCCAGCTCACGGAGCAATTTGGCCGAGATGTTGGCCGATTGAAGCCCAGGCATGATCAGCACGTTTGCGGGGCCTGAGAGCCGCGCGAACGGGTATTTCGCCATCTGGCGCGGGTTGAGCGCGACATCGGGCGACATCTCGCCTTCATATTCGAATTCGACCGAGCGCTGGTCGAGCAGCTTGATCGCGCCGCGGACATTGTCGAGCCAGCGGCCTTCGGGATTGCCGAAGTTGGAATAGCTGAGGAACGCGACACGCGGCTCGTGGCCCATGCGCCGCGCGACCTGTGCGGTGCCCTCGGCGATCGCCGCGAGTTCCTCGGCGGTCGGCCGCTCGTTGACCGTGGTGTCGGCGATGAACACCGTGTGCGATTGGCCGACCAGCACATGGATGCCGAAGGCAGTGCGGCCTTCCTCATAATCGATCACCCGCTTCACCTGGCGCATCGTCTCGGCATAGGTGCGGGTAACGCCGGTGATCATCGCATCGGCCTCGCCCAGCTGGAGCAGCAGCGCGCCGAAGATGTTGCGATCGCGGTTGACGATGCGTTCGATGTCGCGGCGCAGATAGCCGCGGCGCTGGAGCCGGTTATAGAGGAACTCGACCATCCGCGGCACCAGCGGCGAGTTGACGCTGTTGTGCAGCTCGAAATCCTCGGGATTCGCACCGAGTTTCTGCAGCCGCTCATGGACCGATTCGCGCCCGACCAGCACCGGTGTGCCGTATCCGCCTTCCTTGAAGGCGATCGCCGCGCGCAGCACCACTTCCTCCTCGCCCTCGGCGAAGATCACGCGCTTCGGATTGCCGCGCGCGCCTTCATAAGCGAGGCTGAGCACCGAAGTCGTCGGATTGAGGCGGGCGCGCAGCGACTGGCGATAGGCCGCCATGTCGACGATCGGTTTGGTCGCCACCCCCGAATCCATCGCCGCCTGCGCGACCGCCGCGGGGACGATCTCCATCAGCCGGGGATCGAACGGCGCCGGGATGATATAATCGGGACCGAAGCTGTGCTGCGTGCCATAGGCGGCGGCGACTTCCTCGGGCACCTGCTGGCGGGCGAGCTCGGCGAGCGCGCGCGCCGCGGCGATCTTCATCGCGTCGTTGATCGTCGTCGCACGGACGTCGAGCGCACCGCGAAAGATGAACGGGAAGCCGAGCACGTTGTTGACCTGGTTCGGATAGTCCGAACGGCCGGTGGCGATGATCGCATCGGGGCGCGCCGCCTTGGCGACTGGCGGGCTGATCTCGGGATCGGGATTTGCCATCGCGAAGACGATGGGATTGGGCGCCATCGTCTTGAGCAATTCGGGCGACAGCGAATTGGCCGAGGCGAGGCCCACGAACACATCGGCGCCGTCGAGCGCGTCGGCGAGGGTGCGCTTCTCCGTGGCGACGGCATGCGCCGACTTCCACTGGTTCATATGCTCCTGCCGGCCCTGATAGATCACTCCGGTCAGGTCGAGCATCAGCAGATTGTCGTGCGGCAGCCCCATCGCCTTGATCAGCTCCGCACAGGCGATCGCCGCGGCGCCGGCGCCGAGCATCACCACCCGCGCGGTCTTGATGTCGCGCCCGGTCAGGTGAAGCGCGTTGATCAGCCCCGCCGCGGCGATGATCGCAGTGCCGTGCTGGTCGTCATGGAAGACCGGGATGTTCATGCGTTCGCGCAGGGTCTGCTCGATCACGAAGCATTCGGGGGACTTGATGTCCTCCAGGTTGATCCCGCCGAAGCTCGGCTCCATCAGCTCCACCGCGTCGATGAAGCGATCCACGTCTTCGGTCTTGAGCTCGAGGTCGATCGAATCGACGTCGGCGAAGCGCTTGAACAGCACCGCCTTGCCTTCCATCACCGGCTTCGAGGCGAGCGCACCGAGATTGCCGAGACCGAGGATCGCCGTGCCGTTGGAGATCACCGCGACCAGATTGCCCTTGGCGGTATAGTCATAGGCGAGCGAGGGATCCTCGGCGATCGCGCGGACGGGCACCGCGACGCCGGGCGAATAAGCAAGCGCCAGATCACGCTGGGTGGCCATCGGCTTCGAGGCGATGATCTCGATTTTACCCGGCCGGCCTTCGGAGTGGTACAACAGCGCCTCGCGCTCCGAAAACTGGACGTTCGATTCCTCAGCCATGCATCTCTCCTGACATCGACCCTTTAGGAGCGACGTTCCGGAGCCGCAACACGTCCGAAACACGATGCGCACGGAAAAATGATAGCGCTACCACCAGCCATGCCCGATGGCGTCCGCGATTCGTCCCCAGAAAATCCGGTCCACGGTGTTGATCGGCGGGCGGGTTCGGCTAACCCGGAAGCCGCATGTCCTCCGCCGCTCCCACTCCGATGATGGCGCAGTATCTCGCCCTCAAGGCCGAGGCCGAGGATTGCCTGCTCTTCTATCGCATGGGCGACTTCTTCGAACTCTTCTTCGACGACGCGAAAATCGCCAGCGCCTGCCTCGACATCGCGCTCACCGCGCGCGGCGAGCATGATGGCGAGCGCATCCCGATGTGCGGGGTGCCGGCGCATGCGATGGACGGCTATCTCGCCCGGCTGATCAAGGCGGGGCACCGCGTCGCCATCGCCGAGCAGACCGAGACGCCCGAGCAGGCGCGCAAGCGCATGGGGTCGAAGGCACTGGTCAACCGCGCGATCGTTCGCGTGGTCACTGCGGGGACGCTGACCGAGGAGGCATTGCTCGACAGCCGCACTGCCAATTGGTGCGTGGCGATCGGCGAGGCCGCGACGGGAGTGGCGATCGCTTGCGCCGACATCTCGACCGGGCGCCTCGAAGTGGTCGAGACCGATATGGATCGCATCGCGGCTGAGATCGCGCGCCTGAGCCCGGCCGAGACGATCGTGTGCGATGGCACGCACTTCGCCGAGCTCGGCACCGCCACGCGACCCAGGGCCGATTTCGACAGCGCGAACGGAGAAGCGCGGCTGAAGCGGCTCTTCGGTGTCGCCACGCTGGATGGCTTCGGCAATTTCTCCCGCGCAGGGCTCGCAGCGGCGGGAGGGCTGGTCGCCTATCTGGAGCATACCGCGAAGGGATCGCTGCCGTTCCTGCGGCCGCCGCGCCTCAGCCGCACCGACGCGGCCATGGCGATCGATGCCGCAACCCGCGAAAGCCTCGAACTGTGCATCAGCCAGTCGGGCACGCGCAAAGGCAGCTTGCTCGACGCAGTCGACCGCACCGTCACCGGCGCGGGCGCGCGCCTCCTCGGGCAGGACATCGCCGCACCGCTGATGGATCGCGGGGCCGTCGATGCGCGGCTCGATCTCGTGCAGCGCTTCCACGACGACAGCGGGCTCCGCGACATGGTGCGCGCGAGCCTGCGCGCGTTGCCCGATATCGGGCGCGCGCTCGGCCGGCTGGCGGCGGGACGCGGATCGCCGCGCGATCTGGGCCAGCTTCGCGACGGCCTCGACGGCGCGTGGCGGCTGGGTGAGCGGCTCGACGCGATCGGCACGCCGCCTCCTCTGCTCGCCGAGCTGGCGCCGCAGCTGCGCGGGCACGGCGCGCTGATCGACCTCCTCGCCCGTGCGCTCGTCCCCGAACCGCCGATCGACGCGTCGAACGGCGGGTATATCGCCGAGGGGTACGACGCCGCGCTCGACGATCTGCGCGATGCCGGCGCGGGCGGGCGGCGCGCGATCGCCGCGCTGGAGGCGGAGTATCGCGCGCGCACGGGCATCACGGCGCTCAAAGTGCGTCACAATGGCGTGCTCGGCTATCATATCGAAGTACCCGCGCGCGCCGCCGACCCCCTGATGAGGCCCGACAGCGGCTTCACCCATCGCCAGACGCTGGCCGGAGTGGTGCGCTTCAATGCGCCCGATCTGCACGACGTCGCGATCAAGGTGACGCAGGCGGGCGCGCATGCATTGACCGCCGAAGCGGCGCATCTCGAAGAACTGACCGGCCGTGCGCTCGAACGCAGCGAGGCGGTTGCCGCGACCGCCGACGCGCTCGCCCGGATCGACGTCGCCGCGGCGCTCGCCGAGCGCGCCGCCGAAGCCGGCTGGACGCGGCCGGCTTTGGTCGATCACGCCTGTTTCGAGATCGAGGGCGGGCGCCATCCGGTGGTCGAGGAAGCGGTCGCGCGCGCCGGGGGGCGTTTCGTCGCCAATGACTGCACGCTTTCGGAAGATTCGCGGCTGTGGCTGGTCACCGGGCCGAACATGGGCGGTAAATCGACCTTCCTGCGCCAGAACGCGCTGATCGCGGTGCTTGCGCAGGCGGGCAGCTATGTCCCCGCCACCCGCGCCACGCTCGGCCTCGTCGACCGACTGTTCAGCCGCGTCGGCGCATCGGACAATCTCGCGCGCGGCCGATCGACCTTCATGGTCGAGATGGTCGAGACCGCGGCGATCCTCGCGCAGGCGACGCCGCGCAGCTTCGTCATCCTCGACGAGGTCGGGCGCGGCACTTCGACCTATGACGGGCTCGCCATCGCCTGGGCGGTGGTCGAGGCTATCCACGAGGATAACCGCTGCCGCTGCCTGTTCGCGACGCACTATCACGAGCTGACCCGGCTGGCGGAGCGCTGCGACGCGCTGACGCTCCACAATGTCCGCGCGCGCGAATGGAAGGGCGAGCTCGTCCTGCTCCACGAAGTCGCGGAAGGGCCGGCGGACCGGAGCTACGGCCTTGCGGTAGCCCGGCTCGCGGGATTGCCGCCACTGACGATCCGGCGCGCCAAGGCTGTGCTCGACAAGCTCGAGGCAGGACGCGCGAAGACCGGCGGGATCGCCGCGGGGCTCGACGATCTGCCATTGTTCGCCGCGGCGGCGGAGGCCGAGGAGGAGAAAGTCGACGCACTGCGGGCGGAGCTGGAGGCGATCGACATCGACGCGCTTAGTCCGCGCGAGGCATTGGAGACGCTGTATCGGTTGAAGGGGCTCGCTGGGGACGGCGCGTAGGCCTCCGTGGTGCGCGTTAGCGGCTCACCTTGACTCGAATTTGCTCTATAGCCGCCCGCGATGACCGACCCGATGACCCGCATCGCCGAGGCGCTCGAACGCCTTGCACCGCCACTCGCCCCGCCTGCCGACCCGCTCGCCCATCCCGCTTATGTATGGCGTGGGCATAGCCTCGCGGCGGCGCGGGCTTTCGCGCCATTGCCACTCGAAATGCTCCGCGGAATGGAGCCGCAGCGCGATGCGCTGCTCGCCAATCTCGCGCGGCTGGCGGCAGGCAGCGCCGCGCAGGACGTCCTGCTCTGGGGCGCACGCGGCACCGGCAAGTCGGCGCTGGTCAAGAGCGCGGTCGCGGCGGTGCAGGCGAAGGGCGGAAACCTCGCGCTGGTCGAGGCGGTCACCCAGCATCTCGATGCCTTGCCCGAACTGTTCGCATTGCTCGCCGCCTCGGCCCGGCCATTCGTCATCTTTCTCGACGATCTCGGCTTCGATGCCGCAGGCGACGCGCGCGCGCTGCGCTCGCTGCTCGAAGGCGGCGCCGAGGCACGGCCGGCCAATACGCGGCTGATCGTCACGTCGAACCGCCGCCATCTGATCCCGCGCGACATCGCCGAGCAGGCCAGCGCGATCAATCCGCGCGATTCGGTAGACGACAGTCTCGCGCTCGCCGACCGCTTCGGGCTGAGCCTCGGCTTCCACGCGATCGACCAGGATACCTATGTCGACATCGTGCGCGGTTATGCCGAAGCGCATGGCCTGAGCTTCGATCCCGCCGAGGCGATCAACTGGGCGACCCGACGCGGCAGCCGCTCGGGACGAGTCGCATGGCAGTATGTCGTCGATCTCGCCGGGCGCTCGGCCAAGTCTTTGTAAAATAAAGTTGATCCACATCAACTATAGCCAAGACGAGGCTTGACAGCAGCAGGACGAACGCGCCTGTTCCCTTCCCGGAGATGGGGCGAATAGGAGAACTCGACCTGCCCGAAAGGCTGGCGCCGTATGCGCCGGCCTGGGTGACGCAAACGCTGTTCGCGTTTCTCTGCGCGGCGGCCGGAATAGCCGCACGCGCACTCGTCGACATCTTCGCACCCGGCGCCGGTCCATTCGCGCTGGGTTACCCCGCGGTATTGGTCGCGGCGCTCTTCGCGCGTTGGCAGTCGGGCGCGCTCGCCGCCCTCCTGACATTGCTCCACACCTGGTACTTCCTGCTGCCGCCGCTGTATTCCTTCTACCCCAAGGGTCCGGCGGACGGACCGCGGCTGCTCGTCATCGTGATCGCTTATGTGATCATGCTCGCCGTCGCCGAAACTTTCCGCCTGGCGGTACGCCGCGCCACGGCCGAGCGCGACCGCCAGATTGCCGAGCGCGATCTGTTCCTCGAGGAATTCGACCACCGGGTGAAGAACAACTTCACGCTCGTCGCATCGTTGCTCGAAATGCAGCGCCGCCGCGCCGGCAACGGCGAGACCGCGGAAGCGCTGGCCAGCGCGCTGGCGCGCGTCGAAAGCATCGCGCGTGCGCATCGCCATCTATATCGCGGCGCCGCGGCTCCGGGCGAGGTCGACATGGCGACCTATATCCACGAACTCTGCGCCGCGCTGGAAGAGGCACTGTTCCGGCGCGGTGCGATCACGCTGGCGTGCGCGGCGGATCACGCGGCGCTGTCCCGCGATCGGGCCGTGTCGATCGGCCTGATCGTCAATGAACTCGTCACCAACGCCGCCAAGCACGCATTCGGAGATCGCGAGCGCGGCGCGATCCATGTACGGTTCGAGAGACGGCCCGGAGGCTGGCGCCTGATCGTAGCCGACAACGGCACCGGCATGCCTGCCGGGGCACCGAACCAGCGTCCGGTCGGTCTCGGGCAGCGGCTGATCGAAGGCTTTGCCCGGCAGGCGCGAGGAACGATCCGAACCGAGAGCGGCACGGAGGGGACCGTAGTTGCGGTGGATCTGGAGGGGTAATCGAGCGAGCGTCTGGAATGCCACGTCACCCCGGCCTTGTGCCGGGGTAGGGCGAACGGCGGGTGGATATTACCCCAAAGCCTCGACCTGTTCGGCCAATTCGAGCCAGCGCATTTCCGCCGCGTCCTTCTCGTCGCGCAACTTGCCGATCCCGTCGCTCAGGCTGGCGAACTTGCCCGGATCGCGAGCGTAGAGATCGGGATCGGCCAGCGCCGCCTCGTCCTTCGCGATCTGCGCCTCGATTTCCTCGATCCGCCTGGGCAGCAGATCATAGTCGCGCTGGTCCTTGTAGCTGAGCTTGGTCGCCTTCGGCCGGGGCGCTTCTGTCGCGACCGGTTTCGGCGCGGTCTTTCTGGGCTCGGCCCGCACCGTCCGGCGCGCCTCCCAATCGGCATAGCCGCCGGCCACGACGTCGACCTTGCCGCTGCCGTCGAGCCCGAGCGTCACTGTCACCGTGCGATCGAGGAAGTCGCGATCGTGGCTGACGATCAGCACGGTGCCTTCATAGTCGGCGATGACTTCCTGAAGCAGGTCGAGCGTCTCGAGATCGAGATCGTTGGTCGGCTCGTCGAGCACCAGCAGGTTCGACGGCCGCGCGAATTCGCGTGCGAGCAGCAATCGCGAGCGTTCGCCGCCCGAAAGCGTGCCGATCTTCGCGTCGGCGAGGTTGGGCTCGAACAGGAACTCCTTCAAATAGCCGTGGATGTGCTTCTTGACCCCCAGCACGTCGATCCATTCGCCGCCCTGGGTGAGCACGTCGCGCACCGTCTTGGCGGGATCCATCAGGCTGCGCTGCTGATCGATGATGACCTCGTCGAGCGTCTTGGCGAGCCGCACGCTGCCTTCGTCGGGCGCGAGTTCGCCGGTGAGCAGCTTGAGCAAAGTCGTCTTGCCGGCGCCGTTCCGCCCGACCACGCCGATCCGGTCGCCCTTGGTTACGCGCAGCGTCAGGTCCTTGATGATCGTACGGTCGCCGAAGCGCTTGGTGATGTGCTTGGCGTCGATCACCACCTTGGTCTGCGCATCGTCCGATCCGATCGCGAGCTTCGCGGCGCCCTGCGGCCCCATCATGGCGGCACGCTCGGCACGCATTTCCTTTAGCTTGGTCAGCCGGCCCTGGTTGCGCCGCCGGCGCCCGGTGACGCCGCGCAGCAGCCAATGCTCCTCGATCTTGAGCTTCGCATCGAGCTTCTGCGCGTTGCGCTCCTCCTCGGCATAGACCTGTTCGGTCCATGCCTCGAAGCCGCCGAAACCGATCTCGGCGCGGCGGATCGCCCCGCGGTCAAGCCACAGGGTCTGCTTGGTCAGTCGGGTGAGAAAGGTGCGATCGTGGCTGATCGCGATGAATGCGCCGTTGTAGCGGCTTAACCATGATTCGAGCCAGTCGATCGCCGCGATGTCGAGATGGTTGGTCGGCTCGTCCATCAGCAGCACGTCGGGGTTCTGCGCCAATGCACGCGCGATCGCGGCGCGGCGGCGCTCGCCGCCCGAGGCAGTCGCGGCGTCGCGGCCGAGATCGATGCCGAGCTGGTCCGCAATCGCCTCCGCCTCGTAGCGCTCCGGCGCATCGTCGCCGGCGAGGACGAAATCGAGCAAAGTGTCGAAGCTGGTCACCTGCGGATCCTGTTCCAGCAGGACGACATGCGTACCCGGCACGATCGTGCGGCGGCCCTCGTCGGAATCGATCCGGCCGGCGATCAGGCGAAGCAGAGTCGATTTGCCCGCGCCGTTGCGCCCGATCAGCGCTAGCCGGTCGCGCTCGCCGATATAGAGGTCGAGCCCGCGGAACAGCCAGCCGGAACCCTGGACCAGTCCGAGGCCCTCATATGCAAGTACAGGTGCAGCCATGGCGCGCCACCTAGGGGGCCCGAACGTCCGCTGCAAGTTACAGCCGGCTGACACCGACGTTCAGGGGCTATTCAATGGCCGAACCCTATGTCATGCGGATGAAGATGCTGGCGAAACCGGTTTTATGCGCATGCCTGGCAGGCCTCTCGCTCGTCGGGAGCGCCGACGCGCGCGTCCTCCTGGTCGGACAAGACAGCAATCAGGAAGCCGCCAACCAGCGCCGCCAGCGGGGCCAGAACCTCCCGGTCCGCGAGATCGAACGGCGAGTGATCCCCCGCATGCCCGGGGCGCAATATCTCGGATTCGATTACGATCCCTCGACGGACATTTACACGCTCAAGTTCCTGCGCAATGGATCGGTGATCTGGGTGGATGCCGACGGGCGGACGGGCAACATCATTCGACGCACGGGAAATTGAGCGCCGGCTACGGGCGCGAGCACAGGGATTAGAGCATGCGACTTTTGATCGTCGAGGACGAACCCAATCTCGGACAGCAGCTCCGCAATGCGCTGGAGGGCGCAGGCTATGCGGTCGATCTCGCCACCGATGGCGAGGAGGGGCATTTCCTCGGCTCGACCGAACAATATGACGCCGTCATCCTCGACCTCGGCCTGCCCGAGATCGACGGGCTGACCGTGCTCGACCGCTGGCGCAAGGAAGGCAAGACCACGCCGGTACTGGTGCTCACCGCGCGCGACAGCTGGTCGGACAAGGTGGCCGGGCTCGATGCCGGCGCCGACGATTATGTCGCCAAGCCCTTCCAGACGGAGGAACTGATCGCCCGCCTCCGCGCGCTGATCCGCCGTGCCTCGGGCAATGCCTCCGCCGAACTGATCGCCGGTGACATCCGCCTCGACACGCGCTCGGGCAAGGTCACCAAGGCGGGCGAGCCGGTCAAGCTCACCGCGCAGGAATACAAGCTGCTCAGCTATTTGCTTCATCACAAGGGCAAGGTGGTCAGCCGCACCGAGCTGATCGAGCATATCTACGATCAGGATTTCGATCGCGATTCGAACACGATCGAAGTGTTCGTGACGCGGATCCGCAAGAAATTGGGCGCCGACGTGATCACCACCATCCGGGGGCTGGGCTACAGCCTCGAGGAACCCGCGGACGCCTGAGATGGAACTCGAAGGGGACAATGCCCCGTCCCCTGTGAGCGTCGAGGCGGCGCCCGAACCCCAGCCACGCCAATATGCGCGCGCCCGCGGCTCGGTGAGCCGGCGGATGATCCTGATCGCCAGCGCGTGGATCTTCGTGCTGCTGGTCGGCGGCGGCTACGCCCTCAATGGCGTGCTGACCACTGCGCTCACTCGCAATTTCGACGAGCAGCTTGATTATCTGCTGACCTCCATGATCGTCTCAGCCGAGCTCGACTCGCTTGGGCAAGTCATCCTGAATCGCGAATTGGCGGACCAGCGCTTCCTAGAACCCGGTTCGGGCGCTTATTGGCAGATCAGTGGCAAGGGATTCGAACCTTTCCCCTCGCGCTCGCTGTGGGACCGCAGGCTGCGTGTCGATCAGCACCACGACGACCGCGAACTTCATATCTACGACAGCGACGAGTTCGTCGACAAAACCCCGCGCGCCGATCGCGATCCCAACGATCCCAGCAACCAGCTGCTGCGGATCGCCGAACGCGACCTGAAACTCCCCGGATCGCCGGTCCGCTGGAAGTTCCAGGTGGCGCAGAGCCGCGACGGGCTCGACGCGCAGATCGCGACCTTGCGGCGGACCTTGGTGCGCAGCTTCGTGTTGCTAGGGCTCGGGCTGATCGTGATGGTCGGGCTGCAGACCTGGTACGGCCTGCTGCCGCTGCGGAAGGTGCGCAAGGAGATCGCACGATTGCGCGCGGGCAAGTCGAAGCGGATCGAGGATCGCATGCCCGCCGAAATCGCGCCGATGGTCGAGGAATTGAATGCTTTGGTCGAGCACAACGACCGCCAGGCGGAGGAGGCCCGGCGACATGCCGGCAATCTCGCCCACGCCCTCAAAACCCCCCTCAGCGTGATCATGAACGCCGCCGCAGCGGGACAGGAAGACCTGGCCCCCACCGTAATTCGCGAGGCGCGGACAATGCGCCGCCAGATCGATCACCATCTCGCCCGCGCCCGCGCCGTCGGCCGCCGCGGCAGCGCACACAGCCGCGCGCAAGTCTGGCCATCGATCGAGGCGGTCGAGCGGGCGGTGGCCCGGCTCTATCCCAATGTCCGCATCGACGTGGACGGCCAGAAGGACCTGATCGCGCATATCGAACGACAGGACCTCGACGAGATCCTCGGCAATTTGGTGGAGAACGCCGCCAAATATGGCGGCGGCAGCGTGTTCATCACCGCGGGCGTGCAGGCGGGTTTCGTCGAGATCATCGTCGAGGACGATGGCCATGGTATTCCCGAGGCCGACCGCATCCGCATCTTCAACCGCGGCGTCCGGCTCGACAGCGGCAAGCCCGGCACCGGGCTCGGCCTCGCCATCGTTCGCGACGTCGCCGAGATCTACGACGGCACCGTCAGCCTTGAGGAGAGCGACGATCTTGGCGGGCTGCTGGTGCGCCTGCGACTGCCGGCGGCGAGCTGATCTAGAGCGCGCGCATCGCCTCGGCGGCGATCGTCAGGCTTTTCTTGCGCGCAATGTGATCGAACATCGCACTGGTGAACATCAGCTCGTCGGCGCCGGTGCGGGCAATGAAGGCGGCGAGCTGGTCGCGAACCTTGGCAGGCCCGCCGATTGCGCTGGCCGAGAGTACCTGATCGAGCATCGCATTGCCGTGCGGCCCGAGGCTCTCCCGATAACCACGGACCGGCGGGGGAAGCTGGATACCGCGCCCGATGGTACGGATCGCGACGAAAGCTTGTTGTTGGGAGGTGGCTAGATATTCAGCTTCTTCGTCCTCTTCCGCGGCGAAGACGTTGAAGCCGAGCATCAGATGCGGCGCGTCGAGCACCGCCGAAGGCCGGAAATTGCGGCGATACAGCTCGATCGCCTCGTCGAGCAGGCCCGGCGCGAAATGCGAGGCGAAGGCGTAAGGCAGCCCCAGCGCCGCCGCGAGCTGCGCGCCGAACAGGCTCGAGCCGAGGATCCACAGCCTGACGTCCGCTCCGGCGCCGGGCGTGGCGCGCACCCCGGTCCGGCCGTCATCGGCGAAATAGCTCTGCAACTCGAGCACGTCCTGCGGAAATTCGTTGCCGTCGCCACCCAGCCCGCGCCGGATCGCCGCCGCGACGCGCTGGTCCGACCCCGGCGCACGGCCGAGCCCGAGGTCGACGCGGCCGGGGAACAGCGCGTCCAGCGTGCCGAACGCCTCCGCGACCTGCAGCGGCGAATGGTTGGGGAGCATGATCCCGCCTGCCCCCACCCGGATCGTCGCGGTCGCCGCACCGACATGGGCGATGACCACCGCAGTGGCGGCACTGGCGATACCCTCCATGCCGTGGTGCTCGGCGACCCAATAGCGCGTGAAGCCGAGGCTTTCGGCATGGCGCGCGAGATCGGCGGCATTGGCCAGCGCCTGGGCGGCGCTCCCGCCCTGGACGATGGGAACGAGATCGAGCAGCGAATATGCGGTCATCGCCGGGAGATGGGTGGCGCCCGCCGTTCGCGCCACCCGAAGCTTTGCTATCAGCCGGTGAAGAAGGTCCTCAGAACCCCAAGGTCAGCCGCACCGCGCCGCCCTTGTCGCTGGCGAACGAGGCATAATTGCCCGGGTTGCGCCGCAGGAACAGGTTGCTGCTGAGATCGCCGCCGAGCAGCGGCCAGCTGTAGCGCAGCTCGTAATCCACCTCGCGGCCCTGCGGTGCGAGATTGATGAAGCCCCGATCCCAGGCACGCACCGCCATGGTCGAATAATCCCAGTCGGCAGGGAGCGCGATACCGATCCCCCCGCGCGCGACCCGGAGCGGCTGAGCGATGCGGAAGCCCAGGCTGTCGGCGCGGGTGAAGAGTCCGGTCTTGCCGATGTCCGCAGCGAAGGCATTGGTGCGAATCAGGCCGCTCCCCTCGACGCCATCGCGCAGCTTCGCGCTGGTCCAGCCCTGCCGCATCGAGCCGCCGAGCGACCAGCCCGCGCCCATGTCGTAACGCAGCCCGAGATCGACGAAATTGCTGTCGGCACGCGCCGCGCCGAGCCCGCCGCTGAACCGTGCGCCGAGCACCGTGTCGCGCTCGCTGAGCCATGTCAGCGACAGCCCCGCGCGCAGATTGCCGAAGCTGCGATCGAGCCCCAGGGTCGTGCGCCAATAACCCGAGCGCTGCGGATCCCAGCGCAGCGCCGCGAACTGGGTGTCGCGCCGGCTGAGCACCTGACCCTGCTCCTGCGCGAGGCTGACGCCCCACCGTCCAAGCGACTGACGCACCGCGACCGAACCGCGCACGTCGACGTCGAAGCCGGCGCTGTGCAGCGGATCGCGCGCGACGAGGAAAGCGGGTTCGTCACGTCCGGCGAGCCGCGCGGTGAGCGTGTTTCCACTCTCCGACGCGCCGATCGCGAACTGCGCCCTGCTGCCCAGCTTGCCGCTGACCGTGGCGGCGAGCATCCGCGCCACGCCGGCATCGCGGGTGCCGATGCCGAGTGGTTCGATCCGGACCGTGTCGCGCGTCGGCACCAGCGACACCGCGACGCTGAGATCGCGCACCCCCGCCGAGAAGCTGCGCTGACGCGTCGCCATCAGCGCGGGAAGCCGACGCGCCGGACCCTGGCGGACGATCGAGCGCGCGAGCTCGGTCGCGAAGGCGCGGTCGAACGAATCGAGCACCACCGCGCCGAGCGCGCCCTGCCGCGCATCGCCCATCGGCGTCGAGAGCGCGCCGTTGACGCCGGAGGATACCACCCCGCTCGAACCGGCGAGCGACATGGTGCCGACCGGCTGGAAGGCGCGCGTGAGATCGAGCACGCCGCGGCCATAGACCGGGTCGACACCCGCCGCGCCGACGTCGCGCGCGGTCGCGTACAGGAGCTGGACGATCTGGGCGCCGGTGAGGTTCGGAAATGCCTGCGCAAGCAAGGCGACCGCGCCCGCGATCTGCGGTGCCGAGAAGGAGGTACCCGACCAGAGCATCGCCGTGTTGGTCTGGTCCGGCGCGCGTACGCGCTCGCCGACCGCGGCAAGAAAGGCGTTGGCGCCGCTGCCCGCGCGGTTGCTGAAGGTCGAGATCTGGTCGGTGGTGTTGACCGAGCCGGCGATGATCACGAGGCCGCGCGCCCCTGCGCTGGCCGCGGCGCCACCGGCGAACGGATCGGGGTTCACCCCTTCGGGCTTGTCGCCGTCATTGCCTGCCGAGATCACGATGACGATCCCCGCCGCCGTGGCGTCGTTGATCGCCTGGAGCAGCCGCGCGTTGGGAGAATCGCCCCCGAGCGAGATGTTGACCACGCGCGCGCCGCCGGTGCGCGCGGCATCGAGTCCCGCCGCGATCGCATTGTCGCCGAAGCTGCAGCCGCTGTCGGGATCGGTGGCGTTCTCGGTCGCGCAACTGCCCGGGGTGTCGGCGCGCGCGACGATGAGCTGCGCGTCGAACGCGACGCCGTGGGTGCCGGCATCGTTGCGGCGCCCGGCGATGGTGAAGGCCACCGCAGTGCCATGCCCGCCCTCGTCGTCGATCGTGCTGTTGCCGGCGGTGGCGATCGACGCCCCGGCGATACGGCACGAACCCGTGCCGATCCCGCCCGAGCAATCACCGAACTCGGCGCTCTGCAAGTCGATGCCGCTGTCGATCACGCCGACGCGGATGCCCGCGCCGGTGCCGCCATGGCTGTAGGCAGTGAGCGCATTCATCGAGACCGCACCGATCGTCGCGCGATATTCGGCCGTGTCGTAGTTCACGCTCGGCGTCGGCGTCGGCGTCGGCGTCGGCGTCGGAGTGGGTACGGGCGTGGGTGTCGGCACCGGTGCGGGTGTCGGCGCGGGCACCGGTGCCGGCATCGGGTTGACCCCGCCGCCACCGCCGCCACCGCCGCAGGCGGCAAGCGCGAGGAAGCCGCTCATCGCCGCGCTTCGCATCAATCGCGCATTAAATACTGCCCGCATCCTGGTGATCCCTGTTGGATATGCACGGTAGTGCAGATATGTTTTGCAGCCTTTACCGTAGCTTAATGCCAATCTACCCTGCTGCCTTGCGGTGCTCGCGTCCACTCCGTAGAGCCCCGTTCCGATGCTTTCCGCGCTCTCCCATATCCGCAACTGGATCTTCGATCTGGACAACACGCTCTACCCGGTGAGTGCGAACCTCTTCACCATGATAGACGCGCGGATCGGCGAATATGTGCGGACGCTGCTCAATTGCACGCCCGAAGAGGCGCACCGCATCCAAAAGGGCTATTTCCACGCGCACGGCACCACGCTTTCGGGGCTGATGGCGGAGCACGGCGTCGATCCGCACCATTATCTGGCCGATGTGCACGACGTCGACATGGACGTGCTGGAGCGGAACGAGGCGCTGATCGAGGCGCTGGCGCGGTTGCCGGGGCGTAAGCTGGTCTTTACCAACGGCGACGCGCCTTATGCAGGCAAGGTGCTCGACCGGCTGGGGCTAAGCGAGACCTTCGAAGCGATCCACGACGTTCATGCCACCCAATATCGCCCGAAGCCCGATCCCACCGCCTATCAGGGACTGTGCGACGCCTATGGGCTCGACCCCGCGGAGTCGCTGTTCGTCGACGACATGGCGCGCAACCTGAAGCCCGCCAGGGCGATCGGCATGACCACGGTCTGGGTCGACAACGGATCCGAGCAGGGACCCGGCGAAGACCGCAGCTTCATCGACTATACCGTGGCCGACCTCGGCCAATGGCTGCACGAAATATTGGAGGATTGACGTGACCGACCGGACCAATCTCGCCGCCACCATCGATGCCGCCTGGGAAGAGCGCGCGAGCTTCAGCCCCCACAGCCAGGGCCGGGTGCGCACCGCAGTCGCCGAGGCGTTGCGCCTGCTCGACCGCGGCGAAGCGCGGGTGGCGGAGCCGGTGGGCGACGGCTGGCAAGTCAACCAGTGGCTCAAAAAGGCGGTGCTGCTCTCCTTCCGGCTGAACGACAATGTCGTGATGCCGGGCCCGGGCAATGCCAGCTGGTTCGACAAGGTGCCGTCCAAGTTCGCCGAATGGGGCGACCACAGCTTCCGCGAAGCGGGCTTCCGCGCGGTACCGGGCAGCATCGTCCGCTACGGCGCCTTCATCGGCAAGGGCGCGGTGCTGATGCCCAGCTTCGTCAATATCGGCGCCTATGTCGGCGAGGGCACGATGGTCGATGGCTGGGCGACGGTGGGCAGCTGCGCGCAGATCGGCAAGAACGTCCACCTGTCGGGCGGCGTCGGCATCGGCGGAGTGCTCGAGCCGCTCCAGGCCGATCCGGTGATCATCGGCGACGGCGCATTCATCGGCGCGCGCGCCGAAGTGGCCGAGGGTGTCCGCGTCGGCGAAGGCGCGGTGCTGTCGATGGGCGTCTATCTCGGCGCCTCGACCAAGATCATCGATCGCGCGACCGGCGAAGTGCATCGCGGGCACGTGCCGCCTTATTCGGTGGTAGTGCCGGGCAGCACTGGCGGCGGCGACGGCAAGCCGGGGCTCTATTGCGCGGTGATCGTCAAGACCGTGGATGCCCAGACGCGCGCGAAGACAGGGATCAACGAGCTGTTGCGGGACTAGGACGGATCGACATTCAGGCGAGCGAGGCCTTCGAGATCCTCCCCCGCAAGGGGGAGGTGGCACGCGCAGCGTGACGGAGGGGGCGGAAGCACTGCGCTCAATGGGAGAGTGCGCTGCTTACCTCCCCCTCCGTCGCCTTCGGCGACACCTCCCCCTGGCGGGGGAGGATTTGAATGTCGATCCGTCCTAGACCCAATACCGTCACCCCGGCCGAAGTGCCGGGGTCCACCGGGAGGCAAGGGAAGCGCAAGCGGCTCAAGGCCAGCCGACGTGGCACAGTGGACCCCGGCACTTCGGCCGGGGTGACGGAGTAGTGGATGACCGAACCCAAGACCGACCCTAGATCGTCATGCCGGCGGAAACCGGGATCTCGTGCGGCTCCAGTCCCGCGCCATCGCCTGAGATCCCGGCTTTCGCCGGGATGACGGGGCGGCATAGATAGTCTCAGGCGTTACGGCTTTCATCCGGGCGGCGAGATGGCGTAGAGCGTCGGCATGACCGAAAGCATGACCTATGGGCGCTATCTCGCGCTCGATCAGCTCCTCACCGCCCAGCATCCGCTGTCGGACCGGCATGACGAACTGCTGTTCATCATCATCCACCAGACCAAGGAGTTGTGGCTCAAGCAGATGATTGCCGAGTTGTTGCCGGCCAAGGCACTGGTGCGCGCGGGGCGGCTGATCGAGGCGTATAAGGGGCTTGCCCGGGTGAGCCGGATCCAGGCGGTGATGACGCTCAGCTGGGACGTGCTAGCGACGATGACGCCGTCCGATTACACGCATTTCCGTGAAGTGCTCGGCCCGAGCTCGGGCTTCCAGTCGGACCAGTTCCGCGCGGTCGAGACCTTGCTCGGGGTACGCGGCGGAGGCGTGCCGGGGCCGCTGACCACCGAATATGCGGCCGCGCCGAGCCTGTGGGACGATGCCAATGCAGCGCTCTCACGGGCAGGCTTCGACGTTCCCGCCGAAGCCCTGATACGCAACTGGCCTGACAAATACGAGCCCAGCGATGCGGTCCGCGAGGCCTGGACCGTCGTCTATCGCGATCCGACGACGCATTGGGATCTCTACCAGCTCGCCGAGAAACTGGTCGATATCGACGATGCGCTCGCCACATGGCGGCACAAGCATGTCCTCACCGTCAGCCGCGTCATCGGGATGAAGCGGGGCACCGGCGGCACTGCGGGCGTGCCCTATCTCGAATCGACCTTGGCCAAGCGCGCCTTTCCGGAGCTGTGGTCGCTCCGCACCGACCTGTGAAATCGTACAAACGCCTGTTCCAGCGGGCGATCGCCGCGGCGCCCGAACGGCTGCACTTCGCTGCGCACTCGCATCACCTGTGGCCCGACGCCTCCTATGTCGGCCAGCTCGCCGCATGGGAGGACGGCGTGCGCCTCGCCGACCGCAAATGGGAGCGGGTGATGGGCGAGATCTGGCCCGCCGCTCAGGGCCATGTCGCGGCGGAGCTGGGGCTGCCGGATCCTTCGACCGTCGTCTTCGCGCCCAATACGCACGAGTTGCTGCTCCGCATCGTCTCGGCGCTGCCGCGGCGGCCGCTCCGCATCCTGACCAGCGGCGGCGAATTCCACAGCTTCCGGCGGCAGAGCGCCCGGTGGGAAGAGGCAGGCAGCGCAGTGGTCGAGCGCTTGCCGCTGGAGCGCATCGTCGAAACCGCGCGTGGCGGCGGGCACGATCTGATCTTCGTCAGCCACGTCCAATTCGGCACCGGGCATGTCTTCGACGGGATCGCCGAACTGGCGGCGCTCGCGCGACCGGAAGGGCCATGGGTGGTGATCGACGGCTATCACGGTTTCATGGCGCTGGAGACCGATCTCTCGGCGGTGGCGGATCGGGTGTTCTACCTCGCCGGCGGCTACAAATATGCGATGGCGGGCGAGGGCTGCGCCTTTCTCCACGCGCCCCCGGGCTATGGCCCGCGTCCCGAGATCACCGGCTGGTATGCCGAGTTCGACGATCTGTCGCTGCCGCCGGGGTGCATCGGCTATGCACCTGATGCGCGGCGCTTTCTGGGTGCCACCTTCGATCCCTCGGGTATCTACCGGTTCGTCGCGGTGCGCGACATGCTGCGGCAGGAGGGGCTGGGCACCAGCGACATCGCGGCACATGCGGAGGCGCTGAAAGAGCGTCTGTTGGCGGAACTGCCGCTGAAGGCGGAGCTGCTCAATCCGGGGTCTCCGGCGCGGTTTCTGGCGCTGCGCTCGCCCGAAGCGGCGCAGTGGAAGGCGGCGCTGGAAGCGGAGGACGTCATCGTCGACGTGCGCGGCGACGTGCTGCGGATCGGGTTCGGACTGTACCAGGATGCGCGCGATCTGGAGGAGCTGATCGGGGCGCTCAGCCGACTCTAGGCACGCCCAGCCGCGGGATCTCGATCTTGGGACAACGGTCCATCACCACCTTGAGGCCTGCCGCCTCCGCCCGGGCGGCCGCTTCCTCGTTGATCACGCCGATCTGGAGCCAGACCGATTTCGCGCCGAAGGAGATCGCGTCGTCGACTGCCTCGCCCGCCGCGATGGACCGGCGGAAGATGTCGACCATGTCGATGGGCTCGCCGATCTGCGTGAGATCGCGGAACACGAACTCGCCGTGGATGTGCTCGCCGGTGATCTGCGGGTTGACCGGGATCACCCGGTAGCCCCGGCTCTGGAGATAGGCCATCACGCCGTAGCTCGGCCGGTCGGGCCGGTCCGACGCGCCGATCATCGCGATCGTCCGCGTCTCCTCGAGCAGTTCCCGGATATCTTCGTCGCGCGTGAGCGGCATGGTCAGCCTCCGTTTGCGGTGAGCCAATCGTCCAGCCTTGCCGCCAATGCAGCGAACGTCTCCGCCTGCGGGCCGTTCCCCGCAGCCGGCGGATCGCCGGCGTCCGAGGCGGTGCGGATCGCCAATTCGAGCGGCACGCGACCGAGGAAGGGCAGTCCCATCCTGCCCGCCGCGGCCTCCGCCCCGCCGCTGCCGAACGGGTCCGAGACCTCGCCGCAATGCGGGCAGGCATAACCGGACATGTTCTCGATCACGCCGACGATCGGCACGTTGACCTTGTTGAACAGGTCGATCGCGCGGGTCGCGTCGATCAATGCGAGATCCTGCGGCGTCGAGACGATGATCGCCCCCGCCGGCTTGTGCTTCTGGACCATCGTCAGCTGGAGATCGCCGGTGCCGGGCGGGAGGTCCATGATCAGCACTTCGGCGTCGCCCCAATCGGCATCGACCATCTGGCCGAGCGCGCCGCCCGCCATCGATCCGCGCCATGCGATCGCCTGCCCCTCCGGCACCAGCCCGCCCATCGACAGCAACGGCACGCCGAATTTGGTCTGGACCGGGATCAGGGTCTTTTCGCGCGCCTGCGGGCGGATGCCCTCGACGGCGAGCAGCCGAGTCTGCGACGGTCCATAGATATCGGCATCGACCAGTCCGACCCGCCGTCCGCGCCTCGCCAGCGCGATCGCGAGGTTCGCGGCGATTGTGGACTTGCCCACCCCGCCCTTGCCGCTCGCCACCGCGATCAGCCGGCGCGTGCGCCGCTCGCTGGTGAGCAGCACGCGAACTTCCGCGATGCCCGGCGCAGCCTCTGCAGTCCGCCGCACATCGGCCTCGATCTCGTCGCGCGCCTCGGGCCCGAGCCCCGTCACGTCGAGCACGATGCTCGCTTTGCCCCCCTCGACGCGCACCGTCGCGCGGCCCGCCGCGATCGGCGCGAGCGCCGCCTTCAAGCTCTCTGTATCGGTCATAACGGGCCAGATAGGCGCACAATCGGCGGCTGCCACTGTAAATCCGCGCTCGTGACCTTATAAAGACAGGCATGATGAACCTATCGGGCTGGCGCGGACTGGCCGGCATCTTCAAGAACGAAGCCCCCAAGAGTCCGTGGGGCAGTGGCGGCGGAAGCGGCGGCGGCTCCGGCAATGGAAATGGCGGCGGCGGCGGTGGACCCCGCAACCCCTGGTCGTTCCCGCCGGACGGCAAGCGCCCGCGCCCCGGTGCATCAAGCCTCGACGAGCTGCTCAAGCGCGCCCGCGGCGGCGGCGGCGGCGTTCCCGGGCTTCCGACCGGCAGCCGGCTGTGGATGCTGGTGATCGGCGGCCTGCTGCTGATCTGGATACTCTACACGAGCATTCATCCGATCGGTCCGCGCGAACGCGGCGTCGTGACGACGCTCGGTTCCTATTCGGCCACGCTGACCCCCGGTGTCCGGCTGACGCTGCCCGCGCCGCTCCAGCTCGTCGACGTCGTCGACGTCGCGAACATCCGCACCGAGAATTTCCCCGCCAGCGGCGAGAATCTGATGCTGACCGGCGACCAGAACATCGTCGATCTCGCTTATTCGGTGCGCTGGGACATCAGCAGCGCAGTCGACTACAAGTTCCAGATCGCCAAGCCCGAGGATACCGTGCGCGCGACTGCCGAGAGCGCGATGCGCCAGATCGTCGCCACGACGACGCTCAACGAAGCCATCGGCCAGGGCCGTGCGCGGATCGAGGGGCAGGTCCAGGCGGCGATGCAGCAGATCCTCGATCAATATCGTTCGGGCATCCGCATCCAGGGCGTCGCGATCCAGAAGGCGGCCGCACCGCAGGCCGTCGACGAGGACTTCAAGCAAGTCACCGCCGCGCAGCAGGAAGCGCAGGCCAACAAGAACAACGCCAACGCCTATGCCCAGCAGGTGCTCGCCGCCGCGCAGGGCGAAGCGGCGGAGTTCGACAAGATCTATGAGCAATACAAGCTCGCACCCGAGGTGACCCGACGCCGCATGTATTACGAGACGATGGAACAGGTGCTTTCGCGCACCAACAAGACGATCGTCGAGGCGCCCGGCGTGACGCCTTATTTGCCGCTGCCGGCCGTGCGCGGCGGAGGCGGCACGCCCGCTGCCGACGCTACCGTCCGGCCCCAGGCCCAGGCGGGAGCCGCCCGATGACCGCCAGCTGGTTCCGCAGTCCGATCGGCATCGCCATCGCCGTGATCCTCGTGCTCGTGGTGCTGATGAGCACGATCGCGATCGTCCCCGAAAGCAAGCAGGTCGTGATCCTGCGGCTCGAACAGCCGCTCCGCACGGTCAACGCCTATCGGCCGGGCGAGCAGTTCGGCCGCACCCAGGCGGGGCCGATCTTCCGCATCCCGTTCATCGACCGCGTCGTGTGGGTCGACAAGCGCGTGCTCGACATCGACTTGCCCAACCAGCCGGTGCTCTCCACCGACCAGTTGCGGCTCGAGGTCGATGCCTATGCCCGGTTCCGCGTGGTCGATCCGCTCAGGATGGTCGTGACCGTGGGCTCCGAGGAACGCGTGCGCGATCAGCTGCAGCCGCTGTTCGGCTCTTCGCTGCGCAACGAGCTCGGCAAGCGGCCCTCGTCCACCTTGCTCAGCCCCGAGCGGGGCGAAGTGATGGACAATATCCAGAACGCGCTGCAGCGGCTGGCCAGCCAGTACGGCGTCGAGATCGTCGACGTCCGGATCAAGCAGACCGAGCTGCCGAGCGGATCGCCGCTCGACAGCGCGCTCAACCGGATGGCGACGGCCCGGCGGCAGGAAGCGGCGACGATCAAGGCGCAGGGCCTGAAGGAAGCGCAGATCATCCGCGCCACCGCCCAGGCGCAGGCCGCGCAGGTCTATGCCCAGGCGTTCAACAAGGACCCGGCCTTCTACGACTTCTACCGCGCGATGCAGTCCTATCGGACGACCTTCCTCGCGCAGGGCGAAGGCAAGGGGGATACGTCGATCGTGCTGTCTCCGCAGAACAGCTATCTGCGCGAGTTCATGGGGCAACGATGATCCTGCAGCTTCGTTCATATTCAATCAGCGTTCAGCATTCGGGCGCGACAAACGCGCCCGAATACATGCTCATCCTTTGAAGGGATTCGTATCCGTGCGTTACGCCTACGCTCTCACCACTGCCCTTGCCCTGAGCGGCGCCGCCGCCGTCATGACGCTGAACACCACCGCCGGCGCGCAGACCGCGCAGAACGAGCCGGGCGCGATCCAGGCGAGCGTGCCGCGCGCCGGCGCGCCGATGAGCTTCGCCGACATGGTCGCCAAGCTCCAGCCCGCGGTGGTCAACATCTCGACCACGCAGCGCGTGCAGGTGAACACCAATCCGTTCGCCGGCACGCCCTTCGAAGGGCTGGTCCCCGGCCAGGGCGGCCAGCCGGTGACGCGCCAGGCCGAATCGCTCGGTTCGGGCTTCGTCATCTCGGCCGACGGCTATGTCGTCACCAACAACCACGTCATCTCCGCCGGCCAGCGCGGCGCCGTGGTCGAATCGATCACGGTCACCTTCCCCGATCGCCGCGAGTTCAAGGCCAAATTGATCGGCCGCGACGTCCAGTCGGACCTCGCGGTGCTCAAGATCGAAGGCACCAACCTGCCCTTCGTCCGCTTCGGCGATTCGCGCCAGGCGCGCGTCGGCGACTGGGTGGTGGCGATCGGCAATCCGTTCGGCCTCGGCGGATCGGTGACCGCGGGCATCATCTCGGCGACGCACCGCGTCACCGGCCAGGGCGGCGCTTATGACCGCTTCCTCCAGACCGACGCCTCGATCAACCGGGGCAATTCAGGCGGCCCGATGTTCGATCTGCAGGGCAACGTGATCGGCATCAACTCGCAGATCCTCTCGCCGACCGGCGGCAATGTCGGCATCGGCTTCGCGATCCCCGCCGAACAGGCCAAGCCGATCGTCGACACGCTGATGGGTGGCGGCGCGATCAAGCGCGGCTATCTGGGCGTGCAGATGCAGGAACTGACCGCCGATCTCGCCGAATCGTTCGGCGTGCCCAAGAATGGCGGTACCATCGTCGCGCGAGTCGAGCCCGGCCAGGCCGCCGAGAAGGCAGGCATCCGCCAGGGCGACGTGATCGTCCGCGTCAACAACCAGGACGTCACGCCCGACCAGACGCTGAGCTTCATCGTCGCCAATGTCGCCCCCGGTTCGCGTATTCCGGTCGACTTGATCCGCGACGGCAAGCGCCAGACGGTGACCGTCACCGTCGGGACCCGTCCGCCCGAGGAGGAGCTTGCGCAGCAGCAGTTCGATCCCGAGGACAATAACAGCGGGCCGCAGGACGGCGAGACGATGGGCGCCGCGTCGCTCGGCATCGCGCTCACGCCGCTGACTCCGCAGATCGCGCGTTCGATCGGTGCCGATGCCAATGCGCGGGGCGTGGTGGTGCTCGGTGTCGATGCGAGCAGCGACGCCGCCGGCAAGGGCCTTGCCCGCGGCGACCTGATCACCACGGTCAACCGCACGCCGGTCACCACCGCGGCGGACGTCGCGCGCATCGTCGGCCAGGCCAAGAGCGGCGGCGCCAAGCAGGTTCTGCTGTTCGTCCAGCGCCGCGGGCTCGGCCGCTATGTGTCGGTGCAGATTCCCGGCTGATCGAACGCCTTCAATGGCTGACTATTGCCCGTTTCTCCCCTAGAACCGGTCTTCTGAAAAGGAGTTCGGCATGGCGGGAGAGACGGGCATTTTCATAGGCGCGGCCGGCGAGGCCCGCCAGGAGCTGATACTCCGCCGCGCCAATCGCCACGGGCTGATCGCCGGCGCGACCGGCACCGGCAAGACCGTGACGCTGCAGGGTCTGGCCGAGGGTTTCTCGAATGCCGGCGTCCCGGTGTTCGTCTCCGACGTGAAGGGCGATCTTTCCGGGCTGGGCATGGCCGGATCGCCGACCTCCAAGATGCACGAGATCTTCGCCAAGCGCGCGCAGGAGATCGGCGACGCCGAATGGCGCTATGGCGAACTGCCGGTGCAGCTCTGGGACCTGTTCGGCGAGCAGGGCCATCCGATCCGCGCGACGATCTCCGAGATGGGGCCGCTGCTGCTCGCGCGGCTGCTCGATCTCAACGAGACGCAGGAAGGCGTGCTCAACGTCGCCTTCCACGTCGCCGACGAGGAAGGGCTGCTGCTGCTCGACCTTGACGATCTGCAATCGATGCTCGCGCATTGCGCCGAGCGGGCGGGCGAGCTCTCGACCAAGTTCGGCAACATCACCAAGGCGAGCGTCGGCACGATCCAGCGCCAGTTGCTCCAGCTGCGGACGCAGGGCGCCGAACATTTCTTCGGCGAGCCGGCGCTCGACATCGGCGAGTTCATCCGCACCGACGATCGTGGAAGGGGCGTGGTCAACATCCTCGCCGCGGACAAATTGATGGCGAGCCCGCGGCTCTATGGCAGCTTCCTGCTGTGGATGCTGTCCGAGCTGTTCGAAACACTTCCCGAAGTCGGCGATCCCGACAAGCCCAAGCTCGTCTTCTTCTTCGACGAGGCGCATCTGCTGTTCGACGATGCGCCCAAGGCGCTGCTCGACAAGATCGAGCAGGTCGTGCGGCTGATCCGATCGAAGGGCGTCGGCGTCTATTTCGTCACGCAGAACCCGATCGACATTCCCGAGGACGTGGCGGGACAGCTCGGCAACCGGGTGCAGCATGCATTGCGGGCGTTCACGCCCAAGGACGCCAAGGCAGTGAAATCCGCTGCGGAAACCTTCCGCGCCAATCCCGATGTCGATGTCGCGACGGTGATCACCGAGCTTAAGGTCGGCGAGGCGCTGGTCTCGGTGCTGCAGGAGGATGGTTCGCCCTCCCCGGTGCAGCGCACCTTGATCCGCGCGCCGGGGACTCGCGTAGGGCCGCTGGTGCCGGCCGAGCGCGCGGTGCTGATCACCACCGACGCGGTGGGCGATAAATACGACACGCTGATCGATCGCGAATCCGCCGAGGAGATCCTTGCGGCAAAGGCCAATGAGGCCGTCGCCGCCGCCGCCGAGGCGCAGGCCGAGAGTGAGGCCGACAAGGCCGCCGCCGCGCAGGCGAAGGAGGACGCGCGGCTGGCCAAGGAGGCTGAGCGCACTCGCCTCGCCACCGAACGCGCGCAGGCGACCGCGACATCGCCCTGGGCCAAGATGGCGACTTCCGCCGCACGCTCGGCTTCGTCCTCGCTCGGCCGCCAGGTCGCGAACGAGATCGGCCGCGAGATCTTCGGCGGCAGCAAGCGGCGCTCGTCCGGCGGCGGGCTCGGCGCGCAACTGATCCGCGGGGTTCTGGGCGGGCTGTTCAGAGGCTGACAAGCGCGGCATAGTATCTCCCGATACCTTGGGGAGATAAGGACTTGGCGACCGACGCCGCGGCCCGTGCGCCGCTAGAACTCACGCTTCGCGGCGTTTTGCTGGGGGGCGCGATCACGCTGCTGTTCACTGCGGCGAACGTCTATGCGGGCCTCAAGGTCGGACTGACCTTCGCGACCTCGATCCCCGCCGCGGTGGTCTCGATGGCGATCCTGCGCTTCTTCCGCGGCGCCACGATCCTCGAGAACAACATCGTCCAGACCATCGCGAGCGCGGCGGGCACCCTTGCCGCCATCGTCTTCGTGCTGCCGGGGTTGATCATGGTCGGCTGGTGGTCGGGCTTCCCCTATTGGACCACGGTGGCGGTGTGCATCACCGGCGGGGTGCTCGGCGTGATGTTCTCGGTGCCGCTCAGGCGCGCGCTGGTGACGGGATCGGACCTTCCCTATCCCGAGGGCGTCGCCGCAGCCGAAGTGCTCAAGGTCGGGTCGAACAGCCGCGCCGGCGATGTCGAGAACGCCAGGGGACTGCGCGTGCTGATGCTCGGCTCGCTCTTTTCGGGTGGCTTCGCATTGCTCGCCAAGATGAAGCTGGTCGCCGAGGAAGCCGGCAAGAATTTCGCGATCGGCGGCACCGCTTCCGGTTTCTCGACGAGCTGGTCGATGCTGCTGATCGGCGTGGGGCATCTCGTCGGCATTTCGGTGGGCGCGGCGATGTTCTTCGGGATGTTGATCTCGTGGACCGTGCTCGTGCCGTATTTCGCATCGGGCGGTGACTTCTCCGCCGGCATCGACGCGCTGGTCGGCGGCACGTTCCGCGGCCAGGTGCGCTTCATCGGCGCCGGCACGATCGGCGTGGCGGCGATCTGGTCGCTGCTCAAGATCATCGGTCCGATCATCGCGGGGCTCCGTTCGGCGCTGGCGGCATCACGCGCGCGCACTGCGGGCGAGACGCTCGATTTGACCGAGCGCGACTTGCCGATCGGCGTAGTTGCGCTGGTCTCGCTGCTGATCCTCGCGCCGATCGCCTGGCTGCTCTGGGACTTTTCCACCGGCGGACCGGTGCACGATTATCCGGTCGCGGTGATCGGCGGCTCGCTGGTCTATGTGCTGATCGTCGGCGTGCTGATCGCAGCGATCTGCGGCTATATGGCGGGCCTGATCGGTGCGTCGAACTCGCCGGTCTCCGGCGTCGGCATCCTCGCGGTGCTCGGCGCGTCGCTGCTGCTCGTGCTGATCTTCGGGCACGAAGCCGATCCGACGCGGACCAACGCACTGATCGCCTATGCGCTGTTCACCACGGCGATCGTCTTTTCGATCGCGACGATCTCGAACGACAATCTCCAGGATCTCAAGACCGGCCAGCTGGTCGGCGCGACGCCGTGGAAGCAGCAGGTCGCGCTGGTGATGGGCGTGGTGTTCGGCAGCCTCGCGATTCCGCTGGTGCTCGATCTGCTCAAAAGCACCCTCGGCTTCGTCGGCATGCCCGGTGCCGGCCCCAACGCGCTCTCCGCGCCGCAAGCCGCATTGATTTCGTCGATCGCCAAGGGCGTGCTGGGCGGCGATATCGACTGGGGACTGATCGGGATCGGCGCGGCGATCGGCGTTGGCGTGATCCTCATAGACGAGACGCTCGGCCGCGCCGGCAAGATGCGCCTGCCGCCGCTCGCCGTGGGTATGGGCATCTATCTGCCGATGGCGCTCACCTTGCTGATCCCGGTCGGCGCGCTGATCGGCAATTTCTACGACCGCTGGGCCAAGCGCAGTGCCAATCCGGACTTCGCAGAGCGGATGGGCGTGCTGGCGGCGACGGGGCTGATCGTCGGCGAGAGCCTGTTCGGCGTCGCGTTCGCGGGCATCCTGGCCTGGGCGAATCGCACTTCGCCGATCCCGCCCAACGACGCGCCTCTCGCGCTGATGGGCGAGAGCTTCGAGAGGGTGGCATTGTGGCTGGCGCCGCTCTTGTTCTTCGGGCTGATCGCAATCGCCTATGCGATCACGCGGCGAATGGTGGCCAGCGTGCCGCCGAGCAACATGCCCGAGGGCGAAGCCGACATCGCGACCTACCGGTGACTTGAATCCTCCCTCGCTTCGGCGGGGGAGGATTCAGAAAGTCAGTCCATCTGCTCCAGCAGCGACTTGATCGGCACGAACGCGAACGCCACCGAGCTGTCGGCCACCCCATAAGGGATGAACAGCTTGCTGCCGTGCCGGATCGCGCCGCAGGTGTAGACGACGTTGGGGACATAGCCCTCGCGGTCCTGATCCGCCGCCGCCAGCAGCGGCTCCTTCGAGCGCGCCAGCACCTTCGACGGATCGTTCTTGTCGAGCAACGCCGCGCCGATCGAATATTTGCGCATCGCGCCGACGCCGTGGGTGAGCACCAGCCAGCCCTCGTCCACTTCGATCGGCGGGCCGCAATTGCCCATCTGGACGAGCTCCCACGGATATTGCGGCTTGATCAGCAGCTCGCCGCCTTCCCAATGGGTGATGTCGTCCGAGGTGTGGAGGAAGATGTTCTCGCCGTCCTGCCGGCCGAGCATCATGTACTTGCCATCGATCTTGCGCGGGAACAGCGCCATGCCCTTGTTGCGCGAGGCGCCGCCGCTCATCGGCACGAGATCGATCGCGCGCCAGTCGCGCGTGCGCATCAGCTCCGACTGGATCACCGAGCCGTTATAGGCGGTGTAGGTGCCGATCCATTCCTCGCTGCCGTCGTCATGCGTGAAGTGGCAGATGCGCAGATCCTCGAGTCCGTTGGACTGCGCCTTGGTGATCGGGAAGATGACGGTGCCCGACAGAGTCGAATCGCGGTGGCGATACACCGTCACCGGCCCCTCGGGTATCCTCGCCTCTTCCTCTTCGCGCGCATCGGCGGCGGTGGCGAAGGGGGGTTCGGGGGCGAGCGTCAGCTCGTTCTTGTCGGTGATGATGCCTTCGCGGAACGATACCGAAGAGATGTGCCCCTCGCCCACCGCGCGCAGCGACATGAGGATGCGGAGCGAACCCTTGGGCATGCCCGACTGATCGTAATGCGGCACCGCGCTGGGGTTCATCAGCGCGGCGGCGGCATAGCTGTATTCGTGGCAGAAATAGGCGCCGAGCAGCTGGCGCTTCTCGTCGCCGATATCGCCGCCGTCGAGCTTGAGCATCTCCTCGATCTCGTCATAGCGGGTCATGAACACGCGGCGCGTTTGCCAGTGGCGTGCCTCGAAATCCTTGAGCACGATCTCGAGCTGCGCGCTGGCCTCACCCGGCGACATCGCCAGCACTTTCTGGACGATGCGCTCGGAGCGGCTCGGGCCCGAGCCGTTTTGTGCCCAGGCGATGTGAAAGGGGCGAACCACAACGCGCGACGGATCTGCCCGCAGCCGCAGCGTGTGATTGAACAATTCCTGCATCAACCCCCCGTACCGTCCGAAAGCCGGCGCGCAGGGTTACGCGACAGCGGTGCGCGGGGTGCTTGCCACGTTTTCGGAGGGCTTTGAAAGGGCGGAAATGGCGCAATTCGCCAATTGGAGCGCCAGAATCGACTCGGCGCCCTGATTCCGGTTCAAACCGGTTGGCATCAGCCCGTCGAAGCAACCGCCGTCCGCGGCAGTCGCAAGCGGCAATTCAAGGTCGTTCGCGCCGAGATACCAGCGATAGGCCCGCATCGCCTCCTCGTGCCAGCTTCTGTCGCCGGTCACCTGATGCGCCGCGACGCAGGCATCGATAGTGGCCTGCGCCTCCAGCGGCTGCTGATCGAAAGGCAAGGGGTCCGAATAGGAGCGCCCGAAGCTTTCGGTCCCCACCGCACGGAAACGTCCCTCCGGCGAGGTCTGGCGTCCTACGATCCATGCGAGCGTTTCGAGCCCGACCGCGATGAAGTCCGGACGGTGCAGCACTTCGCCCGCGCGCAGCAGCGCCTCGGGAAGCCGGGCATTGTCGTAAGCGAGAACGATCTCGAACCACTGCCATTCGGGGCGCCGCGCCTCGTCCAGCAGCGTGATCAGCTCCTCGCCGTACCGCGTGAGGATCGTCCGCGAGAGCGCGTGGCCCGGATGCGCCTCGATCATCGCGGCGGCGCCCAGCATCGCGAAGGCATGGCTGCGTGGCGCTTCGAGCTCGAGCGCGATCGATGCGGTGGTGTCGAACAGCACCGAGGCCCAGTCGCGATGCTTCTGCGCCCGCGCGTCCCGCGCGGTGACGCCGAGCGCCCAGATCGCGCGACCGTTCGAATCCTCCGACCCCACGTCCTCGCACCAGGTGCGATCGAAATTCATGAAGTTGCGGAAGCGGCGCTGATCGGGGTTCCAGGCATATTGGACGAACGACGCATAAACGCTCGTCCAATTGTCACGCACGGCCTCGTCGATCCCGTCGATCTTCGACATCAGGATCAGCGCGCGGGCATTGTCGTCGATGCAATAGCCGTGGCGGCGATCGGGCACCGAATAGATCGAATGCTGGAGTATGCCGGTCGAATCGCTCATCCGCTCGACCGCGGCGAGATTGGGCTGGAGCGTGGCGAGCTCGGCGGTCGACTTGGCGAAGCGGTGCGGCTGGGCGGCGACGATCGCAGCCAACTCGATCATCGCATTCTCGGCGAGACGCGGCCAGATCATCGTGCGGCCCCGGGCATAAGCGCGCTGCGCCAGCGCCAGCCGTTCTCCCTCGTCGGTCAGCAACCGGTCGATCTCGCGCGCGAAGCCGGCGCTGTCGCCGAAATTGACGAGCACGCCATGATTGTCGGCAAGGATCTCGGTGGCGTGAACATACGGCGTCGAGATCACCGGCTTGCCTACGCCGATGGCGTAGGAAAGCGTACCCGAAGTGATCTGCGCCGGATTGTTGTACGGCGTGACGTAGAGATCGGCTGCCTGGAGATAGTCGATCAGCTCGTCATGTTCGACGAAAGCATCGATGAACTGGACATGCGCGGCGACGCCTTTTTCCTCGGCTAGCGCCTTGAGCCGATCGCGATATGCCTCGCCTTCGTGCGCGACGAGATTGGGATGCGTCGCGCCGAGCACCACGTACAGCGCGCGCGGGTGATTGGAGACGACCTGCGGCAGCGCCGCGATCATCGTTTCGATACCCTTGTTGGGCGCGAGCAGGCCGAAGGTCAGCACCACCTCGCGGCCTTCCCAGCCGAACCGGGCCTTCATGCTGTCCGGATCGGCAAAGGCGCGATCGGGCACGCCGTGCGGGATCATCACGATGCTCTTGTCGTCGGCACCGTGGACGCGCTTGAGAATATCGCGCCCCTTCTCCGCCATGACGATGATCCGCGACGAGCGGCGGAGCAGGGCCTCCATCACCCGGCGCTCGTCGGCGCTGGGCCGTTCGAGCACGGTGTGGAGCGTGGTGATGACGGGGATCGAGAGCCGGTCGGTCAGCGCGATCAGGAAGTCGCCCGCCGGGCCGCCATAGATGCCGTATTCGTGCTGGATCCACAGCGCCTGCGCGCCGCTCGCCTCGATCGCGCGGGCGGCATCGAGATAGGCGGCGCGATCATGCTGCGGGATCGCGCGCGTGACCGCATCGGGATAATCGTAACGGCCGGGATGATCGTCCATCGCATAGACGTCGACCTGAAGATCGGGATAGCGCTGCTTGAGCGCGTTGAAAGTGTCCGTCGTATAGGTCGCGATGCCGCATTTGCGCGGCAGGAAATTACCGATGAGCGCTAGATGGTCGATACCCGGTGCGAGCATGAACGGCGCCATTCCCTTTCCTTCGCTACTGCAACAATCGGGCTGTCCAAAGCCCGTTCCCGCCTCCCAACTCTTGCAAAGCAATATGGTTTCATTCTTGTTGCATTGCAACATCAATGAATCCGACGAATCGTGTCGTAAATCTGAGGTTCAGCCTCGGCCGCGATATCCGGGTACGTCCTGCGGCGGAATCCAGACACCGGCGGGAGCCTCTCCCGACTGCCAGAAGACGTCGATCGGGATGCCGCCGCGCGGATACCAATAGCCGCCGATCCGCAGCCATTCGGGCTTCATCTCGGCGAACAGCCGTTCGCCGATGCCGACGGTGCAATCCTCGTGGAAGGCGCCGTGATTGCGGAAGGATCCCAGGAACAGCTTGAGCGACTTGGATTCGACGATCGTCGCGCCGGGCACATAGTCGATCACGAGGTGCGCGAAATCGGGCTGGCCGGTGATCGGGCAGAGCGACGTGAATTCGGGCGCGGCGAAGCGGATCATATACCGGCTGCCGGGGCGCGGATTGGGGACATAATCGAGCTCGGCCGCTTCGGGCGAGGCGGGGAGCGCGGAGGTCTTGCCGAGATGTTTAGCGTCCATCGCGGGCATGTAGGCGTTTGCGGAGCGCTTTGCATCCTTCTAGGACCACAGCGATGGACGCACTCGTAACGACAGAGTGGCTGGCAGGCGCACTGGGCTCTGAAGGCCTCGTGATCCTCGACGCCACCTACACCTCGACGCTGCCGGGATCGGCGAAGCAGGACCCCGAAGCCGAATATGCCGCCGCGCACATTCCCGGCGCGCTGCTGCTCGACCTCGACACGTTGGTGGACGTGGACGACCCATTGCCGTCGATGCTGCCGCCGCGCGATCTGTTCGAGGCGCGGATGGCGGCACTGGGCATCACCGCGGAGAGCCGGGTGGTGCTCTACGACAACAGCCCGCACCATACTTCGTGCCGCGCCTGGTGGGTACTCGGCCGGTTCGGAGTCGAGGCCTCGTTGCTCGACGGCGGCATCGCGAAGTGGAAGGCGGAAGGCCGGCCGCTCGAACAAGATGCCCCGAGCCCCATTCGCAGCCGGTTCGAGGCCGGCGCGCCGCGGACGCAGGTGCGCAGCCTCGTCGAAATGCAGGCGACCGACGAGCAGATCGTCGATGCGCGCTCGGCGGCACGCTTCACCGGCGACGAGCCCGATCCGCGCAAGGAATGCGCGCCCGGCCATATCCCCGGGTCGAAGAACATCCCACAGGGCCGCTTTTTCGAGGCGGACGGCACCTGGAAATCGCCCGCGAAGCTCCGCGACCTCTTCGAGGAGGCGGGCCTCGATATTGGCAAGCCGCTGGTGGCGACGTGCGGATCGGGGATCACCGCGTCGGTGATCGCCTTCGCCGCGCACCTGCTGGGCCGCGATGTACCGGTCTATGACGGCAGCTGGTCCGAATGGGGCGCATCGCCCACGACCGCAAAAGCGCTGGGGCCGGCATGAGCGGCGAGAAGGATGCGACCAAAGTGGTCCAGGCCGGCCGGCGGCCCGAATGGACGCAGGGCATCGTCAATCCGCCGTTGTGGCGCGCCTCGACGATCCTCTACGATTCGGTCGCCGATCTCCGCGCGCGTGGCGCCGCCGACACCCACCACAAACTCTTTTACGGCCGGCGCGGGACGCCGACCCAATGGTCGCTCGCCGAGGCGCTGACCGAACTCGAGCCCGGCGCCGAGGCGACTTTACTCTACCCTTCCGGCGTGGCGGCAGTGGCCGCGGCCTTGCTCGCAGTGCTCTCGCCCGGCGACGAATTGCTGCTGGTGGACAGCGCCTATGATCCGACGCGCAATCTCGCGAACGGACTGCTCGAGCGTTTCGGCATCACCACCACCTTCTACGATCCGCTGATCGGGGCGGGCATCGCCGATCTCTGCACCGATCGCACCAAGGCGATCTTCATGGAGAGCCCTGGCAGCCTGACCTTCGAGGTGCAGGACATTCCCGCGATCGTGGGCGTCGCGAAGGAACGCGGTATCGCCACCCTGCTCGACAATACCTGGGCGACGCCGCTGCTGCTGCCCGCAATCCCGCTGGGCGTGGATTATTCGATCCTCGCCTGCACCAAGTACGTCGTCGGCCATTCGGACGTGATGCTCGGATCGGTGACCGCCGCCGAGGGCCAATATGAGCGGCTCCGCGCCGTGACCTACCAGCTCGGCCAGACCGCGAGCCCCGACGACGCCTGGCTCGGCGCGCGCGGTCTCAGGACGATGGCGGTGCGGCTCGACCAGCACGGCCGCTCGGCACTGAAGATCGCCAAGTGGCTCGAGACCCGGCCCGAAGTCGCACGCGTTCTCCACCCGGCGCTGCCCGGATGCCCGGGGCACGAAGCGTTCGTCCGCGACTTTCGGGGTGCATCGGGACTATTCTCGTTCGTGCTGAACGGAGGCACCGACAAGGCGCGCTCGGCGCTGATCGACGGGCTCAGGCATTTCGGGATCGGCTATAGCTGGGGCGGATTCGAGAGCCTCGCCATCCCGGTCGATCCGCAGCGCTATCGCAGCGCGACGAAGTGGGAAGCCGAAGGTCCAATGGTCCGCCTCCAGATCGGACTCGAAGATGCCGACGATCTGATCGCCGATCTCGAAGCGGGGCTGACCCGCTTCGCCGAGGTTTGCGGCTGATGGAGCGGCTCGGGGCCTGGCTGGCGGGACATAATCTGCCGGGCACCGCCGAGCTTTCGGAAGCCGCCATCGCCGGCGGGCTGACTGCGATCGCGATGATCCTCGGCTGGCTCGCCGGACGGCATATCGGCTCGCGGATCGCCGCGGCCTGGGCAGAGCGCATCAACGGAAACGCCGCGACCTTCCACCTGCGCGCCTGCGCGATCGTGCGCTGGAGCTCGGCGGCGATCCTGCTCGGGCTGATCGCCGTGAGCTGGCCGTGGATGCCGCTGGGCGCGCTGGTCGTCGGGCTGGTCCAGGCCTTTTCGGTGGCGATGCTGGTGGTCGCCGTGCTGCGCGGCCTCAATCTGCCGCGCTGGGCGGCCTGGACACTGGCGGCGCTCGCCTTCGTCGCGGTGCTCAGCCATGCGATCGGCGGCTTCTCGGTGGTCGAGGTCACGCTCGATCGCGTCGGCATCCAGATCGGTCAGCGGCGCTTCTCTCTGCTCTCGGCGCTCACCATCGGCGTCACCATCCTGCTGTTGTTCGCCGGCGTGCGGCTCGCGAACAAATTGCTGAGCCATTCGATCGGCGGCGCGCGCGGCTTCGACCCGACGCAGAAGCTGCTCGTCCAGAAGCTGGCGGGCATCGCCGTGGTGGTGCTCGCCTTCTTCATCGGCGTCGACTTGCTCGAAGTGGATCTGACCGCTTTCACGGTCTTCTCGGGCGCGTTCGGGCTCGCGATCGGCTTCGGAATGCAGAAGACGATCGGCAATCTGATCGCGGGAATCATCCTGCTGATGGACCGCTCGATCAAGCCGGGCGACGTGATCGTGGTGGGCGACAGCTTCGGCTGGGTGAACAAGATCGGCGTGCGCGCGGTCTCGGTGGTCACCCGGGACGGCAAGGAGCATCTGATTCCGAACGAGAATCTGATGACGCAGGAGGTCGAGAACTGGTCGTACACCGATCGCAACGTCCGCGTCCGAATCCCGGTGACCGTCGCTTATGATTGCGATCTCAAGCTCGCGCAGGAACTGATGCTGCGCGCCGCCGCCGAGAGCCCGCGCGTGCTCGACAATCCGAAATCGAACGTGTGGCTGATGGCGTTCGGCCAGACCGGTGCCGAGCACGAGATCCTCGTCTGGATCAGCGATCCCGAAAGCGGCGTGGGCAATGTGAAGAGCGACGTGCTCAACCGGCTGTGGCTGCTGTTCAAGGACAACGGCATCCAGATCCCCTATCCGATCCGCGACGTGCGTGTGACACAGTGGCCGGGATCGCCGGAAGCCTGAGCGGCACGAGCCTTCAATCCTCCCCCGCCAGGGGGAGGTGTCAGCGAAGCTGACGGAGGGGGAGGAAGCATGGAGCGTAGTGAGTCCGCCCCCTCCGTCGCCTTCGGCGCCACCTCCCCCTTGCGGGGGAGGATAAGTGCATGTCCCCCTCCCGCTGGCCGAACTCTGTCCCTATCTTGGCGCCCGTGAGTTCCCAGCCGATTACCGCCCGCATCGCCGACGGCGTCGCCTCGATTCGTCCCGCGGAATGGGATGCCTGCGCCGGCACCGCCAATCCGTTCGTAGGCCACGCGTTTCTCTCGCTGCTCGAACGCTCGGGATCGGCGACCGCGCGTGCCGGTTGGCAGCCTTTGCCGATCGTGATCGACGGGGCTGGCGGCTGCGCCGCGGGAATCGCGCCGGCCTATGTAAAGGCGCACAGCCAGGGCGAATATGTCTTCGATCACGGCTGGGCCGATGCGTGGGAGCGCGCCGGGGGCAACTATTATCCCAAGCTCCAGGTGGCGGTGCCGTTCACGCCGGTGCCCGGACCCCGTTTGTTGCTGCGCGAGCCGGCACTCGCCCCTTCGCTGATCGCGGCGATCGAGGCGGTGACCGATCAGAACGGGCTGTCCTCGGCGCACGTGACCTTTGTCGAGACGGCGCAATTGCACTGGTTCGAGACCGCCGGATGGCTGGTGCGCGCGGGCACGCAGTTCCACTGGCAGAATCACGATTATGCGCGCTTCGACGATTTCCTCGCGGCGCTCTCCAGCCGCAAGCGCAAGGCGATCCGCAAGGAGCGCGCGGCGGCACTCGAGGGGCTGACCGTCCGCCATCTGACCGGCACCGAAATTACCGAGGCGCATTGGGACGCGTTCTGGGAATTCTATCAGGACACCGGCTCGCGCAAATGGGGTCGGCCCTATCTGACTCGCGAATTCTTCTCGCTGCTCGGCGAGGAGATGGCGGACAAGGTGCTGCTGATCTTCGCCGAACGCGACGGCGTACCGATTGCGGGGGCGCTCAACCTGATCGGCGAGGACGCGCTGTACGGGCGCTATTGGGGCGCTACCGAGGAAGTCCCGTTCCTCCATTTCGAGCTCTGTTATTATCAGGCGATCGACGCCGCGATCTCGCGCGGGCTGGCCCGCGTCGAGGCGGGCGCGCAGGGCGAGCACAAGCTCGCGCGCGGCTATGCCCCGGTGACGACGTGGTCGGCGCACTACGTCCCCGATCCGGACTTCCGCCGCGCAGTGGCGGATTTCCTTCAGCGCGAGCGCGAGGCGATCGAGCGCGAGCAGGAATGGCTGGGTGAGATGACGCCGTTCCGGCGGGGCGGTTGACAGACCTCGCCTCCCTGCAAGGGAGGGGAATTTGTTATTCCACCGGCGAAGGCGACGCCTCGGGCTCGGGGAGGTTGCTGGTGAACTGGCGGCCGTCGTTGAGGATGATCTCGCGTTCCCATTTGGGGAGCGGCAGCTCGCCCGGGCGGATGATCGGCGCGGGGACGCTGTGATCCACGCGATAGAGCCCGCTATGGCTGTGATCGTCGATATAGAGGGGCACCAGCCCCTGCAGGAAGCGCTGGTCGAATTGCGGCGGGCGGATCATCCAGACATAATCGAACGCGTCGCGCGGGAAGCGGGTCAGCGCCCAGGCCACCGGGCGCCACCATTCGCGCGGGCACTGGACGTCGGTGACGATCTGCGAGGGATCGTGCGCGAAGCGCTTGGCATCGGTGTAGCGTACCGTCAGCAGCTGCGCGCCGGGCATCGACCATTGATCGTTGGTGTAGGCAAGCTTGCGTTCGAGCGCGAGCGCGGGAACGTGCTGGAGGCGCGTCATCTTCCATTCGTTGTAACAGGTCTCGCCGACGAAGCTGACCAGCCGCGCGCCTTCGGGCAGATGCTCGAGCGCCTTCAGCTCGCGATCATAGGATTTGTCGTAGAGGAAGAAGCTCCACGTCGTCGCGGCGATGCGCGCAGTGAAGAACGCCATGCCGATCGCCGCCACCACCGCCGCGCCGCGCATCGACAGACCCGGCTTGGGGCGGATCGCGATGATCCCGATCGCCATCAGGAACGGCACCAGCCGCATATCGGCATAGGCTGATCCGAACACGATCCGCGGCAGCAGAACATAGACCGCCGCGAGGAACAGGAAGGACAGGCTCAAATTGCGCGAATATTGGAGATTGGGGTCGCGGATCGCCTTGAACAGCAGCAGGAACAGCACGCCGACCGAGGCGATGTCGAACAGCTGCCAGCGGTCGCGGAAGACCTGGACGATCCACATCATCTTGGCGCGCCAGTTGAACCAGTCTGCGGTCTGGCCGGTGACATGGCCGCCGCTGCGCCACATCAGCATCAGCAAGGCGGGCGGCGCCAGCACGAGGCACTGGATACCGGCCTTGAACCAGGGAAGCAGCCATTCGCGGACGAAGCCCTGCCCGCGATTCGCGTCGTGGTGGCGGACCAGTTCGGCCGAGAAAGCGAGTACGCCGAGCACGCCCCATCCGAACGTGTGCGTGATCCAGATCAGCACGGAGATCGGCAGGAATATGAGGCTGCGGAACTGGAACTTGCCGAGCCGCGCGAGCCGCAGCCACCAGCCGAAACCGAGCATCGCCATCCCCATCGACAGCGCGAAATTGACGAAGCCGAAATGGAAGGGGAAGGCATAAGCCAGCGGCAGCGCGAACAAGGCCGTGGCGGGGATGCGGCCATGCACTTCGCGCGCGATCATCAGCAGCCCGGCGACGGTCATCGCGGGGATGGTGATGACGATCAATTTGACCGCGAGTTCGAGCCCGAAGACCTTGGACAAAGGGATGACGAGCAGGTCGACCCCGAGATTGCCCATCAGGCTCCAGTTGAAATTATACCAGTCGTGCAGATGCGGATATTGCGCATAATCGAGCTGGACGCGGTAGCGCCCCATATGCCCCGGCAGATCGACGAGCGGCGGAATGTCGGGCCACAGCAAAGGCACGATCGCCATGAACGTGGCGAGCGCCACGAACCATCGTGTCTGCCACCAATGCAACCTGTCGCCCCGATCCATCGCGCCGCTTTAGTGCGTAGCGCGAGCCTCAGACAAGCGGTGGTTGTCGATCCGGTACAGGATATCGGTACGATTGCGCCACAGCGGCTGCATTCCGGTCGTCAGGCCTGGGTCGAACGGCGGCGGGTTGATCAGCCAGACATAGTCGAAACGATTGCGCGGCAGGCCGGCCAGGGCGGCGTTCATGGTCATGAAATCGGTCTGGAAGGGGCAAGGCTCGAGCAACACCAGCTGCGAGGGGTCGGTGGCATATTTGCCGAGTCCCGGAGCGATCACGGTGATCGGCGTGCTGCCGGCTAGGCGCCACTGATCGTTGGAAAAGGCGGCGCGCCGCGCGAGTGCCAGCCCCGACAAATGGGACTCGCGCCGGTGCGCCCAGGGATCGATGCAATTGGAGCCCACGAACGTCACCAGCCGGGCGCCGCGCGGGATGTGGTCGAGCGCCTCCAGATGCCGGTTCCATTCGCGATCAACCATCCAGAAGCCGACGGTAGTACCCGCCGTACGCACGACGAAGAAGGCGAGCCCGATCATCGCCAGCGTCGCCCGCTCGCGCGCCGGAAAAGCCTCACCGGGCCGGAACGTCAGCAAGGCGAGGATCACCATGAACGGCGCGATCCGCATATCGGCGAAGGCCGAGCCGAAAAGGATGAAGGGCAACAATGCAAAGGCGGCGAGCAGCAGCAGCGACGCGGCGGCAAGGCTCGGCGCGCGCTCGATCCGTCGGTCACGCAGCGCGCGGAAGAGCATGATCGCGATCAGCCCGACCGCGGCTATATCGAATGCCGCCCAGCGATCGCGCAGCGCCATCGCGAGGAAGCCGAGCTTGAGCCTGACCTCGAAGAAGCGGCCCGTGGCGCCGACGCCCTCGTTCGATCGCCAGACGAACAGCAGCGCCATCGGCAACGCCAGCGGCAGGCAGGCGAAGCCCGCCGCGACGGGCGTGATGAGCCAGCCGCGCCCCTGCTGGCGCGCACGCGCCAGTTCGGCGCCGTAGGCCATGATGCCGAGCACGCCCCACCCGACGACATGCGCGAGCCAGATCAGCACCGACAGCGGCACGAACAGCACGGCACGGAGCCCGATGCGGTGCAATCGGCCGAGCCGCAGCCACAAGGCGAAGGCGTTGAGCGCCAGCGCCATCGACAGCGCGTGGTTCACGAAGCCGAACAGGAACGAATAATTGTAAACGAAAGGCAGCGCGAACAATGCCCAGGGCTGAACCCGTCCATGCGCCTCGCGCGAGATCCACAATATGCCGCTGGCGGTGAGACCGGCGGTGGCGAGGATGACGAGCTTGACGGCGATCTCGAGCCCCAACAGCGGAGCGAGGCCCGCGACCAGCAGATCGACACCGAGATTGCCGGCGATGCGCCAATGGAACTGGTACCATTGCGAGAGCACCGCGGCGTCGGTGCCGAGCATCACGCGGTAGCGCGCGATATGGCCGGGAAGATCGGTGAGCGGAGGGACGGCCGGGAGCAGCAGTGGGACGATCGACAGCAAAACCGCCGCCAGCACGAAGGTTCGGGTTTCCCACCAAGCGTTCTGGGTACGGTTCAAGGGCGGGGCTCCAGCGGATTGGAAACGACGGCGAACAGCGCCGGGGCCTCGCCCGGCGGCGAAATCGGCCGCAGCCAGGCCGGCGGCGTGCCGCTGCGTAGCGCGCCGCTCAGTCGGGCGGCATTGCCCGTCCGCGCACCGAGTTCGTCGAAGTCGCCGGGACAGAGCGCGACATAGTCTACCCCCCATTCCCGCGCGATCGGCCGCGCATTCTCGATCGAGCCGAGGAAGAAGCGGTACATCGCCGTGTTGCCGGCACCGTTACGATGATAGGGCGCGGCGACCACGCGGTGCGGCGTCGCGGAGAGGGCCCAGGCGCCGGTATCGATCGGCGCCATCAAAGTCCCGGGCGGCAGCGCGGCGAGGCGCGCGAAAGCAGCGGGGCGAGTGCAGTCAGGGCTCACCTGGCCAATGGCGGTCCGGGGAGCGAGCATGTTTCCGGCGATCGGATAGAGCAGCCCGGCGGAGGCGAGCCAGGCCGGAAGCAAGGCGACCAGGCCTTTCGTACGCGCCACGGCGATGAGCGCCGCGAGCGCGGGCGCGGCGAGCAGCGCGCCAGCATAAGCGCCGCGAAGCTGGACCGCGGTCAGCGCCAGCGCGGTGAGCTGCAACGCCAGGAGCATCAGCCAGCGACCGTCGCGCGTGCAGCGCCACGCCCAGATGCCCGCGCCGACCCCTGCGAGCATGAGCCCGGCATAGCCGATTGCTTGCGAGACCGGCACGCCCAATAGCGGCTGCGCCTCGGCGACATTGGCGAGCCAGAGCTGCGCGAGCAGCGGATCGACTTCGCCATAGGGCCGCAGGCAGCCGGGCGCGATCGCCAGCGCACCGGCGATGGCGGCCACGGTGCCGATGAGCGCGGCAACCGATCGCGCGCCCGTTTCTCTCGAGGCGAACCCGAACACGGCCAGTGCCATCGGTACCAGCGCGCCGAATTGCGCAACGCGCCAGAGTTGGCCAGTGAAGCCGTCGCAGCCGGGCCAATTCCAGCCGCTGGTGCGCAACAGGGCGGATGCAGCGGCGAGCGACAGGACCAATGCCGCGGCATAGCCGGCGAGACGTGCCTGACCTTCATGCGCCCCGAAGATCCACCGAACGACGATGGCGCCACAGCCGATCGCGAGCAGAGGCGCGGTTTCCACCCCGATGACGAGCGAGGCCGCGGTGGCGATTCCCGCGGCGGCCCCCGCGGCGAGCGAGCCGCCTCCGACCGCCGCCCGCACCACCACCAGCAGAAGCACCATCTGCAGCCCGTGATGGTCGATCCGGCCCGGCATGAACAAGGTCGTCGCCGGATAGGCGAGCGCCACCAGCACCGCAGCCAGGGGGCCCTGGGCACCCAGAATGCGCGCAATGCGGGCGACGAGCGCCAACGCGGCGGCGAAGAGCAGCATCGGCCACGCGATGATGGCGACCAGTTCGGCGGCATGCGCGCCCAGCAGCGGCGAGAACAGCGCGATCAGCGCGCCAGGCGCGAGATCGGGCAGCCGCGACCAATGCATTTCGAGACCCGGCGGCAAGCCGAGCCGATGCTGCGCGAGATCGCCGAACGCCTGCCCGCCCAGCCAATCGCGGATCTGCTGCAGGCGCACCACATCATCGGTATCGGGCAGGCGCAGCGCGGAGAGAGTGGCCCAGCCCTGCACGGTCCAAGCGAGCGTCAGCAGCCCCGCGAGGAGCAGGGCGACGCCAAGGTCGCCCCAATGCCGATCCTGTACATGCGTGGGCATGGCTCCGGCCTAGCCCCGCATGGTTAAGGCGGCGTTAGCCGTCGCGGCGACCTAGCAGCCGCAGCCGCAACGCGTTCAGCTTGATGAATCCCGCGGCGTCGCGCTGGTCGTATGCGCCTTGATCGTCCTCGAAGGTCACGACCTTCTCGCTGTACAGGCTGAACGGCGACTTGCGGCCGGTGACGATGACATTGCCCTTGTAGAGCTTGAGCCGCACGGTGCCGGTCACCTTCTCCTGGCTGTGGTCGATCGCCGCCTGCAGCATCTCGCGCTCCGGCGCGAACCAGAAGCCGTTATAGATCAGCTCGGCATAGCGCGGCATCAGCTCGTCCTTGAGATGCGCTGCGCCGCGGTCGAGTGTGATCTGCTCGATCCCGCGATGGGCGAGATGATAGATGGTGCCGCCCGGCGTCTCGTACATGCCGCGCGACTTCATGCCGACGAAGCGGTTCTCGACCAGATCGAGCCGGCCGATGCCGTGCTTGCGGCCGAGTTCGTTGAGCGCCGTCAGCAAGGTCGCAGGCGACATCGCCTCGCCGTTCAGCGCGACGCCGTCGCCGCGCTCGAAATCGATCGTGATCGTCTCGGGCTTGTCGGGCGCGTCCTCGGGATTGACCGTGCGCGAATAGACATAATCGGGGACTTCGTCCCACGGATCCTCGAGCACCTTGCCCTCGGACGAAGTGTGCAACAGGTTCGCATCGGTCGAGAACGGCGCTTCGCCGCGCTTGTCCTTGGCGACTTCGATCTGGTGCGCTTCCGCGAACTCGATCAGCCGGCTGCGGCTGGTCAGGTCCCATTCGCGCCACGGCGCGATCACCTTGATGTCGGGATTGAGCGCGTAATAGCCGAGCTCGAAGCGGACCTGATCATTGCCCTTGCCGGTCGCGCCGTGGCTGACCGCATCGGCATTGACGAGCTTCGCGATCTCGATCTGGCGCTTGGCGATCAGCGGCCGCGCGATCGAGGTGCCGAGCAGATACAGGCCCTCGTACATCGCATTGGCGCGCATCATCGGGAAGACGAAGTCCTTGACGAACTCCTCCTTGAGATCGTCGATGAAGATGTGCTCGCGCTTGACGCCGGCCATCTCGGCCTTGCGCCGCGCGGGCTCGAGCTCCTCGCCCTGGCCGAGATCGGCAGTGAAGGTCACCACCTCGCACTGATATTCCTGCTGGAGCCACTTCAGGATCACGCTGGTGTCGAGCCCGCCCGAATAGGCGAGAACAACGCGATTGATCTTGTCGGACATGGAATTGCGACTCCGAAGGTACGGGAAACCGGGGCGCTCTAGGGTTCCTGCAACCGCGGCGCAACCATGGTATGACGCGCGGCGGAGGGACCGCGATGGCCGAACTCAAGACCAAACCCACCTCGACAAGCGTCGCCGACTTCATTCAGGCCGCTCCCGATCCGGTTCGCCGCGAAGATGCGAAGGCGCTCGCGGCGCTGATGGCGCGCGTGACCGGCGAGGAACCGGTAATGTGGGGGCCGTCGATCATCGGTTTCGGCAGCTATCGCTATCGCTACGAAAGCGGCCGCGAAGGCGAGATGTGCAGGCTGGGCTTCAGCCCGCGCAAGGCCGAGCTGGTCCTCTATGTGCTCAACGCCAGTCCCGAACAGGAAGCGCAGCTCGCCCGGTTGGGCAAGCACAGGACCGGCAAGGGCTGCCTCTACGTCAAAAAGCTCGCCGATGTGGACATGGCCGTGCTCGAGACGCTGGTGCGCGACAAGCTCGCCTCGATGGACGCGCGCTATCCGCGTTAGGCCGACAGCCGCGCCGGCACGTCGGAGGTCTCACGCAAGGCCTGCTCCGCCTCGATCATATAATCGCGCGTGATCGGCAGCGCCGTGCGCGAGCGCGAGAACTGGAGCTGGTAATTGACCAGCCCGCCATTGACGAAGGCGACATAGGACCCCGCGAGATAGAAGGTCCACATCCGGAAGAAGCGTTCGTCGTACAGCGCGACGATCTCGTCCTTCGCGGCGACCGTCCGATCGTACCAGGCCTTGAGCGTATGCGCGTAATGCAGCCGCAGCACCTCGATGTCGGTCGGGAACATGCGCAGTCCTTCATAGCCGCGCGCGATCTCCGACAGCGCGGGGATATAGCCGCCGGGGAAGATGTACTTCAGTGTGAATGCGTCGGTGACGCCGGGGCCGCCGGCGCGCCCGATCGTGTGGAGCAGCATCACGCCCTCGGGCGTGAGCAACTCGCGGCACTTGTGAAAGAAGGTGCGGTATTGCGGCGTGCCGACATGCTCGAACATGCCGACCGAGACGATCCGGTCGAACTGGCCGGTCATCTCGCGATAGTCGATCAGCTCGAAGCGGACCTTGCCGTGCACGCCGCGCTCGGCGGCGCGCTCGCGGGCGACCTTGAGCTGCTCTTCCGAAAGCGTGATGCCGACGACTTCGGCGCCGGTCTTCTCGTGGAGATAGAGCGCCATCCCGCCCCAGCCGCAGCCGATATCGAGCACGCGCATGCCGGGCTCGATCGCCAGCTTGGCGGCGATGTGCGCCTTCTTGTCGAGCTGGGCCTGTTCGAGGCTGTTGGCCGGATCGGTGTAATAGGCGCAGCTATATTGCCGGTCGGCGTCGAGGAAGAGATCGTAGAGCCGCCGCGACAGATCGTAGTGATGCGCGACGTTGCGTTTCGCCCGCCGCGCCATGTTGTAGCGGCCGATGCGGTGCGCGATCGTGTTGGCGAGGCGCGCGAGCGGCTTGGGATCGAGCGCAGCGGTGGCGTCTTCCCAGCGATTGTTGCTCGTCATCAGCACGAGCAGGTCGAGGATGTCCCCCTGCTCGATCGTCAGCCGGCCGTCCATGAAGCATTCGGCGGCGCCCAGGCTGGGATCGCGCAGAATCGCCGCCGCGGCGCCGCGCGCGAACCGTATCGTGACCGGCTTGAGGTGCGGATCGGGCTCGCCGAAGCTGCGGCTGGTGCCGTCCGCATGGAAAACAGTGAGAAGCCCGCGCTTCACAGCGCGCGTAAAAAACGTATCGATCAACGCCATAGGCCGTACCCGTCAACAGCCCCCACCGCCTCTTAAGTTAGAAGCGTAACGACTTTCTGCAATGCGGAAAATGCCCGATCAGATGCCGGCGTACCATTCATAGCCGTTCGAATCCTCCCAATAGCCGCCTTTGCCCGCGCCGATCCCGGCGAGGCTGGCGACGGCTTGGATCCGCATGATATACTTCGCCTGCTTGTAGCCGAGCTGCCGCTCGACCCGGAGTCGGACCGGCGCGCCATGACCGACCGAGAGAGTCGCGTCGTTCATTGCCCAGGCGAGGATCGTCTGGGGGTGGAACGCGTCGATCAGATCGATCGATTCGTAGAAGGGCGTGCCGCCGAAGCGATCGGCACAGTGGAAGACGATGTAGCGTGCGCTGTCGCGGATTCCGGCGAGCTGGAGCAGGGTCTCCAGCCGCGGCCCCTGCCACTTGCCGATCGCGCTCCAGCCCTCGACGCAATCGTGCCGGGTGATCTGCGCACGCTGCGGCAGCGACTGGATTTGCGCGAGGCTGAGGCTGAGCGGGCGCACGACGAGGCCGTCGACCGCCAGCCGCCAGTCGGCGAAGCGGTTCGCGGCGAGCGCGTTGTACTCGGGCGTGTTCGGATTGGCCGTCCCGTTGACGCGGAAGATCGGGCTGCGCTGCTCGGGACGGAACTGGCGGGCGAGCGCGGCGCGGCCGTTGATCGAGCGCTGCAGAAACCGATGCGCATCCTCGGCGCACATCAGCACCGGGCTGTCGGTGAGCGAATCGCAGCCCGCGAGCAAAGTCGCGCCGGTCCCGACGAGGAGGGTGCGCCGGGTAATCACGAAGGATCCTCGGGCACGCGCCACCAGCCGGTGACCATCGATCGCACTTCGTTGATCGGGCCGGCAAGGATCACCAGCGTCAGGTGCACGACGATGAACAAGGTCGTGCACACCATCGCGATGAAGTGGACCGACCGCGCCGACTGGCGCCCGCCGAACAGGTCCGCCAGCCACGGCCACATGCCCGGCGAGATGGCGAGGCCCGAGGCGATCAGCAGCGGGAGCAGCACGAAGATCACCCCGGCATAACTCGCTTTCTGGAAGATGTTGTACGCGCCCGGATTGGCGGGATCGTGGAAGCGCAATGCGAGATGCGCCTTGAAGTCCGCGGCGAGGTGGCGCGGCGCCAGTTCGGCCCCCCGAATCCGCAGGTCGCGCTGGATGTGCCGGCTGATCAGCCCGAACAGCATGTACGCCAGCAGCCCGAAGCCGAGCACCAAGGCGAAGAACAGATGCCAGTGCCGCGCGCCGGCGAGGCTGTAATGGCTCGGGATCGTCACCCAGCCCGGGAAGCGCGGCAGCTCGAGCCAGGCATGGTCGAAATTGGCGCCGTACTGCCCCCAATAGAGCCGCGGATGCGCGTTGAAGATCATCAGCCCGCTGGGAATCAGGATCAGGATCGCGAGCGCGTTGATCCAGTGCCAGATCCGCGTGAACAGCCGGTGTCGATAGATGCGCTTGGTCACGGCCGCATTATGCCGAGGACGCATCGCGCGCGCCAGCGGCAAAGCCCCCTGATCCTCCCCCGCCAGGGGGAGGTGGCGCCGAAGGCGACGGAGGGGGAGGTAAGCGACCCACTCGCCGTCGTGCTTCCTCCCCCTCCGCCATGCTGCGCATGCCACCTCCCCCTTGCGGGGGAGGATTGGGAACTCAACCGTACGCGCGCACGAAGAAGACGATCGTCGTGGCGCCGGTCACCAGCAGCGTCCAGGCGCGGACCATCCCCGGCGAGAGCCGCTTGCCGATCACTGCGCCGAGCCAGCCGCCGGCGATCGATCCGACCAGCATCGGCAGGCACGCCCACCACCAGACCATCGCGAAGCCGATGAAGATGAACGCCGCGGCGAAATTGGCGACCGCCAGCATCAGCGTGCGGATCGCGAACAGCTCACGCGGGCGGATATTGGCGAGCAGGCCATAGACCGCAGTGGTGATCAGCCCGACGCCCCCGCCGAAATAGCCACCATAGATGCCGAGGAACGCCTGCGTGATCAGCAGGGTCGGCCGCCCGATCGTGACGCGGGCGTGGAGCCAGTCGGCCGCGCGCTTACCGAACACCATCACCGCGAAGGCGAACAACAGCAGCCACGGGATGAGTATGTCGAACGTCTCGCTCGGGGTGAGCACCAGCAACAGGCTGCCGACCAGCCCGAACGCGAAGGTGATCACCGCAAGCAATTTGACCGACATGCCCGCCACCGGCCCCAACTCGTCGCGATACGCCCAGGCGCTGGTCCCCGCGCCAGGCAGCAAGGCGACGTTCGACGTGGCGTTGGCGATATTGGCGGGAAGCCCGAGCGCGATCAGTGCGGGCAAGGTCGCAAACGTGCCGCCGCCGGCAAGCGCGTTCATCGCGCCGCCGACGACGCCGGCAAGCGCGGCGAGCGCCAGAGCTGCGGGATCGATCATGCGCGCTCCTTACCGTGGCGCGCCGCCTTGTCGAGTGACCAAAGGCCGGGCAAACCCTGCTGCAATAGCCGGCGGCACAGGGGGAACGCGCTTGAGAATCGAGGCATGGATCGCATGCGCGCTGGTCGCGATGTCATCGACACCCGCCGTCGCCCAGTCCGGACAGTGGCAAGTCGACGTCGCACCCGCGCAATGCCGGCTCAGCCGGAACCTCGCCGGGGCGGAACCCGCCGCGATATCGATCCAGACGGTTCCCGGTAGCGACGCCTATCAGCTGACGCTGGCGGGCCCCGGCCTTCGCGGCATCGCGGGTTCGCAGATCGAGCCCGCCGAACTGGTCTTCCCGGACGCGGACAAGATCGCGGTATTCGCGCGCGCCGCCCGTCTCGATGGCGCGCTTTCGACCGCCGTACAGATGGGCGGCATCGGACCGGAGCTGCTCGATCGGCTCGCCGGCGCAAGCACGATCGCGTTGCGACGGCGCAACCGCGAAAGCGGCCCCCTCGCGCTGGCCAGCGCGGCGAAGGCGGTGGCGGCGCTTCGCCGATGCAACGCCGACCAGCTCATCGAATGGGGTGCCGATCCCGCGCAGTTCCAGCCGGGAGGGGCGATGCCGGTCGCGCTCACCCCGCGCGAAAAGTGGCTGACCAACAGCCAGCTCGTCGGTCTCACCGGCGGACGATCGGAGATCGACGCGCTGCTCAAGGTCGGCGTCGCGACGGACGGCACGATCGACAGCTGCGACGCGATCAACGACGGCGGCAACCCCAGGCTGCCCAAATCGGCCTGCGCACCGGTAAAGGGCCGAAAGCTGTTCGCGCCTGCCCGCGCGCCCGATGGCAACGCGGTGCGGAGCGTCGCAACCTTCTCGATCCAGCTGATCAGCCGGCCGAACCTCTAGTGGGGCGTCAGCCCAGCGCCGCCTGCTTCTCTTCGGCCTGGCGGTCCAGCTCGGCACGGCTCTTCTTCTCCGACGCGGTCTTGAGCTGTCCGCAGGCGGCATCGATGTCGCGGCCGCGCGGGGTGCGCACCGGCGCCGAATAGCCCGCCTCGAAGATGATGTTCGAGAATGCCCGGATCCGCTCGGGCGTCGAGCATTCGTACGGCGCGCCCGGCCACGGGTTGAACGGAATCAGGTTCACCTTGGCGGGAAGCTTGTACTTCTTGATCAGCCGCACGAGCTCGTGCGCGTCCTCGTCGCGGTCGTTCTTGTCACGGAGCATGACGTATTCGAAAGTGATCCGCCGGGCGTTGTTGGCGCCGGGATAATCGGCGCAGGCCTGGAGCAGCTCCTCGATTCCGTATTTGCGGTTGAGCGGCACGATCTCGTCGCGCACTTCCTTGGTCACTGCGTGGAGCGACACTGCGAGGTTGACGCCGATCTCGTCGCCCGCGCGCGCCATCATCGGCACGACGCCCGAGGTGCTGAGCGTGATCCGGCGCTTCGACAGCGCGAGCCCGTCGCCGTCCATGACGAGCTTGAGCGCATCGCGGACATTGTCGAAATTGTAGAGCGGCTCGCCCATGCCCATCATCACGATGTTGGTGAGCATCCGCCCCTCGGGCTGGCTCGGCCATTCGCCGAGCGCGTCGCGCGCGAGCATCACCTGCCCGACGATCTCGCCCGGCAGCAGGTTGCGCACCAGCCGCATCGTGCCGGTATGGCAGAAGCGGCAATTGAGCGTGCAGCCGACCTGCGACGAGACGCACAAGGTCCCGCGGTCCGCATCGGGGATGAAGACCATCTCGTAATCCTGGCCGTCGTCCGAGCGGAGCAGCCATTTGCGGGTCCCGTCGGTCGAGACCTGCGCCTCGACGACTTCGGGGCGCGAGATCACGAAGCGTTGCTCGAGCCAGGGCTGCATCGCTTTCGAGATGTCGGTCATCAGCGCGAATTCGGTGACACCGCGATTATATATCCAGTGCCAGAGCTGCTTGGCGCGCAGCTTCGCCTGTTTCGGCTCGAGCTGCGCGGTCTCCAGCGCCATGCGCAAATCGGCCTTCGAAAGGCCGAGCAAGTCGATGCGGCCGTCGGCGCGCGGCTTGAATTCCCGCGGAACGGGCACGGGATCGATGTGCCCCGGAATGGGCATGAGGGCGGCCGACTCTGTCTGCATGGCAGCGCATCTAGTCGATTTCGCGCGCGAATTCCACTCCCAGTGGCGAATCCCGCCGGAATGGAACTGCTCCATCCCGCTTCTGCCACGCCGCGTCGCGGAGCGGTTGCCGCGGCGGGACCCCGCCGTCCAGCTTGGCGTTGGGGGCATACCCAATTCGGAGCGTTAGTATGAAGTTTCGTACCTCGATGATCCTCTCCGCGGCGCTGATCTGCGCGCCCGCGGCGATGGCACAGACTGCCCAGACCTCGCCTGCCCCCGCCGAGCCCGCACCCGCTGCGCCGGCACAGGAGGGCACCACCGGTGCCGGCACCGCCAGCACCGCGACTGCGGTGAGCGATGCCGAAGTGACTCAATTCGCCACCGCGGCGCTCGCCGTCGCCAAGGTCCGCCAGGACGCCACCGTTCCCGACGCGGAGAAGAACGCCAAGATGGTCGAGGCGATCACCGCGACGGGTCTGCCGGCCAAGCGCTTCAATGAGATCGCTCAGGCGATGCAATCGGACACGGCACTGAACAAGAAGATCCAGGACGCCGCAGCGGCACAGCAGCCCGCCGCGCCGGCCGCGGCGCCGAAGTAAATCGACCAGCGGGCGGCGGTGCGAATCGCCGCCCGCATCGGCTCAGGCAATGCCCAGCGCGGCGAAGCTGGTCGCCAGCGACTGCGCCAGCGGCGTATGCGGCTCCTCGCCGAGGAAAGCGACAAGCGCGCGATTGTCGAGCCGCACCGGGTGCCGCCAGTAAGCGCGCATCTCGATCATTTCGCGCATCGTCGGATTGAACGGCGCGACCAGCGGCAATGCCCACCACGGCATGCCGCGCACGGGCAATTTCCTGCCGAGCACCTCCTGAATCGAACGCGTGAAGCGCGTGCCGTCGGCATCCCACAAGCCGGCAAAATGGAAGCGCGCGAAGCGCGACAGTGCGGCGTCGCGATCCAGCAGCCGCGCGAAGGTCTCGGCGACATCGGGCAGATAGGCCCAGGCGTGACCGACGCCGTTGCCGCCCGGATACAGGATCGAACGCACGCGTCCGGGCTTCACCATCCCCTGTGACAGCCAGCTATTGCCGGGCCGCGGACCATAATAATCGCCGGCGCGGAGAATCAGCGCGCGGACGCCCGAGGCCTCGATACTGCGCTCTATCTCCATGCGAATCCGTCCCTTGCGCGTCGCGGGCTGCTGCGGCGAATCCGTTTCGGCCACCGGCGTGGCGGCGGGATCGTAATTGTAGATCGTCCCCGGCAGCACCAGCCGCGCGTCGACTGCCCGCGCCGCCGCGATGCTGTTGGCGAGCATCGCCGGCACGAGCCGCGCCCAATCGCGATAGCCCGGCGGATTGACGGCATGGACGATCGCCGCGGCTCCCTGCGCCGCGTCGAGCACCGCCGCGGCATCCATCGCGTCGCCTTCGATCCACGCGATCCCCGCATCGAGCCCGGGCCGCGCCCTGCGCACCAGCCCCCGCACCTTCCAACCATGCGCCATCAGCGCCCGCGCGGTCTCGCCGCCGATGCCGCCGGTCGCGCCGAGTACCAAAGCCCTCTTTTCCATCGCCGCCTCCATTGTGTTGACAAGTGAGAGATGCGCGCGATGCCGCTCGAAGAAAATTGTCGAACATGTTCAGCTAGCCTATACAAAATGGATGAGCTCACTCGACGCCGGGATCGATTGGGAGCGCCAGCGCGCATTCCTTGCCGTGATGACCGAAGGCAGCCTGTCGGCCGCCGCGCGGCGGATCGGCGTCGCCCAGCCGACGGTGCGGCGGCGGATCGAGGCATTGGAAACCGAGATCGGCGCGCCCTTGTTCACGCGATCGCCCAGCGGGCTCCTGCCGACCGCGCGCGCGGAAGCGCTGGGCGAGCATGTCCGGACGATGGCGCTCGCGGCCGAAGCTTTCGCGCGATCGGCGTCGGGGGAGGCGAGCGACGTGGCCGGGCGCGTGCGGATCTCGGCGAGCGACGTGATCGCGATCGAAGTGCTCCCGCCGATCCTCGCGGATCTCGCGCGCCGACATCCGGCATTGGTGATCGAGCTGAGCCCGAGCAACCGCAACGAGGATATGCTCCGGCGGGAAGCCGATGTCGCGGTGCGGATGGTTGCGCCGCAGCAGGAGGCGCTGGTCGCGCGGCGCATCGGCGCGATCGCGCTGGGGCTGCATGCGCATCCCGCCTATCTCAAGGCGCGCGGCACGCCGTCGTCGCTGGAGGAGATACGCAGCCACACGCTGATCGGTGTCGAGCACGACACGCCGATCCTGCGCGCGCTGCAGGCCGGAGGCCTGCCGATCCGCCGCGACGACTTCGCCTTTCGCAGCGACAGCGATCTCGCCCAGCTCGCCGCACTTCGTGCCGGCCTCGGGATCGGCGTCTGCCAGGTTCCGCTCGCGGCGCGCGACGGACTGGTGCGGCTGGTGCCCGACGGCTTCGGCTTCGATATGGAGACATGGGTGGTCTGCCACGAGGACCTACGCGGCGTGGCGCGCGTTCGCGCGGTGTTCGACGCGCTGGTCGCGGGGCTCAGGGAATATGTTGGGGCGGGCTAGAGGCTTCCCTGATCCTCCCCCGCCAGGGGGAGGATTTAGAACCCGACCGCCCTACCGCCCCGCACACCCCAGAGCCGCCGCGTCGATCGCAGTCGCCGCGCCGCCCAGCTTGTAGGTGTCGGCAAAGGCGGTGCCGTTGGTCGAAACCGTCTCGACGCTCATGCTGCGCCCGTCGCGGATGGCCGCGACCACGGCGGCATCGGTGCGCGGATCGGGCGCCCAGGCGTCCATATCGCCCGCGCGCAATTCGAAGCGGCGCTCGCCGATCGCCAGCGTGACTCGCGCATTGGCGGCACGCGCGCGGCTCAGCCGGATATGGAGCTGGTTCCGGACACCCTGGCCCGGCCAGGTGGCGATGCTGGCGAAGGGCTGAGCGTCGCGCGCGCGCGTGACCGGCTTGGCGATCGCGAAGCAGCGCAGCGGCGAGGGATCGCGGAACGCGCCCCAGCTCCCGAACGTCCCGAGCGCGTCGCGCGGCTGGAGCACCAGCGCCAAGGCAAGCGCGATCATGCCGGCGCCGCGCCGTGCCCGGTGCCGAGATGGACGACGCGCTCGACGCCCTGCTCGATCAGCACGATCGATCCCTGCGGCAAATCGGGCGCCACCGGCGCGTCGAACTGCGGCATCGCGTCCGCGCCGGTCATCACGCCGCGCAGGATACGGCTCGACATGCCGTGCATGATCACCAGTCGATCGCCGGGATCCTCGTCGGTATCGCGCAGCCAGCCCGATACCCGGTCTGCGATCGCGTCATACCATTCGCCCCCTTCGGGCGGCCGCGTGTAGAGCCCGTGCTCCAGATCGAGGAAAATCCCCACCTCCTTCTGCAGATCGGCATAATAGCGGCCGCTCCACGCGCCCATGCCGATCTCGACGAGGCGATCGTCGGTCTTCGCCTGATGCCAATCGAGCTCGAGATGCTCGGCGATCACCGCCAGCGTCTGGAGCGCCCGGCCCGCGCTCGACGACCACAAGGTGAGCTTCGGCTTCGGGCCGAGCAGTTCGCGCAGCGCCGCGCCCATCGCATCGGCCTGTGCGAAGCCGGCGCGGGTGAGCGGCGTATGCGGATGATCGCCCTGCATCCGGCGCGCGATGTTGAACACCGTCTCGCCGTGGCGGGCGATGAAATCGCGGCCCTTCCGATTGCTGACGGGGCGTTTGCTGGCTGGCATGCGCCCATCCTCAGCGGCTCCCGGCGCCAAAGGCAATGGCGGAATTGCGGCATGCCGCGATTCCGCCTCGTTTCGTTCATGCAACAAACAGGTGACTTACGGCATCAGCACACCGGCTCCGTCATCGGGGCTCAGTATCAGTAAATGGAGTAACCTCATGCGTAAGCTTATTCTCGCAGCGCTGGCGGCATCCGCCGCGGCGACCCCCGCCTTCGCCCAGGACGCCACCTTCACTGGCCCGCGCGCCGAAGCGATCGTCGGCTGGGATCATGTCAGTGACGATTCGATCAACAACGGCTCGCGCGACGGCGTCGTCTATGGTGGCCAGCTCGGCTATGACTATCAGACGGGCAAGGCCGTGTTCGGTGTCGAGGGCGAAGTCACCGGCTCGACCGCCAAGAACACCGCCAATGGCGTGCTCGTCGCCGGAGACCGGCTGAAGAGCTCGACCGGCCGCGACCTCTATGCCGGCGTCCGCGCCGGCGTCGTCGTCGGCGAACGAGCGCTGATCTATGCCAAGGGCGGCTACGACAATGCCCGCTTCAACTCCGAATATACTTCCACCACGGGCACGATCGAGGACCATGATACACTCGAAGGCTGGCGGCTGGGCGCGGGCGCGGAGCTCAAGCTGACCGACAAGGCCTATCTCAAGGGCGAGTATCGCTACACCAATTATGGCGGCGTCAGCGGCGAGCGCCATCAGGTGCTGGGCGGCGTCGGCGTGCGGTTCTGAGTCCTTATCCTCCCCCGCCAGGGGGAGGATTTCGTGAGTCGCAACACTCGCCTCGCTGTTGCTCTAATATCACGCTTTTTCCTGTTTATCTGAGGTTCATGCAACTGCGGACTCGGCTCCCCAGTTATGGCCCGGCCCGCTCGAACAAGGCGGGCCAGTACCCAAGGAGTAGTTATGCGTAAGCTTGTATTCGTCGCCGCCCTCGTCGCCTCGTCGGCGCTGGCCGCCCCTGCCTTCGCACAGGATGCGGCCCCCGGCGGCTTCCGCGTCGGCGTGGTCGGCGGACTCGACATCGTTCGTCCCGGCAGCAGCGAGGATTCGCGAATCCGTGGCGACGATCAGAGCATCGAGGGCGCCCTTTACGGCGTCGAGGCCGGTTATGATCTGCCGCTTGGCGGCGTCGTGGTCGGCGTCGAGGGCGAGCTCAGTGGTTCGACCGCCAAGGTCACCACCGACACCAGCGATCCCAACTTCTTCGGCTATGGCCGCGTCAAGGCCGGCCGCGACATCTATGTCGGCGCGCGTGTCGGCGTTCCGGTCGGCACCGGCACCTTGCTCTATGCCAAGGGCGGCTACACCAACGCCCGGCTGGACGTGACCGCCGACAATGGCACCGCCACGACCGACGAGAATTTCCAGCTCGACGGCTGGCGCGTCGGCGCGGGCGTCGAGAAGTCGCTCAGCAGCAACACCTATGCCAAGCTCGAGTATCGCTACTCGAACTACACCAAGGCGGATTTCCAGTTCGCCAACGGCGCGGTGACCGACACGTTCGACGTCGATACCGATCGTCACCAGATCGTCGCAGGCGTCGGCTTCCGCTTCTGAAGCCGCCCACACCAATTTTGGTGTGCAAAAGGAGGGTCGGGGCGCTTGCCCCGGCCCTTTTTGCCGTTAGACACTATATCCGAGCCAATCGTCAGCGCCCGGATTCGAGCGCGGCACCGGGGGTTTTGAGTGATGAAGGCGACGATCGAACGCGCAACTCTGTTGAGGGGCCTCAGCCACGTCCAGTCGGTGGTCGAGCGGCGCAACACGATCCCGATCCTTTCCAACGTGCTGATCGAGGCGCAGGCCGGCGGGACGATGCGTCTGATGGCGACCGATCTCGACTTGCAGATCGACGAGACGATCGCCGCCGCGGTCGACCAGCCGGGCGCGATCACCGTCTCGGCGCACACCCTGTTCGACATCGTGCGGAAGCTTCCGGAAGGCTCGCAGGTCGAGCTCGCCGCAGCCGAGGGCCGGATCACCGTCAATGCCGGCCGCGCCAAGTTCACGCTCGCGACGCTGCCGCGCGACGATTTCCCGATGATCGCCGAAGGCGAGCTGCCGACGACGTTCGAACTCCCCGCCGAGACGCTCAAGCAGATCATCGACAAGACCCGCTTCGCGATCTCGACCGAAGAGACGCGTTATTATCTGAACGGCATCTTCCTCCACGTCACCGACGACGCCCAGCCGCTGCTGCGCGCCGCCGCCACCGACGGCCATCGCCTCGCGCGCGTCACCGTGGCGCGCCCCGACGGCGCCGACGGCATGCCCGACGTGATCGTGCCGCGTAAGTGCGTCGCCGAGCTGCGGAAGCTGCTCGACGAAGTCGACGGCTCGGTCGGCGTGTCGCTCTCCGGCTCGAAGATCCGCTTCGATCTCGGTCAGGCGATCCTCACCTCGAAGCTGATCGACGGCACCTTCCCCGATTACAGCCGCGTCATCCCGACCGCGAACGACAAGATCCTCAAGATCGACCCGAAAAGCTTCATGCAGGGCGTCGACCGCGTCTCGACGATCGCCACCGAGAAGACCCGCGCCGTGAAGATGGCGCTCGATCGCGACAAGATCATCCTCTCGGTCACCAGCCCCGAGAACGGCGCGGCCGCGGAAGAGGTGCCGGGCGAATATGCCGCGATGGCGTTCGAGATCGGCTTCAACAGCCGCTACCTGATGGACATCCTCGCGCAGATCGAAGGCGATCTCGTCGAGGTCCATCTCGCCGACGCCGCGGCACCGACGCTGATCCGCGAAAATGACACCGCACCGGCGCTCTACGTGCTGATGCCGATGCGTGTCTGAATCGCGACGAATCGAAGCGAGTTATCCACGTATTTCCGCGAGTCGCATCAATACGTAGGGGTTTGTTTTCACCCGCCGTGCTACAACGTTGTCATGCACGGACTCGAAGCTCTGGTGTCGTTCAACGACCGGCGCGCGCGCGAAGAACGCGAGCGGGCCGAACGTGCGGCCAATGCCCGCGAGCGGGCACTCCACCTCGAAATGGCGTCGATTTTCCAGCGCCGCGCCGAAGTCCGCAAGCGGCTGCTCCAGTAATATCTTCACTGTGCCTTGAGGGCACTCACGTCGGCACGCGCGCGATCGCGCACTGCGCGAATCCGCGCATCGGCATGACGCTCGACGATCCGCGCTTCCTTGCGCAGCGCCTCAGCACGGGTCTCGAGCCGCTCGGCATCGAAGCCGTTGGCGATCTCGGCCTGGCCGGCGATGGTGTCGGCTTCGGTGCGGATCGCGGCGGCTTCGTTCCCGGAGGCGGACTTGATCGCATCGGCCTCCGCCTCGGCAGCCTGCTGGATATCGTCGATCTGGGCCTGTTCGGGCGTTTTCGGGCCGCAAGCCGCGAGCAGCAGGCCGAAAAACGCGGCGGGTACGATCCGGCTTCGCATTTGTTTCTCTCCCTGCTCGCCAAACAGGATGGACCGAATTGAACTTTCCGGCAATGTTTGCTATTTACACTGGTGTCAGTAGTTGAGCAGGCGGATCATGGCGACCCAGGCACCCGAGCCCTTCAATCCCGGCATCCCGATGAAGCGCGAATGGGGCACTGCGCTCTCGGCATTGCGCCGGCTGCTGTCGAACGGCGACGATACCGAGCAGGTGTTCCGCATCATGCGCGCGCTGAACGGCGACGTGACTCAGAAGAACTACCGCAGGCTGCTCACCGTTCCCGGCGGCGGCAAGCTCGCGTATCGGCGGCTCGAGCTGGCCGAGCGGCTGACGGATCGTAGATGGATCGACGGCTTCGCCGAGGGCACCGTGGGTGCCGCCTATCGCGCCTTTCTCGACGCCACCGGCTATTCCGCCAAGGGACTGGCGGAAGTCAGCATGAACGCGATCGGTGCCGACGCGCTGGAGATCGAACATCCCTATGCCTGGATGGGCCGCCGCGAACGCGACATCCACGATCTCTGGCACGTCCTCACCGGCTACAAGGCCGACGAGCATCTCGGCGAGGCCTGCCTCGTCGCCTTTTCCTACGCACAGACCGGCGGGCTCGGCTGGGCGTTCATCGCCGCCGGCGCCGCGCTCAAGAGCATTCGCATCACCGGCAAGCTCGACTTCCTCCGCGCCGTGATCGAGGGCTATCGCCACGGCAAGCGGGCCGGCTGGCTCCATGGTGAGGACTATGAGGCACTGCTCGCCGAGCCGATCGACGTGGTCCGGGAGCGGCTGAACATCACCCCGCCCAAGGCGTATCGGGTGGCGCAGGCCAGCCTCGCCGAAGCGGGGCTCACCGGTATCTGAGCCTCAGGGCGCCGGTTTCGGCTCGATCGTGACTTCAACTGGCTGAGAGTCCGCCGCGACTTTCGCCTTCATGACGTCGGCACTGATCAACGGCCCGGGAAGCTCGAAACGCTTCGGATCGATCGCAGCTTTATCCACCGAACGAAGCTCGGCCAGCGACGCGACGCGGATCGGCGTGCCGCTCGCGATCAACTCGCCGGCCAGCGTCAGGAAGTTGGAGTCGGGGCCGAACTGCCGCCCGCCCAATTCCCCCAGGCGCCGATAGAGCGCAACGAAGACCGCGCCGACCGGCGCCAGCGCCGGATCCTTGCTGGTCACGATTTCCGCGCGATGTCCCTTCGGTTGCGAAACTTCGGGGCCGAAGCTCCAGTTGACGCCCTTGTACCCGCCAACCGTGACATCGGCACCGCGCGTCAGCGTGAATTTTCCGTTCGTGAACGGATCGGATCCGGCGTCTCCGGAAGCACGCAACTCCGGCTTCACCGCCGCGACCAGCTCGTCGAGCTTGAAGACCATCATCTCCGCGCCTTGCTTGAGCGCGATATAGTCGACGCCCTCGCGGCGGATCAGCGTGAACTGGCCGGGCACGTCGACACGCCAGTCCCCGCCGTCATCGACTTCGACCGTCACGACATCCTTGCCGAGCGCGTAGCGCGCCGTGGTGTCGGCAAGCGCCGGCGCAGGAAGCAGCGCCAGCGCTGCCGAGAGCAGCACTCTCGGCAGCAGCGCCACGCTCACTTCGCCTTGGGCGTCGGTGCCGGTGCCGGTGCCGGCGCAGGTGCCGGCGCGGGCGTCGCCACCGGCTTCTCCTCCATCGGCGGCGCACCCGATGCGGCACGGGCGCGATCGCGTTCGGCAGTGAGCCGCGCCTTGAGCGCCGTCTTGTCGATTACCGCCGGCAGCGCGAAGGTCTTGGCGTCGATCGGCGCCTTCTCGATCTTGTCGAGCTTGA
>Ga0102590_1000514_pt1 | contig 84114 bp, 79 predicted proteins | sample AraplaMF_Col_mMF_FD_76859 | JGI IMG/M metagenome (GOLD analysis project Ga0102590, IMG submission 76859) | Arabidopsis root microbial communities from the University of North Carolina, USA - plate scrape MF_Col_mMF | ecosystem: Host-associated > Plants > Roots > Endosphere | place: USA... | reverse complement strand
CATCCGCGTCCCGCTGCCGCGACCTACCGCCAGGCCTTGCTGCTCAACCGCACGACTGGCCAGCCGTCGGAGCCTGAAGAGGTTTTGCGCGCGCAACTGGCCGAGCTTGCACCTGAAGGGTTGAGCCATGTCGCTTTTGCCGCCGGACGCGATCAAGCCCTCGATCTCGCCTTCCGGCTTGCCCGCGCCTACACGAACAAGGGCCGGATCATCGGCCTGCCGGGGATCAGGCTGGATCGCCGGGACCCGGACTTCTTCCCCGTTCCGTCGATCGGGACCGCTGCCGACATGATCCACGACCTCGAGGATGTCGCGGCCGCGCTGGCGGAAGGTTATGGCGAGGCCGCCCATCCGAGCGATCCCTTGGCGGAACTGAAGGAGAAGGCGGGCCTGCTGATTGTCGACGAAACCGGCACCGGCTACGGCCGTGTCGGCCATCACACCTGGGGTTTCTCGCACCGGGGCCTTGCACCTGACATCCTGGTCGCGGACGGGCCGGACGGAGGCACGCCTGCACTTGTAATGACGCGGCCGGAAATCGCGGCCAGTCTTTCCCCGCACGAACACCGCCCGGCCATCTGTCCGGTCAAGGCCGCAGCGGCCTTGGCGGCGCTGGATGTCGTGAGGGACGAGCAATTGCGGGAAAACACCCGCGAGATCGGCAGCCACCTGAAGACACGGCTCGAAGGCCTCGCCGAGCGGTTTCCCGCGATCGTTGACGTAACCGGCAGCGGCCTGCTGCTCGCGGTCGAGCTCGCCGAGGAGGCGGCCGATCTCGGCGAACGGCTGCGGCCCGGCTTTATCGTGGACGACAGCACCCCGAAGCGCATCGTTCTGCGTCCGCCCCTGTGCCTCAGCCGCGAAAGTGCGGACAGGCTCGCGGATCGGATCGAGACCCTGCTCTCGGAAAGTTGAGTTCGCCGACCCGCCCTCGACGGAAATTTTCCGCTCCCGATCCTTGCTTGGCTGAAAAAGCCACCTACTTGAGGGTCGGCAGGCATCGGTTGAGAATCGCGAATGAAATTTCACAATTCAGCCTTCTTCCTGTCATCAGTCGGAAAAAAATTCTAGGTAGACTGATTTTCGTTGATCAATCTGTGGGATTCGCTTACAGATGATTTTCATTCGGCAGACTCTGAGTCTGGCCGGTTTTCGCGTATCGCTATGAGGGAGAGTGACATGTTTAAATTCATCCGCGTCGCCACCTTTGGTGAGATCGCGTTTGACATGAATGGCACGGATCGCCGCTCCCTTCCGTGCTGTCGAATGTAACGCTTCAGTTCAATCGTTCCTGAAAATTTCATTCGCCAGAGCTGCGTCGCAAGCAGCCATAGCGGGAGTCTGCCATGCAGAAGCAAGTAATCGAATTCGGCGGCGAGCCCGTCGGTATTGTCATTCCTGACGCGGATCGGCTGAAGTTCATCGCCGTCAAATTCCATGTCATCGATCTGGACGAACAGCGTTTCGGCTCGGCGGACGAAGTGCGCCTCGCGATCCGCGACCTGGTTCGCTCGCGCAACGGCGCCTCCGCGGCGCATGCCTGAGATCTTTTGGAAACAACCCAAAAAAGCCGCCTCAGGGGCGGCTTTTTTATTGCGCGCCTAGAACGCGGTAAAAGTCATCGTCGTCAACGAGCGCTCGATGCCCGGGATGGAAGCGATTTTCTCGTTCACGAAGCGGCCGATCTCGTCATTGTCCTTGATATAGACCTTCAACAGCAGATCCCAGTCGCCGCTGGTCGAATAGAGTTCGGACGCGAGCTCGGTCTTGTAGATCGCGTCGGCGACCTCGTAGGTCTTGCCGGGCTTGCAGCGGAGCTGGACGAAAATAGGTTTCATGGACGTCTTCCCGTCGGTCGGATCGCCTTCGCGATCATGATGGACATGCCCGACTATTGGCCGATGCGGCCGCCATTCGCAAGCACATCCGGATGATTCTCTTGGCTCTGAATTTCCTGGGTGATCCAGTCCCGGAAGGCGGCAAGCGGCGGATAGGTGGCTCGGTCGGGCGGATAGGCGAGATAATATTGTCCGGTTTCCATCCTTTCGGCGTCTACCGCCGGCACCAGCAGGCCCCGCTCCAGTTCCCGGTCGATCAGGAACCGCGGCAACAGCGCCGCACCGAGCCCGGCGGTCGCCGCCTCCACCATGGTCATGAACTGGTCGAACAGCATGCCATGCAATGAATCGAATGCGATCCGGTTCTTCGAGAACCACAATTCCCAGGCATCCGGCCGCGTATTGAGATGGAGAAGCGGCGCGTCAAGCACATCGGCCGGCGTTCGAAGATCATGCCTGATCCTGAATTCCGGGCTGCAGGCCGGCACGACTTCCTCGTCCATCAGGAAAGTCAGCGCCGCGCCTGGCCAGCGGGCCCCACCGAAATGAATGGCGGCATCCAGTGTGTCGAACCGGAAGTCGAAAGGCTCGAGCCGGGTGATGAAATTCACCACCATGCCGGGATGCGCATCGAGAAACCGCCCGATCCGTGGCGTCAGCCAGCGTGTGCCGAAAAACGGCAGGATGGCGAGGTTCAGCGTGCCGCCGGAAGGATTGGCCCTGAGGTTGAGCGATGCATGCGAGATGCGCCTGAGCGCTTCGCGCACCTCGCGGGCATAACCGTCGCCGGCGAGCGTCAGACGGATCGTCTGGCGTTCGCGCAGGAACAGCGCCACGCCGAGCTGTTTTTCCAATGCCGAAATCTGGCGGCTGACGGCGCTCTGGGTGAGGCCGAGCTCGTTCGCCGCCGCCGTGACGCTGCCGGTGCGCGCCGCCGCCTCGAAGGCGGACAGCAGCGAGAATGAGGGAAGAAAACGCCGGGGCGGCAGCATGTCATTCCTCCAGCGAATGACCTGTTGAGAACATGTCGATATTCATCGATAAAGGCTGGCTGTAAAGAGTTGGCGATCAACGCTCCCGGACAATCCTCATGCTGAACGATCCCCGCTCTCACGGCCTCTGGGAAAAGACCGCTCCCGCTCCGCCGGCGACACGCCGGCTGGAGGAGACGATATCGGCCGACGTGGTGATTGTCGGCGGCGGTTACACGGGCCTGTCGGCGGCACTGCATCTCGCCGAGGCGGGGACCAATGTCGTGCTGCTCGAAGCCGCGGAGATCGGTTTTGGCGGGGCCGGACGCAATGTCGGCCTCATCAATGCCGGCATGTGGGTCATGCCCGACGATTTTCCGAAGGAACTCGGTCCCGTCCACGGCGAGCGCCTGCTCGATCTGCTCGGCAACGGCCCCGCTCTCGTCCGCGAACTCATCGGGAAATACGCCATCGCCTGCGAGCTGGAAAAGAACGGCACGCTGCACTGCGCGGTTGGTCCCGAAGGGCTGAAGGAGCTGGAAGAACGCGCCCGGCAATGGCAGGCGCGCGGTGCGCCGGTAACCCTGCTCGACGCCGCCGAAACCGAGCGGCGGGTCGGTTCCGGCGCCTATGCCGGTTCCCTGCTCGACATGCGCGCCGGCACGCTGCAGCCGCTCGCCTATGCCCGCGGCCTCGCCCATGCGGCGGTGAAGGCCGGCGCCAGGCTCCATACCGGCAGCGCGGTGATCGGCACGGATGATGTCGACGGCCGGAAGGTCGTCAGGACGGCGGCCGGCGAAGTGACGGCGGACTGGATCATCGTTGCCACTGACGCCTACAGCACCGGCCCGTGGGAACAGGTGCGCCGCGAGCAGGTCTATCTTCCCTATTTCAACCTCGCCACGACGCCGCTCGGCGATAATCTGCGCCGTTCGATCCTGCCGGGCCGGGAAGGCTGCTGGGACACCAGGGACATCCTCTCTTCCTTCCGCATGGACCAGGCCGGCCGGCTTGTCTTCGGTTCGGTCGGCGCGTTGCGCGGCACCGGAACGGCGATCCACAAGAGCTGGGCACGGCGCTCGCTGAAACGGCTCTTCCCCCAGCTCGGAAACGTGGAATTCGAGGCGGAATGGTATGGCCAGATCGGCATGACCGACAACGCCCTGCCGCGTTTCCACAAATTCGGCCGCAACGTCCTCGGTTTTTCCGGTTACAATGGTCGCGGCATCGCGCCTGGCACGACGTTCGGCAAGCTGCTGGCGCGCCATATCCTCGGCGAGGTTTCGCAAGCCGACCTGCCGCTGCCGCTGACCGAGGTTCAGGAAGCCGGCTTTAGGGCCGTGAAGGAAGCCTATTATGAAGCGGGCGCGCAAATTGCCCATTTCACCGGCGAACGGTTCTGATTGCGAAACCGCAGCCGATTTGTACATTGACGCAAATTCGACACCCGGAGACTGATATGACGCTCGCCACTCTCGATCTCGCCGCTGAGGTGAAAACCATTCTGAGCGATCTCGGCGTCAAGGCCGAAAGCTATACGGGCGGCACGCTCGCCGTCCGCTCGCCGATCACCGGCCTGGAAATCGGCAGACTGCCGGAAGAAACCACTGCCAGCGCTGTAAAGGCGATCGACGCCGCCCACGCGGCGTTTCTGGAATGGCGGCTGGTGCCGGCCCCGAAGCGTGGCGAACTGATCCGCCTGCTCGGTGAGGAACTGCGCGCGGCCAAGGCAGCGCTCGGCCGGCTCGTGTCGATCGAAGTCGGCAAGGTTACCTCCGAAGGCCTCGGCGAAGTGCAGGAAATGATCGATATCTGCGATTTCGCGGTCGGGCTTTCCCGCCAGCTCTATGGCCTGACGATCGCCACCGAGCGCTCCGAGCACCGGATGATGGAAACCTGGCATCCGCTCGGCGCGATCGGCATCATTTCCGCCTTCAACTTCCCGGTCGCCGTCTGGTCCTGGAATGCGGCGCTCGCCATCGTCTGCGGCAATTCCACCGTCTGGAAACCATCCGAAAAGACGCCGCTCACCGCGCTCGCCACCCAGGCGATCTTCGAAAAGGCGCTCGCCCGTTTCGTCGCCGATGGCGGCAAGGCTCCGAAGAACCTCTCGACCCTCCTGATCGGCGGCCGCGACATCGGCGAAATCCTGGTCGATCACGACAAGATCCCGCTGGTTTCCGCGACCGGCTCGACGGCGATGGGCCGCGCCGTCGGCCCGCGGCTCGCCGCTCGCTTCGCCCGCTCGCTGCTCGAACTCGGCGGCAACAATGCCGCCATCGTCGCCCCGACCGCCGATCTCGACCTGACGCTGCGCGGCGTCGCCTTCGCCGCCATGGGCACGGCGGGACAGCGCTGCACCACGCTTCGCCGGCTCTTCGTGCACGACAGCGTCTATGAAACGCTGGTGCCGCGCCTCGCCAAAGCCTACCAGTCGGTGACGATCGGCAGCCCGCTCGAAAACGGTAACCTCGTCGGCCCGCTGATCGACAGGGCCGCCTATGACAAGATGCAAAAGGCGCTGGAAGCCGCAAGGGCCGAAGGCGGCAAGGTGACCGGCGGCGAGCGCGTCCACCAGAACGAGGCGGCCGACGCCTATTACGTCCGCCCCGCCATCGTCGAAATGCCGGCCCAGACCGGCCCGGTCAAGGACGAGACGTTTGCGCCGATCCTCTATGTGATGAAATATTCGAGCTTCGACGAGGCGCTCGCGCTGCATAACGACGTGCCGCAGGGCCTTTCCTCCTCGATCTTCACCAACGACATGCGCGAAGCCGAGACCTTCGTCTCCGCCCGCGGATCGGACTGCGGCATCGCCAACGTCAATATCGGCCCCTCGGGCGCCGAAATCGGCGGCGCGTTCGGCGGCGAGAAGGAAACCGGCGGCGGCCGCGAATCCGGTTCCGACGCCTGGCGGACCTATATGCGCCGCGCCACCAACACGCTGAACTACGGCCGCACCCTGCCGCTCGCGCAGGGCGTCAAGTTCGACATCGAATAACCGATGGCCGAGCGCATGAACCTGCTGACCGATATCGAAGGCGTGGCCGTCGGCCATGCCACCGATCTTGCCTTGGGTTCGGGGGTCACGGCCATCGTGTTCGACGAACCGGCGATCGCCTCCGGCTCCGTGCTGGGCGGCGCGCCGGGCGGGCGCGACACCGCGCTGCTCGACCCGTCCATGACCGTGCAGACGGTCGATGCCTTCGTCTTGTCCGGCGGCTCGGCCTTCGGGCTGGATGCGGCCGGCGGCGTGCAATCGGGCCTGCGCGAGATCGGCCGCGGTTTCCAGGTCGGCAGCGTCCGCGTGCCGATCGTGCCTCAAGCGATCCTGATGGACCTGCTGAACGGCGGCGACAAGGACTGGGGCCTGCATTCGCCCTATCGCGACATGGGTTACGAGGCGTTCGGAGCTGCCGCAAAAGGGCCGTTCGCACTCGGAACTGTCGGAGCCGGGACGGGCGCCACGACGGCGACCTTCAAAGGCGGTATCGGCTCGGCCAGCGCCAGGACTTCATCCGGCCATTGGGTTGCGGCGCTCATGGCCGCCAATGCCCTGGGCTCGGCGACAATAGGCGAAGGTCCGCATTTCTGGGCATCTCCCTTTGAAGAAAACCAGGAGTTCGGCGGGCTCGGTCTGCCTCCGGCCTTCGACAATCGCATGCGCCTCAAGGGCCGCAACGTGACCTCGACGACGATTGGCGTCATCGTCACCGATGCCGTGTTGACCAAGGCGCAGGCGCACCGGCTTTCCATCCTCGCCCATGACGGCCTCGCCCGCGCGATCCTGCCAGCGCATCTCCCCTTCGATGGCGACACGATCTTTTCGGCGGCGACAGGTGCAAAGCCTTTGAACGACCCAGCGGATTTCATGGAGATCTGCCATCTGGCGACGCTGGTGACCGCCCGCGCCGTCGCCCGTGGCGTCTACGAAGCGACGGCCCTGCCCTTTGCCAACGCCCAGGCCGCCTGGCGCGACAGATTCACTTCGCCCGCTCGATAGTCTTCAATGCTTCCTCCAGTCGAAGCCAGTCGCTTTCGCCGGGAAGGCCGATCCTGAGATCATCGGGCCGTTCCGCGAACCGGCGCGCCAGAATCCCGCGCTCTCCGAGGTGTCGGAAAATCACCTGCGCGCGTGGATCGCGGATGAACCGGAACAGCGACGTTCCGCCCATGACGGATATGCCGGCAGCGGCGAGCAGAGCATCCAGCCGCGCCGCGTCCTCTTTCAGCCTCAACCGCATCGCCTGCCGCCATTGGCTGTCGCCGAGCGCTTCGTTCGCCACATGCAATGCCGGACCCGACACCGCCCATGGACCGAGCCGGCTCTCGATTCTCGCGACCGTTTCCGGGTGAGAAATCACGAAGCCGAGCCGCAGGCCGGCCATGCCGTAGAACTTGCCGAAGGACCGCAACACCGCGAGCCCCCCGGCATCCACCGCATCAGCGACGCTCGAGGCCTCCGACACATCCATGAAGGCCTCGTCGACGACCAGCAGCCCGCCCTTGCCACGCATGATTGCGGCGAGCGCCAGAAGTTCGTCGCGCCCGACGATACGGCCGGTCGGGTTGTTGGGATTGACGATGACGGCGAGGTCCGCTTCCGCCAACCGATTCAGATCAGCCGTTTCCAAAACCTCGAAGCCGGCCAGCCGCGCCGCCCGGGCATGCTCCGCATAAGTCGGGGAGAGAACCGCGGCCCGGCCTTTCCCGACAACCAGATCCGCGACCATCGGCAGCAGGATCTGGGTCCCCGGCCCCGCCGCCACATGCGCCGTCGAGGGCGCGCCGTAAGCGCCGGCGGCCAAAGCTTTCAGCTTTTCGGCCGATGCGACCTCAGGCAGTCGCGCGAAAATATTGCCGGGCAGCGGCGAATGCGGATAGGAATGCGGGCTGATACCGGTGGAGAGATCGACCCAGGGTTCCGGCGCTTGGCCAAACAGCGCCCGGGCACGGGAAAGATTGCCGCCGTGCTGTATCGGATCGCCAATTCCATCGCCAGTTTCAGGGCCTGTCACGTTCATGTTCCTTCTCGCATTTTCTGCCCTGATCGTGGAACGCATTGTCGGTTACCCGGACTGGCTGTTCCGGCGCATCGGCCATCCGGTCACGTGGATCGGCGCGCTGATATCGCGGCTCGACCGGGACCTGAATCGCGAAAGCGACGATTTCTCCACGCGCAGGCGAAAGGGCATCCTTGCGCTTCTGGCGCTCCTCGGCATCACCATCCTGCTCGGCCTGGTGATCCAATACGACCTGATGCTGATCCCTGTCGGGCCGGTCCTGCTGGTTCTCCTCGCGGCCAGCCTGCCTGCGCAAAAGAGCCTCGAGACCCATGTCGAAGCCGTCGCGACGGCGCTGCAACAGGCAGGACTCGAAGCCGGCCGGAAGGCCGTGTCTAAGATTGTCGGACGCGACCCGGAAAAGCTCGACGAAGCCGCCGTCTGCCGCGCGGCGATCGAGAGCCTGGCGGAGAATTTTTCCGACGGCGTCGTGGCGCCGGCCTTCTGGATGGGAATATTCGGCCTTGCCGGCGGCGTCGGTTACAAGGCGGCCAATACCGCCGACAGCATGATCGGCCACAGATCGCCGCGCCACGAGGCGTTCGGCTGGGCGGCGGCGCGTTTCGACGACCTCATAAACCTGCCCGCCTCGCGCCTGAGCGCCCTTCTTTTCGTGGTCGCGGCGGGTTTTATCGATGGCGCTTCGCCGGGCAACGCGATCCGCGCCATCAGGCGGGATGCCCGCCATCACCGTTCGCCGAATGCCGGCTGGCCGGAAGCGGCGATGGCCGGCGCGCTCGGCATAGCGCTCGCCGGCCCGCGCAGTTACGGTGGCCGGGTGATCGAGGCCCGTTTCATGGGCGAAGGCGGCCGCTCCGAGCTCAATGCCAACGACATAAGCCGCGCGCTGAAGCTCGCCCGCATCGCCGACGCGCTGCTGATAGGCCTTTTCGGCCTTCTGGCGCTGATCATCTGGCAAGTCTGAGCAGTCCGTCGAGATCGAGGTGCTTTTCCATATGCGCGGCGAGCCGGTCGAGCACCGCATCGACCCCGGCCTCATAGTCAAGGCCGGATGCCGCCCCGCCCAGCCGCGTCAGCCAGGCGGATCGCTGCCTATCGTCCGAAAACAGCCCATGGAGATAGGTCCCCCATACCCGGCCATCCGCCGATATCGCACCTTCCGGACTTCCGCCGATTGTCGCAAAAGACCGGGCGCAATCGGCACCGGTGGTTCGCCCGATATGCATTTCATAACCGGAGAGGGAAATTCCGTCGAAACTCTTTCCCGCGACGGCCTCCAGCCGTTTGTCGCCTCCGAGAACCGTCTCGACATCCAGCAGGCCCAGCCCCTCGATCGACCCCGCCGGCCCTTCCGTTCCTTCCGGATCGGAAATCGTTTTGCCGAGCATCTGATAGCCGCCGCAGAGACCAAGCACCCGCCCGCCGCGGCGGACATGCGCTGCGATATCTACGTCGAAGCCCGCGGCCTTCAGCGCCTGCAGGTCGGATATCGTCGCCTTCGAGCCGGTGAGCAGCACGAGGTCGCAATCGCCGGGAATGACCTGCCCCGATCGGATGCGGATGAGATCGACATCCGGCTCCGCCTCCAGCGGATCGAGATCGTCGAAATTGGAGATATGCGGCAGGATCGGCACCGCGATCCTGATCTTCGCACCCGCCTTGCGCCGCGAAGGCGCATCGAGGCCGAGCGCATCTTCCGCCGGCAGCCGGGACGCGTCGGCAAAATGCGGCAACAGCCCGATCGACTGCCAGCCGGTAAGATCCCCGATCATCCGCATGCCCTCGGCAAACAGTTCTGGATCGCCCCGGAACCGGTTGACGATGAAACCCCGGATCATCGCGGCGTCCTCGGGATCGAGCACCAGCTTCGTGCCGGCAAGGCTGGCGATCACCCCGCCGCGATCGATATCGCCGATCAGCACCACCGGCACCTGGGCTGCCCGTGCAAATCCCATATTGGCGATGTCGTTCCGGCGCAGGTTGATTTCCGAGGCGCTCCCGGCGCCCTCGACGAGAACGAGATCAGCCTGATTGCGGAGGATTTCGAAACTTTCCAGAACCCGCGGCATCAGCGCCGGTTTGAGGCTCTGGTATTCGGCAGCCCTGGCATTGCCTTCGACCCTGCCCTGCACCACGACCTGCGCGCCGACCTCGCTCTGCGGCTTCAGGAGCACCGGGTTCATATGGACGCTGAGCGGCACGCCCGCTGCGCGCGCCTGCAGCGCCTGTGCCCGGCCGATCTCGCCGCCATCGGCGGTGACCGCCGCATTGTTCGACATGTTCTGCGGCTTGAACGGCATGATCTTCAGGCCGCGAGCCACAAAGGCGCGGGCAAGCCCGGCGACGACCAGCGACTTGCCCACATCCGAACCCGTTCCCTGGAACATCAGCGCCCGAGCTGGAGTGACCGGAACCATGACCTAGAACTCGATGCCGGCCTGGGCCTTCACGCCCGCCTTGAAGTGGTGCTTGACCAGCGTCATCTCGGTGACCATGTCGGCCGCCTCGATGAGCGGCGGTTTGGCATTGCGGCCGGTAACGACCACATGCAGGTCCGGCCGCCGTGCCTGCAAGGCGACGACGATCTTTTCGAGATCGAGGTAATCGTAGCGAAGGGCGATATTCAGTTCGTCGAGGATGACGAGTCCGATCGTCTCGTCCGACATCAGTTCGAGCGCCTTTTCCCAGGCCTTTTCCGCCGCCGCGACGTCGCGCTTCAGGTCCTGGGTCTCCCAGGTGAAACCTTCGCCCATCGTGTGCCAGACGACACGATCGCCGAAGACGGCAAGCGCCGGCTGCTCCCCGGTCGACCAGGCGCCCTTGATGAACTGTACGACGCCGACCCGCCGGTTATTGCCGAGCATGCGCAGTGCAAGGCCGAAGGCGGCGGTGGATTTGCCCTTGCCGGATCCGGTATGGACGATGAGAAGACCCTTTTCCCGGGTCTTCTCCGCCACTTCAGCATCCTGCACCGCCTTGCGGTTCGCCATCTTGCCGCGATGACGCTCGGCCGCGGCCTCGTCGATCTCCTTCACCGGGAAGCAAGCTTCGCCGGGGTCCCGGCAGAAACTTCCTCGCCGGCCCGGAATCGTTCGCGGACCACGCCGGCAAGCGCGCCGAGCACCGCCCAGAACACCAGATTGGTGGCATAGACCGCGTTGACGAAGCGGGCATAGAGATCCATCGGCACCGCCGTTTCATGGCTGGGCGGCAGCGGCGCGCCGACGAGATGCGGAGCGATAAGAAGTACGATCGCCAGGGCCGCGAACACGGCGGAGCGCGTATAGACGAGCAGGCCGAGGCCGATCGCGGTGCAGAGAGCCGTCGAGACCCACCAGACCTGGCGCGGTCCCAGCTCGGCTGCCGGCATGCCGGGCAGTTCCGGCGGCAGGCCGAGGCCGGGCGCAAGGATGACGGTGAGGAAGCCGGCAATGCCGAACATCAGGCCGCCGCGCCAGCCCCTGAAACCGCCGAATGCTTCCGAAACCGCGACCAGGACGAGGGCGAAGCCGATGCCGGACAGCATGTCTGCGGCGAGCGTATAGATGAAGCGCTCAAAACCGTCGGCCGGAGCCCAGGCCTCTTCTTCATGATGGTGATCGGCAGCAGGTGCCGCTGTACCGGCTGCCGCGGGTGCAGCGTCATGGCTGTGGCCCGCCTCGGGTGCGGCATTTTCGAATACTTCCGCCTTGAGGATCAGCGGCACGGTGGAGAAGCTCTGCATCACGGTGAGCAGCAATCCGGACAACAGCCCGGCGATCACCGCCGTGAAGACGATGTTACGAAACAGCGACATTTGGGAGATCTCCTCAGTGGCAGGGGAAGGCGAGCGAGTGGCGCGTGTCATGAGCGGCATTGTGGACGACTTCCAGATGCGAGAAGCCGACAAAGCCGACGATGAACAGGCCGAGCAGGGCCGTCATGCTGAGGGGAATGATCTTCGAAGCGGAGAGGCTGACTGCAGTTGCAGCAGAATTCGTAACCATGGTCTCGTCCTTTCGCCCTCCACCCGAGGGCCGTTCAAGTTCTTTGCCGCCTCTGGCAGGTCTCCTGGCTCGCGGATCGGACGCCTTGTCCCGCCTTCCCGGTTTCCCAGTGGCTTGACGGCCGAACGGCCGTTTTGGGTCAAGACTTTCCGCTTACAGTTGCGGGGGCAGCCGCGGGTTGGACGTCGAAATTCCGTCGCACCGCATTCCCTCTAAACCCTTTCGGGCACCATAGGCCCGGCCACTATAGACGAATTCGGCGTCACGGCAATCGCCTTTGCGACGCATTGACATGGGCGTGCGACCGGGCGTACTTGGAAGGAGATGGTCCCTTTCCGGCAACGGGGAGGGCTAAGAGAGAATGCGGTGCGACCCTTTGAGGGTCAATGCCGCGGCTGCCCCCGCAACTGTAGGCGGCGAGCCATTGCCTAAAACGGCCGTTCGGCCGTCAAGCCACTGGGAAACCGGGAAGGCAGGCAAATGGCGTCGACCCGCGAGCCAGGAGACCTGCCGTCCGACAATTCTGCTTCACCGGGCGGGGTGCTCCGGAGGAAGTTTCTCGATCACCGCAGGGGGTTTTGACCTCCTGCTCCGCGCCCCGATTTTCGACCCCGGCGGGAACGCGGCTGACCGATGAGTGACCTCCGACCAGATGATCCGGCAAGCGGCAACCCGGCCGATGTTACGATTTTCGTCTGCACCAACTGCCGCGACGAGTCTGATAGCGAAATCCGGCCCGGCATCGCGCTGATCGCGGCGCTGCGTGATGCGGCCGCCGGCAAGCCGCTCGCGGTCAAGCCGGTCACCTGCCTTGCCAATTGCGAAAAGAGCCCGAGCGCGGCCTTCAACCACCGCAGCGGCTGGTCCTATGTCTTCGGCCATCTGTCGCTCGACAATGTCGATGACATCGTTACCGGGGCGATGATGCTGGCCGAGGACGAGCGCGGTTTCCTTCCCCTTCGCGGCCGCCCGGCCTGCCTGCGCGGCAAGGGCATGACGGCCCGCATTCCACCCTTTCATCATCACGAGGACATGCCATCATGAGCGTTTCGTTCGACCGCGTTCCCTGCACCGTCGTCACCGGGTTTCTGGGAGCCGGCAAGACCACGCTGATCCGCAACCTGATCGAGAACCTCAAGGGCAAGCGGCTGGCGATCATCGTCAACGAGTTCGGCGATGTCGGCATCGATGGCGACGTACTGAAGGGCTGCGGCATCGAAAGCTGCCCCGAGGACAACATCATCGAACTCGCCAACGGCTGCATCTGCTGCACCGTGGCGGATGATTTCGTGCCGGCGATCGACCAGATCCTGGCCATCGAACCGCGTGTCGACCACATCCTCATCGAGACCTCCGGCCTCGCGCTGCCAAAACCGCTCGTCCAGGCCTTCCAGTGGCCGGATGTGAAGGCGCGCGTGACGGTGGATGGCGTCATTGCCGTGGTCGATGGGCTGGCGCTTGCCGAAGGCCGCGTTGCCGACGACCACGAGGCGCTCGAAGCCCAGCGGCAGGCGGACGGCTCGATCGACCACGACGATCCGGTCGAGGAAGTGTTCGAGGACCAGGTCGCCTGCGCCGACATGATCGTGCTCACCAAGAGCGACCTTCTCGACGTCGCCGGCCTTGCCACGGCCAAAGACCGCGTCTCCGCCCATCTGCCGCGCGCCGTCAAGATCGTCTCGACCGCCAACGGCGCCATCGACCCGGCCGTGCTGATCGGGCTCGGCCTTGCCGTCGAGGACGATATCGAAAACCGCAAGACCCATCACGACGACGAACTGGACCACGATCACGACGATTTCGACAGCTTCGTCGTCGATCTGGCCGCGGTAGCCGATGCCGAGAGCCTCGCAGCCCGCATCTCCGCCACGGCGGAAGCAGAGAATGTGTTGCGCATAAAAGGCTTCGTGGAAGTCGCGAACAAGCCGATGCGCCTGCAGGTCCAGGCGGTAGGATCGCGGGTGAACCACTATTTCGACCGCGCCTGGGCGCCGGGCGAAACGCGGGCGAGCCGCCTCGTCGTTATCGGCGAAAAAGGCATCGACCGCGCCGCGATCGAAAGGATGCTGGCCGCCTGATCGGCCGTAGGAAAGCAGTCTGAGAAAAGGATGCATATACTCGCCACCACATCGTCGTCGCTCGACGACCTGATCGAACCGGTCGACCTCAACCAGTCGCCGGCCGATGTGGTGGTGCTGTCCTTTTCCGGCAGCGATTTGAACGGTGTTTCGGCCGCTTGGGACAGCGCGCATCCGGCAAGCGATGAGGCCGGCCTCGCCGCAACGCTGCGCCTGACCAACCTCTCCGATCTCCGCCACCCGATGTCCGTGGACCTGTGGATCGAGAAGACGGCCGCCCGGGCCGAGGTCATCCTCGTGCGCATCCTTGGCGGCTACGATCGATGGTCCTATGGCGTCGAGGAGCTTTCGCGGCTCGCACGTGCCAGAAAGATCGCACTTGCCTTGCTGCCCGGCGAATGCAGCATCCGCGACGAGCGGCTGGCCGAAGCATCGACAGTTTCGCCAGATCAGCTTTCCGCGATCCTCGCCTGCTTTCGCGAGGGCGGCCCGGACAATATGCGGCTTCTCGCCAGACGGCTCGCAGCCCTCGCGGCGGGAAAGGCAACCGCCGACAAGGTCGATATCCTTCCCGCGGCAATGCCGATGCCGAAAGCCGGTTTCTACAGGCCGGCAGAAGGCATCGTCGCAGCCGCCGATCTCCTTTCGGGCTTTGCGCCGGATGCGCCACGCCTGCCGATCCTCTTCTACCGCTCGATGCTGCTCGCCAATGATGCCGCACCGATCGACGCGCTATTCGAACTATTGGCGCAACGCGGCTTCGCACCCATGCCGATCTTCGTGAGCGGGCTCAAGGATGCGGAAGCCCTGGCATTCGTCGAACAGGCAATCCTGGATCTCGATCCCGCGGCGATCCTTTCGACCACCGCCTTTGCGAGCGGCACGGACGGGAACGGCGACACGATTTTCGACCGCACCGGCGTGCCCGTTTTCCAGATCGTCGTCGCCACCACGCGGCGCGAAGGCTGGGCGGAAAACAGGCGCGGCCTCAACCCCGCCGACCTCGCCATGCATGTCGTCCTGCCGGAACTCGACGGGCGCATCTTGGCCGGCGCGATTTCCTTCAAGGCGGGCGAAAATTCCGCAAACCTCGTCAACCAGCCGGAACCGGATCGGGTAAAACAGGTCGCCGACCGCATCGGCGCTTTCCTGCGCCTGAAGGCGACGCCCCGCCCTGAACGCAGGGTCGTCATCCTGATGCCGGATTACCCGAGTGCGCCGGGGCGCACCGGTTACGCCGTCGGCCTGGACGTGCCGGAAAGCGTGCTGGCGATGCTGTACGCATTGTCGGTAGCCGGCTATGGTGTTTCGGATATTCCCGAGGACGCGCGGGCCCTTCTGGATCGCCTGAGCGCCAGGTCCGCCAGCCACGCATCCGCCGCCTACCGCTCCACAGCGGCAGCGGAGGCGGCGTGGGGGGCGCCTGACGCGGATCAGGACCTGGAGGATGGCGCTTTCCGTTTTCGCGCTGCAAGCTTCGGCAACATCACCGTCGCACTCGCCCCCGATCGCGGCCGCGATGCCGATCGCCGTGTCGATTATCACAGCCCGGACCTCCCCCCGCGCCACGCCCTGATCGCCTTCGGCCAATGGATGCGCGAGACGCTGGATGCTCATGCGATCGTCCACGTGGGCGCGCACGGCACGCTCGAATGGCTGCCCGGGAAGACCGTGGCGCTGTCGCAGGAATGCTTCCCCGAGATCGTCACCGGCGGCCTGCCGGTCATATATCCATTCATCGTTTCCAACCCGGGCGAGGCGGCGGTCGCCAAGCGGCGGATCGCTGCCGTGACCATCGGGCATCTGCCGCCGGTTCTGGCCGGAGCCGGCCTTTCCGACGAACAGAAGAGGCTCGAACTGCTGGTCGATGAATATGCCCAGGCCGATGGGCTCGATCGCCGCCGCCGCGACCGCCTGGCAAAGCTGATCGTCGAGACCGCGCGCGATACAGGCCTGGCCGGCGAAGCCGGCGTTTCGAACAACGACGATCCGGATACGGCGCTCACCCGCATCGACGCCTTTCTCTGCGACCTCAAGGACTTTTCGATCAAGGACGGCCAGCACGTTTTCGGGCAGGCCGCGCCCGGCGATGACGATCCTCTGCGGCTCCAAAGCGCCGAGGGGGAACGCCAGGCCCTGCTCGACGCATTGGACGGCAAGCACATCCGTCCCGGTCCCTCCGGCGCCCCCGCCCGCGGCCGCCGCGACGTGATGCCGACCGGCCGCAACCTCTTCGCCAGCGATCCTCGAACCCTGCCGACGCCCACCGCCTTCGAACTCGGCAAACGGGCGGCCGACGAAATCCTGCGGCGGTATCTCCAGGATCACGGCGACTGGCCGAAAAGCCTGGTGTTCGATCTCTGGGGCAGTGCATCCCTGCGCAGCGGCGGCGAGGAAGTCGCCCAGGTGCTGGCGCTGATGGGCGCCAAACCGGTGCAGGACATGGCGACGGGCCGGATCACCGGCATCGAAGTGCTGCCGCCGGCAGCGCTCGGCCGCCCGCGCGTCGATGTCACGCTCCGGATTTCCGGCCTGTTCCGCGATATGTTTCCCGCCCTGATCGCCCTGCTCGACGCCGCCATGCGTGCCATCGCCACCCGCGAGGAAGCGCCGGGCGACAATCCTCTTGCGGAAGAGACAGCCAGGCTCGGATACCTGCCGCCCCGCATCTTCGGCTCGGCGCCCGGCACCTACGGCTCCGGCATCGAGGAAAAGCTCGCGCAGGGCAGCTGGGGCGAACGCGAGGAGCTCGGCCGCCTCTATCTCGACGCCACCAGCCATGCCTTCGGCGGGGCGGAGGGCGACGCCAGCCCTGTGCCCGGCCAGTTCGCAAACCGCATCGAGATGGCCGATCTTCTCGTCCATACCGGCGACGATCCCGGCCGCGACCTGCTGGACGGTTCGGCCGATGTCGCCTTCATCGGCGGATTTTCGGCGGCCGTAGCAGCGCTCGGCGGCAAGGCGGATGTGATCGCCCTCGACACGACCGACCCGCAAAAACCCCGCGCCCGCTCGATTTCCGAGGCCGTGACCCGGGTGGTGCGCGCCCGCGCCATCAACCCGCGCTTCATCGCCGGCCAGATGCGCCACGGCCCGCGTGGCGCCGCCGAACTGGTGGAAACCGTCGACCGGCTGATCGGCTTTGCCGAGACCACCCATGCCATCCCGCAATCGCTGATCGAAGCGACTTACGATGCCTATCTCGGCGACGATTCCGTTCGCGACTTCCTGCTGAGCCAGAACCCGGAAGGCGCACGCTTCATGGGCGAACGGTTCCGCTCCGCGCTTCGCCGCGGCCTCTGGCACCCGCGCCGCAACGCGGTGGATGCCGAACTCGAAATGCTCACCCGGGAGAAGGTCGCATGACATCGCTCTCCCTCGATCGGAATACGCTGGATATGCGCCGCGGTGCCTGCCCCGCTCTGTCGGCTCCGATGATGACTGGCGACGGGCTTCTCGCCCGCGTCGCCCTGACCGAGGCGATCACGCCCGCACAGCTGGCTGAACTCTGCCGGCTGGCACGACGCCATGGAAACGGCATTCTCGATATTTCCGCCCGCGGCAACCTGCAGGTCCGGGGATTGAGCGAGGCCTCGGCCCCGATTCTCGATGCCGATGTCAGGGCCCTGAACCTGCCGTTGCGCGATGGCCTCGCGGTCGAAACCCCACCTTTGGCCGGGATCGACGAAACCGAGATCGCCGATCCGAACCCGATAGCCGAAGCGATCCGCCAAGGCGCGCGCGAGATCGCAGGCCTGGCCCCAAAAATGTCGGTGGTGGTGGACGGTGGTAGCCGGCTCGGGCTTTCCGATCTTCTCGCCGATATCCGGCTCGTCGCCGTTGCCACCGCGCAAGGCACAGGCTGGGTACTGCTTCTGGGCGGCACGGAAACAACAGGCCGCATTTTCAATGTTTTACGTGAAACAGATGCGATCGCGGCGACGCTGGAACTGCTGCACAAGCTTTCAGCGATGGGAACCACGGCGCGCGGCCGTGACCTCGCGGCCGGGCTGCCGAAGAATGGCGCCGCCCGTCCCGCCGCCTCGCCTTTCGGAAACTTCCACGTTTCCGAAAATCTTTTCGCAGCAGGCGTCGGCCCGGCCTTCGGGCAGGCGAGCGCCGAGGATCTGATCGCTCTTTGCGACGAAGCCGAACGGCTGGGAATACGATCCCTGAAACCGGCCTTCGACCACTCGCTGCTGTTTTTCGCCACGCAGACCGCTTGTGAAGCGCTCATCGCCTTTGCCGGCAAAAATGGCTTCGTCACCTCACCGAGCGATCCGCGTTCGGCCATCGCCGCCTGCCCTGGAAGCCCCGCCTGCAATTCCGCAGCCATCGCCACCCACGACCTTGCCGCGAAGGCGGCAGAGGATTGCGGCGACCTGCTGGACGGCTCGTTCAGGCTGCACGTGACCGGATGCCCCAAGGGCTGCGCCCATCCCGAACCCTCGGCGCTCGCTCTTTGCGGGACGAACGACGGCCTTTCGCTGGTCACGCAGGGAAAAGCATCCGCCGAGCCCTTTGCCTCGGTCGCTTTTGCCGATACCAACAACTCCCTTCGCCGCCTCGCCGATCTCGTCCGCAACGAGCGGCAGGCCGGCGAAAATTCCGCCGCCTGCCTTGCCCGGTTGGGACCGCGCCGGCTTGCTGCGGCCGTTATGTCAGGACGACCATGAACAGTTACGATTACATCCGCGAAGGCGACGCGATCTACGAAAAGTCCTTCGCCATCATCCGTGAGGAAGCGGACCTTTCGCCCTTCTCCTCGGAACAGGCCGAGATCGCGGTACGCATGATCCATGCCTGCGGGCTGGTCGAGGCGGCTCAGCATTTCCGCTTCTCCAGGGATTTCGTGGCCCATGCGCGCGGCGCGCTGCATGCCGGCAAACCGATCTATTGCGACGCCGAAATGGTGGCCCATGGCATAACCCGCGCCCGCCTGCCGGCTCATAACCCGGTGATCTGCACGCTGCGCGACAGCCGCACCATCGAACTTGCAAAAACGCTCGGCAACACCCGCTCGGCGGCAGCCCTCGACCTCTGGGACGATCTGGAGGGCTCGGTCGTCGCGATCGGCAATGCGCCGACCGCGCTGTTCCGCCTGCTCGAAATGCTGGACGCCGGCGCGCCGCGGCCTGCCGCGATCATCGGCATGCCGGTCGGTTTCGTCGGTGCGGCGGAATCCAAGGAAGCGCTGATGGAAGCGACGCTCGGCATTCCCTATGCGATCGTGCGCGGCCGCATGGGCGGCTCGGCGATGACGGCGGCCTGCGTCAACGCGCTGGCGAGGGCCGGACTGTGAACGCCGCACTCCTCAAGGGCAAGCTCACCGGCGTCGGCACCGGCCCTGGCGATCCCGAGTTGCTGACGCTGAAGGCAGTGCGCGCCATCAGCGAAGCGGACGTGATCGCCTTCTTCTGCAAGAAGGGCTCGAGTGGCAACGGCCGCGCCATCGTCGAGGCGCATATCCGTCCGGGCACGCTCGAACTGCCGCTGGTCTATCCGGTCACGGTCGAGACCCACAAGGACGAGGCCGATTATCGCGGCCCGATCTCCGATTTCTTCGATCGCTCCGCAAACGACATCGCCACCCTTCTCGATGCCGGCAAGAACGTCGCCGTGCTGAGCGAGGGTGATCCACTGTTTTATGGATCGTACATGCACCTGCATGTGCGGCTGGCCGACCGCTACCACGCGGAAGTCGTCGCAGGCGTCACCGCCATGTCCGGCTGCTGGTCGATGACCGGAATGCCGCTGGTTCAGGGCGACGATATCCTGAGCGTGCTGCCCGGCACCCTGGCCGAAGAAAAGCTTGCGGAACGGCTGGCAAACACCGATGGCGCGGTGATCATGAAGGTCGGCCGCAACCTGCCGAAGATCCGCCGCGCACTCGCCTCGGTCGGCAAGCTTTCCGGAGCGCTCTACGTGGAGCGCGGCACGATGGCGAACGGCATGGCGCAGCGGCTGGAAGAGCGCGACGAGAGCCCCGCTCCCTATTTCTCGATCGTCCTCGTGCCCGGCTGGAAGGCCCGGCCATGACGGGTGGCTCGCTGACCGTCGTCGGCCTCGGCCCCGGCAATCCGGACCAGATGACGCCGGAAGCTCTCGCCGCAGTGGCCGCCGCGGAGGACTTTTTCGGCTATTTCCCCTATATCGACAGGCTGAACCTCCGGCCCGACCAACGCCGCCACGCATCCGACAACCGGGAAGAGCTGGCGCGCGCGCGCGCCGCGCTCGAAATGGCGGCAGGCGGTGGCAGGGTCTGTGTCGTCTCGGGTGGCGATCCCGGCGTATTCGCCATGGCAGCCGCGGTCTGCGAAGCGATCGACGAAGGCCCGGCCGCTTGGCGCGAAATCGATATTTCCGTCGTGCCGGGCATCACCGCAATGCTGGCCGTGGCGGCCAGGGCCGGCGCGCCGCTCGGCCATGATTTCTGCGCCATCTCGCTTTCGAACAATCTGAAACCCTGGGACGTCATCGAGAAGCGCCTGATCGCCGCAGCCACCGCCGGTTTCGTGATGGCCTTCTACAATCCGGTCAGCAAGGCACGCCCGCATCAGCTGGCCGAAGCCTTCGATATTCTGCGCGCCCACCTGCCCGGCACCGTGCCGGTGATTTTCGGCCGCGCGGCCGGCCGGCCCGACGAGGTTATCCGCATCGTACCGCTCGCCGAAGCGGCGAGCGATATGGCCGATATGGCGACCTGCGTCATCGTCGGCACGACGGAGACCCGGCTGATCGAGCGGGAAAACCGGCGCCCGATCGTTTATTCGCCGCGTTATTTTAAGGGCGGCGGCGCATGATCGAGCCAGGCGAGCATCTCCTCGACGGTTTCGACGGACGGCACATCCGGCAGCTCCGGACGGCGGATCAGGATGACCTCGACACCGAGTTCACGCGCGGCGGCGATCTTGCCGTAGCTCGCCGGCCCACCACTATTCTTGGCGACAATAACCTCGATGCCATGGTCCTGCAGAAGCCGAGCCTCGTCCGCCTGCCTGAAAGGGCCGCGCTCGGTCAGATAAACCGCGTTCGGGACGGTAAGCGGCGGCTCGACCGGATCGACGCTGCGGACCAGGTAATCGTGCTGCGGAGCTGCCTCGAAGGGCAGAAGCTCCTGCCGGCCAAGCGTCAGGAAGGCTTTTCGCGGGTCAGGCCCCAGGGCGTTGACCGCATCGGCGACACTCTCGACTTCCGTCCATCGATCGCCGGGCTGCGGCAGCCAAGGCGAACGCCGCAGAGCGACAATTGGAACGCCGGAAATTTCGGCAGCCTGGGCGGCATTGCGGGAAATCCGCGCCGCATAGGGATGCGTCGCGTCGATCAGGATGGAGACGCCTTTTTGCCGGAGGTAAGCGGCAAGCCCCTCGGCACCGCCGAAGCCGCCGACACGCACCGGCACCGGTTGTTCGGCCGGCGCGCGGGTACGACCGGCAAGCGACAGCTCGACGGCAAACCGTGGATCGCCGGCGAGCTTTCCGGCCAGAGCGCGCGCTTCCGCCGTGCCGCCGAGAATGAGGATGGAGTGTTGCAAGATGCCTCCTGAATCAGCGCAGAAACCTTTAAACCAAAGCCGCTGGCTGTCCATCGTCGGCATCGGCGAGGATGGCGTGGCGGGCCTCGGCGACAATGCGCGTGCGGCAATTGCTTCGGCCTCCGTGGTATTCGGCGGCAAGCGGCATCTGGAACTGGCGGCCTCCGTGATCGCCGGCGAACGCCGGCCGTGGCCGACGCCTTTCGATGCCGCCATGCGCGACGTCATCGCGTTGCGCGGTCAAAAGGTCTGCGTGCTGGCCTCCGGCGACCCCTTCTTTTTCGGCGTCGGCGCCACGCTGTCCCGTCATGTCGCGACCGGAGAATTTGCCGCCTACCCTTCACCCTCGGCCTTTTCGCTCGCTGCCTCAAGGCTCGGCTGGCCATTGCAGGACATCGAAACCGTCTCGCTGCACGGCCGTCCGCTGGACCTGATCCGGCCGCTGCTGCATCCCGGCCGGCGGATCATCGCGCTGACATCCGATGAGAAAGGGCCGGCGGAGCTGGCGGAGCTTTTGTCTCGGACCGGTTTCGGTCCTTCGCAGATGACCGTGTTGGAGGCGCTGGGCGGTGTAACGGAACGCATGCGTTCACGGCAGGCAAACGAATTTGCATTGCCGGATATCGATGTCCTGAATGTCGTCGCAGTCGAGGTGAAGGCCGAAGCCGGAGCTCGTGTCCTGCCTCGCACCTTTGGCCTGGACGATGCGCTGTTCGAACATGACGGCCAGATCACCAAGCGTGAAATCCGCGCGCTGACGCTTTCCGCGCTCGCGCCCCGTCGAGGCGAGTTGCTGTGGGATATCGGGGCCGGCTCCGGCTCGATCGGCATCGAATGGATGCTGGCCGATCCTTCCCTGAACGCCATTGCGATCGAAGCCAATCCGGATCGGGCCGCACGGATCGGGCGCAACGCCTGTGCATTCGGCGTGCCCGGCCTGCGCATCGTCGAAGGCGAGGCACCAGCGGCTCTGGCCGATCTGCCGCAGCCGGACACGATCTTCATCGGCGGCGGCGGCAGCGAGCCCGGCGTTTTCGAAACGGCCATGGAAATGCTGAAGCCCGGCGGGCGGCTGGTAGCCAATGCCGTGACGCTGGAAATGGAGGCGATCCTTCTGGCGGCGCATGCCAAACTCGGCGGCGAGCTGATCCGCATGGAGGTTTCGCGCGCAGCGCCGATCGGCGGCATGTCCGGCTGGAAACCGGCCATGCCGGTCACCCAGTGGAGCTGGACGAAGCCAAAAGGTGACGCCGTGGGAGCGAAGCCATGATCGCAGCGGGTCTCGGCTGCCGCAAGGGTATCTCGGCAGAAGCGCTTCTCTCGGTTTTGGCCGCCGCTTGCTCGCAAGCCGGTATTTCACGTGAATCGGTCTCCGTCCTTGCGACCGGGGAGATCAAGCGGCATGAACCCGGCCTGATCCAGCTCGCGGAACGATTGCGGCTGCCGCTCCGCATTATCGACGAGGCCTCGCTGAAAGGCGCCGAAACCCGCACGAGAACCGTTTCGAAACACAGCCTCGCGCAGACCGCCACGCCAAGCCTCTCCGAAGCCGCGGCGCTGGCTGCTGCAGGCGAGGCTTCCGAACTGATCGTCGCGCGGCTGGTGGCCGATGGTGCCACCTGCGCGCTGGCACGCTCGAAGGACCATTCATGACCGTGCATTTCATCGGCGCTGGACCGGGTGCCGCCGACCTCATCACCGTGCGTGGCCGCGATATTCTCGCCCGCTCGCCGGTCTGCCTCTATGCCGGCTCGATCATGTCGAAGGAACTGCTCGACTATTGCCCAAGGGATGCGCGGATCGTCGATACCGGCTCGCTGTCGCTGGACGATATCGAAGCGGAATATGTCGCGGCGCATAGAGCTGGCAACGACGTCGCACGCCTGCATTCCGGCGACCTTTCCGTCTGGAGCGCGGTCGCCGAACAGATCCGCCGGCTGGAGAAACACGGCATCGACTATACGCTGACCCCCGGCGTGCCCTCCTTTGCGGCCGCGGCGGCAGCACTGAGGCGGGAACTCACCATCCCGGAAGTGGCGCAGAGCCTGGTGCTCACCCGCGTTTCCGGCCGCGCTTCCAAAATGCCGGAGGGCGAGACGCTGGCTGCCTTTGGTGCAACCGGCGCGACGCTGGCGATCCACCTCGCCATCCATGCGCTCGACCGTGTCGTCGCGGAACTGACTCCGCTTTATGGCGCGGATTGCCCGGTCGCGATCGTGGTGCGCGCCTCCTGGCCGGAGGAGCGGATCATCCGCGGCACGCTTGCCGATATCGAGGCGAAACTGGCGGCCGAGCCGGCCGAACGTACGGCACTGATCTTCGTCGGCAAGAGCCTGGGCGCCGCCGAGTTCGTCGAAAGCCAGCTTTACAATGCCGACTATGTACGCCGTTTCCGGCCTGGCTGGCCTCAAACCGGGGCCGAGGATTCCGAATGATCGGACGGCGTAAACGCGGTCTGGCCGACCAGCCGGCCCTCGCGATCGTAAACCAGGATCTCCAGGGCGATCCCGGGGTCCTTGAGCGCTTTCGCGGCGGTCTTCCAGGCAAGCGCGGCGATCCGGTCGCCCAATGCCAGGCCGTTTTCGCCCGCAAGCGTAAAAGCCTGCAATACGGTGTTGGCACCGGCAATCCGTGCCGCGAGCTCCTCGCTTGCTCCCGCTTCACCCGCCAGTTTCGCCAGAGCCTCGAGATCGGCCAACCCACGCTTGGAATGGACGTCGAGCATGCCTTGCGCGAGCTTGGTCATCTTGGCGACGCCGCCGGCGATCGTGACCTTCGGCACGGGGTGGTCGCGCAGGTATTTCAGCATGCCGCCGACGAAATCGCCCATGTCGATCAGCGCGATCTCCTGCAAACCATGATGCGCCTGCACCGCCTTTTCGGACGTATTGCCGGTAGCGCCCGCCACATGCGTGAGCCCCGCGGCCCGCGCCACGTCGATGCCGCGCCAGATGGAATGAATCCAGGCCGAGCAGGAAAAGGGAATGACGATCCCGGTCGTACCGAGGATGGAAATCCCGCCCAGGATACCCAGCCGGCCGTTCAGCGTCTTCTCGGCGATCTTCGCTCCGTCGCCGACGGAAATCTCGACCTCGAAATCGGTTTCGTCGCCCGCAACCTCGCCGATCGCCTCGGCGATCATCTTGCGCGGCACCGGATTGATGGCCGGTTCGCCGACGGGCAGAGGCAGGCCGGCGCGCGTGACCGTACCGACGCCCTCGCCGGCCCTGAACGTGATGCCGCTGCCGGGCAAGCCACGCCGGACGGTGCTCTTGATCAGCGCACCATGTGTGACGTCCGGGTCATCGCCGGCATCCTTGACGATCCCGGCTCTTGCAAAGCCGTCCCCGGTTTCCTCGAGCGCGAGCGCGAAGGACGGCACCTGCCCGCCGGGCAATGTCACCTCGACCAGATCGGGGAATTTTCCGGACATCAGGGCAAGACAGGCCGCCTTGCTGGCCGCCGCCGCGCAGGTTCCCGTGGTCCAGCCACGGCGCAGGTTCTTGCCATCCGCTTCCATGGCCGTTTCTATAGCCCGACCGGGGCCGAGCGTCACCGGTCAAAGGTCCGCATATGAATGAAAGTATCTCGACCATCGTCGCAGCACCCGTCTTCGAGCCCGGCCATGTCTGGCTTGCCGGCGCAGGCCCCGGCCACCCGCGTTACCTGACGCTGGAAGTCGCCGATGCGCTTCACAAGGCCGACGTCATCGTCCATGACGCATTGGTCTCCGAAGGTGTCCTTTCCCTCGCGGCAGACGCCGAGCTGATCTTCGTTGGAAAGCGCGGCGGAAAACCCTCCGCCGCCCAGGACGACATTACCGGCCTCTTGATCGAACTCGCCCGCAAGGGCAGGCGCGTCCTGCGGCTGAAGGGCGGCGATCCCTTCGTATTCGGACGCGGCGGCGAGGAAGCGGAGGCGCTTGCCAGGGAAAACATCCCGTTCCGCATCCTGCCGGGCATGACCTCGGCGCTGGCAGCTCTCGCCTCCGCCAACATTCCCGCGACCATGCGCGGCATGAGCCGGGCGATCACGCTTGCGACCGGCCATGCAGCCGGCAGCCCCGGCGACCTGGACTGGAAGGCGCTCGCAAAAACCGGCGAGCCGATCGTCGTCTATATGGGCGTCAGCACGATCGGCACGATAGCCAGGCTGCTGATCGAAGGCGGCCTGTCGCCGGAAACGCCCGTCGCGGTGCTGATGGCCGCCACCACGCCGGACGAACGCTCGCTGACCGCAACGCTGGCAACCGTCGAGGCGGAGGTCGTGCGACAGAAATTTGCCGCTCCCGCCCTGATCGTCATCGGCCGGATCGTCTCCATGCAGGCCGTCTTGTCGGGTGACAAGCCGTGACGGCCCGCGCGCTCATCATCGGAGCACCACGCTCCGGCTCCGGCAAGACCAGCGTCACGATCGGCCTGTTGCGCGCCTTTGCCCGGCGCGGCGTCAAGGTGCGCGGCATCAAGACCGGGCCGGACTATATCGATCCCGGTTTCCATGAGGCGGCAACGCATCTGCCGGGCCTCAACCTCGACAGCTGGGCGATGGCGCCGGACCTGCTCCGGCATCTCGCGCGCGGACAGGCGGCAGATGCGGAACTGCTTCTGATCGAAAGCGCCATGGGCCTGTTCGACGGCATCGTCAGCGAAAAAAACCGTTCCGGCGCCGCCTCGGATCTCGCCCGGCTGTTCCATCTGCCCGTGCTGCTGGTGCTGGATGTCTCCGGCCAGTCCCAGACGGCGGGCGCGATCGCCTACGGTTTTGCCCATTACGATCCGGGCGTGAAGATCGCCGCATGCATTCTCAACCGGGCCGGCAGCGAACGGCACAGGAAGCTCAGCGGCGATGCCATCCAGGCGGCGGGAATTCCCGTCCTTGGCACTGTCCTGCGCGATCCCTCGCTGATCCTGCCCGAACGGCATCTCGGCCTCGTTCAGGCAAGCGAACATCCGGAAATGGATGCGCATATCGAACGGCTGGCTGACGCCATGGAAGCCTCGCTCGACCTCGATGCGATCTATGCCGCTGCAAAGCCCTTCAATATTCCCGTCGGATCGACTGAAAAGTCGCTGCCGCCGCCGGGCCAGCGCATCGCTCTGGCGCAGGACGCGGCATTCACCTTCCTCTATCCGCATCTGATGCGCGAATGGCGATCAGTCGGCGCTGAGATCGTTCCCTTCTCGCCACTGGCCGACCAGGCACCGCCGGCCGATTGCGACGTCTGCTGGCTGCCGGGCGGATATCCTGAACTGCACGCGGGAAAACTGGCGGGCGCCGAGAATTTCAAGACCGGCCTCGCGCGATTTGCCGAAACGAAACCCGTCCACGGCGAGTGCGGCGGTTACATGGTGCTGGGAGAAACTCTGGAGGATGCCGATGGCGTGACGCACGCCATGACCGGGCTGCTATCCCACCGCACCAGTTTCGCCAAACGCAAGATGAACCTCGGCTACCGCCAGGCGGAACTTGCCAAGGATAGCCCGCTCGGCCGAAAGGGCGATACGATCCGTGGTCACGAATTCCACTATGCCAGCGTGGTTTCACCGGGTACCGACGCCGCCTTCGCGACGATCGCCGATGGCGGCGGCAAGCTGATCGGTCCGACGGGCGGCCGGCGAGGCCTGGTCAGCGGCGCCTTTTTCCATGCGATTGCCCGCGGCTAACCGGCAGCGGCCGAAAGCGCCCTCAGCGCAGCAACCGCGCGTTCCGCGTCTGCCGCCGGCACGAAGATGTGGTCGTGGTAATAGGCCGCCACAACATTGGCGCTGATGCCCTCCTTGGTCAGCGCTGCCGCCATCGCCGCGGTCATGCCGACGGCTTCCAGCGAGGAATGCACCATCTTGGTGATGCAGCGAAGCGGTGCGCTCGAAGCGAGCCCCGCGGTGTCGGCAGCTTCTTTCGGCAGGATGAGTGTCAGGCCTTCCGCTTCGAAAAACAGCCCGATGGGTTTCAGCGCCAGATAGTCGTGCAGGTTCTCGGACGGCATCGTCGCATAGACGAACTCCCCGTCAACGAGAACCGGTTCAAGGCTCGCGAGCAAGGTCGATAGGTCGGCGATACCGCTCATGAGCCCTCCAAAGCCGCCCGTGAATGGAGCTGTAAGCGAGGTTACGGCGGCGCGCCGCCACCGGCAAGCCGGATATCGCCTCCAAAAAATCGCATGGGCCGCAAATCCGCTTGCGCCTCTCTCTCGCGAACTTCTAGTCTGCATTGCTTGGGGGCTAGCTTCTCCTCAAACTCCTGGTTTCAAACAGCAAGGTGTTCCGGTGACGGATTTCGAAAAGACCCGCTCGCTCTTCTATCTGCCGGAAGGCGTGATCTATCTCGACGGCAATTCGCTCGGACCGCTGCCGCTCGCCGCGAAAGAGCGTGTTGGAAAATTGATGACCGACGAATGGGGAGAGCTGCTGATCAAGGGCTGGAACAAGGCCGGCTGGATGATGATGCCGCGCCGGATCGGCGACCGGGTGGCCAAGCTGATCGGCGCGGCGGAAGGCACGGTCGTCATGGGTGACACGCTGTCGATCAAGGTCTACCAGGCGCTCGCCTCCGCGCTCGAACTGGTGCCGGAGCGCAAGGTCGTGCTGTCGGACAGCGGCAACTTCCCCTCCGATCTTTATATGGCGCAGGGCCTGATCGGCTCGCTCGGCAAGGGCCATGAGCTGAAAGTCGTGGAGCCGGAAGAGGTCGAGGCCGCGATCGACGAAACCGTCGCCGTGGTCATGCTGACCGAGGTCGACTACCGCACCGGCCGGCTGCACGACATGAAGGCGCTGACCGAAAAGGCGCATGCCGTCGGCGCGATCACCGTCTGGGACCTTGCCCATACGGCCGGCGCCCTGCCGGTCGATCTCACCGGCGCCGATGTGGATTTCGCGGTCGGCTGCACCTACAAATACCTGAACGGCGGACCCGGGGCGCCAGCCTTCATCTATGTCGCGCCGCGCCATGCCGATAAGGTCCGGCCCGCACTTTCCGGCTGGCTCGGCCACGAACAGCCCTTCGCCTTCGATCTCGGCTACCGCCCGGGCGGCGGCATCGACCGCATGCGGGTCGGCACGCCGCCGATCATCGGGCTTGCCGCCCTCGACGCGGCGCTGGACGCCTGGGAGGGCGTCGACATGGCGGACCTGCGCCGTCAGTCGATAAAACTCTGCGATCTGTTCGTCGCGGAGGTCGAAAAGCGCTGCCCGATGCTGAAGCTCGGCTCGCCCCGCGACGGGACGAAGCGCGGTAGCCAGATCTCCTTCCTGCACGAAGAAGGATACGCGATCATGCAGGCCCTGATCGCTCGCGGCGTGATCGGCGACTTCCGCGCCCCGAACGCCATCCGCTTCGGTTTCACGCCGCTTTATATCGGCGAGCGCGAGGTATTGGGGGCGGTGGATATTCTCGAGGACATCATGACCAATCGCCTGTGGGATACCGCCGAATACAAACAGCGGGCACTGGTGACCTGACCGGATGTCGGAAGAACGGCCCGCCCCGCCCCGAAAACTGTCAAAAGTCGTGCCTTACCGGCTGGCACGCAGCAATTCGGAAATGGTCAAACTGGTCAGCCTGCTGTGCGAGGCCAATGGTTTCAAGCTGAATATCTGGCGGGTCATGTCCGCGATCGGCACTTACCGTTCGATTTCGCCGATGGAAATCGGCAAGCTCACCACCATCGACAAGGCGATGGTATCGCGCGCGATCCGCGAGCTCGTCGATCGCGGCCTGATCGACCGCCGCGCCGACGCACGGGATGCACGATGGGCCCAGATCGAGCTGACAGCCGAAGGAACGGCGGTCTTCGAAAAGATGGCGGCCGGCATCGACGCGCTGGAAAAACATATGTTCGGCGATCTGCCGCCTGAGAAGACCGAAGCCTTCATGGAAATGCTCGAACTGATCGAACGACGGGCGCGATCGGCGCGCGATATCGTGGAACTGAACGGCAAAGCCGGGTTCACGCGGCTGCTGGGACGCGACTTCGAATAGAGACTTGGCGGCCGGCCGCGTTCGGGGGCGGCCATCACAAGCTTTCCATAACCATTATCTGAATTGTTTACAAAGAAACAATCTCCATGTAAACAAATGGCAGGGCGGGAGGAGATCGCCCGCTTTTGTCCTGGGAGGATTCAATGAAGAACCGGTTTTTTGCGGGGATGGCGCCTGTTGCCGCCCTGTCCTTGTCCCTGTTTGCAAGTTCTGCGCTGGCCGACGTGACGATCGGCGTGACCATATCGTCGACCGGTCCGGGTGCGGCGCTCGGCATTCCGCTGAAGAATTCCGTCGAACTGTGGCCGACCGAAGTAGGCGGCGAAAAGCTGAAGGTCATCGTTCTCGACGACGCCGGCGACCCGTCCATCGCCACCACCAATGCCCGCCGTTTCGTCAACGACGACAAGGTCGACGTGATGGTCGGCTCGGCACTGACCCCCGCTTCGATCGCCGTCGCCGGCGTCGCGGCTGAAAGCAACACGCCGCATCTCGGATGCTCGCCGGTTCCGCCGAACATTTCCAAGGGCAAGTGGACCTTCATCATGCCGCAGGATGCCGGCCTGATCGCCAAGAACCTGTTTGCCAAGATGAAGGCCGACGGCGTCAAGACGGTTGGTTACATCGGCTTTTCGGACAGCTATGGCGACCTGTGGATGGGCCAGTTCAAGGCGATCGGCGAACAATATGGCCTGAAGGTCATTGCCGATGAGCGTTATGCCCGCCCGGACACCTCCGTTTCCGGCCAGGTGCTGAAGCTCGTCGCAGCACGCCCGGATGCCGTCTTTGTCGGCGCCTCCGGCACCGGCGCCGCACTGCCGCAGATCGGCCTCCGCGAACGCGGCTTCACCGGCAAGATCTACCAGACCCATGGCGCCGTGACCTTCGATTTCCTGCGCATCGCCGGCAAGGCCGCCGACAACACGATCTTCGCATCCGGTCCGGCCATGGCGCCGGAAGCCCTGCCCGATACCGCCGAAACCAAGCCGGAAGGCATGGCCTATGTCACGGCCTATGAAAAGAAGTTCGGCCCCGGCACCCGCACCCAGTTCGGTCCGCATATCAACGACGCCATGGCCATCCTCAAGAAGGCGATCCCGATCGCGCTGAAGAAGGCCAAGCCCGGCACGCCGGAATTCCGCGCCGCTCTGCGCGACGCGATCGAAACCGGCGGCCCGTTCGCGGCAAGCCAGGGCGTCTTCAACTTCAAGGCCGACGATCATCTCGGCCTCGACGACCGCGCCGTCGTGCTGTTCACAGCCAAGAACGGCAAGTTCGAAATCACCAAGTAAGCAGCCGGTAAACCAGGCCCGGCGTTCGCGCCGGGCCTTTTTGCAGCGCCTTTTCGGTTATCGGGGGAAATTTCCTTGGACGCGATGATTGCGACCTTCCTGATCCAGGACGGCGTCACCAACGGTGCGATCTATGCGCTGCTTGGCCTGGCGCTGGTCCTGCTCTTCTCGGTCACGCGGGTGATCTTCATTCCCCAGGGCGAGTTCGTCGCCTATGGTGCGCTCACATTGGCGCTTCTCGACGGCGGCAAAGTCCCCGCCACCATATCGCTGCTCGTCTGTTTCGGCGCGATTGCCTTCCTGTTCGATCTCTGGAGCATGCGCCGCGGCGCCGATGCCCGCACGTTTCTGCGCAGCGTCGCGCTTAACCTCGTGCTTCCCGGCGCCATCTACGGCATCACCGTTATGCTTGCGCCGCTCGGCCTGCCATCCGTCGCCAAGGCGCTGCTCACCATCCTGATCATCACGCCCATGGGCGCCTACGTCTACCGTATCGCCTACCGGCCGCTTGCCGATGCGTCGGTGCTCGTCCTCTTGATCGCCTCGGTCGGGGTGCATCTCGCCATGATGGGCCTCGGCCTCGTTTTCTTCGGCGCCGAAGGCCTGCGCGCCAATCCGCTCGCGGACGACAACTTCAACATCGGCTCGCTGATGGTGAGCGCGCAGAGCCTCTGCATCTACGGCGCGACGATCACCATCATCATCGGCCTCTACCTGTTCTTCGAGCGGACGCTGCTCGGCAAGGCGCTGCGCGCCACCGCCGTCAACCGGCTCGGCGCCCGGCTGGTCGGCGTGCGCACCCACCTGACCGGCGTCACCGCCTTCACCCTGGCGGCCGCAATCGGCGCCGTTTCCGGCGTCCTGATCGGCCCGATCACCACGATCTATTACGACACCGGCTTCCTGATCGGCCTGAAAGGCTTCGTGGCAGCGATCATCGGCGGGCTCGCTAGCTTTCCGATCACCGCGATTGCCGCGATCGGCGTCGGCCTGGTCGAATCCTTCTCCTCCTTTTTCGCGAGCAGCTACAAGGAGGTCATCGTTTTCGGGCTCATCATTCCCGTCCTGATCTGGCTGTCGCTCAGCCATGGTTTCCATGAGGAGGAATGAGCGATGAAGATCGAGCGTTTGCTTCCCGGCCTCGCCGGCATCGTTTTCCTGGCGGTCATCCCTCTCCTGCCGGTGCCGCCCTTCTGGCTGACGATCCTCAACAATATCGGCCTCGCCTCGCTGGTGACGATCGGCCTCGTGCTCCTGACCGGCGTCGGTGGCCTCACCTCCTTCGGCCAGGCGGCCTTCTGCGGTTTCGGCGCCTATACGACGGCCGTGCTCAGCACGAATTACGGCGTGTCGCCATGGCTGACCCTGCCGTTGTCGCTGATCGTCGGCGCGGCGATCGCCCTGCCGCTCGGCCTGATCACCGTGCGCCTTTCCGGCCATTTCCTGCCGCTCGGTACCATCGCCTGGGGTCTGGCTCTCTATTACCTGTTCGGCAAGATCGACCTTCTCGGCCGTTATGACGGCATTTCCGGTATCCCGCCGGTTGAAGTCGCCGGCTATCGTTTCTTGAGCGACGGGTCGATCTATTACCTCATCTGGTTCTTCGTGATCGCGGTGGCGATCGGCGCGAAAAACCTGCTCGACTCGCGGATCGGCCGCGGCATCCGGGCGCTGCGCGGCGGCGGGCAGGCGGCCGAGGCCTTTGGCGTCAACATCGTCCGCGCCAAGCTCACCGTCTTCGTCTTTGCCGGCGTGGTCGCAGCCCTTTCCGGCTGGCTCTATGCCCATATGCAACGCTCGGTGAACCCGACGCCGTTTGGCCTCAGCATGGGCATCGAATATCTGCTGATGGCCGTGGTCGGCGGTTCCGGCCATGTCTGGGGAGCGATCTTCGGCGCCAGCATCGTGCTTGTCCTGAAAGACCTGCTGCAGCGGTTCCTGCCGGATCTGGTCGGCACGACCGCCAATTTTGAAATGGTGGTTTTCGGCATCCTGCTGGTGGTGACCCTGCAGCTCGCCCGTGACGGCCTCTGGCCCTTTGTACTGAAACTCCTGCCGAAGCGGCGCGCGCGGCCTCTGCCCACCTCCGACGACAAGCTTGCCAAGCGAACCCTCGCGCCGGCTGGCTCGTCGCTCATCAAGGTGGAAAAGGCGCGGAAAGCCTTCGGCGGGCTGGTCGCGGTCAACGACGTCAGCTTCGAGGTCCGCGCCGGCCAGGTCGTCGGGCTGATCGGTCCGAACGGCGCCGGCAAGAGCACGACCTTCAACCTCATCACCGGCATCGCCTCGCTGACCAGCGGCTCGGTCTTCTACGAGGGCCGGCCGATGACCGGCGACAGTCCGCGCGAAGTCGCCAAACACGGCATCGCCCGCACCTTCCAGCACGCCAAGATCCTGCCGGACATGTCGGTGCTGGAAAACGTCGCGCTCGGCGCGCATCTGCGCGGCTCGGCCGGCGTCTTCAGGAGCTTTCTGCGGCTCGAACGGAAACAGGAGGCGACGCTGCTGGCCGAGGCCGCCTATCAGCTCGAACGCGTCGGGCTCGGCGCCTATCGCAACCGCCCGGCCGGCGATCTGGCACTCGGCCAGATCCGCATCCTCGAAATCGCTCGCGCCTTGTCGGCGGATCCGGCCGTGGTACTGCTGGACGAACCGGCGGCAGGCCTGCGTCACGGCGAAAAACAGGAGCTTGCGACCCTCTTGAAGAAATTGCGCGAGGAGGGCGTCAGCGTGCTGCTCGTCGAACACGACATGGGCTTCGTCATGGGCCTCGTCGATCATCTCGTGGTGCTCGATTTCGGCACGCTGATCGCCGAGGGCAAGCCGGCCGACGTTCGCAAACATCCGGCCGTCGTCGCCGCTTATCTCGGAGGTGTCGCATGAGCGGAAACCTGCTCGAACTCTCCGGCATCCACGTCTCCTACGGCCGCGCCGAGGTGCTGCACGGCATATCGCTGAGCATGAAGCCTGGCAGTATCGTCACCGTGATCGGCGCCAACGGTGCCGGCAAGTCGACGCTGCTGAACGCCATCATGGGCATCGTCCCTTCCTCCGGCTCGATCGTGTACGATGGTGGGCCGGTGCCGCGCTCGGTCGAGGGCCGTGTCGCCGCCGGCCTCTGCCTCGTGCCGGAAAAGCGCGAACTGTTCGCCACCATGTCGGTCGAGGACAATGTGGAGCTTGGCGGTTTTCTGCGCAGCGCCTCGGAGCGAACAGAGACACGCGAACAGGTCTATGCGCGCTTCCCGCGCCTCGCCGAACGCCGCAAGCAGCTTGCCGGCACGCTTTCGGGCGGGGAGCGGCAGATGCTGGCGCTCGCCCGCGCCCTGATGAGCCGGCCGCGCCTGCTGCTGCTCGACGAGCCGAGCCTCGGCCTCGCGCCGAGGATCGTCATGGACATCCTCAACATCGTTTCGGAGCTGCGCACGACCGGAGTGTCCATTCTGCTCGTCGAGCAGAATGCCCGGGCGGCCCTCGAAATTGCCGACGAGGGTTATCTGGTCGAACTTGGCGAAGTCCGTCTTTCCGGGCCTGCAAGCGAACTGGCGGTCAATCCGGCGCTGATGGAAAGCTATCTCGGGACGCATTCCTGACCGGAACGCCCGGCCGGACCCGCTCCGTCAGTCGAAGCTCTCGACGAGCTTCTGCCGAAATTCGTCCATGCGATAGACCGGCGTGGATGGCTGCGGGATCATGCCCTTCTCCCAGCTCCAGCCGCCGAGCCGCTTGAGGAGATCCGGATTGCCGGTGACGATATGCATCGGCACGTCCCGCGAAGCCCCTTCGCCGGTGACGATCGATGCCGGCTGGTGGTCGCCGAGCAGGATGAATAGCGTGTTCCTTCCATAGCGTGCCATGTAGGAGCCGAGCGTTTCGAGCGTGTAATCGATCGAGGTAAGGTATTGCGACCGGACGCGGTTCGGGTCGGCCCAGACGACGGATGGCGGATCGCCACTTTCCGCCTGTGCATTGAAAACCGTGCCGTCGCCGATCCGGTCCCAGTCGACCAGCGTCGGCAGCGGCGTCCAGGGCGCGTGGCTGGAGATCAGCGCCATTTCCGCCATGACCGGCTTGTGCCCCCCCGGCCGCTCCAGCCTCTCGAAGGCTTCGAGCGTGAACTGGTCCGGCATCGTCACCCAGTTGAAGGGTTTTCCGCGATAACCGAGCCCTGCGGCGGCATGGATGCTGTCATAACCGAAATAGCCGGCTTCCGGCCAGTCGAGCGTGATCGCCGGCATGACCGCCGTGGTGCGCCAGCCGGAAGAGCGGAAGAGGTTGTTGAGGCTTGTCCGCTCGCTGGTGATCATCCGGTCGTAGCGCCCCTGGTTGTCGACCCAGAGGCCGGAGAGCAGCGTGCCATGCGCCAGCCAGCTGATGCCGCCAACCGTCGGCGACGTGAGCCAGCCGCTGCGTGCCTCCAGCCCCGCCGCCTTGATCTCCTCCTCCACCGAGTTCAGCCGGTGGCTGATGCGCGCCGCATAACGCGGGTCCTCGATCGCGCTGCGGCCATAGGATTCGATGAAGACCAGGACGATATCCGTGCCGGCAAGCGCCGAGAAACGTTGGCCGGCGGCGACGGGATCCTGTTTCAATTCGTCCTCGAACCGGGTCAGGTCGGCAACCGCTTCCCTCACCATGGCAACGCGATTGACGAAATAGGAGGCGGCCTCCGCTTCGACCCCGAGACCGCGACGGTCGGGATCCTGGACTGCCAGCGCCACAAGGCCTATCGACAGCACGACACCGCTGACCAGGGTGGCTTTGCGCCGGGCCTTACCCGAAAGGCGCCGGAAACCGCCAAGCGACCAATGGAGAACGGCGGTAACGGCCAGCCAGGCCAGAAAGCCCGCGCAGATGATCCCCACCGCTTCCGTGACGCCGACGGCACCACTCAGCAGATTCCAGCCGTCGGTCAGGATCTTGAGGTCGAGATAGGGATTGAACGGCCGTTGAAAGGCGGTGCCCGTACCGATGTCGGCAAGCTTCAGGAACAGCATTGCTGCCAGCAACAGCGTGACTGCGGAGCGCAAGATGGAAAAACCCAATCCGGCGAGTATCGACGCGAGCAGCGCGACCCCGGCCGCCTCGAGCGGAAACCTGAGCTCCGAAAAATCACTGAAGTCGGACGGAAGGGCCAGAATTGCGGCAACGATTGCCAGCGCGATCGTGATCCTCAGCACTGGCGATCCATTTGCCTTGCGCGGCAAGGTATGCCCTATTCTGACGGCGTCACTCTGGCGAAAAGGCCGAAACTCGTTCATGCGCTGCTATTCCTGCCAAACCTTCGGCGCCAAGACCTTCGCCCCATGCGTCTTCTGAAACTTATAGGCTTATCTGCAGCCCTCGCACTTCTCATTGCCGTGATCCTGCGCTTCGATCCCGAACGGATCGCCGCGGGCCTCGTCTCGGCCGAACCGGGTTATGTGGTCGCCGGGCTTCTTCTGGTGCAAGTTCAGATCGTTCTCTCCGCGCTCCGCTGGCGCTATACCGCCGCGCGGCTTGGCCAGCATCTGGGCATCGGCCAGGCAGTCGGCGACTACTATCTTGGAACCCTGCTCAACCAGCTTCTGCCCGGCGGCGTGGCTGGGGATGCGATACGCGCCGTCCGTAACCGGACTGAAGGCGAAGGGGGCTGGAAGATACCGGCGCAAGCGGTGTTCTTCGAGCGGATCGCCGGGCAGGGTGTCTTTTTCCTCATCGCCACTTTCGGCGTCATGCTGTGGCCGCTTCTGGGTGGAGCGATGATCCCTGAAGATCTGCGCCATCTTTTCACCGGTTTTGCGCTCGCCGTCGCAAGCCTCGCCCTTGTGTTTCTGCTGGCACTCTCTTTCCCGCCACGCCGCGCGCAACCTCGGCTCTCCCGAATGAAGGCCGCGATGGCGCAGGTCTTCCTCCGGGATCGGGCCTGGATCGCCCAGGCGCTGCTCAGCATCGCCATCGTCGCAAGCTATATCGCGATGTTCATGCTCGCATCGGCGGCCGTCGGCGCGCCCTTGCCGGCGCTCGCAGCCGTCACCGCGATCCCGCTCTGTCTGCTGACGATGCTGATCCCCGCAACCATTGCCGGCTGGGGCGCCCGAGAAGCCGCGGCGGCGGCGCTCTGGCCGCTCATCGGTCATGCCGCGTCCGACGGCGTCGCCGCCAGCATCCTCTACGGCATCCTCGCGCTTGTCGGCGCCGCACCCGGACTGGTGTTCATTCCGGCGGTATTTTCCCGCAGGCGGAAACGCTAAGCTTCAGGCCGCCAGCCGCGCATAGATATCGCCGGACGAGGTCTGCCCGGAAAGGCCGGAAAGCTCGCCGAGCATGACATCGGCTCCAACCCATTCATCGTGGACGAACCGATGCCGTTCGCCCTCGACCCGGTTGAATCGATAGGGACCGAGTTGCCGTAAATGGCCGATCGCCTCTTCGGCGATTTCCATCGTCGCAGGAATGTATTCGAATGCGATCAGCGGGATGGGATGGTGCAGCCCGGCGATGATATCCGCCTCCGCGCCCTCCACGTCGATCTTGCAGAAGGCGGGCAACCCGTACTGCCCGATCAGCGCATCGAGCGTCGTCATCTCCACCCGCTCGATCCGGTCCCAGGTGACGTTGCGGAAACCGGAAGTCTTGCCGACTTTGGATATCCAGGACGAGGAAATGCTGGTCACGGTCGGGTGGCGGCTGGAAATGTGCAGGTCGACACTGCCAGGCTCCCTGCCGACCGCCTTGCGTAACAGCGTCAAGTCCTCGCCCGCAAACGATCTGGCGATGAAATCCGCAAATACCGGCTGCGGCTCCAATGCCACGATCCTGGCGCCAAGCGACAGGAGCGTGCGGCTGCGGCTGCCGGCATGCGCGCCGACGTCGAAAACGAGCTCGCCCGGGCCGACAAGACCCGCATAAAAGCGCTTCAGCGACGAACGTCGCCACGGCTGCCCGTAATAGATCAGCAACGAACGCGTGAGCCCGAGCGAAGCGGAAAAATCAGGCCGCGGCATGATGTCTGCTCGCGTTCACGAGGAAGATCACATCCACGGCGAAGGAATAGGTGAGCAGGGCGAGCGCGGCAGCCGCAAGCAGGGTGGAAACCGGCGAGGTAACGATCGGGAACAGCATCAGACAGAGCGCCACGCCCTGCACGACACAGATCGCCTTGCGGCGCATCGAATGCGGAAGATCGCCCTTCAGCGCCGGAAAGACCGCCTGCGCCGCCAGATAGGCATAACGCATCAGACCGATCAGCAGGACCCAAAACCCCGCCTTGCCGAGCAGCACTGCCGCGATCGACAGGAAAAGGATCAGCAACGCATCCACTTCCATGTCGAAACGCGCGCCGAACTGCGAGGCGGTACCGCTCTGCCGGGCGAGAAATCCATCGACTCCGTCCAGCGCCAGGGCGAAAGCGATCATGAAACCGAGCAGCCACAAGGCGCCCTCATCGAACCCGGTCCCGAACTGCGGCGAAGCCAGGACCAGCCCGCCCATGATGGCGGTCAGCGCCGCCCGGATCGTCGTCACGATGTTGGCGGCGCCGAAACGGGCATGTCCGTGGGTTCGCAGATTGCCGAGCGCGATGGCGGAAATCGCCGCATAGATAATGAAGGCGCAGCCAGCGGCCACCGTATCGATGCCGATCCAGTCGCCGAAGAAATGCATCGCGGCGACCAGGGAGGCGGCAACCGTCATGGTCACCGCATAGGCATCCAGGGAGAGCAGGCGGTGGGCCTTGCGCGCCGCACGGCCGTCCACCGGCCCGACATTCATCCAGTCAGCCATCGGATATGTTTTCCCCATCCCAAAGATGATGTGAAACATTCATGACGCTCTCCTCTCCAGGCATTACATGGAGAAGAGTACGAAAGGCAGCAAAGGTCGGATCCGCAAAAACCGCGTCAAATAAACGTGATAGCGATATCGCCCCCTCGCCGAACGACTCCCTTGTCGTCATCGTCGAAGCCTCTAGGTCTGGATTGTTATAGTGTGAAAGGTGTGACGCGTGACAAGGCGTGAGACGGCTCCGGATGCGGTGACGCAAAGGCACGGAAGAGCCCTCTGGATCGAGGAGACGGGGCGCTGTGCGCTTCGGCAGGAAAAGCTGCCGGCGGAATGCGCAGACGAGGTAGTCGTCCGCACGCTTTACAGCGGCATCAGCCGCGGCACCGAATCGCTGGTTTTCACCGGACAGGTACCGGAAAGCGAATATGAGCGCATGCGCGCGCCGCATCAGGCCGGGCGGTTCCCGTTCCCGGTGAAATATGGCTATGCCGCCGTCGGCATTGTCGAAGAAGGGCCTGAACGCTTTGTCGGGAAAACGGTCTTCTGCCTCCATCCGCATCAGGACCGTTTTCGCGTGCCGGTCCCGGCCGTCCATCCGCTTCCGGACGGCTTGGCGCCGCACCGCGCCGTGCTGGCCGCCAATATGGAAACCGCCCTCAACATTACCTGGGATTCGGGCATCCAGCCGGGCGATCGGCTGACGGTGTTCGGCGCCGGCGTTGTCGGGCTTCTGGTCGCCTATCTCGCCTCACGGATCATCGGCACCGAAGTGGTGATTTCCGACATCGAACCGGAGCGCGCCGAAACGGCAGAGGCTCTCGGCCTCCGTTTTTCCCTGACCGATGATGTGCCGCATGATTGCGACGTGCTGATCAACGCGTCCGCTTCGGCGGATGCACTGGCGACGGCGCTCGACCACGCCGGTTTCGAAGCGCGGATCATCGAAGCGAGCTGGTATGGCGAAAGGCATGTGGAAATCCCGCTTGGGCATGCTTTCCATGCCAAGCGCCTCTCCATCGTGAGCTCGCAAGTGGCCTCTCTGCCACCGGGAAGGCGCGCCCGCTGGGACACCCGGCGGCGCATGGCCAAGGCGCTCCAGCTTCTTGCCGACGATCGGCTCGACCGCCTGATTTCGGGCGAGACGCCATTCGAAACCCTCGCCGCCGATTATCCCGAAATCATCGGCTCGGCCGCCACGCTCTGTCATCGCATCAGGTACTGAAGGAAATCCCGCATGTTCGCCGTCGAAGTCCGCGATCACATCATGATCGCGCATAGTCTGCCCCGCCCGGTTTTCGGCCCCGCCCAGGGCATGCACGGGGCAACCTTCGTGGTCGATGCCGCCTTCTTCACCAGCGATCTGGACGAAAACAGCCTTGCGGTGGATATCGGGCTTGCGAGCGACGTGCTGAAGGACGTGCTCGCGCCGCTCAACTACCAGAACCTCGACACGCTGGATATTTTCGCCGGCAAGGTGACGACCACGGAATTCCTCGCCAAGCATATCTTCGACGGCATCGCTGATGCCATCAGGAGTGGCCGGCTCGGCGATGACGGTGCACGTATCCGCAAGCTTCGGGTGATGCTGCACGAATCCCACACCGCGCGCGGCTGGTTCGAGGCCAACCTGTGAACCGCGATCTTTATTTTGCCTATCCGGGCGATCTGGAAACCCGCACCGGCGGTTACGGCTACGACCGGCGCGTCATCGGAGCGCTTCGCGATCTCGGCTGGAATGTCGAACTGATTTCTCTCGGCGAAGGTTTTCCCAACCCGAGCACAGGGCAGCTCCACGAGGCTGGCCGGACGCTTTCCGAACTTGCGGACAACAGCCTCGTGCTGATCGACGGGCTGGCTTTCGGCGTGCTGGACGAATGGGCATGCCGGGAGGCCGATCGCCTGAAGATCATGGCCCTCGTGCATCATCCTCTGGCGCTGGAGACGGGGCTCGATGATAGGCGCCGGGAGGCCGTGGCCCTCCGGGAAAAGGCCGCATTGGCGCAAACCCGCGGCGTTGTCGTCACCTCACATGCCACCGCCGCCGAACTCGCCGCCAATTATGCCGTCCCCGCCGAAAGGATCGCGGTCGCCATTCCGGGCATGGACCCCGCGCCGCTCGCCGTCGGCAGCGGCGACCCGCCCCTGATCCTCAGCATCGGCACGCTGACCCGCCGCAAGGGCCACGACGTCCTGATCGCCTCGCTAGAAAGGCTGCGAGATCTGCCATGGACCTGCCGCATCGTCGGCAGCAAGACGCTCGATCCCGGCGTGGCATCCGAAATCGAACAACAAGTCGCACGGTCCGGGCTCGGCGACCGCATCGAACTTGCCGGCCAGATCGACGACACGCGCTCGGAATTCGCCAAGGCCGATATCTTCGCGCTGGCGAGCCGTTATGAAGGCTATGGCATGGTGTTTGCCGAAGCGCTCGCCCAGGGCCTGCCGATCGTCGGCTGCGCGACGGGGGCCGTGCCGGACGTCGTGCCGGAAAGCGCCGGTTTCCTGGTGCCGCCAGACGATCCGGAAGCGTTTGCCGCCGCTCTGCGACGGCTGCTGGAGGAACACGATACCCGTATTTCCATGGCCGATGCCGCGGCGATCGCCGGTGCCAGGCTTCCCTCCTGGCGGGACACCGCGGTCATCATCTCCGACTTTCTGGAAAAAGTTCCATGAGCGGCTTCGACAAGGATTGGCTGGCGCTGCGCGAACCCGCGGATGTCCGGGCTCGCAACCAAGCCTTGCTGAAGGCCGCGATCGAAGCAGCCGAAAGCGCATCGGCCACAGCCATCCTCGATATCGGCTGCGGCACCGGCTCGACCTTCCGCGCACTCTCGCCGAGACTTCGGAAGCCGGCTCACTTTCGCCTTTTCGATTATGACCCACGGCTGCTGGACGAGGCGCAGCGCCAGCACGGCAATGCGGTCGAGATTGTTCAGGGCGATCTTAACCAGATCGGAGCACTGCCGCTCGCCGATATCAGCCTCGTAACCGCCTCCGCGCTCTTTGACCTCTGTTCGGAAGAGTTCATTCGCCGCTTCGTCGCCCGTCTCTCGCAAACGGCCGCCAGCCTCTATGCGGCCCTGAACTACGATGGCCGCATGCGCTGGTCGAAGCCGCATCCGCTGGACGAGGCCGTCGTGGCGAACTTCAATGCCCACCAGCTGGGCGACAAGGGTTTCGGGTTTTCGCTGGGCCCCAGGGCATGGGAAACGTTGACTGCCTGCCTGAAAGGGGGCGGATATGCGACGACAACAGCCGAAAGCCCGTGGGTAATGACCGCAGACGACCGCGGCCTGCAGCTGTCATTCCTCGATGGCGTGGTGCGCGCAGTGTACGAATACGCTCAGCTCGACGAGAACGAGATCCGCGACTGGGCCGATTTCCGGCGCAGGATGGTCGATCGGGACGGGAGCCTATGCGAGGTCGGCCATCAGGATATCCTGGCGATCCGCCGCGGGTGAGGCGGCTTCCTGCCGGATCTCGGAACGGAAATTGCAATCGAACACGATATCGGTGCCGATATGATAGACTTCGACATCCGGACGACGGGCTTCGGAAAGCCGGTCGATTGGTGAAAGCCGGATGCCGGCGGGACCCGAGCCGATGATGATGGGCGCTACCGACACATGCAGCCGATCAATCAGATGCGCGTCCACGAAACGGGAAATCGTGTTCGCGCCGCCTTCGACAAGCACGGTCGTCAGACCGCGCTCCGCGAGGGCTTCGAGAATAGCGCGCGGAGCAAGCCCCCCATCCGTGTGACGCGGCAGCCGAATGACTTCATGCCGGATACTGCCAGAGGGCACGTCATCCGCCTGCAGAACGAGCACGGGCATGCCGCCGTCATGCAGCATCTTCGCCCGCTCTGGCATGCGGCCATTGCAATCCACCACAACCCGCACGGGACTTTTGCCGCTGACGGCGCGAACCGAAAGGCTGGGATTGTCGGCGACAACCGTTCCGACGCCGACGATCACCGCATCCACGAGCGCCCGGCACCGGTGCAGATGCGCGATCCCGTCGCATCCCGACACATCCTGGGCGTCGCCGGTCGGCGTTGCAACGCGGCCGTCGAGAGACTGGCCGACCTGCGCCAGAACCAGCGGCCTGTCCCGGATTGCGATCGGCCTGTAGAGCGCCAGGAAGGACGCATCGGCATCGGCGGGAAACGGGCTCAGGGACCCTTCACGAAGCGAAAGCAGATGCTGCCACAGCTCTTCGGTCATCCTCACTGATCGCATATCCGCCTCGTCCTTCGGCCGAAAAGGAAAAATGCCGGCCCCTGCGAAAAGTTCCTCGCGGCCATGTTCTCCCATAGCTGTCATACGGGCGGAAAATTCCACCAGATCGACAGTCCGTCAATGGTCTCGCAAAAGATGGCGCCCATATCGCCGGGGCAGGTTGCCTATCCCTGGCAAGCAATGGCCGGTGAGCAAATACCTCACTCTAAAGCCGGAGAATCGCGAAAAGGGAAATTTCCCGGTTAAAATTGCCACCCAAAATTGAATTTCTCTTGAAAGTACAAAAGCGGTGCTTTATGTTATAATACATGGCACAGACAACGCATACCTCGATTTTGCGCTACGAGCTTGCGCCGGACGCTCAGGCCAGGCAGGCCCTCGACGAGACCTTCGTCGCCTATGCCTCCATGCTTTCCATGCTGGAGGAACTGGCGGCGGAAAAGGGCGGCGCCAATCTCGTCACCCTGCATGAATTGGCCTATGAGACCGTGCGGGAACGCACTGGCCTGCCGGCACGCCTCGTCACGCTCGGCCTGCGGGATTTCGCCGCTCGCCGCGGCCGAAGGCTAGGTCCCGAGCGGTTGCCGCTGGACGACAAGCTGTTCTCGATCAAAGGACCGGCGGACCTGACGGTCGCCACAGTACGAGGACGGGTCGCCATTCCTTTCGATGTCGCCGGTTATTCGCGCGGCACCCTGAATATTTTCCCAGCTCAACTGGTTGCCCACAACGGTGGTTATCAAATCCATATAGGCGTCAATACGCATGCGGACCGAACGGAGGAAAACATGACGATGAATGAAGGCATTCTGTCCCGGATGGGACGTCTGATCGCCGGCCTCGCCAATGCCGCCGTGGACAAGGCCGAAGGGGTCAACAAGATCGCGGTCGTCGAACAGGCCCTGCGGGAAATCGATGCCGCTGCGGACGAGGCGCGCACCGATATCGGCAAGGCTCGCGCCGAGGAATTTCGCATCCTCAGCCGCCGGGATGAAATTGCCGCCGACATGGGCGTTCTCGACGAAAAGATCCGCGTCGCCGTCTCGGCCGATCGCGACGATCTCGCCAAAGCCGGCGTCGCGCGCCAGATCGACCTCGAATCGCAGCTCGCAGCGCTCGACAAGGCGCTGACCGATGCACGGGCGCACTTGAGCGAAGGCCAGCAGGCCCTGCAGGCTGTGCTCGCGACACGTCGGGAGGCCGAGGAAAGACTGGCCGACCTGAAACGCAGTCTTGAACGTTTTCCCGATGCAACGGCGGCGCCGGGGCAGAAGCGCAGCCCGGTGGATGGCGCTGCCCGTGCCGCCTCGGCTGTGTCCCGGCTGACCGGCGTGCCTGCAGGAGACCGGAAAGCCAGCGCCGAACTGGACGAACTCGATCGCCTGCACCGCGAACAGGCGATCGAAGCGAGACTGGCGCAGTTCAAGACACGTCAGAACTGACGCCATGCAGCTGTTTCTGGCACCTGAATCTCTGCCCTTCGCCATCGCAGCCGTGATGCTGGCCGTCCTGACAGGACTGGAAATTGTCTGCCTTCTGGTTGGATTTTCGCTCGGCGAAATTATCGACAAGGCCTGGCCGGGCGATCACGGCGGTGTTTCGGGGCTGATGTCCTGGCTGAATATCGGCGGCGTTCCCGTTCTCATCCTGCTGATGCTGTTTCTCGGACTGTTCGCGATCAACGGCTTCGTCCTGCAATCGATCGCGCAGTTTGTCTGGTCGCCCCTGCCGGCACCCCTCGCCGCCGTCCCCGCTTTCGTCCTGGCGCTTCCCGAAGTGCGTTTTTTCAGCCGCCTCGTTGCGCGCATCGTTCCGCGCGACGAAACCTACGCAGTCGACCTGTCCGATTTGATCGGAAGAAGCGGTGAAGTCACGGTCGGGCCGCTCGACCAGGGCCTGCCGGGGCGCGTGCGCCTGAAGGACAGCCACGGAAACTGGCACGTGCTGCGGGCGCGTGCCGCCCGGAACGAGGCAGCGATCGCCATCGGCGCCCAGGTTCTCATCGTCGACCGCGCATCGAACATCTTCATTGCCATTCCCGCGCCGTCGGACACGCTGACGCCGCCAAACCCAAATTCCACGGAGCATCCATGATATACGATCTGCTGTTGCCGGCCGGCATTGGCATCATCCTCATTCTCGGCATCGGTTTCGTCCTCGCCTCGCTCTACACGCGGTCCAGCCGCGACGAGGCCTATGTGCGCACCGGCCTGGGCGGCCAGAAGGTGGTGCTCGACGGCGGTTCGGTCGTGCTGCCGATCTTCCACTCCATCGCCCGCGTCAATCTGAAGACGCTGAGGCTGGAGGTCCGGCGCGGCGAGGGGGACGCCCTGATCACCAAGGACCGCATGCGCGTCGATATCGGCGCGGAGTTCTATGTGCGCGTGAAGCCCGATGCATCCTCGATCGCACTGGCCGCCCAGACGCTCGGCGACCGCACCAACGACGCCGAACAGCTTCGCGTGCTGATCGAGGCCAAATTCGTCGACGGTCTGCGCTCGGTCGCCGCCACCATGACGCTGGATGCCCTGCAGGAACAGCGCATGGACTTCGTCAAGGCGGTGCAGGAAGCCGTCGGCGCCGATCTGCAATCCAACGGCCTGGAACTTGAATCGGTGTCGCTGACCCGCCTCGACCAGACCGACATCAAGCATTTCAACGCCAACAATTTCTTTGACGCCCATGGTCTGGCGGCACTGACCCGCATCACCGAAGGCCGCAAGAAGGAGCGCAACGAGATTGTCCGCGATACGGAAGTTGCGATCGCCCAGAAAGACCTTGAGGCACGCCAGCAGTCGCTGACCATCGAGCGTACCAAGCGCGAGGCGGAACTGAACCAGGAACGCGACGTCGCCAACAAGTCCGCCGCCACGCGTGCGGAAACCGCCCAGCAGGAACAGGCGGCCAAGCGCGCCGAAGAGGAAGCACGCATCGCCGCCGAGCAGGCGATCGCCGAGCGCGAGGCGCTGGCCAAGCAGGCCCGCGAAACCGCCAATATCGACGCCACCCGGGCCGTCCAGCAGCGCGACACGGAGGCGCGCCGCGATCTGCAGATCGTCGCCCAGGAAAGCGCCATCGCGGTTTCCAACAAGAGCCGCGAAGAGTCGGAAGCCAAGGCAAGCGCGGAAAATGCGCGGGCGCTGGCAATCGCCGCCGAGGAAAAGGTGGCAACCGCCAAGGCCGTCGAAATCGCAGAACGCGAGCGCCAGATCGCCGTCATCGATGCCCGCAAGCGGGCCGAGACGGAGGCCACGGCCGTGACCGTCGGCGCGGAAGCCGAAAAACAGGCAGCCGTCGATCAGGCGGATGCGATCAAGACGCTGGCCATCGCCGAGGCGGACGCCGCCATCATCAAGGCCAAGGGTGTTCTGGAAACCGGCAAGGCGGCCGCTGAAAGCGAAACCCTGCTCAACGAGGCCCGCAACCGGCTGAGCCCGGCGATCATCGAATTCGAGATCCTGCGCGAACGCATTCGCATCATTCCCCAGGCACTTGCCGAAGCGGTCAAGCCGATCGAGAAGATTTCCGATATCCGGATCTTCGATACGGGCGGCATGCTCGGCCACGGCGCCGGCGGCGCAAGCGGTATCGGCATGGGCGAAGGCCTCGCCGGCCAGCTTCTCGCCTATCAGGCGAACAAGCCCATCCTTGACAAACTGCTCAAGGAGGCAGGCTTCGAAGGCGACAACGCCATATCGTCGCTGCTTGCCAATCTGCAGGCCGAGGGCTCGGTTGAGAAGCCGAAGGAGTAGTTGCTGGGGCACCGATCACCGCACTCCAGCGGTGATCGGTTCAATCCAGGTGATCTGGCTGCCACTCCCCCGCAATGAGACAATTGCCTCGGCAAGAGATCCGGGAGCCCTGCAAAGCGCTAAAAATCACTTCCAGGCGCCAGACTTTAATCTGCTTCATACGCAGGCGCGAATCGGACTGATCGTAATCCTGAATTCCGCTTCCGATTCGCTCGTCGCTACCGAACAAGGCAGGTATGTTCACGCGACATTCGGACCGGATATCCAGACTGCCTCCATGGCCCCGACCAATCTATCGCCTGATCGACAGGAACATCTGCCAATACCAATAGCGGAAGATATCGGAAAACTGGAGATATGGCGGAGAGGGTGGGATTCGAACCCACGATACGGTTGCCCGTATGCCGCATTTCGAGTGCGGTGCTTTCGACCACTCAGCCACCTCTCCGCTTAAAGATGTGTCGCGTTGGTCAGCGCGGGCGTTCTCATAGCGGGCAAAGATGAGGCTGGCAAGGGGCGAATAGCAAGTCTTTATATCCTTTCGCCTTGACAGTTTTTTGTCGCTCGCGTATGTCCGCACGCGATCAGGCGTGGAAAAGTGTCCATGCCTCTTTGTTTGTGCGGAAGTTGTTGGAACGACCGCATGAATTCACCGGCAGACAAGTTCAAAAGATCGTCTCTTTCGAAAATCCTGCTAGAGCCCGACTGATAAAAAGACGGCCGCCTTTCGAGGCAGAGCCGGAAACGGACATGAAAGGATAAAAAATGTTCGCAGTCATCAAGACCGGCGGTAAGCAGTACCGCGTGGCAGCCAACGACGTGCTCACCATCGAAAAGCTGGAAGCCGAAGCTGGTTCAGTCGTAGAATTCAACGAAATCCTGGTCGTCGGCGTTGGTGCCGATGCCAAGTTCGGCGCTCCCTTCGTTCAGGGTGCGACGGTCAAGGCCGAAGTGGTCGAGCATAACCGCGGCAAGAAGGTCATCTCCTTCAAGAAGCGTCGCCGTCAGAATTCCAAGCGGATTCGCGGCCATCGCCAGCATCACACGGTTGTCCGCATCACGGACATCTTGGCTTAACAACGGGTTTCGAAGGGTAAAGGAGAACTCCAATGGCACATAAAAAAGCTGGCGGTTCGTCGCGCAACGGTCGCGATTCTCAGTCCAAGCGCCTTGGCGTGAAGAAGTTCGGCGGCGAAGCCGTCGTTGCGGGCAACATTATCGTGCGCCAGCGCGGCACGCAGTGGCATCCGGGCGCCAATGTCGGCCTCGGCAAGGACCACACCATTTTTGCGCTGACCGAAGGCAATGTGAACTACCGAACCAAGGCCAATGGTCGAGTGTTCGTGTCCGTAATGCCGAAAGCCGAAGCAGCAGAATAAAGCCGGCAAGCGTTTTAAGCAGCCGGTGTCACATCGACCCGGCTGAACGCCCAAAGGTTCAGTCAGAAAAAAGGGAAGATGGGACACCACCATCTTCCCTTTTTCTATTCCCCAACAGGAGGACTGAACATGCAAGGCGAATTACTGAGGGCGAGCCAATCCCGGCCGCCAGAGGAACGGTTGAGACCCGACCGGTCGAGAAGCGATTGCCCCGTCTTACTGTCGCAGAGACTTGTCCTGCGCATGCCCCACGAAGAAGACATCGACGCACTTGCCCATCTCGCCAACAATGCGAATATCGCGACCATGGTGTCGCGTATGCCGCATCCCTATACGGCTAAGGACGCAGCCGACTTTGTGCGACGCACGAAGGCCGGCGAGATTGGCAAATGCGTCTACGCCATCACGCGAGGTGACAACGGCGCCTTTCTCGGTTGCTGCGCGCTCGAACCGCAACAGGACGGAAGAACGCTCGAACTCGGCTATTGGCTGGGCGAACCCTATTGGAACAGGGGTTACGCCACGGAAGCCGCCCATGCCCTGATCGACATGGCCTTCCGCACCCGCAACAACATCGACCATATCGATGCCCGTTGCCGGGTCACCAACATCGCTTCGCGGCGGGTGATCCAGAAGTGCGGCTTCCAATTCCAGGGCACCGGCATGATCGATTGCCTGGCACTTGGCGGCATGGTGGCGGTCGAATGGTTCCGGCTCGACCGCAAGACCTGGATGTCCTTGAGAAGCTGGGGAGAACTGCGATGAACGCCGCCGTTCTCCAGAAGACCGACACGACCGCGACGATGCCCGGCCCCTGCCCGGTCATCACCACGGAAAGGCTGGTGCTTCGCCCGCACAGGATCACCGACGCGACGGCGATTGCCGAATCGCTCGGCGATTTCAAGGTCAGCCGCATGTTGTCGCGGGTGCCGCAGCCCTATGATCGCCAGGACGCGCTGGACTGGCTGGTTCCACATGCGTCCGGCATCCTGCCGGACTGGACGCTGGCGATCACCACCGGCGACGACACCCATATCGGCGCCGTCTGCCTGGAGCCGAGACGCGGCCAATGGCGCCTTGGCTACTGGCTGAACCGGCTCTACTGGGACCGGGGTTATATGACGGAAGCGGTGGCCGGCACGCTGGAACGGTTCTTCCGGCGGATGCCGGAAGCGCAGGTGTTTTCCGGCGCCTTTGCGGACAATCTGGCCTCGCTGAACGTCCAGAAGAAGCTGGGCTTCACCATCGTCGATGCGAACCAGCTGTTCAGCATCTCCCGCAACCGCATGGTGCCGCATATCGAGACCATGCTCTTGCCGGAGGACTTCCGACGGCCCGCGCGACCGTGACGCCCAGATAACAAATATCCGGCGGAGGAAACTCCGCCGGCTCCTTACTCGACCTCGATCCAGAGCGGAAAATGGTCGGAACCAGGCGCCTCGTAGTCGATCCAGGCGTTTTTCAATCGCGGCACCAGTCCGGCATTCACGAAGCAATGATCGAGATGCATCTTCATCGGCCCGTCGCCCGGCGGCTTTGCCCAGGTATAACTCTCCGGCGTCAGCGATCCCAGGCGATCCAGCACGTCGACAGGTTCGTTGGCGCGCAACGTACGGCCGTAATAGCGGTCCCGCTGGCCTGCCATGGCGATATATTCGGTCGATTCCGGCTCCATGTTGAAATCGCCCATCAGCAAAAAGTCTTCCGGCAGCGGCAGCTCGGGAAATCCCTCTTCGGCGGCACCGGTCAGCGAACCGCCCTCGGAGGCGAAATTCACCACCCGTTCCTTCAGGAAGCGGATCTGGCGGAGCCGTTCGTCGGGAGAGACATGATCGAGGTGGACGGAATAGACCCTCAGCGGCCCGCCGGGCGCAACGATGACCGCTTCCAGCGCTCCGCGCTGCAGGTTGAGCATCTCGACGGTGCGGCTGCGCGGCAGGAGGAGATGTCGGGTGGCGAGGATCGGCCAGCGCGACAGGATCATGTTGCCGAACTGAAAGCGACGCTCGGCACTGCGGCCGTTCTCGACGGAGACGTCGAGCAGCAGGTCGCAGGGCGCCCCATAGACATGGAAATGTTCCGGAAAGATATCCGAGAAACGGGCAACGAGATCCACATGGCCGTTCCTGGGAAAACCGCGCGTCACCTCCTGAAGCGCGATCACATCCGCACCCTCGATGCTGGCGGCGATGCGTTCGGGATCGAAGACGCCGTCCATGCCGATCCCGTATTGAATGTTATAGCTGACGAACTTCATGATATTCTTTGACCTCCGCCCCAACCGACGATATCGAAACCTCCATCGATATGCATTGAGTGCCCAACCTAAATGACAGGCCTCCCGACTAACACAAGACTGACGGTTGCAAGATGAAATTTCTCGACGAGGCAAAGGTCTATATCCGCTCCGGCGACGGCGGCGCGGGCGCGGTCTCGTTCCGGCGGGAAAAGTTCGTCGAGTTCGGCGGACCGGACGGCGGTGACGGCGGGCGCGGTGGCGATGTCTGGGTGGAGGCCGTCAACGGTCTCAACACGCTGATCGACTTCCGCTTCCAGCAGCATTTCAAGGGCCAGACCGGCACCCATGGCATGGGCCGCAACCGCACCGGCGCCAATGGCGGCGACGTGACGTTGAAAGTGCCTGTCGGCACCCAGATCTTCGAAGAAGACAACGAAACCCTGATCATTGACCTGACCAGGGAAGGCCAGACCTTCCGGCTCGCCAAGGGCGGTAATGGCGGTTTCGGCAATACCCATTTCAAGAGTGCCACCAACCAGGCGCCCAACTGGGCCAATCCCGGCCTCGAAGGCGAGGAAAAGACCATCTGGCTGCGGCTGAAGCTGATCGCCGATGCCGGCCTCGTCGGCATGCCGAATGCGGGCAAGTCGACTTTCCTTGCGAGCGTCACCCGCGCCCGGCCGAAGATCGCCAATTACCCGTTCACGACGCTGCATCCCAATCTCGGCGTCGCCACGATCGACGGCCGGGAATTCGTACTCGCCGACATTCCGGGCCTGATCGAAGGCGCCCACGAGGGCGTCGGTATCGGCGACCGCTTCCTCGGCCATGTCGAGCGCACCCGCGTGCTGCTCCATCTGGTCTCGGCCGTCGAGGAAAAGGTGGGCAAGTCCTACAAGACGGTGAAACACGAGCTCGAAGCCTATGGCGGCGGGCTGATCGACAAACCGGTCATCGTGGCCCTGTCCCAGATCGACGTGCTCGACGACAAGGAGCTGAAGAAAAAGGCCAAGGAGCTGGAAAAGGCCTGTGGCCAGACGCCGTTCCTGATCTCGGCTATCACCGGCAAGGGCATGACCGAGGTGCTGCGCGCACTGCGCGACGTGATCGTCGAGTCGAGCGGCGTCAACGAAACCGCGCTGCCCGACCGCTCCACTCCCATCCGGGATTTCGATGAGGACGAGGACGCATGACGGCAGTCCGCAAACCGCTCGCCAGCCACCGCCGCATCGTCATCAAGATCGGCTCGGCCTTGCTCGTCGACCGCAAGACGGGCCTGAAATCGCAATGGCTCGACGCCATCTGCGCCGATATCGCAGCATTGAAGGCGGGGGGCATCGACGTGCTCGTCGTGTCTTCCGGTGCGATCGCCATGGGTCGCACCGTGCTCGACCTACCCTCCGGTGCGCTGAAGCTCGAGGAAAGCCAGGCGGCTGCGGCCGTCGGCCAGATCGCTCTTGCCCGCGCCTGGTCGGAAAGCCTTTCGCGCGACGGCATCGTGGCAGGCCAGATCCTGCTGACCCTGGGCGACACGGAAGAGCGCCGCCGTTACCTCAACGCCCGCGCCACCATCAACCAGCTTCTGAAGATCGGCGCCGTGCCGATCATCAACGAGAACGATACGGTCGCCACGACAGAAATCCGCTATGGCGACAACGACCGGCTGGCCGCCCGCGTCGCCACCATGACCAGCGCCGATCTTCTCGTCCTGCTGTCCGATATCGACGGCCTCTATACCGCCCCGCCGCATCTCGATCCCGAGGCGAAATTCCTGGAAACCGTCCCGGCGATCACGCCGGAGATCGAGGCCATGGCCGGCGGCGCCGCGTCCGAACTGTCGCGCGGCGGCATGCGCACCAAGATCGATGCCGGCAAGATCGCCACCGGTGCCGGTTGCGCGATGATCATCGCGTCGGGCAAGACGGACCATCCTTTGCGGGCCATCGAGCAAGGCACCCGCTCATCGTGGTTCGCGCCCTCCGGCACGCCCGTGACCGCGCGAAAAACCTGGATTGCCGGGCAGCTCCAACCGGCCGGCGAACTTTTCGTCGATGAGGGCGCCGAAAACGCGCTCGGCACCGGCAAGAGCCTGCTGCCTGCCGGCGTGCGCCGCATCGAAGGCAATTTCCATCGCGGCGACACGGTCGCGATCGTCGGTCCCGACGGGCGTGAAATCGCCCGCGGCCTGGTGAGCTACGACGCGGAAGAGGCCCGCCAGATCACCGGGCGCAAGTCCGGCGAGATCGAGGCGATCCTCGGTTATGCCGGACGCGCCGCCATGGTCCATCGCGACGACCTGGTGATGACCGGGACGGCGAAGCGGAAAGTCAAAAAGGAAGATCGCAAGGAGGATGCGGCCCATGCTTGATATGGTTGCGAAAACGGGCGACGTCGCAGCCCTGATGGGTGAGATCGGCCGGAACGCCAAATCGGCGGGCCGCCGGCTTGCGACGGCCTCGACCGAAGCGAAGAACAAGGCGTTGAACGCCATGGCGGATGCGATCCTTGCCGCAAAGGACAAAATCCTTGCGGCCAATGCGGCGGACCTGAAAGCCGTCGAGGGCAAGGGCCTGCTGCCGTCGTTCATCGATCGGCTGACGCTCACCGAGAAGTCGATTGCCGGCATGGCGCAGGCGCTGCGTGAGATCGCCGAATTCAAGGATCCGGTCGGCGAGGTCATCGCTGCCTGGGACCGTCCCAACGGACTGAAGATCGAACGCGTCCGCACGCCGCTCGGCGTCATCGGCGTCATCTATGAAAGCCGGCCGAACGTCACCGCGGATGCCGGTGCGCTCTGCCTCAAGGCCGGCAATGCCGTGATCTTGCGCGGCGGCTCGGACTCGGCCCAATCGTCGGAGGCGATCCACGATTGCCTCGTCGCCGGCCTGAAGGCTGCCGGGCTTCCCGAACATGCGATCCAGATCGTGCCGACCACCGACCGCGCCGCCGTCGGAGCCATGCTGTCGGGCCTCGACGGCGCTATCGACGTCATCGTGCCGCGCGGCGGCAAGAGCCTTGTCGCGCGGGTCCAGAACGAGGCGCGCGTGCCGGTTTTCGCCCATCTCGAAGGCCTCTGCCATATCTATGTGGATGCCTCGGCGGATCTGGAGATGGCGAAAAGGATCATCGTCAACGCAAAAATGCGCCGTACCGGCGTCTGTGGCGCGGCCGAGACCCTGCTGATCGATAGCGCCGGGATCGGTACGCATCTGATGCCTATCCTCGAGGCGCTGACCGAAGCCGGTTGCGAAATCCGCGCATCGGCAGCCGTTCTCAAGGTGTTCCCGGGCTTCAAGCCTGCGACGGAAGAGGACTGGCGCACCGAATATCTCGACGCGGTGATCTCGGTCGCCATCGTCGACGGCATTTCCGGCGCCATCCGCCATATCAACACCTATTCCTCCAACCACACGGAAGCCGTCATCGCCAAAGATCCGGAGGTCGTGGCGCGTTTCTTCAACGAGCTCGATTCGGCGATCCTGCTGCACAATGCCTCCACCCAGTTCGCCGATGGCGGCGAGTTCGGCATGGGCGGCGAGATCGGCATTTCCACCGGCAAGATGCATGCGCGCGGCCCGGTCGGCGTCGAGCAGCTGACCTCGTTCAAATACCGGGTGCACGGCACCGGCCAGATCCGGCCCTGACCGCGCGTGACGGAAGAGACGATCGACCGCCAATATTTAGGTATGCCGCATGCCGAGCGGGGCATGGCCGTCGGCCTGTTCGGCGGTTCGTTCAATCCGCCTCATGAGGGCCATCTTCTGGTCGCCGAGATCGCGCTCAGGCGCCTCGGCCTGGACCAGCTCTGGTGGATGGTGACCCCCGGCAATCCGCTGAAAAGCCGATCCGAACTCGCTTCGCTCGACGACCGGCTGGCGATGAGCGAGAAGCTGATCGACGACCCGCGCATCAAGATCACCGCTTTCGAAAAGACGCTCGGCGGATCCTATACCGCCGATACGCTGGCCTTCGTGAAGGCCAAGAACCCGCTCGTGCATTTCGTCTGGGTCATGGGCGCCGACAGCCTGAAGACCTTTCACCACTGGCAGAAATGGCAGACGATCGCCTCCACGTTCCCGATCGCGGTCATCGACAGGCCGGGCGCGACATTGTCGTTCCTGTCGTCAAAAATGGCCCGGACCTTCGATTACGCCCGTGTTGACGAGGATGATGCCGGCACGCTCTGGAAGCGGCGCGCGCCGGCCTGGACCTTCATCCATGGCCCACGCTCGGCGCTCAGTTCCACCGCGATCCGTGCCGCGAACGGGCAGAAATCCGACTAGCCGCCGGCTATGATGCGGTCGCCCGTGGTCTACATCTTTCTATCACCTTTTCGGGCGCTTACTTGAAAGATTAATAATTCGGTGCCACCTATATGTTAGCGGCCGAGTCAGAATCGGATTCGCACTAGTGCTTGTTGCTGTTACCTGGATGAAAGGACAAACCCTGACAACAGTACACGCCAAGGGAAGGACGACCTCCGTTCTCCCGCAGAGCCTGGAACGTGGCGCCGATGCCGCCGCCCGTGCTCTCGAACTGGTCCTCGCAAGCCTCGAGGACTCCAAAGCTGAAGACATCGTTACCATCAACATTGCTGGAAAATCAGCGCTCGGGGACTACATGGTCGTTGTCTCCGGACGATCGAACCGGCATGTCATGGCCATCAGCGATCACCTGATTTCCGACCTTAAGGACGATGGGCTGGGAACCGCCCGCGTCGAAGGGCAGGAGACTGGTGACTGGGTGCTCATTGACACCGGCGACATCATCGTCCACGTGTTCCGGCCGGAAATCCGCGCGTTCTACAACATCGAAAAGATGTGGGCGACGCCGGATATCGAGGAAGGCACGCTGCTGCACTGACGGGTTCGGGCACGCCCTGAACCGGTCGGACTGAGGTCGAAATCACGCGGCTGGGTGTGAACTCGCCGCAGGGTGAGGTTTTCGGCCCCAAAATCAACGGATCAGGACATGCGCATAAGCCTTTTCGCCGTGGGACGGCTGAAGACCGGACCGGAGAAGGATCTTGCGTCCCGATATCTCGACCGCTTCGCCAAGGCTGGCCCGGCGGTGGGTCTGGAATTGTCGAAACTGATCGAAATCCAGGAAAGCCGGGCGGCGAATGCCGATACCCGCAAGCGCGAAGAAGCCGGCGCGCTGGAAAAGGCGCTTCCCGAGGGCGCTGTTCTCATCCTTCTCGATGAACGGGGAAAAGCGCTCGACAGCGAGGCTTTCGCCGCAATGATCGGCCGATATCGCGACAACGGCAAACGCGACCTGATGCTGGCAATCGGCGGTGCCGACGGGCTGGATCCGGAGCTTAGCGACCGGGCCGACGCGGTGCTCAACCTCGGCTCGATGACCTGGCCGCACCAGCTGGTGCGCATCCTGATCGCCGAACAGCTCTACCGCGCCGTCACCATTCTCTCGGGTCACCCCTATCACAGAGCTTAAACGATCGTTTACCTTCAGACACGATGTTGTTTGTGGCCTCGTCGGGCAAATCAGCTTAGGCTTTCTCGATCCGGCGAATTGCGGAGCGGGAATGCGGACAATCAGGATCACATCGTACCGGCGGGCGCTGCTTCTGGCGGCGGGCCTCGGTTTCGCGCTGATCCCGCCCTTCCCTATATCCGACAACGCGCATGCCCAGAACGCTGCCCCACCGGCGGCGCCCCAAACAACACCGGTCGATCCGACGGCCGACCTGCAGCGCCGGCGCAACGAAACCCGTGGCGAACTCGAAGTTCTGACCAAGAACATGAAGATTTCCAGCGACAGGGCCGCTGCGATCGAAAAGAACATCGCCGATATCAGAAAGAACAATGCGGATGTCCGCCAGGCGCTGATCGATTCCGCGACGCGCCGCAAAAGCCTGGAAACCAGGATTTCCGATAGCGAAAAGAAGATCACCGAGCTGAAGCTCAAGGAAGACGGTATCCGCAGCTCGCTGCGCGGCCGCCGGGCGGTGCTGGCGGAAGTGCTCGCGGCCCTGCAGCGCATGGGCCGCAATCCGCCGCCGGCGCTGCTAGTGACGCCCGACGATGCGCTCGCCTCGGTTCGAAGCGCGATCCTGCTCGGCGCCGTCGTCCCGGGCATGCGCCACGAGGCGGACAAGCTCGTCGCCGACCTTCAGTCGCTCGCCTCGTTGCAAGCGTCTGCGATGACCGAGAAGACGAACGTTTCCAGCACCATCGCCGCGAGCCTCGAGGAAGACCGGCGCATGGACCTGCTGCTTGCCGAAAACGAAAAACTGAACAAGCGCAATGCGGCCGATCTTGACGCCGAACGCCGCCGCTCCGAGGAGCTTGCCGGCCGCGCGACCACACTTGAAAACCTCATCCAGTCGTTCGAAGGCGAAATCGCCTCCGTGCGCGAAGCGATCGACCGAGCGCGGGCAGAAGAAGAGCGTCAGCGCATGATGTCCGACGCCGAGCGCGAAAAGGCAAAGCAGCTCGCCCAAAGCGGCGTGCCCGACAAAAACCGCATTGCCCCCGCATACGCGTTTTCGAGTCTGAGGCAGAAACTGGAGCTTCCGGTTGCCGGAGACGTATTGCGTTGGTTTGGCGATGCCGATGGGACGGGGCATTCGGCGAGAGGCATAACTGTGGCTTCGAATGCGGGTGCCGTGGTGACGGCGCCGGCGGACGGCCTGGTGGTTTTCGCCGGATCCTTCCGGAGTTACGGACAGATGATCATCCTCAATGCCGGAGACGGGTACCATCTGGTTCTGACCGGCATGGATGAGGTGAATGCGCGGCAGGGCAAGTTCGTCTTCGCAGGCGAACCTATTGCCGTGATGGGTGAGAAAAGAGTGGCAAGCGCAACCGCATTGGCGCTGGAAACAGATCGTCCAACGCTTTACATTGAATTCCGAAAAGATGGTACGCCGGTCGATTCCAAGCCGTGGTGGACCTCGAAAGAAACTGGAAGGGCACGAAATGATTCGTAGGGCTTCTCTTGTCATCGTCGGTGCACTCTTGGGTGCGACCGCGATGAGCGTGATTTATTCGGCGGGTGTGCCGGCGCAGGCCGCCGGCCCTTCGACCTACAGGGAGTTGTCGATCTTCGGCGACGTGTTCGAACGGGTCCGCGCCCAGTATGTGACGCCGCCGGATGAAGAAAAGCTGGTCGAGAACGCCATCAACGGCATGCTGACCTCGCTCGACCCCCATTCGAGCTTCATGAATGCCAAGGATGCCGAAGACATGCGCACGCAGACGCGTGGCGAGTTCGGCGGCCTCGGCATCGAGGTGACGATGGAGAACGAGCTCGTCAAGGTCATCGCGCCGATCGACGATACGCCCGCCTCCAAGGCCGGCATTCTGGCAGGCGACTTCATTTCCGAGATCGACGGCGCCCCGGTGCGCGGTCTGAAGCTCGAAGAAGCCGTCGAGAAGATGCGCGGTGGCGTCAACACCCCGATCAAGCTGACGATCATTCGCCAGGGCGCCGATAAGCCGCTCGATATCACCGTGGTCCGCGACATCATCGCTGTTCGCGCCGTGAAGTCCCGCATCGAAGGCGGCGATGTCGGTTATGTCCGTGTCATCTCCTTCACCGAAAAGACCTATGACGACCTCGAAAAGGCGATCAAGAAGATCAAGGCGGATGTCCCGGCCGACAAGCTGAAGGGCTACGTGCTCGATCTGCGCCTCAACCCGGGCGGTCTGCTCGACCAGGCGATCAACGTATCCGACGCCTTCCTGGAACGCGGCGAAGTGGTTTCCACCCGCGGCCGCAATGCCGAAGAGACGCGCCGCTTCAACGCTGGCCCGGGTGACCTGACCGACGGCAAGCCGGTCATCGTACTCGTCAACGGCGGCTCGGCTTCGGCTTCGGAAATCGTCGCCGGCGCGCTGCAGGATCTGCGCCGCGCCACGGTTCTCGGCACCCGGTCCTTCGGCAAGGGTTCGGTTCAGACGATCATCCCGCTCGGCGATGCCGGCGCGCTGCGTCTGACCACCGCGCTCTATTACACGCCGTCGGGCAAGTCGATCCAGGGCACCGGCATCCAGCCGGACATCAAGGTCGATCAGCCGCTGCCGCCGGAACTGCAGGGCAAGGTCAGGGCTGAGGGCGAATCAAGCCTGCGTGGCCACATCCAGGGTGCTGCCGAGACCGACGAAGGTTCCGGTTCTGCAGCCTACGTGCCGCCGGAAGCCAAGGACGACATCCAGCTCAACTACGCACTCGATCTCTTCCGCGGCGTGAAGAAGGATCCTTCCTTCCCGCCGAGCCCGGATAAGGCCGCAGCCGCCACGATCAAGAAGTAAGCTATCATCGGGCCGGCCAGCGTGACGCGTCGAGAAGACGCCGCGCTGGCCGGTTCTTCATATCTGCAGACAACGCACGGACTGGACCTTGGGCACCGATCTCCACGCACCGCTCGGACAGAACCGGCCGGCCGCTCGGCGACGAAACCGAAGGTTTTCCCTCGCAATCGTTTTTGCCTCTCTGGCGGTTGTCGGCATCCTCGGTTTGTCGCTGTACGCAATGCGCGGCGATGAAGCCTTGAGGCAGGTTGCTACCAACGTTCCGCCCGCTTCCAAACCCGAACAAGTCCAGCCTCCCGCAAAACCCGGCCAGAATCCCGCACAGCAGCAGGCGGGCATGCCCCGTTCCGATCCGAATTCCGGCGCCAATGTCGAGCGCACGCTGACCGACGATGGATCGGTCGTGACCAAGTACACGCCGCGCTCGCGCGACGGCAGCGGCCCCGTGATGATCGGCACCCAGCGGATCGGCCAGGACCCGCGTGTGGCCGCCCAGCCCAATGACGCGCTGCTGGAGGATTCGCCGCATGGCCGGCTCCCAATCGTGGGGCCTGGCGGGCAGCGCCCCATGGACCAATATGCGCGGCCCTGGTCCGGCGCCCGCGGAACCCGCATCGCGATCGTCGTCGGCGGTCTCGGCCTCAGCCAGACAGGCACCCAGCGCGCGATCCGCGACCTGCCGCCGTCGGTGACGCTGGCTTTCGCCGTCAGCGGCAACAGCCTGCAACGCTGGATGCAGGAAGCCCGCCGCGCCGGCCACGAAATCCTGATCCAGGTACCGTTCGAACCCTTCGATTACCCGGCCAACGATCCCGGGCCTGGCACCTTGCTGACCAGAATGTCGGCCAAGGACAATCTCGGCCGCCTCCATCAGGCCATGGGCGAGATCACCAACTATACCGGCGTCATGAACTATCTCGGTGGCCGCTACCTTTCCGATGCCGCGGCGCTGGAACCGGTTCTGCGCGACATTTCCAAACGCGGACTGCTCTTCCTCGACGACGGAACATCCGCGCAGTCCAAGACCGCGGTCGTCGCCAAGGCGATCGAGGCACCGCATGCCTTCGGCGATCTGACGCTTGACGGACAGCTGCAGAAGGATGCAATCCTCAGGAAGCTCGACGAACTGGAGCGCGTTGCCGGGCGCAAGGGCACAGCGATCGGCATTGCCTCGGCTTTCGACGAGAGCATCGATGCGATAAGGCAATGGAGCGAGGAAGTCTCGCAACGCGGTATCGAGATAGTCGGCGTCTCCTCGCTCGCGAGCGAAAGCGTCGGACCTTAATCAATCGGAGTTATCCATGAGCAAAAAAGGCGAACGTTCGGTCGTCGCGGAGGAACTTCCTTATCGCCCCTGCGTCGGCGTGATGGTCTTGAACCGGCAGGGCCTCGTCTGGGCCGGCCGGCGCATCACCGAGGGCAACAGCGAATATGACGGGTCGCCGCAGCTCTGGCAGATGCCGCAGGGCGGCATCGACAAAGGCGAGGAACCGCTTCCGGCGGCCTATCGCGAACTCTACGAGGAAACCGGGATGCGCTCCGTCACCTTGCTTGCCGAGGCGCCCGATTGGATCAATTACGATCTGCCCGCGCACCTGATCGGCATCGGGCTGAAGGGAAAATATCGGGGCCAGACGCAGCGCTGGTTCGCCTTCCGCTTTGACGGGGACGAAAGCGAGATCGCCATCAATCCGCCGCCCGGCGGACACGCCCCGGAATTCGATGCCTGGGAATGGAAGCCGATGGCCGACCTTCCCAGCCTGATCGTGCCCTTCAAGCGCGCTGTCTACGACCGGGTCGTGGCGGAGTTCAGGCATCTGGCCGAGACGGCGGCCGAACGGCTCTGAGCGGCTGCATGCCGTCGCCCAGCACTGGGTTCGCTCACCTGACCATCAATGTTTATGAACTGAAATAAAAAGCCCCGGCGGAGTGGATGCTCCGCCGGGGCTTTCGCTTATCAGTTACCACGTCACTCGGCGGAATCGGCAGATTCCGCGTTGAGGAGGCCGTAACGCTCCTCGCCGATTTTCGCCAGCAGATCGAGTTGGGTTTCGAGGAAGTCGATATGGCCTTCCTCGTCCATGAGAAGCTCTTCGAAGAGCTTCATCGAGACGTAGTCGCCGGCCGCATGACAGATATCGCGGGAGGCCTTGTAGGCCGTGCGGGCGTCATATTCGCCGGCAAGGTCGGCCTCCAGGACTTCCTTGACATTCTGGCCGATGCGCAAGGGGGCAACCGTCTGCAGGTTGGGATGGCCTTCGAGGAAGATGATGCGATCGATGAGACGATCGGCATGCTGCATTTCCTCGATCGACTCCGCCCGTTCCTTTTTCGCAAGCTTCTTGAAGCCCCAGTCATCCAGCAGGCGATAATGCAGCCAGTACTGGTTGACGGCCCCTAGCTCGAGAAACAATGCCTCGTTAAGCCGCTCGATGACCTTTGAGTCGCCTTTCAATGTCCGCTCTCCTGTTTTCCTCATGGAATTGTCTCAAGCGGGACATATATACGACCACCTCGTCTTCCGTCGAGTGGTGCTGGGCGTGATATTCCTCGGTCGTGCGGATGATCAGGTCGACAACGTTGGGAAAGCAGCCGCAGCAACGGCCGCGTTTCGACATGGCATGATAAACCTTTGACGGAACGATGAGCTGCCAACAGTCTTCATCAAGGAGCTGCGTGATGACGTCCCTGATTTCCCTGTCGGTGATGTAATTGCAACTGCAAACCAGCATTCTCGGTCGACCTGCCAAACATGACCTGTAACATCCTCTTTTTGCGAAAGCGGACAGGAGATGTCAAGAAAGAATCGACATATATGCGCCCCTTCTTATGGAGGCTGTTGCAATCCCTTCTTCTCCCTTCGTGTTATTACAGCAGCATTCAGTGGAAATTACGGCCTTTCGGCATGACACTCCCTGGTCCGGTTCCGTAGGAATCGTGGGCTGCGGTTTCCTTCGCGCTCTCCCTGCCTGCCCCCTCCATTCCATTGGAGCGTCTTTTCTGCCGATGGTCGCCGCTGGACTGCAACACTTCATCGGAGCTGGCCGACACGCCGAACCGCCTTGCTTCCTTCTGCAGCAGCCCCAGCATCGGGGTGATATCCTCGATATGCTCGACCACCGTATGGATGACGCCGCTCTGGCTTTGCAGTCTGCCATGGATCTTTACGAGGCGGGCGCCCATGACGACCGGGCGATATTTGTCGAATGTCTTTTTCCAGACGATTGCATTCGCGACGCCGGTTTCGTCCTCCAAAGTCATGAAGATGACCCCCTTGGCAGAACCTGGCCGCTGCCGCACGAGAACGAGCCCACCGATCGTCACCCTCTGCCCGTTCGGAACCGTCAGCAGATCGACACTGCGCTTGATCCCCATCTGCTTGAATTCTTCGCGAAGGAAGGAGACGGGATGTCCTTTCAACGAAAGCGACAGATATCGGTAGTCCTCGATCACCTCTTCGCCCGGCAGCATTCCGGGAAGCTTTGCTTTCGGCTCCGGCCGGAGATCCGCACCATCGGCGAGCTCGAACAAGGATCGGTTCTCCGCCGAATTCCTTGCATCCAGTCCCCGAACCGCCCAAAGCGCGTCACGGCGCGGTAGCCTCATGCCTTTGAAGGAATCGGTAAAAGCATCCGCATCCGCAAGACGCTCGATATCCGATTTGCCGAGCCCCGACCGAAGCCAGAGATCATGGATGGACGTATATCCTTCCCCGCGATTGGCGATGAGCTTGTCAAGCACGTCATCTTCGGAAAGACCTTTGACCTGGCGGAAACCCAGGCGCACGGCATATTTCGTCTTGATGACATCGCGCATGGACTCGTGACGCCTGTCGATTGCGGTTCTATCGAACGGAGCCTCCTCAAGAGTGCAGTCCCATTGCGACCTGTTGACATCAACGGGAAGAATTTTCACCCCATGCTCACGCGCATCTCGAATAAGCTGTGCCGGCGCATAAAACCCCATCGGTTGCGAATTCAGTATCGCCGCGCAGAAGACGTCCGGGTAATAGGCTTTGATCCAGGACGAAACGTAGACGAGCAGGGCAAACGAAGCCGCGTGGCTCTCCGGGAACCCATATTCGGCAAATCCTTCGATCTGGCTGAAACAGCTTTCCGCAAATTCCCTGGTGTAAATTCCTTTCTTAAGCATACCCCCTACAAAGTCGCGCCTAAATTCTTCGACACGTCCCGACCGTTTGAAAGTTGCCATCGACCGGCGAAGCTTGTCGGCCTTTTCAGGAGAAAAACCGGCCGCAGTAATGGCAATCTGCATTGCCTGCTCCTGGAAAAGCGGGACGCCAAGCGTCCTCTCCAATACGTCTTCAAGCTCGGGACTGGGATATTCGATAGGCTGATTTTTTCTGACAGCTTCCCGCCGCTTCAAATAGGGATGGACCATGTTTCCTTGAATAGGGCCTGGACGAACGATCGCGACTTCGACAACAAGATCATAAAATTCTCTTGGCCGAAGCCGTGGCAGCATGCTCATTTGAGCACGGCTCTCGATCTGGAACACCCCGATCGTATCAGCCCGGCAAATCATGTCGTAGACATCGTCCCGCTCGTCCTTTTGAAGCCCGTCCAGGGTCGCCTTATACTGGTAGTGCACTTCCATGAGCTCGAACGCTCTCTTCAGGCAGGTCAGCATCCCCAGGGCCAAAACGTCGATCTTCAGGAGCTTCAGCGTATCGAGATCATCCTTGTCCCATTCAATCATGTAACGGCCGGGCATGGCCGTCTTCATGATCGGGACGACTTCATCGAGACGGTCGCGCGTGATCAGAAAACCGCCGACATGCTGGGTGAGATGACGCGGAAACCCCATGAGCTCCTGGGCGTGCGACATGACTTTTAATGTTGTGGTATCTTCCACATCAAGCCCAGCCGCTTTCGCATCCCGCTCCGAGAGAGCGTCTTCCGACCAACCCCAGACAAGGCTGGAAAGCGCGGCCTGTACATCCTCCGACAGGCCAAAAGCCTTGGCGACTTCACGCCCCGCCATCCGGGTCCGATAACTCGTGACTGCTGCTGTCAAGCCGGCATGGCGATAGCCGTAATGCTCATAGATATATTGGATGACCTCTTCGCGACGAGCATGTTCAAAATCGACATCGATATCCGGCGGTTCATTACGCTGTGTTGAAATGAACCGCGCGAAAAGTAATTTTGTCGTGGTTGGATCAACCTCGGTGATTCCCAGGCAATAACAGACCGTTGAATTGGCCGCCGACCCGCGCCCCTGGCACAGGATTTTCAATACATGCCGAGCATGCCAAACGATGTGACGAACCGTCAAAAAATAGGGTTCGTATTGCATTTCCTTGATGAGACCCAGCTCATACCCGATTTGATCTAAAACGGTCTCAGGAATCTTCTTCGGATATCTGCGTCTTGCCCCCTCCCATGTCAGTCGTTCCAGGGTTTCCGACAAGGTTTCGCCTGGCACAGTTTCATCCGGATAATTATGCTCCAGCTCTTCAAGAGAGAATTTGAGCTGGCCCGCGAATTTCCGGGTGTTCGCGATTGCATCCGGGTATGCATGAAAAAGCCGGGCCATCTCGGCCGCCTGCTTGATGTAGCGTTCTCCATTCGGAGCCAGGCGAAAACCAGCCTCCTGAATTGTAACATGTTCTCGAATGGCCGTTACGACATCCGATAGCGACCGCCGTTCGGGAAGATGGAAGAGCGGCTGGTTGGTTGCAATCAATGGCAAGCTGTTTCGAGAGGCGATCTGGGCAAATGCCGCAAAAACAAGCCTGTCCCGCCCATCATAGGTAGGAGACAAGGCAAGATAGACGTCCTTTTTGAACTTGCTTCGATAAGCCCGGAGTTTTCCGCTCAGGTCTGCCAGATACGGGCCATCTTCCGCGCGGGAAAAATCCGGCACGACCGCAAGCATCATCTCGTCGCACCATTCCAGGAAGTCCCATTCCTCAAGAATGCAGGAGCCTTTTTCGGTCCTCAGATTTCCCCGGCTCAGGAGCCGACAGAGATTAGCCCAGCCTTGACGGTTCTTCGGATAGGCCAGGACATCCGGCGTATCGTCCGAGAAGACAAGTCGGGCTCCGGGATGGAAAGCACAGGGCCAGACAGCGTCTTCCTCATCCTCCTTTTTGCCCTGCTCCTGCTGCCGTTTATAAGTCTCCTTCATCTCACGGACTTGATTATGCGCCCGCACCACGCCTGCAACCGAATTGCGATCCGCGATCCCAAGACCGGAAAGTCCCAGAATACTGGCGGTCAGCACCATCTCCTCCGGTCGGGCTGCGCCTTCCAGGAAGGAAAAATTGCTTTTGGTGCCGATCTCGAAAAAAGCAGCAACGTCCGTCATGCGAAGATTCCATGGACGTGCCAGGTCGGCGGTTCATTCTTAGGGTTGTAGCGACCCTTTCTGAAAATCCAGAAGCGGCGGCCCACCTCGCTTTCGAGCCGGAAATAGTCTCGCTCCTCGGCGCTTTCCTTGTCGGCCCACCATTCCGGCGAAATACGTTCCGGGCCTTCTGCGCGGATGACCTGGTGGACGGTACGGCGCCAGCGGAAGCGCTGGGGAGGTCCGTCCGGCACTTCCGCCGCAAAGGCTTCCATGAGTTCGGGATGCCGGAACAGCCGCAGGGGACGATCGGCTTTCGGTGCAAAGACAAAAACCTCCTCGGTCTTTTCCGGAGCGACTTGTACGGCAATGGCCGGAACGAAAATCTGGGCGCGTTCCGGCATATGGCTCTGGCGGAGTTCAGCCACTTGCAGACAGTCCGCCCCTAACCGCGCCGAGACCCGATCGATAAAATCCGCCAGTGAAATTTTGCCATCGTCCTCGCCGGTGAAATCGCCCTGATCCGTCCTGAACGGATCGTGCTGCAGCACGTTGAGGCGCAAGAGTTCGAACCCGTATCCGGCATCAATATCTTCATAAATCGCGGTCAGACGCTCGGCAAACAGTGCGGAGATACGGCACGGATCGCGAAGCGGTCGTGATGCGCCGGCGGCGATGCGGAAAACCCGGCCGTCGACCCGGAACAGCACGAGTTCGAAAACCCGGCCGCCCACGCCGCGCGCCTCCAGCCCCGGTTTCAGGGAACCGGCGATCTGGCCGGTCAATTGAAGGATATGGTCTTCCGCCTGGATCGGCTCGGCAAGTTTTCGCTCGGCGGAAAGTGCCGCCACCGGCCGGCGAGGCGAAATGGCCTCCTCGTTCACACCCAAGGCCTGATCCAGGCGACGCAGAAGCTGTTTTCCGAAACGGCGGGCGAGCGGTGCACGCGGCAGCGGCAGCAGGTCGCCGATCCGCTTCAGCCCGAGCTTGTAGAGCGAGGCGATCGTTGCACCGTCGATCCTCAGGGCATTGACCGGCAGCGGCGCCAGAACCTCTCCCATCGGCCCCTCGGCAATCACCCCGCCCCGGCCGAAGCGACAGGCAGCCCAGGAAAGGCCGGGTGAGGAAGAAATCGCTCCCCTGGCATCGAAGCCCATATGGAGAAGCTGGCCGAGCGCCTCCTTGAGCAAGACGTGTTCGCCACCGAAGAGATGTGCGCAACCGGTAATATCCAAAAAGAGACCATCGCGTCCGTCCAGCGCCACCAGCGGGGTATAACGGTCGCACCAGTCCGCAATTGCTTCGAGCAGAGCACGGTCGGCCGCCTCGTCCTCATCCACCACGTCGATCTTCGGGAACATCGCGCGTGCTTCCGCCAGACCCTGTCCGCGTTTAAGGCCGAGCCGCTCGGAAACCTCGTCCAGCGCCGTGAGCCGCATCGCGTTTTCGCGCCGCCCCGCACAGAGGATCGGCGGGTGCTCAGGACGCTCTTTCAAGCGCCACGACATCCCCCAAAGCCGGCGTGCGATCCTGTCGGTCGGCAGATGCGGGAAGACGAGTGCCAGGATGCGCTGGCCGCTTGCGGAAAGAGAAAGCCTCTCCTGCGTCTCGGGGAAGGGAAAATTGACGGTCATGGGGGTTCCACTCCAGAAGTAAGGACAGCGGAGCCGGGTTACGGCTCTTCTCCAGGGTGAGTCTGAAAACAGGATGACCGATACTGCCGCCAAACACGGATCCATCCGGAAGGTGCCGGTGAGCCGCCAGCGCCGGTTCGACAAGGAAGCGGAACGAGGCGCTGCTCGCCTCCTCCTCTCCCGCATGCCGCAGCAGGAAAAGCGGCCGCCCCGCCGCCTTTGCCCTGAGACCCAGCCTGCGGCTTTCGGTGAGCCCGAAATGCTTAGGGTTTCCCCGGATTTCGAGAATGGTGGCGACAAGAGCCCCGCTGGCCACCGCGGTCTCTGCAAGCCACAAGGCATCGTCCAGCTTGCGCGGCGAGGCGTAGAGAATATCCCGCGAGCTCAACCCGAACTGCCTGAGGCCGACGGAATAGAGAATACCGGCTTCCTGCCCGGAGACGACGTCGCCAATCCACAGAACCGGCGCTTCGCTCGGGTGCCTCGCTTTGAGGTGAGAGGCAAGCGAGAGAGCAAAACCGCTGGCTGCCCCGGCATCTCCCATCAGGACCGAGCGGATTTCCGTGATGCCGTCGAGCGGCAGGCCACCTTCCAACGCGGTGTCCATCTGCATTATGCCGAATGGCAGACGCGGTTGATTACCTTTAACTTTCTGCCCTTCCGGATCGGCGGCCGAGTCAGCCTGTTGCGCCGCGGCAAGCGCCGGCAGGCACTTTCCTTCCAGTCTGGCGATCTGTTCGCGCAGGGCAAAAAGCGTCTCCTGCGCCGTGGCGTGCTCAGCCATGGCGTCAGCTCCATTCATACATGTTCTCTTTATGTTCTTATGGATTCCAGAGGTGCCCGAAAGAGTCAACAGCCAAATCCTGGGAATCTTTTCCTCGGATCCTAGGCCGATGATTCTTCACTCGAAAAATATCGTGGGAGGTACTATATGGGCCTGATCAGAAGGAGAGCCTATGGCCCGCATTGACCAGACCGACGATTGGCAGGATCGCCACGCGCCGACGATCAGCACGTTCGAGTCGCTGGCGATCGAAGCCTATGGTCATTTGCCGGAGGAATTCCGGGCTCTCACCACCAATCTGACGATCGAGATCGAGGATTTCCCGGACGACGACGTTTTCGAGGACATGGCGCTCGAGACGCCTTTCGACCTGCTCGGGCTTTTCGAGGGCCGCGGCATTTCCGAGCGTTTCAACATGGAAACGGGCGAATTGCCGAACCGCATCCGGCTTTATCGCCGGCCGATCCTCGATTACTGGGCGGAAAACGAGGAAACCCTGGGCGATATCATCACCCATGTGCTGATCCACGAGATCGGCCACCATTTCGGCCTCAGCGACGACGACATGGAGCGTATCGAGGCCAGCGCCGAGGAAGCAGCCCAGCGCTGATCCCGAACGCCGATCCACCGACTGCCGTTATTGCTCGCCGAGCTTCATTTCAGGCTCGTAATCCTTACCGTGCACGGTTTTCGTCACCGCCTGACCGCATTGCATCTCGCCGGTCGTGGCGTTGAAGGCATAGGTCGGCGAGCCGGACAGTTCCCAGCCCTTGTTCAGCGCTGCCGTCACCTTGTGGCAGAAGGAGGCATCGTCGGGACCGGTGAGGAAGCGATACAGTTTCATGGCGTTTTCTTTCGTTCCGCAATGATCCGGGCCTTGGCGGCAAGCTTTTCGGCCTCCACCAGATGCAGCCGTTCGACCATTTTGCCGTTCAGGTTGATGACGTTGAGATGTTGCGCCTGCGGTTCCGCAAAGGCGGCGATCACCGCTTTCGCCTCTTCCACGGCCAGGGGGTCCGGCCCGAAATGCCGGTTGGCGGGTTCGATCTGGGCCGGATGGATCAGCATCTTGCCCGAAAAGCCCATGGCGCGGCCCTGCGCGCATTCCGCCTCGAAGGCTTCCATATCCTTGAAATCGTTGAAGACGCTGTCGATCACGTCGATCCCATGGGCGCGGCCGGCGAGCACGATCTGCATCAGCCATGGCACCAGATAGGCCCGGTCGGGCTGGGGCAGCACGCCCGTCTCCTTGCGCAGATCGTTGAGGCCGACCACGAAACATTGAAGCCGCTCGTCCACGGGGGCAATCGCCGACGCGTTCAGGACGCCTTTTGGCGTTTCGATCATCGCCCATATGGCGAGACTGTCCGGAACTCCGGCCTCGGAAAGCATATCCGCCACCGCCTGGACCTGAGACATGTGCTCGACCTTGGGGATCAGCACCGCGTCGGGAGAGACCTCGGTCACCAGATCCATATCGGCCTTGCCGAACTCGGTTTCGAGCGGGTTGATGCGGATGATGGTTTCCCTGCCCCGGAGCGGATTTTCAGTAAACAGCCGACGCAGGTTGTCGCGGGCTTCGGCCTTCTTTTCCGGCGCAACGGAATCTTCGAGGTCGAAGATCACCATATCGCAATCCAGCCCCTGCACCTTTTCCAGCGCCCTCGTATTGCCGGCCGGCACGCTCAGGATCGAGCGACGAAGATGAACGGAGGAATAATTGATATCGGTCAAGGCGGTCATGGACGCTTTGTGCCAATCTTTTTGGTCTGCGGCAATACCGCACCGCGCAAAGCCCTTGCAAGACAGGGCGAAAGGCCCCACATTCTTCGATGAGAAAGGTATATACCATGCAAAACATCCGCGTATTCTTCGTCATCGTATCGGCCATTGCCGTGCTTGCCATGGCAGCGCTTCTGACCGCTTCACTGACCGTCGCCTTTGCCGGCATCCTTGCGGTTCTGTCCATCGGGCGGGCGCTTTCGGCACGGCTGAAGCAGGTTCCGGTGCGGGCCAAGGCGAGCAAGCGGGAAATGCGCGTCTGGAACGACGGCCGCGGCACGATTATCGACCTTTGATGCTTTCGAAGCGGTAATTAAGACCAAATGCGCCGGTTTCCGGCGCCTCGGCGTACCGGTTCACGTCAAACAGGCCTTCAAATCCGCGAGGATTTGCTTTATGGCAGCTTCCGCATATTAAGTCCCACGTGGAGGCAGATCATGGAAAAGTTCACCAAGCTCACCGGCGTTGCCGCGCCGCTTCCGGTCATCAATATCGACACGGACATGATCATCCCGAAGGATTACCTCAAGACCATCAAGCGCACTGGTCTCGGCAAAGGTCTCTTTTCGGAAGCCCGTTACAAGGACGACGGTTCGGAAAATCCCGATTTCGTGCTGAACAAGCCGGCTTACCGCAACGCCAAGATTCTGGTTGCAGGCGATAATTTTGGCTGCGGTTCTTCCCGCGAGCATGCCCCTTGGGCGCTGCTCGACTTCGGCATCCGCTGCGTGATCTCCACCAGCTTCGCGGACATCTTCTACAATAACTGTTTCAAGAACGGCATTCTGCCGATCGTGGTGAGCCCCGAAGACCTCGAAAAGCTGATGGACGACGCCGAACGCGGCTCGAACGCCATCCTCTCCATCGACCTCGAAGCCCAGGAAATCACCGGTCCGGATGGTGGCTCGATCCATTTCGATATCGATCCGGGCCGCCGCCATATCCTGCTCGAAGGCCTTGACGACATTGCCTCGACGCTGAAGAGCGATGCCGCGATCAGCACTTTCGAAAACAAGAACCGAGCCGATCGCCCCTGGCTCTGATTTCCGGAGCATCGTGATGGTCAAGCGGATTTCCTCCGGATCGCCCTTCGAAGCACGGATCGGCTATTCGCGCGCCGTGGTGGATCGCGACATGGTCTATGTCTCCGGCACGACCGGCTATGACTATGCCAGGATGGAAATGCCCGCCGACGCGGCCGCCCAGACGCGCAATACGCTCGCGACCATCGAGAAGGCACTGAAAGAGGCCGGCAGCGGCCTCCAGGACGTCGTGCGGGTGCGCTACTATCTTACGGACATGGCTGACTACGATGCCATCGTCCAGGTTCTCGGCGAAACCTTCTCCGAGATCCGGCCCGCGGCGACCATGGTCGTCTGCGGCCTCACCACGCCGGAAATGAAAATCGAGATCGAAGTGACTGCCCGCATCGGCGCCGGCAGTCCCTAAAGCCTTTTCCAGCCTCGTCCTTTGGCAGGCTCGGACGAGGTTTTGCCAGGCGCGGAGATCCCGCGCGGGAGGACGCGAGCCTGCGAAACCCGCAAGGACACCAAACGATATGGCAAAGAACCTCTTCCTCCTTCCCGGCGACGGCATCGGCCCCGAGGCCATGGGCGAAGTCCGCAAGATCATCGCCCATATGAACAGCGCCATGAAGGCCGATTTCGTCCTCGACGAAGGCCTGGTCGGCGGCTGCGCCTACGACGCTCACGGCGCCGCCATTTCCGAAGAGGACATGGCCAAGGCGATGGCTGCTGACGCCGTTCTTTTCGGCGCCGTCGGCGGTCCGAAATGGGATGACGTTCCTTACGAGGTGCGCCCGGAAGCCGGCCTGCTGCGCCTGCGCAAGGACATGGAACTGTTCGCCAACCTGCGTCCCGCCATCTGCTATCCGGCGCTTGCTTCCGCTTCCTCGCTGAAGCCGGAACTGGTTGAAGGCCTCGACATCCTGATCATTCGCGAACTGACCGGCGGTGTCTATTTCGGCGAGCCGAAGACGATTACCGACCTCGGCAACGGCCAGAAGCGCGCCATCGACACGCAGGTCTATGACACCTACGAAATCGAGCGTATCGCCGGTGTCGCCTTCGAAATGGCGCGCACCCGCAAGAATGCCGTCTGCTCGATGGAAAAGCGCAACGTCATGAAGTCCGGCGTGCTGTGGAACCAGGTCGTGACGGCGACGCACAAGGAAAAGTATTCCGACGTCAAGCTGGAACACATGCTGGCCGATGCCGGCGGCATGCAGCTCGTGCGGGCTCCAAAACAGTTCGACGTGATCGTGACCGACAACCTGTTCGGCGACATGCTCTCCGACGTCGCGGCCATGCTGACCGGCTCGCTCGGCATGCTGCCTTCCGCCTCGCTCGGCGCGCCCGACGCCAAGACCGGCAAACGCAAGGCGCTTTACGAGCCGGTGCACGGTTCGGCGCCTGATATCGCCGGCACCGGCGTTGCCAATCCGATCGCCATGATCGCCTCGTTCGCCATGTGCCTGCGTTATTCCTTCAACATGGTCACGGAAGCCGATAACCTCGAAAAGGCGATCGCCAACGTGCTGGATCAGGGTATCCGCACCGGCGACATCATGGCCGAAGGCGCCCGCAAGGTCGGCACGACCGAAATGGGCGATGCGATCCTCAAGGAATTCGTCAGCCTTTCCGCCTGACACACCGATCGGTGCCTTTCCGCCGCAGGGCGAAAAGGCACCTCGGCATTTGGCGTTCGGCATCCTGCTACCCATATCGCGAAATCTATGGGAAGAAGCGGCGCGGGATCGGTCCCGCGCCACGGATAAAGGCCGATGAAACGGACAATCGAAAAACTGAAACATCGGCGGTATCGCCATCCATCCGCGCCACCGGCGCCGCGCTGGCTGTCTTTTGCGCTGGTCACGATCAACCTGATCCTGATCGCCTTCTTCCTGCTCGATGCGCCGGTCGGCACATACGCCGCCCATACGCCCAACGTACTTCTGCCGATCGGCAAGGCGATCACCGATTTCGGCACGTCCGGCTGGATCCTGTTTGGGGCGGCGATCCTCTTTTTCGAAGCGCTTGCCGTCACCCGGTTGGCACAAAGCCTGAAAGCCCGCTTCCAGGCGATGCTGGTCAGCCATATCGCGATCTACATCTTTGTGGCCGTCGCCGGGTCGGGCCTTCTCGTCAATCTGCTGAAGCGCATCATCGGGCGCGCGCGCCCCGGTCTTTACGAACAATGGGGCTTTCACGGCTTCAATCCGTTTTCCGGCTCCCGGTTCGAGAGCTTCCCTTCGGGCCACGCGACCACGGTCGGTGCGTTCCTGATGGCACTGGCGCTGCTTGCGCCGCGCTACCGCCTGTTCTTTCTGATCATGAGCCTCTGGCTCGGTTTTTCGCGGGTCATCGTCGGAGCCCATTATCCGAGCGACGTGATTGCCGGCCTCTCCTTCGGAGCCTGGTTCTCGGTGATCATGGCAATCGTCTTTTCCCGTTACGGGCTGCTCTTCCGGCAGGAGCCGGACGGTTGGCCGGTTCTGCGCCGGCCCATCCCTTTCCTTTTGCGCCCCGACCGGACGAGCATGCCATTCCCGCCCCGCGGCGTGCCGCCGAAGCGGGAGGCCGAAAAGGCCGAATGACCAGGCCAGCGAAAAGCCCGGCGAAGTGAACTTCGCCGGGCTTTTTTGTTTGATGGGATTCTCCAGGAACCCCGGGGCAGGGAACCAAATCTTCCCCGCTTACTCGGCGTGGATGTCGCGATCCTTGGTTTCCGGAAGGAACAGGACGCCGATGACCAGCGTGATTGCCGCGAAGACGATCGGATACCACAGGCCGTAGTAGATATTGCCGGCGGCCGCGCTCATCGCGAAGGCCGTTGCCGGAAGCAGACCGCCGAACCAGCCGTTGCCGATGTGATAGGGCAGCGACATGCCGGTATAGCGGATGCGGGTCGGGAAGAGTTCGACCAGCAGGGCGGCGATCGGGCCGTAGACCATCGTCACATAGAGTACCAGGACGAACAGGATGGCGATCGTGCCGATCCAGTTCACACGGGCCGGATCGGCGGACATCGTGAATGCACCGCCCTTGGCGATCGTATAGACCGGCATGTCGGTGACGCCCTTCGCTTCGTCTGCGGTGAGCAGCTTCTGGCTGACGAGGTCGGCCGCAGGAACGGACGCCTTTTCGCCGCCGCGAACGGAAGCGGCATTGAGAGCGAGTTCCGGATTGGCGGCGATGAAGGCATCGAGCTTGGAATCCGCCACCTTGATCGCACCGCGGGTCAGCGGATAACCGGCATCGTGAAGTGCGACGTTGACGCCCTTTTCGAAGGCGCGCTGCTTGGCGGCGGCATCGGCGCCGGCGGCAACCGCGTCATAGCTGGTGATGCTCTTGCCAGCGATCTTCACCGTAGCCGGCTGGCCCGCGGGACCTACGACCACTTCGTAAGGCACCGAGTTACGGGTGAGGAACGACGTGGCGATATCGCAGGAGCTGGTGAACTTCGACGTACCCGTCGGGTTGAACTGGAATTTGCAGTCCGCCGGGTCGGCCGTAACCGTCGCCTTGATCGTCGCCTGGGCTTCGGCAAGTGCGGGGTTCGCCATCGAGGTCATTGCCTTGAAGAGCGGGAAATACGTCACGGCGGCGATCAGCAGGCCCGCCATGATGATCGGTTTGCGGCCGATCTTGTCCGAAAGGCCACCGAAGATGACGAAGAACGGCGTGCCGAGGAATAGCGCGATGGCGACCATGATGTTGGCCGACTGGAGATCGACCTTCAGCACGTTCTGCAGGAAGAACAGCGCGTAGAACTGACCGCCGTACCAGACGACCGCCTGGCCCATCGTGGCGCCCAGAAGGGCGATGATGGCGATCTTGGCGTTGCGCCAGGTGCCGAAGGCTTCCGTCAGCGGAGCCTTGGAGCCCTTGCCTTCTTCCTTCATCTTCTTAAACGCCGGAGATTCGTTCATTTTCAGACGGATCCAGACGGAAACGCCGAGCAGAGCGACCGAGACGAGGAACGGGATGCGCCAGCCCCATGCCGCGAACGCAGTGGCACCCATGATCCACTGAACGAAGACGATGACGATCAGCGACAGGAACAGACCGAGCGTCGCGGTCGTCTGGATCCACGAGGTGAAATAACCGCGCCGCCCGTTTGGCGCATGTTCAGCCACGTAGGTCGCGGCACCGCCGTATTCGCCGCCGAGCGCGAGGCCCTGCAGGAGGCGCAGGATGATCAGGATGATCGGGGCTGCGATGCCGATCGTCGCGGCGCCCGGCAGGACGCCGACCAGGAAGGTCGACATGCCCATGATCAGGATGGTCATGAGGAAGGTATATTTGCGGCCGACGAGGTCGCCCAGGCGGCCGAAGACCAGCGCGCCGAAGGGGCGGACCAGGAAGCCGGCAGCAAACGCGAGCAGCGTGAAGATGTTGCGCGTCGCTTCCGGATACTGGGTAAAGTAGGTCGCGCCGATATAGGTCGCGAGCGAGCCGTAGAGATAAAAATCATACCATTCGAATACGGTGCCGAGCGAAGAAGCGAAGATGACCTTCTTCTCCTCCCGCGTCATCGGTGAGGCCTTTGTGCTCACCCCCGTTGCGACATTTGCCATTGTCGTCCTCCCTCAAGATGAAACTCGCGTGCCGGCTCCGGCCCGTTTCCCTCCTGGGCCGGATATGGCGACGCATTGTCGCAGATTGACAGAATTCAAGCGCCAAGAAGAGGGATGCTTTGGGATTATGACTTTCGTCTAATATCACGCTTGCCGTGCGGGACGGATGTTGCGGCGCGCAATGAGCGCAATGCAGCGCAGCACCTGCGTCAGCCATCGCTTGACTCGTTGCGAAAATCTTCTAAACAGCTTCGCGAACGGGAAAACACCCACATGCGCGCCTGCGAATTCAATCTCGCTGCCTCCGCACTGCCGGCTATGCAAGCCGCGCGGTGGATGTGTGTTTCCGCTTTCTCCAAAACCAAGGCCAAAACGACGACGAAAACCGTCTGACGTCTCTGGCCGCCGCTCTCTCCCCGGATGGCCGGGGACAAGGAATTCCGCGGACTTCAACCGCGGCTTCCCCCTCACCGGAAACGAGGAGAGACAGAAAGAGAGCAAAAAATGGGTTTCAAGATCGCAGTCGCCGGTGCAACCGGCAATGTCGGCAGGGAAATGCTGACGATCCTTTCCGAGCGCGGCTTCCCGGTCGACGAAGTCGTGGCGCTGGCATCCGCCCGCAGCCAGGGGACCGAAGTTTCGTTCGGCGACCGGACGCTCAAGGTTTCCAACCTCGAAAACTATGATTTCTCCGACACCGACATCTGCCTGATGTCGGCCGGCGGCGAGGTTTCCAAGAAGTGGTCGCCGAAGATCGGCGCGCAGGGCTGCGTCGTCATCGACAACTCTTCCGCCTGGCGTTACGACCAGGACGTCCCGCTGATCGTTCCGGAAGTGAACCCCGATGCGGTTGCCGGCTTCACCAAGCGCAACATCATCGCCAATCCGAATTGCTCGACCGCGCAGCTCGTCGTCGCCCTGAAGCCGCTGCACGACTTCGCCAAGATCAAGCGCGTCGTCGTCTCGACCTACCAGTCGGTTTCCGGCGCCGGCAAGGAAGGCATGGACGAGCTCTTCACCCAGACCCGCGCCGTCTTCGTCGCCGATCCGGTCGAATCGAAGAAGTTCACCAAGCGCATCGCCTTCAACGTCATCCCGCATATCGATAGCTTCATGGAAGACGGATATACGAAGGAAGAGTGGAAGGTTCTGGCCGAAACCAAGAAGATGCTCGACCCGAAGATCAAGGTGACCTGCACCGCGGTGCGCGTTCCGGTCTTCATCGGCCATTCGGAATCGGTCAACATCGAGTTCGAAAACGAGATCACTGCCGACCAGGCCCGCGATATCCTGCGCGAAGCCCCGGGCTGCCTCGTCATCGACAAGCATGAGAACGGCGGCTACATCACGCCTTACGAATGCGCCGGTGAGGACGCTACCTACATTTCCCGCATCCGCGAGGATGCGACGGTGGAAAACGGCCTCAACATGTGGGTCGTTTCCGACAACCTGCGCAAGGGCGCGGCACTCAATGCCATCCAGATCGCCGAGCTGCTCGTCAACCGTGGCCTGATCAAGCCGCGCAAGGTTGCTGCCTGATAAATAATAAATTTATTAAGCATGTTCCGATAGAAACCCCGTCAGAAATGGCGGGGTTTTTCTTAACGAATCACCTAAATCACGAACTATTCATGAACGGGTGAGTTGCGATTGTCTGCAACCGCCGCCATAAGGCCGAAACAAACACATTATCCGGACGCTTCCGGCTGAAGCGATCCGGCTCTCGGGACGGGTTTGACCGCATGAAGAAGACTTTGCTGGCAGGATTGATCGCAACCGGTTTCATGACCGCTAGTCCGGCTTTTGCCGCGCTCCAATGCGGCAACGATTCATCCGGCTTCGCCCGCTGGGTCGACGAATTCAAACGGGTGGCGCCTTCGAACGGCGTCAACCCATCCGTCGTCGAAAAGGCCTTCTCGAACGTCTCCTATAACCGCCCGACCATCAGCGCCGATCGCGGCCAGAAAAGCTTCAAGCTTTCCTTCGACGAGTTCATGAAGAAGCGCGGCGGGGCTGCCATCATCTCCCGCGGCAAGGGCATGAAGTCCGGCAATGCCGCCCTGTTCGCATCGATCGAGCGCCGCTTCGGCGTTCCGGCCGGCCCGATCATCGCGATCTGGGGCATGGAAACCGGTTTCGGCAGCTTCATGGGCGATCAGCATACCCTTTCCGCCGTGGCAACGCTCGCTTACGATTGCCGCCGCTCGGCCTATTTCACCGAGCAGCTCTATGCTGCCCTTCAGCTCGTCGACCGGGGTGACCTGAGCGTCACCGCCCGCGGCGCGGCCCATGGCGAAATCGGCCAGACCCAGTTCCTGCCGCTGAACGTCGTCCGTTACGGCGCCGATGGCGACGGCGACGGCCATATCGACATGGTCCGTTCGCGTGCCGACGCACTTGCCTCGACCGCCAACTTCCTGAAGGGACACGGCTGGAGGCCGGGCGCCGGTTACCAGCCGGGCCAGCCGAATTTCGTTGCCATCCAGGGCTGGAATGCGGCTACCGTCTACCAGCAGGCGATCGCTTATATGGGCGCCCAGATCGACGGCCAATAAGCCTCGTTCGTCGTGAAATCAGGCCGAGACCTGCTCGGCCTCGATCGGCGGTTCATCCAGATTGGGACGGACGAAATCGCCCTTGCCGTCCATGATCCAGAGCTCGCCGGTCGAAATGTCGAACCAGGCGCCGTGAATGCCGAGTTTCCCCTCTTGGTCGTGTTTTCGAACAAAGGGAAACGTCTGCAGATTGGCGATCGAATTGCGGATCGAAACCCGCTCCAATGCCGTTTGGCGTTCGGCCTGCGTCATCAAGTCGTTGTTCTGGATCTGCTCGGCGGCGGGCCTGACCAGCCCCATCCACTTGCCGATGAAATCCCCCGGTGACAACGGCTTCATGGAAGGATCGAGCGCCGCCTGGATGCCGCCGCAGCGGCCATGGCCCATCACCACGATATTGTCGATCTCAAGCACCTGAACGGCATATTCGATCGCCGCCGACGTGCCGTGGAACTGCCCGTCCGGCTCGTAGCGTGGCACCATGTTGGCGACGTTGCGCACCACGAACATTTCTCCCGGGCCGCAGTCGAAAATTGTCTCCGGCGCGGCACGGGAGTCGCAACAGGCAATCAGCAGCGTATGGGGCTTCTGCCCCTTGTCCGCCAGCACACGGTAGCGCTCACGCTCGTCAACATAGCGACCGCTCATGAAATTGCGGTAGCCCGCCAGAAGTCTGTCAGGAAAATCCGTCATGGAGCAACGATTATAGCGCCGCCGAGCGAAGATCAACGGCCATTGTGCATATGCGAAATTCCTATGCCCTCAACGCTTGGTCCTCTGCAGGGGGTGCACGAGCCGGCGCATCTGGACCATCGCCATGGGTGTGGAGAGGCTTGACGCGTCGGTCTCCAGCGTCAGCTCGTCGCCGCCGCGCTTGGCCGTGCGCGCAAGGATCTCGAAAACGCTCGCCGTTGCCAGCTGCAGCGCCTTTTCCTCGTCCATGCCGGCCAGGATGCGCCCGAGGAACAGGGCGCCCAGAAGGTCGCCGAGCCCGTTCGGCGGATTGTCGATCAGCCGGTGTTCGGCCAGCAGCGCATGTTTGCCGGTCAGGTAGAGATTGCCGGTGCCGCCCGCCATCATCGGCACCGCCGAGGTCACCAGGATGCGCGGTGGCCCGAGCGCGATCGCGGCATCCATGATCTCGTTGTTGGTTTCGAGTGGCGCGCCGGAAAGCCAGGCGAGCTCGTAGCGGTTCGGGGTGGCGATCGTCGCCAGCGGAATGAGTTCGTCGCGGATCGCTTCCGCCGTCGGCTGCGGGATATAAAGCCCGCCGAGATCCCCCATCACGGGATCGCAGACATAGAGAAGGTCCGAGTTTTTCTCCTTCAGCGCCCGAACGAGCCGCGCCACCGAACGCGGCTGGGCGGCATTGCCGAAATAGCCGGTCAGCACCGCCTTCACTTCTCCCAGCCATGGCGCGCGAATAAGATCGTCTATAGCCTTGTCGAAATCTGATTCGGGAAAGGTCAGGCGGGTGGAAGGCCCGTGACCGGGATGCCAGGGGAGAACGACTGTCGGCATGGCCCAGACGGGAAATCCAAGCGTCTCGAGCGCGAAAACGGCGGCGCGATTGCCGACCGAGCCGCGCACGACATGGCTGGAGATGACGAGGACGGCACTGCTGGTATCCTGCATGAGATTGACTTCCGGCTATGATGGCCTGTTGATCGTTTCTTCGTCGCCGCATGTCAACAAGGCTTCACGGAAGAATGAAACGTGTAGTGCCGACTGACATGGATCAGCCACGTTGCCGCATGATGACACAAATCTATTTTATTCCGTCCGGGCACGGAAAAAGGGGAGAGGGACATGGCCGTCAGGCAGAATCCGAAACGGGAAAAACAGATCGAAAGCGCGCGCAAGATCGTTGCCGCGAGCAAGGGGCCGCATCTCGACCCCCTCATCCTGTTCGGCCGCGCCAGCACTGACGACCTCGAAAGCTATACGCCTGAGATGCTGGCGCTTTCCGCCAATCATGCGGCCGAACGGCTGATGGCCTGGACACGGGTCCGGGCCGATATCACGGTCCAACCGGTCGCCGGCGTTGAGCCGGACGGAATTCCGGTCTCGGTGCTGACCGTCGTCGACCGCAACATGCCTTTCCTGTTCGATTCCGTCATGGGCGAGGTGACGGCGACCCACCGCGACCTCACCATGGCCGTCCATCCGATCCTGGTCGTCGAACCGGGCAAGGAGCCGGTTCTGCGCTCCAACGAACAGCCCGGCAGCCCGGCCCATCATGTGAGCCTCATCCAGATCCACCTGTCGCCGCTCAACGAGGAACAGGCGGCTTCGCTCACCGAACGCATCCGTTACATCCTCGACCAGGTGCACCTGTCGATCACCGACTGGGGCTCCATGCTGGAGGTCCTCGACGGCGCCGCCAAGCAGCTCAACAATTCGACAAGCCGCCGCAAGGCTGATCGTGACGAGGCGCTCGCCTTCCTGGACTGGCTGCGCGACGACAATTTCACCTTCCTCGGCATGCGCGAATACGTCTATTCCGGCAAGGGCGCCGAGGCCAAGGTGGAACGCGGCAAGGGCCGCGGTCTCGGCATCCTGTCCGATCCGGATGTGCTCGTGCTGCGCCAGGGCAAGGACGCGGTGACGACGACGCCGGAAATCCTCGAATTCCTCGACGGGCCCGATTTCCTGATCGTGACCAAGGCCAACGTGAAATCGGTCGTCCATCGCCGCGCCTATATGGACTATGTCGGCGTCAAGCGCTTCGACGAGAAGGGCGAAGTGGTCGGTGAACTGCGCGTCGTCGGCCTTTTCACGGCGACCGCCTATACCCATTCTGTTCGCGATATCCCGCTTCTGCGCGCAAAGGCCGGTCGGATCGAGGAGCATTTCGGCTTCGATCCCGACAGCCATTCCGGCCGCATGCTGGAAAACACGCTCGAATCCTATCCGCGCGACGACCTTTTCCAGATCGATACGGAACTGCTTGCCCGCTTCTGCGAGCAGATCATGGAACTGAGCGAGCGTCCGCGCGTCCGGGTCCTGCCGCGCATCGACCATTTCGACCGTTTCGTCTCGGTGATCGTCTACGTCCCCCGCGAGGATTACAATTCCCTCGTGCGCGAGAAAGTCGGCGACTACCTGACCAAGGTCTATGACGGCCACGTCTCCGCCTATTACCCCGCCTTCCCCGAGGGCGGCGTTGCCCGCGTCCACATGATCATCGGGCGCCGCAGCGGCAAGACGCCGAGGATCGCCCAGGCCAAGCTCGAGGAAGCGATCAGGCTCATCGCCACGCCTTGGGAGGAACGTTTCGCGGCGCTTGCGGAGGAGGGGCCGCGGCTCTCCGTCACCCAGGCCTTCCAGGAAGCCTTCTCGCCCGAGGAGACCTTCGCCGACCTGCCCGATATTGCCGCCTGCGCCGCCGGCGAAGCGATCCGCATCGCCTTCTATCGCCGTCCCGGCGACACGGCGAACACGGTATCCCTGAAGATCTTCCACCGGGATCGGCATCTGTCGCTTTCCCGCCGCGTGCCGCTGCTCGAAAACCTCGGTTTTCACGCCGTCAGCGAGCAGACATTCGAGATCCAGGTCGGACCCGAGAATGACCGCAGGCTGGTCGTCCTTCACGACATGGAACTGCAGCTTGGCGACGGCCGCGAGGTTGACCTTTCCCGCGAGGGTCAGCTGCTGGAAGAGGCATTCCTCTCCGCCTTCGAAGGCCTGATCGACAATGACGGCTTCAACCGCCTCGTCCTGCTCGCTGGCCTCTCCGCCCGCGAAGTCACGGTGCTGCGTGCGTACTCCCGTTACCTGCGCCAGACCGGCATCGTCTATTCGCAGTCCTATATCGCCGATACGCTGGTCAAATACCCGGCCATCTCCGCCGCCATCTTCCGTCTTTTCCGCGACGGCTTCGATCCGAAGATCACTGAGAAGGCCCGCGTCAAGAAACTTACCGACCATCACGCCGAGATCGAGGAAGCGCTTGGCAACGTCCCCAACCTCGATGAGGACCGGACACTCCGCCGCTTCGTCAACGCGGTCGATGCGACGCTCAGGACCAACTATTTCCAGCGCGATGAGAACGACGCCCCCAACCGGATGTTCGCCTTCAAGCTCGATCCGAAGCTGCTGGACAGCCTGCCGGAACCCCGCCCCTTCCGCGAAATCTTCGTCTACGGCACCGAGGTCGAAGGCGTGCATCTGCGGTTCGGCAAAGTCGCCCGTGGCGGCCTGCGCTGGTCGGATCGCGGCGAGGACTACCGCACGGAAATCCTCGGCCTCGTGAAGGCCCAGCAGGTCAAGAACGCCGTCATCGTGCCGGTTGGCGCCAAGGGCGGCTTCTTCCCGAAAATGCTGCCCCCCGCAAGCGCCCGCGACGCCTTCTTCAATGCCGGCAAGGAGGCCTACAAGACCTTCATCCGCACGCTTCTGTCGATCACCGACAATATCGTCGGCGCAGACATCGTCGGGCCGCCGGATACGATCCGTCTCGATGGCGACGATCCCTATTTTGTGGTGGCCGCCGACAAGGGCACCGCGACCTTCTCCGACACCGCCAACGGCCTCGCCCAGGAAGCCGGCTTCTGGCTGGATGACGCCTTCGCATCGGGCGGTTCGGCCGGTTACGACCACAAGAAGATGGGCATCACCGCCCGCGGCGCCTGGGAAGCCGTGAAGCGGCATTTCCGCGAGAAGGACATCGATATCCAGACGACGCCGTTCACGGTCGCCGGCGTCGGCGACATGTCCGGCGACGTCTTCGGCAACGGCATGCTTTTGTCGCGCAAGATCCGCCTCATCGCCGCCTTCGACCACCGCGATATCGTCATCGACCCCGATCCGGACATCGAAAAGTCGTTCGCGGAACGTGAACGCATGTTCGCCCTGCCGCGCTCGAGCTGGCAGGATTACGACAAGTCGGTGCTTTCCGAAGGCGCGATGATCATTTCCCGCTCGGAAAAATCGGTCAAGCTCACCAGGCAGGCCGCGGCAGCAATCGGTATCGACAAGACGGCCGCAACACCCTTCGAGATCATGACCGCGATCCTGAAGAGCCCCGTCGACCTTCTCTGGTTCGGCGGCATCGGCACCTATATCAAGGCGGCCTCCGAAACCGATACGGAAGTCGGCGACCGCGCCAATGATCCGATCCGCATCACGGCGGCGGAGGTGCGCGCCAGCGTCATCGGCGAAGGCGCCAATCTCGGCATGACCCAGAAGGGCCGCATCGCCTATTCGCTGAACGGCGGGCGCTGCAATTCCGACGCGATCGACAATTCGGCCGGCGTCAATTCCTCCGACGTCGAGGTCAATATCAAGATCGCTCTCAATCCGGCCATGCAGGACGGCCGCCTGACCCGAGACAAGCGCAACCAGCTTCTCGCTTCGATGACCGAGGAAGTCGGTCATCTCGTGCTGCGCAACAACTACCTGCAGCCGCTGTCGATCTCGCTGACCGAACGCAAGGGCGCCGGCAACCGCGAGGAACTGTCGCGGCTGATGTCCGTCTTGGAATCGCATGGCCAGCTCAACCGCAAGGTCGAAACCCTTCCCGACGATGCGGAACTTGCGGAGCGTTATGCCTCCGGCAGGCCGCTGACCCGGCCGGAAATCGGCGTGCTGCTCTCCTATTCGAAGATCGTCCTCTTCGACGCCTTGATCGAAAGCAGCCTGCCCGACGACCCCTATTTCTCGGCCGTTCTGAAGGCCTACTTCCCGGCCAAGATGCAGAAGGCCTATGCGGCGGACATCCAGTCCCACCGCCTGCACCGCGAGATCGTCGCCACCGCGCTTGCCAACGAGGCGATCAACCGCGGCGGCCCGGGTTTCGTTCAGCAGATGAGCGACATGACCGGCGCCACTGCGGCAAATGTCGTCAAGGCCGCCTTCCTCGCCCGCGACGGCTTCGAGCTTCCCAAGCTCTGGGCCGAGATCGATGCATTGGACGGAAAGATCCCCGGCCAGCTGCAGAACGACCTCTACGCCCGCACCACCGGGACCTTCGCGGAAGCCACCCGCCTCATCCTGCAGACGCAGGTCGGCACCGGCGACATGGACGGCGCGATGAGCCGGCTGAAGGCCGCGATCAAGGGGCTGCGCTCGTCGCTCGCGGGCGGAGATTTCGTGGAAACCGCGGCACGCGCCGCGGAACTCGAAGCGCAGGGCATACCAGCTTCACTTGCCCGCGAAATCCTGCTGCTTTCCACACTCGTCCTGGTGCCGGAGATCATGCTGATCGCCGACCGGACCGGCGAAACCATGGCGCGCGCCACGGAAAGCTATTTCGCCGTCACGGAGACCTTCCGCGTCAACCGCCTGATCGGCGCGGGAGATCGGATCAGCACCTCGGAGCACTACGAAAGCCTGGCGCTCTCCCGCAGCCTGCAGCAGCTCGCTTCGGCACGCCGCGATATCGTCATCGCCGCGCTGACGGCCCATCCGAAGGAGAAGAAGCCTCTGGAAGCCTGGGTCGGCGGCGATCGGATGCGGGTCAACCGCATCGGCGCCGAGCTGGTGACCTTGAGCGAAAGCGGCGAGCTGACGCTTCCGAAGATCACGGTCGCTGCCGGTCTCCTGAGCGACCTTGCGCATGGACGTGCTATGTAGGACAACGGACCGAACTGGTTGCGCCGGGGGAAAAATGGCCGTTACTGATGTGGACGATGCGCCGGTGAAAACGAGCCGGCGCGGCATCTGGGGCTGGATGTTCTTCGACTGGGCGGCCCAGCCGTTTTTCACCGTCGTCACCACCTTCATCTTCGGCCCCTATTTCGTCTCCCGGCTGACGGAGGACCCCGTCTCGGCGCAGGCGGCCTGGAGCAACATGGCGACGATCTCGTCGCTGGTCATCGCCGTCTTCTCGCCGGTCCTCGGCTCGATCGCCGACCAGGCCGGCCCGCGGAAACCCTGGATCGCCTTTTTCGCGGTGATCAAGATCGCCTGCGTCTCCGCCCTCTGGTTCGCAGCACCCGGTTCGCCGATCATCTGGCCGATGATCTTCATGATCTTCGCGTCGATCGCCGCGGAATTTTCGACGGTCTTCAACGATTCCATGATGCCGCGGCTCGTCTCCAAGAAGGATGTCGGCCGGATTTCCAATGTCGCCTGGGGACTCGGTTATCTCG